>Ga0181593_10002636_pt1 | contig 16587 bp, 14 predicted proteins | sample 071ome_19_FD_133756 | JGI IMG/M metagenome (GOLD analysis project Ga0181593, IMG submission 133756) | Coastal salt marsh microbial communities from the Groves Creek Marsh, Skidaway Island, Georgia - 071413AT metaG (megahit assembly) | ecosystem: Environmental > Aquatic > Marine > Intertidal...
ATTTTGTCTATGAATTAAATGGTACTTCCATTGTGGAGGGGGATTTCCCCCTCTTTGAGCCTGGGCAACTGGAGCTGACCACACGCCTGTTGGACGATTCTGGCAGTGAGTTAAATGCGACCACGCAGCAGATTAAAGGATTGAAGGGCAGGCCATTTATAAAACTCCTGCATGAGGAGGTGGCCGGTGGAATTCAATTCTTTGCCCACTTAAGCAATCTACATCCTGAGCATATGGCAGAAGGGGCGAGTGCGCGGCAAGAGTTAGTCAAAAATATCAAGATTGAACCAGCCGGTGATTCTTCTTTGCAAATAGATAGCGATGGTTTCCTGCCTTTGTCTGCGGATTTGAATGCGAGGCTGGAAGTGGTGGCTACCTTTATGGAGCATGAGCTGTACGAAGGCACAAGTGCCACTGTTCTGCTCCAAATCAGGAATGGAAAGATAGGCAAGCCGGGAGATGAATCAATGGTACGGGTGCAGGTACGTGATTTGGACGGTTGGCAAAAAGAAAAATTTGTACAGGCAGGGACGGAGGCATTTATCTCCGCGGTGCAGGGATTTGGGAGAAATCGAAAGTTCAAAAGATGGGTGGAGTTTTCTGACGCGGATCAGAAATTACGCACTGCACGGGTGCAGTCCCCGTTTAAGATACGCACAGCTATTTTTGCCCAGGCGGACATGACCCTATTTGCTCACTATAATTTCACTTTCCTGGGCACGGCAATTAATGGGTATTTGGGCGGGTCCACGGTATTTCTGGATTTTAACCTGAATGGTCAGTTTGATGATGGGGAGCCATCCGGTTTCACCACGACCAATGGTGGGTTCGAGATCGAAGTTTCTGAAGAGGAAATGCTTGCCAATGATAAAAACACCAACGGTGTACTGGATCCGTCCGAGGGGATGATCGTTGTTATGGGCGGGATAGATCATTCGAGTAATTTGCCCCTGGCGATATCCTACCGTGCTCCCCCAAGCTATTCGGTGATTACCGCAGTGAGTACACTGGTGGCTGAATTTACCGAGGAGGGCCTGACCCTGCAGGAGGCAGAGGAGGTTGTGTCCATTTATCTGGGGCTGCCCAGTGATATTCATCTATCCACTTTCGAGCCCTTACGGGAAGTCTTCAATGATGGAGAGAAGGCGAGGGATTTCATCCTCAAGTCCACCCAGTTGGCGAACTTATTTAACGAGGGTTCCCGCTTTCTTGAAATGAAAAAAGGGGGTAAAATAAGTCGGATCAAGGGTGCGGAAATGATTGTGGCTGCGGTCACAGACAACATCCTTGAGCAAACCAACAGAAGGTCGGGTGGATTATCTTTGGACTTTGATTTAAATGATCCTGACATGCTCCTAAGTGTGATTGAGTCTGCCGAGGTACTGGCTGACCAGGATCTGATTGAGGCTGAGCCAGATGAAGAATTTGAATCCTCTTCGGTGCGGGCAGAGTTGTCTGAGCAACAACCCGAAATTGCGGAAGCAGGCAATGCCCAGATCTTAGATGAAATCGTGGACCAGATAGCCTCTGCCAATACCAGCCTGGATGAGTTGACCCAAATCTCAGATGTGAGCACTGCGGAGTTTAAGATGCTCGCCAGTGCCTCTCAGAATATTCTCAATGATCTGGGGGAGGAGAGCACCAATACCGTATTTTCGGAAGAGGTCGACTTGCTGGTGCAGGTAAATACTTCCGATAGTCAGTTGATCATCGAAAGTGCCGCCTCGGTAGAAGCTCTTGCCGAAGCCGATTCCAGTTCCAGTGAGGGCACGGATGCTCCTTTTTCTTCCGATGATGAGGTTAGCAGTGCATTCAAATTCAGCCTCGCCGAACTCCAACAAGTGTCCGCCGAAAGACAAATCAATGTCTATGCCCCAGTGCTGACTACCACTGAAGTGGTGGCTCCGGCAGAGCTGAATGATAATCTTCTGATTGGTAGTGTATCCGCGTATGACCCCGAGGGTGAAGAGGTGATTTACTCGTTGGTTGGAGAGAACCCGGATTTCGACTTTGACGATACACCCATGCTTTTGATTGATCCAGAAACTGGCCAGTTGAAAATTCTCGACTTTGACGATCTTGAGCTGATGACTGAGGATATTTTACGGCCCGTTCTGCGGGTGGCTGACCCTCAGGGTCTTTTCCGTGATGAACAAATTTCCCTGAACATTGCCTCCTGGACATACCTGGCTGGTCGCTTGCAAATCCCTGACCTGGCCTTGTCGGTGCCCGAAAACTTACCCGTTGGCACCATTCTGCACCAATTCCCCTCCACCGATGATAAGGGTGGAATCATTGAATACTTCCTGGTTGCCGGGGAGGGCATTCAGGATAACGGCCAATTTAAGATGGATCTCAATGGTACACTGAGCACTGCCACCGTTTTTGATTTCGAAAGCAACCAGGATCCTCTTCGAATCAGGGTTCAGGCAGTGGATAACCGCAACGATTCCGCGGAGAATGATTTTTCCATCGAAGTAACAGACATCAGGCTGCCCAATGTGCAGACAGGACCGGCCCGTATGCTGGACGGACTCCTGCACTTTGACGCCACCGTTGTTCATTTTGACACTCCGGGCGAAGATATGAAACTTGGCTTCCTGATTGGCCGGAGTTCCTTTCTTGGGGGGAATAGTCCAATGCCCGAAAAAATCTACGCCGACCGCATTACCTCCTCCTCTTTTACTCTGGAGCATAAGCCGGGAGAGGCGGGAGGGGCCTATTACTATGCGGCCTTTGCCGAGAGCCTGGAGGGCATGCAGTACGGCCTGGAGAATTCCTTTGTTTTGCCCAGAATTACCAATAGCACAGAATGGTTGGATGGCAGCGAGGTGGAGACCCATTCCACATGGTGGCAAAGCCCATGGTTTGGACTCTACAATGTGGAGTCGTATCCCTGGATTTACCACCAAAACCTCGGTTGGGTATTTGTTCACACAGACAGCACCAAGGGGGCGTGGCTCTACCACCAGCGTTTGGGTTGGCTATGGACCGAACCCGATCTGTTTCCCTACTTATACATGAGCAAGAGAGATCAGTGGACCTATGTGAATCGCAGCACATTTCGACCGACGGTTTATGACTTTGCCAAGCAGGTGTGGTTTGAGCCGGACAGGGCTATCCGTGTAGAAGTAATTAATAGCCCCGCCGATGGAGGTGAAATCATTGGTTCTGGAACCTATTACCGCTGGGATTCAGTCAACTTGGAGGCACTGCCATCCAAAGGCTTTAATTTTGCTGGTTGGAGTGGAGATCTGCACTCAATGGAGAAAGTTATTAGTTTTGAGGCAACCCAGGATCTGCAGATCGAAGCCTCTTTTATCGAGATCCCATCTTCCAATATTTCCTCACAGGCACTGGTGACCAACCTTGAGGAAATTCTTAACAAAATGGATCACTTAACTGAGGCCGAAAAAGAAAAGTCCCTTGCTGAGCTATTGATTTCTGGTCAATCCCCAACCTCCGGTCTATCTATTCTGCCACAGGACTGATTCAAAAATTATGAAAACTAGAAGATTCCCATATTTTCTTCTTTTGCTCACATCTGTTTATTTTTGTTCAAGCAATCTATCCGGAAAAGAATCCCCACAGAGTGATCCCCGAATGAAACTTGCCGAGGTTAAGGCAAGCCTGGAGAAAATATCAGCTAAATTAAAAAAGATACAAGGTGATGAAAGTCCACCTTCACCTTCACCTTCGCCTGCCAACCAATCGGTAGCCACCCCAAAGGATGCCGTTATTTTAGCTCCTAATGAAAACAGGAAGCCCGCGAAGGGAACCACCAAGAAAAAGAAAGTTAAGACTGAACGGTCCCCTGATCGTGTTACAAAAAAAAATCTTCCGAAGGCTGCTGAATCGCCCCCTTCTCAAAAAGTAGAGGTTGTCAGCTCTACGGAGGAAACCGCAGAAATAGAGCAGAAGGAAATCGGCCCACAGTCAGCGGTTGAAACCAGAACGAAAAGAACGATGCCTGAGGTAGAACTGGAAACAAAAATGGCGGGAAAAAAGTGGGGAGGATTTTACTTTCTACCATTTATTGGTATGCAGGCTGAATCGGATTTAGATTGGGAAAAAATAGCAGGGGGTACCTCGGAAATAAGAGAAAGTAAAGGTGTCAGTGCCGGGATTAGAGTGGGTTATGATTGGAAGCACTTTTTTGCAGATTTTCAACTGTCACATTTTCAAAATGAGATGCACAGTATCAATCTGCCGGTTGGGTTTACCGGAGAATCGTACGGACTGGGTATGCACTTATCCGGTGGAGGACGAGTGCATGTGAATGAAATTTCGTCCTGTTTTCTTGGTGTAGGTATCGGTGGGGTCGAGCAAAACCTGTCTTTTTCAATGGCTGGAACGCCTGTAGAGGAGAGTGATTTTCTACTCAGCTTTCAGTTGTTTGCCGGATTGGAGTTTCGCCCCACTGATCATATGAGAGTAGGACTACGCTATCGCTGGCTGAGGATCGAAGAGATGAGGAGATTTTCAGAAAGACAGTTGCACCTTGCAGAGTTGTCCCTCGGGTATGTTTTTTAATCTGCTTTTACAGAGTATTAACTGTCCTCTTCGATCCCTAGTTCCTCCAGGCTGATCTCCTCGGCATCTTTCCAGAGGTGCTCGAGGGCATAGTTTTCCCGCTGTTCCGAGGAAAATAAATGCACCACAAAATCGATCGCATCGAGGATTAGCCAGCCCCCTGGCTTGAATCTCTCGCGGGAGAGGGTCTCGATGGCATTTTCCTTGAGGGTCTTTTCCAGTTCATTGCGCAGGGCTTTGAGGTGGGGGTCGGAGGTGCCGGTGGCAATGACGAAGCAGTCGGTAAGTGGGGATTTCTCTCCGAAGTAGAGCAGTTTTAGGTCAGCAGCCTTTTTGTTTAAAAGGGATTGGCAGGACAGGCGGAGGTTGTTTTTCAGTTCAGATTTGGAGGAGGGGATGACTGCGGTCATAATCAATGGGGGGAAAGAGGAAATAAATTTTGATCCAGAATGTAACGCTCAATGCTTTGAGGAAGCGAGTCCTTGGGGAGTTTGCCTGCCATTAAAGATGTGCGGATAGAGGTGGAGGAAAGATTGATCAGGGGATTATTCATGCAGGTCATCCGCAAATTTGGCAAGGGGAGAGGAGGCAAGGACGAACTTTCACGGGCAAAGACAAGAAAGTGAACCATGCGGGCGAGTTGCGGGGCGGACTGCCACTGATCTAGGCGTTTCAACTGATCGTCCCCCAAAAGCAGTAAGATTTCATAGCCAGGGTGGGTCTTGCCGATCTCCGAGATAGTGTCGTGAGTGAAACAGGTTTTCTTTTGATCCAATTCAAGAGAGCAAAGCCTTAGACGCTCATCTTCCTGGCAAAGCAAACGGGCCATCTCCATGCGCTCGTCGGAAGAAAAAAGAGGAGCCTGGTCACGCAGAGGTGCATGGTAAGCAGGACAAACCAGTAAGAACTCCAGGTTGGCCTGCTCGAGAGCAAGTTGGCAAATCGCAAGATGGCCGAGGTGGGGGGGGTCAAAACTGCCGCCAAAAAATCCCAGCCTGGGAAGGGGGGAGAGAGGTTGTGTGGACATTTAATCCCTAGAGGGTGCGTCCAGCAGATTTTTCGAAGAGGGTGAACATCCTTCCTTTACGGAAATAGGTAACCTGTCCGGAAGAAGAGACCACCAGGGCAATCGAGTCTGTGGCATGGGTAATGGCTGCGGCTGCAGCATGCCGGGTGCCCAGACCGCCGGGGAGGGAAATATTATCCGCTTTTGCCTGAATTAAACTGCCCGCGGTTTCCACCACTCCATTTCCCCGCACAATAAAGGCACCATCGATCAGGGCGAGTTCCTTGATGGTCTCATCCATGAAGGGGTTGAGGATATTCCGGTCTTCGTCGTCATATCCATAGAATGGGTTGAGAATGAGTTGCTTGGAGCGCTTATAGACCTCTTCATGATCACCCAGCACAAACATGGCACCGATCGACTTGCCCTCCCTGCCGGTGGCTGCCAGATCGGTGGCAATGGCGGTGAGTCTTTCCAGGGCCTCTGCAGATACGCCAGAGGGCAACATGTCCTCCTCATGCCCGATAACCGATTCAAACTCCTCATCCACATCCACCACCAGCACGGTATCCAACTGGCCGCTAAGAGGAATGCCCCCAATGCAGCATACCCGGTCTTTGAATCCAAAAATTTCCCGGGTTAATCCAAGAAGAATGGCCGCCCGCAACTGGGAAAGACGGGAGTTGGAGAGGGCACGAACGGCGAGGGCCCCATGGGCACGATGGTGGTTGATGTCGTGCTCATTTACATCCTCCCCCGCAAGGACCACCCGAAAGCCGGGAAAGGTGAGCCGGGGAGCAAGGGTGGGAGGGAACACATCGGTAAAAACAAGGATGGTCGAGCAATCTGCCGCTTTGGCAATTTTGGCGGCTTCATCGGTGAGCAGTTTGTTGAATTTTGACCGGCGGCGGGCTGGGCGTTCATCCGTGCCGGCAAAAGCATGGCGCACAGCAGACTTGAATTCGGAAAGATCCCTGGCCATCCACAAATGATCCATGACCGCTTTGTCCTGAAAGGTGCGGGCAAGAGTGGCGAGGAAGGAAAGATAGTTTTTGGCATTCTCACTGGCGAGAAGCATGAAGACAAAGCGGATATCCTCATAGCTATCCCGGCCGTCAAAAGAAAGGCCAGTGGGGCAGCGTCCAATAGCCAGTGCAAATGGCCGCTTCATTTTTACACGGGCATGAGGAAGGGCCACCCCTTCTCCAAGATAACTGGTAATACTTTGCTCGCGGTCGAGAAGTTCCGACAATACTTTTTTGCGGCCGGCAGGTGTGGGGAGCAGGGTTTTAAAGGATTGAACCAGTTCGGTGTATGCGGACTTTAGATCCTTACTGGTAAGATCTAGGATCCGCGAAGATGAGATATAGCGGTCAATCTGCATGGGAAATCAGGCATAGGCCCAATTGCGGAAAGAGTCCGCGGGGGAAGAAATGAATAAAAGATCCTATTTTTCCCACTCTAAGGCACCGCTCTTGAGTTCATAGATCAGTCCGGCAACAAGGACAAATGTGAAGAAAAGCATGGGGCCAAGCACAGGAATTCCGGCAAAGGTAAGCTCCCGGTGGGTAAGCACCCAGGGGATCAGAAACACCACATCAATATCAAACAGAATAAAGAGCATTGCCGTGACATAAAATTTAACCGAGTAGCGGGTGGACCCATCCACCTCCGCGGCCAGGCCACACTCATAGGGAGAGTCCTTGATCTTACTGCGACGAGCCCGTTGCCCAAAAAGGTGACTTGCCACAAGAATCCCCACTCCAATTCCTACGGCTAAAACGATCTGGATTAGAACGGGGAGGAAATCTGGCAAAGTCATAAATCCTTGATGCTCACGAAGTAGGATGGATGCAAGAATAAAGCATCTTTGGCCGATGATCTGTGGAAATCCCTCAGTGCTTGCCAAGACCGGAACTAAAATTTAATGATTCTGCCATGATGAACCAGAAAAATTCCCGGATCAATCGGTCTTTAGCCCTTAGCAAACCCCGTGGTTTTACCTTGGTGGAGATCCTTATTGTACTTGCCCTCATCGGTATTGTGGCAGGTCTGGCGATGTCCAATCTCGGGGAAATTTTCGGAGGGGGCAAGGTGAAGGCAGCACAAACCTGGGTTAACAGCACCGGAGAAGCCTATGTGAACAGTTATTTTGCCCTGGTTGGAAATTATCCAAAGAGTCTCAATGATCTGCGCACTCCGCCAGCTGGGGTTGCTCCCTTCGTGAAGCGGGCATCCGATCTTCAGGACCCATGGGGTAAGGACTATATTTACCAATATCCCGGCTCGAGAAATACGGGCAGTTTTGATCTGTCCACCACCACTCCGGATGGCAAGGTGATCGGGAATTGGGACAGCGGAAATTGATTTGACAAAGTTACGGGGCAGGCGAGATGGGTTTTCCCTCATCGAAGTCCTGCTCACTCTTGCCCTGATTGGGGTAATGGTCGGTCTGGTGGCCGGCAATGCGGGGGCCTTTATCTCGGCCAGCAAATTTGAGCCACCTCATAGGGTGCTAAAAAAAGCTGTGATCGATACGGTTTATTTTTCCAGCGAAGAAAAGAAGGCCGCCTACCTATCCTACCTGGACGAGCAGGCGATATTTTTGATCACCGATGCCAATGGGAAGGAATTGGCCACCCATCCGGTTTATGAAATTGGAAAGGATGGAACATTAGGTCAGGAATACGAAATACCGGAGGTTGAGTTTAGGGCGATCGGGCCGACCTCAGGGCCCAGTGGGGGTTCCACTCTCTACAGAGATGATGACCTCGAATTGAGCCGGGTCGGGTTTCATTACGGGAGCAGTGTGCCTTTTGAGGCGGTGATCCGTTTTCGGAACGAAACGAGGAAGTGGAAATTTGATCCCTTTTCGGGATATGTGCTGGAGGCTAAGCCGTGAGAGAAAAAAACCGCACGAAGTCCGCTTTTATGCTGGTCGAAGTATTGATTGCCCTGGCGGTTTTTGCCATTGCCTCCGTTTTTCTGGTTGATGGGGCCTTTGTTGCCTCCCGTGTGGCCAGAGAGATGAAAAATACCCGCGAGCTTGAACAGGATCTTCTTTGGGTAAGGAGTCAAATTCTCAAAGAAGCAGACTACGAAAAATTTCAGGAGGGTGGTGATATCGAAGCCTTGTCTATGGGCAAGGTAACCTGGGAAGCGGAGGTGGAGATAGCGGAGGAATTACTCAACCTCTATAAAGTCAGCCTTCGTTTGGAATACGAAGGCAACGATGACCGCGGAATTGAGCCTGGAGAGAGGGAGACCCGGATGTATCTACTACGGCCAGCATGGGGTACTCATGGTGATTTTTCGAGTGAGTTTGCCCGGGTTCGTGAAGATAGGCAGGAGAAAATGGAACGACATCAGGAAGCAAGGGATAGGAACAGGTGAGATCTGGAAAGGGATTTTCTCTGGTGGAGGTATTGCTTGCCATGGCGGTGGGTGGATTGGTCTTGATTGCCGCGAGCTCCCTGCTCGTAACCATCGCCCAGGCCTGGGCAAACAGGCCTGCCACCCGAGATGCCTTTGATGCCCACATCAATGGAGTTGGTCATTTTCTAGCCGCCATGCTCGAAGAGGCGACTCTCCCAGACGGATCGAGCGGGCCAGAGGTGATCCAGTTGGACCGACCGGTGGGGCAGTCGGAGAGGGACGATCCACAACTGCGTTTTTTCCTGCGGGAGGCTCCTCCGTTTTTTTTCTGGCCCCATGGTTTGGCCAGCCGGGTGCATGCCTATTTTCAATTTGAGGAGGGAGAGGGCCTTCATCTTTTGTGGTATTCGGAACTGCAGGAGATGGAAAAGAATGATTTGGGCAAACGTGAGCTTGAGGATGAAGAGGAGTTATTCCGCAGCCTGGTTAGCCCTTACCTTGATGAAGTGAAGTACTGTTATTTTGGCGAGGAAGGGGAGTCGGATGAGGAGATGAAGGATTGGGAGGAAAAGCCCACATTGGAAGAGGATGTGGAAAGCGGAAAGTTCCGCCTCCCTGATTTTATCCGGATTATTTTTCGTTGGGACGAGGAAGACCTGGAGAGAGATATCTTTCTTGCAATTAAGAGGCATGTGCCCAGCGGGATTGAAGAGGAGCCCAGATGAAAAAACTGGGCAATCGTTTTCGCCGCGGATCGGTGCTGGTCTTTGTTTTAGCCATGATTGTTTTGCTCTCGGTGCTTTGCCTGAGATTGATGGAGGAAACCGTCCAGGAGCTCAGGCATGTGAGCCAGTTTTACCGCCGTGATGATCTGCGAATGCATGCGTATTCGGCCTTGGATGTGGCGGCGGGGGTGCTTGCTGAATTTAAGACATTTGACGGCGGAGCTCTAAAACCCGGAGGAGGATGGGAAGATCCGCTGGCTTGGACGGAGCTATCCCCTTTGGAAGAAAATGTACGTTGGTCCATTTCAATCTTTGATGAATCTGGCAAACTCCCTCTCTTTTCAACCCATCCGAAAGTAATGAAGGAAATCTTTGCCATAATGCACAAAGGTGATGATGGACTGGTCGATGAGGATGATGGGGAGCCCTACTATGATGCACTGATGGATTGGCAGGATTCAGATGATGAGGAGCGAGATGAGGGAGCAGAGGATGATTATTATGAGGACCTTAATCCACCCTACTTCGCGCCCGGGAGAAACATTCAGAGTTTTGAAGAGCTAAGAATGGTCAGGGGTTTTGGTCATGATGAGGATGACCCGGAGGAGGGGGGGCTTTTCTTCGATCGATTGGGTCATGAAACTCAACATATGCGGAACTTCCGGGCTACCTTCTCTCTGTACAATGAGAAGTCGGTCAATTTTTGGAGTGCCTCTGGCTTTCTCAAAAAGTACCTGGCCGGGGATGATGATGATTTATATGAGTCGTTGATTTCGGGGAATGCATATTCCCAAGATGTTCTTAGGCCCACCAATCCCTTGGTGCCAACTACTCCGACCTCCACGGTTTTCCGGGTTGAAATCTCTGTGGACAAAGGAAAGGCCAACTTTCAACTGCATGCGGTACTTGGTCCTCATGACTCATTGCCCGGAAAGGTAAAAAAGCCAGGCAAAACCAAACCAGGCAGCCCACTTAACCGAAAACTCCAATATCCTTTCCGTATACTTAGCCTTCGGGAAAACGAGAATTTGATCGACTAGAAAGATAGCCAAATCTACTTTAATTACTGATGCCGGACCAGCAAGAGAGTGCGGTTGATCTCCCCGTTGGTGATCTGCACGAAATTACACTCCGTATACCCGGAGAATGTTTTTTTTGCGAAACCATAAATTTGCCCGATGAACCTCCGGCAGAAACAGAGGTAAAAAAATCGCAAAGTATTTCCCAGTGGGACGGCTATTTGAGCAGCGTGCTATCCAATCCCAACTTTTCGCCCTATCCATTGGAGCAACTCGCCTGGGGGTACCATCTTTGTTCTAAGCAGTCTAAGGCTTTTATTTTCGCGAGTCCCTTGAGCCGCCTGCGCCAGTTGGGGTGGCAAAATCTTGAGCTATTTAGACGCGTCTTTCCCTCTTTTATCGGTCTTTTGGGTAAAGAGTACTCCAAGCCAACTGCCTTGTTTCTATTGAGCGAGGAAACCCTTACCCTTGCCTGTTTTGAGACAGAGTGCTCGGTGCCGGAATCTCTTCATTCCTTACGGTTTGATCCCGATGAGGAGGAAGGACTGGAGTCGGCCCGGGCCAAACTTCTCTCTCTTGCGGACCTGGCAAAATATCATTTGGTCAAGGATGTACTGGTGGCGGGTGAGGTTTTTCGTGATCCCAATGATTTCTTCCTTTTCGATCATCAGTGGATGGAGGGGAAGGACCCGGAACTCGAACTGGACCAGGATGTTCGTATGTCTGCAGATGATCTTTGGCAGCATGATTTACGCTCCACTGAATTTAAGGTATCCGAGAAAAACCGCCGAAGGCAGAGGCGTTCGAGATGGAAGGCAATCAAGATGTCAGCCCTTGTTGCCGTGCTTATGGCAATTTGTTTTGTGGGTCTTGAGATAGGCGAGTCGCAACTCACTGCTCTTTCCTCCATTGAGCAACAAAAGGCCAGGCAGGTGCCCTTGGTGATTGAATCGAAGAAGCTTCTGGAGAAGTTGAAGCAAAACAAACTGGGGGGCATTGATCCTTTTGGGACCATTGTGAGGATTGCCAATTTCCGGGGCGGTCCCCCGGAAAGACCCCATATTTGGTTCTCTCATGCCCACTTTGAGGCACGTAATCTCGTTAAAATTGAGGGCGAAGGAAAAAATGTGGAGTCGGTGAACACATTTATTGAACAACTGGAGAAGAATAAGGTGGCCACTCTGCGTACCGGCCGTTCCGGGGAAGAGCGGCGGGAGATTAAAAGTGGGGGAGGATCAACTACTTTTGAGGTGGACTTCAGGATTATTGAAGAGACCAAGGATGCCAGCGGCATTGTTCCCGGGAACAGTTTGCCTCCTGTGGATGCCCCATGAAAGCTTTAGAAAAAATATTTTTCCGGATGAGAGACCGGGAGCAAAGGCTTCTTGTCCTGGCCCTTATCCTGATTCTGGTGCTTGTGCTGACCAAGCTTTTTCAGATTGGTTCGGAAAAATTTTCACGATGGCAGACGCTGGATAATTTAATTTCCAACTACGAACTCGTCCTCCGTGATAAACCGGCAATTGACCGGGCATTGGAACAGCAGAAAATTGAACAGCAAAATAAAAGCTATGATAAGAAGAACCTCAGTAACCGAGCCTCCACCCTGGCCGACCAGGTTTTTCCTTCCCGGGATTACCGGGAACTGGACACCGAGGAAAGGGAGAGGTATTCCCAGCACCGTGTCCGGATTACCTTCAAAAAATCCTCTTATTCGCAGGTTAATCAGTTTGCCAGCTTGATTCGGAATGAAAGTCCGTACATGTTTTTAAGCGAGGTGAAAATAACTCCCAATTATCCGCCAAAATCCAGACCTTATGACCCGACTACTTTTGACGCGGTCTTCGAGGTCAGTTCTGTTGAATTCATCAACCAATGAAAATCCCTTTACCGTTTTATCTCTTTTTCATCCTCTCATTTTGCGGTCGCTTAATGGGCCAGTCTGAACCAAAGGTGGAAGACCCAGTCATCGATTCGACTCTGCCAGGGGAGGATCTTGCCATGGAGGAAATTTTCCCCTCCGGAGTGCTGTCCGACCCTGAGGAACTCGCCCTCATTGATGGCCTCGACGATCCGCTCGATAGGGTGCGGTTGCGCGATCAGGATGCCAATATGATTCTTGATCTCATTCAATCAATTACCAACCGATACATTCTCAGACCGCAAAATCTCCCCCAGATTAAAATTACCTTCGACAGTATGAATGTGCTGACCAAAAGGGAAACCCTTCTCGCCCTCGACAGTTTGTTGGCGATGAATGGAATTGGTATCTCCAAAATCGACTCCCGTTTTTTCAAGGCTGTACCTGCTACCAATATGAATGTTCACATTCCTATTTGGTTGGATGGTCCTGCCAGTGGTCTTAGCCCAAGCCAGCGTATCTATGTCAAAATGTTTCATCTCGACTATGCTCCCGCTGTTGAGGTCCGGGAACAGTTGAATCCGTTCTCCACCCCCAATGTGGGGTCCCTGCTCGTTTTTGAGAAAGCAAACAGCATTCTAGTGACGGATTCCTTGCTCAATATTCAGCGCATGGAAAAACTTCTTGAAACCATAGACGGGCCAATCCGCAAGGAGGATGTGGGGGCAGAGTTCTATTTTTGGCACACCCGCCACGCCGGAGCCCGCGAATTGGAGAGTAAACTCAAAGGAATGATCGAAGGCAGTCTCAAGCCTTTTCTCGGCGGCACCACCTACCTCGATGCCGATGAAAGAACCGGGAAATTGATTATTGTTACCCGTAAGGAGAACAAAGAGGTGCTCTGGGAGTTTCTGGAGGAATTGGACTCTCCAGTGAAATTAAAAACAACCAGCAAACTTTTTAAGCTCCAGCATGCAGAAGCGGATAAGATTCAGAAGATTCTCGACGAGGTGATCAAGAATCAGCAAAGAATCAATCAGCAGGTGCAGGGAAAAAATACGGCTGCCCGAGCAAGCGCTACCTTGAATTCCCCCAAGACGCCGGCTGGTGGAGCCAATTCGTCTGGCTCGGCAGGTAGTGCGGGAGCCAATGAAGGGGCTCATGAGTTCAGTGATTTTGTCACTATTTCTGCTGACGAAAGAAGCAATGCAATTTTAGTCTACGGCACCAAGGAGGACATTGAGGAAATCGGGGTCATGGTCGATTCTCTTGATCAACCGCTTCCGCTTGCCCGAATTGACACCATTTTTGTCATGGTTGACCTTACCGAGCAAAACCAACGGGGTATCGATGCCCTGTTTGGTGGTCTTGAATGGTCTAAATATGCCCGGGGTGATGCCGGAGACAAGGCCTTTGGCGATCCTGAGTCGGAAGAGGTCGAGGTGATGTCGGATCCTGGGCCAGACGGGGTTCCTGGAACCAATGATGATGTTACAACTAAGCAGAGGATTTTTTCTCCCCAAAACACCTTAAATGGAGTACTGGGAGTGCCCATCCTTAATACCGCAGTTCCTTTCCAGTTGCAGGACTGGCAATTAACGGGAATTCGGTGGGATCAAATATTTGCCCTCTCTTCCGAAAGAAATGATGTGCGGATTTTTTCCACTCCCTCCTTGATGGTCTCTCATAATGCGCCGGAGGTTCATATTTTGATTGAGGATGAAAGAAACATCGTTGTGCCTACTTATGGGAACTACTCCAACACGGAGACTACGAACACCGGTCAGCGCGATACGATTACTGCAAAAACGGAACTGCAAATTAAAAAGCCTAAGATAGGGCTTCCTCAATTGGATGAGAATGGATCGGTCCTTAGCAAGGGAACAATCTACATGGAGGTGGAGGTGAAGGCGGAAAAATTTGATGAGACCCAAAGCAATACCTATGCTGGGCAGTCCTTGCCTGCCAAGAAGATCCGGGAGGCAAAGTCCTTCGTGACCATTCAGGACAGGGAAATTATTGTGTTGGGAGGATTACAGGAAGTGCAGGTCGACTCCACAGAGTCGAAGTACAACCTGCTCAGTGATATCCCTTATTTTGGGGATAAGTTTTTTCGGCCTAAAACCATCAAGTACACCCCCACCGAACTACTCATCTTTCTCAAGCCAACGATTCTTAATTCTGGCGGGGAGGAAACCCTTCAGAATATTTCCCAAATCGATGCACGAATTGATGCAAATTATGCCCCCAAATTCGTTTCTCCTTCTGGGAAGATACTCGGTGCAAACGGCTTGGAAAATGACGAGAAAGAAGAAAGCACCTCTCCCCAAGACGAACCGGCGAGTCAGCCGAAGTTATGAATACCAAGTCTGGCATTTACTTGCTTTTTTTAGGGCTGGCCATTTCCATTTCCCAGTCGGTTGCCAATCCTTTTCTTCGCCCGGATCAATTGCAGGCTAAACCACCCCCTGTGATCAAGCCCGCCCCGCCTCCTCCTAAACCGATTCCCAGAAATTCGAATATCGAATTTAGGGGCTATTATGTTTTTCAGGGAGAGTGGCATTTTGCCCTGTATGACAAATCCAAAAATGAAGGGTATTGGCTGAGAAAGGGGGAAGCCCTCGAAGGGCAACAGATCCGAGTGGAAAATTTTCAACCAGAAACTGAAACAATTGAGCTTTCCGGTGGTTGGTCTCTGTCTCTGATTAAGTCGGATGGTAAAGTGCTTCCAGTCCCCAGCTCAAGACCGGTCGCCAAAGCCGCAACTACACCGAAACCCACTCCGCCGAAGGGGAATCCAGTAAACACCAAACCCACCTCTTCTGGTTTGGTCAAGTTACCAGCGGGAGCCACCATGGGAGTTCCTCGGTCGGGCATTCCTAGGCCTAACCGTACCCGCTAGTGTTTATCTGAGAATAGAAACTGTTTGCCTGCCATTAAATGAGAGCCCGCATAATCACCAGTTCTTTTCTTAAAGGGAAAAAGAAGGGGAAGAAGAAAGAAGTAATTTACCTGTCTTCTGGTAAATCTCCTGAAGAACCAGATGATAAGGATTCCGAACCTCCGAATGATGAGTCCCAGACTTCCTCAAATGTTTTCCTTTCCGCATGGCAGAATTCAGATGAGGATGGACTGGTAGATTTCGACAAAATTCCCGGTGGTTCTGAAATGTCTGAGTTGGACCGCTTGAGTGTGCTTAATGGGCCAATTGAGGATAGAATCCGCCTTCTCTCCTCCAAGCTCTCTCTTAGTGTCGAAGAGACCCTGCAGGAAATCTCCAAAAACTCTCGTATTCCTTTGCTGAAGGAGTTTAATTTGGCCGAAAATCCGACCAAATTAATTCCTTTGCGGTTGATCCACAACTACAGTTGTTTACCTGTGGAAAAAAAAGACGGAAGTTCAGCCAGTAGACAAGAGATTGTCTGGATGGAGGAGCAACCTGAGTACACGGCGGTCGAAGATAAACTAACGCCCAGTTATGATCTTCAGATGGTTTCCAGTGCAGGTGAGTTTTGGAAGGTGTGTGAGACGGTTAAAGGGGTTGCCCTCGCAGTGATCCCGTGCCCCGCATCTGAAGCGGAACTCACTGTTTTTTTTGACAGACTTAAGCAATTGCATAGTGGAGCACAGCTTCTTCTTGCCTGCGAGGATTCGCGTGCCTCTGGACACGATAGTAAGGAAGTGGCTTTCGCTCGTAAAGCGATGGAATCAAAGCAGGTCGCAGATCTTGTCTGGAAGCCTTACGATTGGAATGCGATTAGCCTGAAATTTGACGAATTACTCAAGAACTCTACGGCCGATCTACCAGAGTTGCTTGGCAGAGACCGCAAAGACGAGATTGACCTGTTAACCGTTTGGCCGCCCAGCAGGCTCATGAGTAAGTGGGTTTATGCCGTTTCGGGCCGCAAACCGGTCTGGTATCTCGGCTTTCCCGAAAAGGTCACTCATTCGATTACGGAAAATTTTGGAATTGGGGCGGATAGCTTGGATGAAACTGATTTCGACGAGGAAGACGAAAAAGAACAGCAAGATGATATTGAGGATCAGAATGCTGCGATTATCCGCTTC
>Ga0181593_10002638_pt1 | contig 16580 bp, 16 predicted proteins | sample 071ome_19_FD_133756 | JGI IMG/M metagenome (GOLD analysis project Ga0181593, IMG submission 133756) | Coastal salt marsh microbial communities from the Groves Creek Marsh, Skidaway Island, Georgia - 071413AT metaG (megahit assembly) | ecosystem: Environmental > Aquatic > Marine > Intertidal...
AGACTGATCATGGTTGAACTGGAGTGCAGTGCCTTTCTGTATCATATGGTTCGTAATATTGTCGGCGTACTCTTACCGATCGGAGAGGGGCACCAGCCAACCTCGTGGATGAAAGATGTGCTTGAGGAAAAAGATCGCTCGAGGGCTGGAATTACTGCGCCGGGAGGTGGTCTCTATTTTGTAGGTGTGGACTATCCCGAGTCATTTGAGATTCCGTGCCAACCATGGGGGCCAGCTATGTTGCAGCCTCTGCTGGGTGATTAAACCACTTTTCACTAACGAGAGGCTCGCCTGTATGCACTCTGTACCACGTCGTTCGATCATAGCCGGACTGATGTCTGCTGCGCTTTTTTCTGTGTTAGTGGGGTGTGGTGCTGATCTTGGCCCAGAGGATGACGGCGACGGCTTCGGTGATCTCGAAGAACCTGTACGTAACGCGGTCGCGGTGGCGATACTGCATCAGGGGACTGAACTGGGTACTGGCGCAGAACATGATCGTCTGGTGCGTATATTCAGTGATCAGGTCGCCTATGAGGACGAACTGATCCGCTATGCATCGGATGCCAATGCTGCTCAGGATATCGACTTTGATCAGTATCAACTGGTATTGATTGATATGGGCACGCAGCCCACGGGCGGATATGCCGTTGCGGTTACTGACAGCTACGTGGAAGAATCTGTGGTGACTCTTGAAGTGACCTACACCCTGCCTGAAAATGATTGTTCGGTAACTACATCACAGACCAACCCGTATCTGTTTGTTCGGGTTGAAAGTGTCGATAACCTGACCCTGTCGGAAGAAATAGCCATTACTGAGTGCTGATGCTCTGGTGCTTCCGCTTTTCCGGAGTTCATTATGTTGCGTACGCGCATAAAAATTTGTGGTATCACCCGAAAAGAAGACGCTGAGGCAGTCGTTGCGTCTGGCGCCGATGCTCTTGGTCTTGTGTTTTATCCTCCCAGCCCAAGGGCTGTGACGGCTCAGCAGGCGGCTGCGGTTATTGCCGATGTACCTGCATTCGTGACTGTGACGGCACTCTTTGTAAACCCGACGGTCGAAGAGGTGCAAAGCGTTCTTGATAACGTTAGAATTGACCTTATCCAATTCCATGGTGATGAAGATGACGACTTCTGTCGACAGTTCAAACGCCCCTACATTAAAGCCCTCCGTGTCCGGCAAGCGTCGGATGTGGTGGCGTCGTGCCTGCGCTTCCCAGGCGCATTGGCAATTCTGCTAGACAGCTACAAACCCGGTGTGCCGGGAGGTACAGGCGAAACCTTTGACTGGTCGCTGGTTCCTGACACACCCCCTAAGCCAATTATCCTTGCCGGTGGCCTTGAGGTCAGTAACGTCGCTTCTGCGATTAATCAGATACATCCGTTCGCTGTTGATATCAGTGGCGGAGTCGAAGCGTCTAAAGGCATCAAGGATCACGGTCAGATTAATGAATTTGTAAATGAGGTGTATCGTGTCGATCAACTCTCAAGATAATACTCAGACAGCTGATTTTAATGTTGAAATGCCAGATGCTCGTGGGCACTTCGGTATTTTTGGAGGCCGTTTCGTTTCTGAAACCCTGACTGCGGCGCTGGACGAGCTTCAGGAAACCTACGAAAAACTGCGCAATGACGCAGATTTTCAAGCCGAATTCGACAAAGAACTGGCTCATTATGTGGGTCGTCCGTCGCCCCTGTACCTCGCCGAGCGTCTTACTGAGGAGTGCGGTGGCGCAAAGATTTACCTCAAGCGTGAGGATCTCAACCATACCGGCGCTCACAAGATCAACAACACCATCGGCCAGGCACTGCTGGCTAAGTTTATGGGCAAGAAGAAAATCATTGCTGAAACCGGTGCGGGGCAGCACGGTGTTGCGTCTGCGACCGTGGCGGCGAGATTCGGTCTCGAGTGCAAAGTCTTTATGGGATCGACTGACGTAGAGCGCCAGAAGCTGAACGTCTATCGCATGAAGCTTCTGGGCGCTGAGGTGGAATCGGTGACGTCCGGCACCAAGACCCTGAAAGACGCGATGAACGAAGCGATGCGTCACTGGGTCACTCACGTTGATGACACCTTCTATATTATCGGTACGGCCGCAGGCCCACACCCATATCCAATGCTGGTGCGTGACTTTCAGAGCATTATTGGCCGCGAAACTCAGCGCCAGTGTGATGAGCAGATTGGTCGTCAGCCTGACGCTGTGGTTGCCTGTGTCGGCGGTGGATCGAATGCCATTGGCATGTTCCACCCATACATCAAGTACCCTGAAGTTGAGATGTACGGTGTTGAAGCCGGTGGTCTGGGTCTCGAAGGCGACGACCACGCCGCGCCGCTCAGTAAGGGTAAGCCGGGCGTCCTGCATGGTAATCGTACCTATCTGATGGAAGATGAAAACGGTCAGATCATGGGCACACATTCCGTGTCTGCGGGTCTGGATTACCCTGGCGTCGGCCCGGAACACAGCTGGTTGAAAGACATTGGTCGGGCCAAATATGTTGCGGCCACTGATGATGAAGCGATCGAGGCGTTCCATAAACTGACCTGCCTTGAGGGGATTATGCCCGCACTGGAGAGCTCCCATGCCATTGCCTATGCGATGAAGCTGGCCGCAACCATGGATAAAGATAAGGTGATTGTGGTGAACCTGTCGGGGCGTGGCGATAAAGACATCCATACGATCGCTCAGCTTGACGGCGTCACTGCCTGAGCCTGTTGCGCTCGTGACGGCTCAGTGTAGGTAATGCGCTCGTGACGCTCTCAGATGGATAGGTAGAGTCGGCTTATAGCGACTCAGTTCATCATACATACAGAATATTTATTCGCCCTGAGCCATAAATTTCAGGGCTTGAAAGAATTCAGGTAAGAAAAATGACTCGTATCAGTAAGGTATTTAAGGCTCTTGAAGAGCAGGGGAAGAAGGCGCTGATTCCGTATATCACCGCCGGAGACCCAACCAAAGAAGCAACGGTTCCTATGATGCATGCGCTGGTTGAAGCGGGCGCCGATATTATTGAACTGGGTGTGCCGTTCTCAGACCCGATGGCCGATGGACCGACGATTCAGCTTGCCTGTGAACGGGCACTGGAACATGGAACGTCTCTGCGCGATGTGTTGGCAATGGTTGCTGAGTTCCGACAGAAAGATTCGGAGACTGCAGTTGTGCTGATGGGGTATCTGAACCCCGTAGAAGCTATGGGTTACCAGACGTTCGTCGATGCAGCGGTCAGCGCCGGTGTGGATGGTGTTCTGATGGTGGACCTGCCTCCCGAGGAAGCCTCCGATGTTGACAGTATCTTCAAGGATGCAGGGTTAGATGTCGTTTATCTCATTGCTCCGACAACAACGGATAAGCGTATCGAAAGTATCGGTAAATCTGGCAGTGGTTACGTTTATTATGTATCGCTGAAAGGGGTGACGGGTTCTAAAGCGCTGGACGTTGATGATGTTGCCCGCAACCTCGAACGCATCCGTGCTCATGTGTCGATTCCTGTCGGGGTTGGCTTTGGTATTCAGGATGCGGAAACAGCTGCTAAGGTTGCGGCTGTATCGGACGGTGTGATCGTGGGAAGTGCGATTGTTAACCGCATAGCAGCGAATGCTGACAATCCTCAGCAGGGAATCGACGAAGTCTCTGCGCTGGTCAGTGGTATGCGCAGTGCGATGGATGCTGGCGGGGCAAAGGGCGCCTGATTGAACCATTCCGATATGCAGCACTGGTCGGTCGATGAATGGTTGTCGTACCTTGAGGCGATTCATCCGACAGAAATTGAAATGGGATTGGCGCGGATATCTGCCGTTGCTGAATCCCTTCAGTGTCTGAAGCCAGCCCCTCTGGTGATTCTTGTTGGCGGCACGAATGGCAAAGGCACAACCTCTGCCCTGATTGCCGCTCTTCTGCGTGCTCAGGGCATGAGTGTCGGCGTGTACAACTCACCACATATCCATCGTTATAACGAGCGTGTCTCGGTTGATGGTTGCGACATCACCGATGACGACCTGCTGCGTTCGTTTCATGCGGTGGAGGCTGCGCGCAGCTCCACGATCTTCCCGACGCAGGACTCTACTCCAGCAACGCCCACTCTGACGTATTTTGAATTCGGTACGCTCGCTGCTCTCTGGCATTTTGCGCAGCAGCCTCTGGATGCCGTCGTACTGGAGATCGGCTTGGGTGGACGGCTGGATGCTGTCAATATCGTTGATGCGGATATTTCTGTTGTCACCAGTATCGGACTTGATCATCAGGCGTGGCTGGGTGATACCACCGCTGAAATCGCCTATGAAAAGTGCAGTATTGCCCGTCCGGGAAAATGGTTGGTGTGCGGTCAGCCCGATGCTCCCGCAGAGGCTGAAGCGACGGTTGAAGCACTTAATGGGCGGTTTGCATCGCGCGGCGGGATGTTTGATGTGTTGATCTCGGGGAAGGGGCTGGATGTTCAGTTCACTCAGGAAGGAGCGCCTCAAGCTATCCATGTGACCGGTTATCATATTCCCCATCATAATGTAGCAACGGCAATTCAGGCGCTGGCTTTGATCGATCAGCTACCGGAAGAACCGGTCGTCAACAATACCGTCGCCGGGCTTCGGGTTCCCGGGCGCTGGCAAAGCTGGCAGCGGGGGGATCAGACCCTGGTGCTTGATGTTGCACATAACCCTCAGGCGGCAGCCTATCTTCGTAACCATGTCGCACGGGTTGATTGCCTGGTGCTGGGGATGCTGGAAGATAAGGACGTTGCTGGAGTTCTGCACGCTCTGCCAGTGGCAGATAAAATTTATACCGTTACCTTAAAAGGGTGGCGAGGTCTTACGGCTGAAGCGTTGGCTGAAAAATGCGAGAGTGCAGGATTTACACCCGCCGCAACCTTTGAAACTATGGCGGCTGCACTGGAAGACATACCTGTGGCAGGCACTACGTTGGTAGCCGGGTCTTTTCATACCGTGGAAGCTGCTGGTGAATATATTCACTCCGGAGAGGGTAAATGGAACTCCATCTGAAAAAGCGAATTATTGGTGCCTGGTTGACGGTGACCGCGGTGTTGGTCATCGCACCGATTGTGCTGGATGGCTCGCGCACGCATCAGTTGCTGGAAACGTCAGCGCCACCAAAACCTGATGTTGAGCAATGGGCGACCGAGGAGTATGAACGCCAGGTACGCCGCGAGGTGGAAGAGGTGGCATCCGGAGAAGCTACGAAGGCCGTGACCATGCCTCAGATCGAAGCGGCAGATCGCGACGATCAGCCAGTACAGGGGGTTCCAGCGGATCGCACGGCGCTAGATGCCGACAAGATACCGTACGCCTGGACGCTCCAGGTAGGAGCTTTCGGACAGCGTGAGAATGCCCACCGCTTCCGGGACCTCCTGCGTCATGATGGTTTCAAGGCCTACGTTCAGGAGTTCCCCGACGAGGGCATTACCCGTGTATTTGTCGGGCCTGAGCTGCGCAGGGCGGATGCCGAGTCTGTGCAGGAGAAGCTGAAACGTCGTGACGATGTTTCCGAGGCTTACCTTCGACGCTACAAGGCAGAAACCTGAGTAACGCCGTTATTGTCAATTCTTTTATAGCGCGCAGGCTCTGGTATACTGCGCGCTTTCTATTTCTGCCGGGGCAGTGAATGACCATCATCGACTGGGTGATCATCGGAATCATCGGTGTATCAGGACTGATCAGTCTGGTGCGCGGTTTCGTCAAAGAAGCACTGTCGCTTGCCTCATGGTTGATCGCATTTTTCGTCGCTCGTTATTTCAGCGGTCACCTGGCTACCCTCCTTCAGGACAGTATCGCAACGAACAGTGTTCGTTGGCTGGTGTCCTTCGGTATACTTTTCGTTGCCACACTCGTTGTGATGGCTATGGTGAATTATCTGATTGCTCAACTGGTCAAAGCGACCGGCCTGAGTGGTACAGACCGCCTGCTTGGCATGGTTTTCGGAATCGTAAGAGGGGTCATTGTTGTGATCGCACTGGTGTATGGTGCCCAGTTGACTATGATCCCCGAAGACCTGTGGTGGCAGGAGTCTACAATCATTCCATATCTGGAAAATCTTGCAGACTGGGCGCGTAAGACGTTGCCCGGTGCTGTCAGCCAGGTAATGGACGCTTAATAATCTTCGCTTGTTTGAGGTAAGACGCACATGTGCGGAATAGTGGGTGTAGTTGGTAAGTCCCATGTAAATCAGGCCATTTATGATGCCCTGACGGTCCTGCAACATCGGGGACAGGACGCCGCCGGTATCGTGACCAGTTATGGCAATAAGCTTTGTCTGCGTAAAGACAACGGGCTGGTGCGAGATGTGTTCCGTACCCGTCACATGCAGCGCCTGCTGGGAAATATCGGCATTGGCCATGTGCGCTACCCAACTGCGGGCAGCTCCAGTTCAGCGGAAGCACAGCCTTTCTACGTTAATTCGCCGTACGGTATTACGCTGGCTCACAACGGTAACCTGACGAACACGGAACAGCTCGCAGAAGATATCTATCGCGAAGATCTGCGCCACATCAATACAACCTCAGACTCAGAAGTTCTGCTGAATATTTTTGCGCATGAGCTTCAGGAACAGCGTCAGCTGAAGCCGTCTCCGGAAGTCATCTTCAAAGCCGTACGCAAAGTGCATGAGCGAATCCGCGGTGGTTACGCGGTGGTTGCTATGATTACAGGGTATGGCATTGTCGCTTTCCGTGATCCGCATGGCATTCGCCCAGCGGTGTTCGGGCATCGTGACACCCCTCAGGGACCGGAATACATGGTTGCATCTGAGTCTGTCGCACTGGATGCTCAGGACTTTAAACTGGATCGTGATATCGCCCCCGGTGAATGCGTTATTTTTACCGAAGACGGACAGTTGTTTACCGAACAGTGTGCCGACAATACCGAGCTGACTCCCTGTATATTTGAGCACGTATACTTCGCCCGTCCGGACTCCATCATCGATGGTATTGCGGTATATAAGGCGCGCCTGCGCATGGGGGAAAAACTCGCCGAAAAAATCATGCGGGAACACCCGGACCATGATATTGATGTAGTCATCCCGATACCTGACACCAGCCGCTCGTCGGCACTGGAGCTGGCGAACCACCTTGGCGTGAAATATCGCGAAGGGTTTATGAAGAACCGCTACATCGGCCGTACCTTTATCATGCCGGGACAGCAGCTGCGTAAGAAGTCAGTGAAGCAGAAGCTGAACGCACTTGATCTGGAATTCCGTGGTAAGAATGTACTTCTGGTGGATGACTCGATCGTTCGTGGTACTACGTGCGAGCAGATTATTGAAATGGCACGTGAAGCGGGTGCAAAGAACGTTTACTTTGCTTCTGCGGCTCCGGCGGTTCGCTTCCCGAACGTGTATGGCATCGATATGCCAGCCAAAGAAGAGTTCATAGCCCACGACCGCTCAACGGAAGAGATTGCTAAGGCGATCGGTGCAGACTGGCTGGTGTATCAGGATATTGAAGATCTGGTTGAGGCCTGTCTGGAGGGTGCAACGACTGACGCTAAGGCATTTGACTGTTCAGTATTCAATGGCGAGTACGTCACTAAAGATATCAATGACGAATACTTCCGCCGTCTATACGAGCTGCGTAATGACGCAAATAAAACATTGCAGGTGATCGACAACGAAGCGATTGACCTGCACAACCAACAAGAGGCTTAAACACCATGACCGACTTACCTGAATGGCCGTCGCGCTATCAGTCTGACCTGACCGATGCAGAGTTTGACACTCTCGCCGTGCGGGCAGGCCAGATGCGCACGCCAGAAGGTGAGCATGGTGAAGCCATCTTCCCGACCAGCAGTTATGTGTTCGCTTCTGCGGCAGAGGCTGCTGCAACCTTCGGCGGCGACCGGGACGGCAACGTATACTCGCGCTACACCAACCCGACAGTAAGGACGTTCGAAGAACGTCTCGCTGCACTGGAAGGTGGAGAAGCCTGTGCCGCGACTGCATCCGGCATGGCAGCAATTTACGCCGTCTGTGTGGCGCACCTGCAGGCGGGGGACCATATGATCTGCTCGCGCGCTGTCTTTGGTTCGACCAATGTGCTGCTGGAGAAATTTCTCAGAAAGTTCAACGTAGATATTACCTACGTTGACCTTCTGGATCTGAACGAGTGGAAGAGTGCTGTCAGAAATAACACTCGCCTTTTGTTCCTGGAGTCTCCATCGAACCCACTGAACGAAGTCGCTGATATTCGTGCGCTCGCTGCCGTGTCGAAAGAAGCGGGTGCGATGCTGGTTGTCGATAACTGCTTCTGTACTCCTGCTGCCCAGTTGCCGCTCTCTCTTGGCGCTGATCTGGTAGTGCATTCAGCAACCAAATACATTGATGGGCAGGGACGTTGTCTGGGTGGCGCGGTTGTTGGTAGTCACGAATTAATTGAGCCGGTGATAGGGGTGCTGCGCTCTGCAGGGCCGACCATGAGCCCATTTAATGCGTGGGTGTTTCTGAAAGGATTGGAGACGCTGTCTCTGCGCATGAGGGCTCACAGCGAAAACGCACTCAAGCTGGCCTTATGGCTTGAGAGCCATCCGAAGGTAGCCAAAGTAAATTTCTGCGGTCTGCCGTCGCACCCCCAGCATGAACTTGCGAAAAGTCAGCAACGATTGTTTGGTGGTGTTCTGTCGTTTGAAGTGAATGGTGGCCGGGATCAGGCCTGGAAAGTAGTGGACGCGACACGCATGATTTCCATTACCGCCAACCTTGGTGACACCAAGACCACAATTACTCATCCGGGGACGACGACTCATGGTCGTTTAACCGACGAGCAGAGAGAGCAGGCGGGTATTTCTCAGGCGCTGGTGCGTATTTCAGTCGGGCTCGAAGATGTCGAAGACATCCAGAAGGATCTCGCCCGAGGCCTGGATCTCTTATAACCCTCGGCAAATGTGTCGTCTGGGATCACTATTTTTATTACTAAGGAAGTGAGCATGACTCAGCGACAATTTATGATCAGCCTGTGGCTTATCGCTTCTGTATTTACTCTGTTTTTTCTTATCTGGGTTCTGCCAGCGGTGGCAGAGACGTGGAATATCCCAGCGGCATTTGCAGCTGGTTTTGTAAATCCGTTCGCGGCGGGATATTCGACGGATGTCATTATGTGTTGGGTGACTTTGGCAGCATGGGTGTTGTATGACCGTCAGCAGCATCAGATCAAATACGGCTGGCTGTGCCTTTTATTAGGACTGGTTCCCGGCGTGGCCACCGGGTTCGCCTGTTATCTGATTCTGCGCCTACGCCAGAACTCAGCACTTTGACTGCAGGTGCTGCCGCCTGATCTTTCAGCTTTGTGTGTTTTAATTCGCGGCGTTTAACACCATGACGTTTGTCGATCAAACGCCAGGCTATTCAAGCTGTGCGCTACATTCTTTCTTATCCGGGTTGAAACGGCAGCGGATTTTCCGGGCCAACCTCAGCATGACCGGGTTGTAATACCCCTCTTCACGCATCGCTATGCGGATCTTCTGAGAGAATTCTTCCAGAGCTTTGAGGTCAGTGGTCGTAGGATTTATCCAGAATTGAGCCGGGATATTATTCTGCTCCTGTTCCAGTCGTTGAGCGTAACTGTTGAACTTAAACAGAAAGTCCTCGCGCAGAATCTGAGCCAGCCCTGGCGGGAAGCGATCAGTGCGACCGATAAGTTGCAGCGTCGACTGCGCAATCGGCAATTTGAGTGCTCTGCTATTCTTGCCTGTACGGCCAGTCGCCATTGTCAGGTAGGCTATTTCTGGCGCAATCATCATGCTCGACAGATTGTCTGTAAATGTCTGGACGGCCGCCGGCAGAACACCGGGGCGTGCACGACCGCCAGCGGATTCGATAAGACGGATAACCCCTGTGTCGCTTGCCGGAACTGATACTGAATTCCCCTGGATGGCTTTTACAGAAGCCAGATCTGCGGACTCTGCATACAGATAGTGTGAGCCGACAGGAACGAGACCCAACGCCACATACGGACCGTCAGTCATGTACTCAATTAATTGTGGGCGGGTCAGTAGTTGTGACAGAAGTTGCAGATGCTGCCGGTCCGGGAGCGCCCCCGGTGCCTCTGTCGTTGCAAGGAAAGCGTTAAATCTGTGTGCCGTTGTACCGCGAACCAGCATCGCATCGCAGGTATCGCCGGTGATAAATTTATCGACCAGACTCTCTTCATCCTGAAATACTTCAATACTGAGTTGCATACCGTAGTGGAGTGATCGTAATACCTGATCCTTGGCCGCTGCGGCGACTGGCCCATTGTTGCCGAGAGGGTCCCAGATACAGAAGGTCCTTGGCAGCTTGCCTGAGGTCATCTGATCAGAAAGCAGATTTTTCAGGGCCTTGATCCGTTTTTCTAACGTCAGATTCTGATTGAGAACAGTGGCCTCTAGTTTCTGCTTAACTGCTTCTGGCGATGTGTGTTTTGTATTTTTTGCCGTTGAGGCTTCCGGGGTTGCTGCTGTCTCCGCCGCTATGGTGTTTGATGCGAACAGGTAAACCAGAGTACTGAATATCAGTAGCAGGAGTGCTTGGCTCTTCATTAAACGTCCTTTTTTGTTTTAACCCATAGGTAGTGCGCTACCGGATGCGCGAGTATAACTTTTCAGACACCTGTCTGTATGTGGCTGGCTTCCGGGTGGCTCAAGATGCACCATGTCAGAGGTTCAACAGGATTCTGACGCTCTCACAACAACCTGCAAATTATGTGCGCGGGTTCTGTTTTCTGTGTCTCCTTTGGCAGTATGCGTGGCAGGGCACTTAAAAAGCAGCGGCGGGTCATATATCCTGATTCCTACGTATTTATCAGGGCGGTTCAATGTCAGCCATTCATCAGGCGCTTTCGACTCTTTCACAGGTTATTCTCGGAAAACAACAGCAACTTAAGCTGTCAGTATGTTGTCTCCTTGCGGACGGTCATTTGTTAATTGAAGATCTGCCAGGGATGGGTAAGACAACGCTCTCTCATGCTCTGGCCAAGGTATTTGGTCTTGATTACAGCAGGATTCAGTTCACCAGCGACCTGCTGCCCGCCGATGTACTTGGTGTCAGTGTGTTCGAAAAAGACCCCCAGACAGGCGAAGGAAATTTCCGCTTTCATCCGGGGCCGGTGTTCGCTCAGGTTGTCCTTGCTGATGAAATAAACCGGGCAACGGCCAAGTCACAAAGTGCGTTACTTGAGGCGATGGAGGAGCGCCAGGTCACTGTCGAAGGAACAACCCGGCACCTGCCTGATCCTTTTTTCGTTATTGCGACTCAGAACCCGGCATCGCAGGCGGGCACCTTTCCTCTACCGGAGTCTCAACTGGATCGCTTTCTCATGTGTATCAGCCTGGGTTATCCGGACGAGCGTGCCGAGCGGGCATTGCTCGAGGGCACCAGTCGTCGCGATATGATGACTGACCTGCGTGAAGTTCTGTCGACGCAGAACCTGATGAGTCTGCGTGACCAGGTAGAGCGGGTGAAAGCATCCTCGTCGGTACTGGATTACCTGCAACGTATTATTGCGTTCAGCCGCAGTGACAGCAGTTTTCCTTACGGGTTATCGCCCCGCGGAGGCCTGGCGTTGCTTCGCGCAGCCAAAGCATGGGCTGTTCTCGAAGAACGTGACTTCCTGATTCCCGAGGATGTTCAGGCAGTGTTGGCAGCGGTGGCAGATCACCGCCTGCAGCCGGGAGCAGCCCGGAAAATTCTGGAACGCGTTGCGGTTCTGGCTTGATGTGGCGGGCATGACGAGCATCGCTGATAAGCGTCGAAATCTCTGGAAACGCTGGCTTAACCGGCGAATTCCCCCGGTGTCCGCACTGGCGTTGTCGCATCGCAATGTTTTTATTCTGCCTTCGCGGACAGGCTGGGCATTTGCAGCACTACTGGTCGCCATGCTTCTGACCGCTATCAACTATCAGAACTCTCTGATCTACGGGCTTACCTTCTGGCTGGTCAGCGTGGGGCACGGAACGATCTGGCTGACCTTTCGCAACCTCTCTGGTCTGACTTTGTCAGCGGGCAAGCCCACAGCTTGCTTTGCCGGCGATGAGATCCGTCTTCCTGTTAAATTCACTTCGGGTAAACATTGGTCGGCGGCGATCAGCGCTGGGTATCCTGAGGAAACTCAACTCGATCTGTCACTGGCTCCGCACGAGTCCAGCGAAATGATACTGACCCGTAAGACCCATAAACGTGGCCGTTTACCATTGAAACGTATACGAGTGGAAACTCAGTATCCGTTTGGTTTATTTACTGCCTGGAGCTGGGTTGCGCTGGAATACGACGTCGTCGTTTATCCGCGCCCGGATTACAGCCCGTTAGTGTTATCCACTGGAAACGAGGGCGATATTCTCGAAGGTGTTACTGTGACGCAGGGGAGCGATGATGTCGCGGGTATCCGTGATTATGGCCGCGGAGATTCTATGCAGCAGATATCATGGAAGCACTCCGCGCGCACGGGAGATCTTAAATCTCTGGAGCGTGAACAGGAGAACAGCGTTCTGTGCTGGCTGACCTGGGATTCTCTACAGGGAATAGACCCTGAGCTCCGGCTTTCACGTCTGGCGTCCTGGGTGGATCAGGCAGAGTCGGCAGGGTGGAAGTATGGCCTGAGCATTCCCGGTAATGATATTTCTCCATCCAGCGGTCATGCCCATCGTCACCAATGCCTTACGGCACTCGCGATATGGGGGCAGGATTAATGCAGACGGTTGCTCTTCCTCGTCAGTCGTTACTGTTATTGGTGCTGGCGGTGATAAGTTCTCTTGTTCCTCACCTCGGCTATCTGCCTGTGTGGTTCTACGGGATGGCACTTTTTGTTCTGGGCTGGCGCGCGCTGGTTTACTGGGGGTATGTGTCTTTTCCGGGGAGGGTGGCGAAAACCATCGCGGTCGGTTTAGCTTGCGCGGGGGTTTATTCCTTGTCGGGCGGACAGATTTCTCTGGAAGCAAGCAGTGCCTTTCTGATTTCTGCGGGGGTTCTGAAATTACTTGAGATGGCGAACCGTCGGGATGGTGTCGTCGTGGTCTTTATCGCGTTTTTTATTCAGGCGACTGGCTTTCTTTTTCAGCAGAATATTTTCTACAGCATTCAGGGCATCGGAACTCTGGTGCTGGCAACCGCGGCCATGATCAGTACGCAGGCAGCCGTACGAACAGGAATTCATACTGAGTTACCGGTGTTCCGTATGACGGCGCGACTGCTATTTCTGGCGCTGCCGTTTATGCTGATTGTGTACTTTCTGTTTCCCCGGTTCGGCCCCCTCTGGAGCGTAGCCCTGCAATCTGACTCCGCGATGACCGGGTTGTCCGAGCGCATGCAGCCCGGTGATATATCGGATCTTAGTCAGTCATCTGCTGTTGCATTCAGGGTGACTTTTGATGGTAAAAAACCGGATCGGAGTGAGCTTTACTGGCGGGCGATGACGCTCGACCGGCATGACGGTGAAGGCTGGGATACGTCACGCCTTGATCAGTCAGAACTGCCGATGTCATTGCCGGGACAGCCTCTGCAGTACCGCTACGAGGTCATTCAGGAGCCGACAGGGCAGCACTTCCTTTTCTCATTGGCCGGGCCGTATTCGACAGAATCTCAGGTCAGCCTCACGTCAACGAGACTGCTGAGATACGACAGGCCCGTATACCAGCGGATACAGTATCAGGCAGAGTCAGCGGGTGGAACGTCTGTCGGCCCTGCGTTTGATCCCAGAATGATGACTCCGCCAGATAATTATCTGCGACTCCCTGCGGATGTTAATCCACAGACTAAGGCCTGGGCCAGGGAACTCAGTAACGGAAAGATACCAACAGCAGCGGCCTTTGCGCAGGCATTTAAACAGTACATTAGCCGTGAGCCTTTTTTTTATACCCTCAGGCCTCCACGCTACAGCGGGGATGATATTGATCAGTTTCTTTTCGCTGGTCGGCGGGGGTTTTGTGAGCATTATGCGTCGGCGATGACCTTCGCTGCTCGTGCCGCTGGCATTCCCGCTCGCGTCGTTGCCGGTTATCAGGGAGGGGAGTGGCACCCTGATGGATATTTAACCGTACGTCAGTACGATGCTCACGCGTGGGTTGAGCTCTGGGATGGTTCTGTCTGGGTACGGACTGATCCGACAGCGGCAGTTGCTCCCGAGAGAATTGAGTATGGGTTACGCGAGGCTCTGGCAGAAGAAAACAGTTTTCTGGCTGATAATCTGTTGTCACCGCATCGCTATCAGGACATTAACTGGATTAATTCATTGCGCCTGCAGATGGATAATATTAATTACCTCTGGAGCCGTTGGGTGCTTTCGTACGACGGCGACCGGCAGAAAGGCCTGTTGTCGCGTTGGTTTGGTATTGACCAACTGTTGGATGGCCTCTACGTGTTGGCCGCTTCTATTGCTGGCCTGTTTATTATTGGAGCAACCTGGCAATGGTGGCAGCAACGCCCGGATAAAGTCAGTCGTATAGTACAGCGCTGGCAGAGGTTGACTGAGGTTGCTACAAGAGCCGGCGTTCCGTTTGACGCCGGTGTCGCGCCGTTGAGTCTGCTGAAACGTATCAGTGAGCGTTATCCGCCTCTCGCGGAAGACAGTAAAGCCTGTGCTGAGTTGTTCGTGCGGTACCAATATGCCGGAGAGGGCGACACCGTCGGGTTGGAAAAGCGTCTTAGCCGGTTAATCCGACGCCTCCGGCGTATCAGGCCAGGCACAGAAGCAGCCACTTCCCGCGATGTTAAGGAAGGGGCCGTATGAGTCTCCGGCCAGCAGTTTTTCAATCATATTGGTGAACAGCTTTTCGTCAGACAAGCTACACAGAGCGCCGAAACCATAGGCTCCGAAATAGGCCATATCGCCCTCGGGCGTCATGACTCCGAGTCCGGGGCTGGCGGTTAGTGGCAGATTGTCGTTTTCTGAAGCCCGGATTATATCGGCACCGGGATTCAGCGTTCTGGCCTCTGCCAGCCGCTCTTCGGAAAGGTGCTCGGGGGCAAGAATAATAAAACGTACCTGATCATCATTGGGCCACTCTTCAATAATCGCATGCGTGTGTCTGGCGCTGACGTTGTTACACAGGCAGTCCGGGTTCCACAGGTGTATCACCGTGACCCGTCCGTCCGTCTCCAGCCCGGCCCGCGCCATCAGGGATTTCAGTCCGGCAGCCACTTGCTCAGGGACACGCGCAGCAGGGTTATCGCCGGCTTCAACAAACGGTCGCATTGCTTGCTGCTGGAACCACCACAGCCCAAAGAGCGAGCCGCCCAACCAGACAATGATCAACGTACTGATCAGAAAGAGTTTTCTCGGGCTGTTTTCCTGGGTAGTCATTCGTTCACAGGTTCCTCATGGTTCACGCGGACAGTATACGCGTATTTCCCTCTCACGGATTCGGCGGAGTATCATACGCTCTGAGTTGAGTCAGAAAGAAACGACGGAGAACCTCAGTGACCTTTCGCGATATTACGCCTGCCAGTCTTGCAGTCCGGCAATCAGGCAGCTGGCTGGTGGTCGACGTCTGGGGCCATCATTGTGCCGCCTGCAAAGGACTGGAGCAGCAACTGGCATTGATGAAAACGTCGCTTCCGGATCATTGTGACCTGGTCAGGCTTTCGGCTGATGACTTCGCAGACTGGTGTGCAGAACAGGGTATCCGCTCTGTGCCGGCGCTGCTACTTTATTCAGAAGGTACAGAAGTGGCACGACTTCAGGGTGACCTTTCGGTTAACTCTATCCGCGCCTTTTTAAGTCACTACCTGCCAGCGCCACCGGACCCCGAGACATTGTGTTCTGAGCTTTTTATGAGTGCCAGGACAGATGAGCTGCGCACGCTGCTTGACTCACTGACTGATGAACAATCGCGTGGTCCGGCACTGCAGCGGGCACGCTCCTGGTTATCGATGCAGGAAATGACTCTGACACAGGAAGAGTCTGAATTGAGAAATGATTTCTTTGTTGAGGCCTGCGCAGCCAGGTGGAATGATGCGCTGGCATTATTAACAGCTGCGATGAAAGAGCCATCCCAGCGCCACTTAATCATTGCGTTGGCGGACCTGATTCCGGACCGGCCGCTCGTCAGTCAGTGGCGACGCAGGTACCTGCTTAATGTGTCGCCTGTGGAATGATTTATACCGTTATCTATTTTCCTTCCGCTTTACAAAAATCCTGAAATTTTCTCTCAGTTCCAGTATTTCGGCCCGCTGGGATAATTCTTATGGAAGCCATCAAGCCCGGATCTATAGTCATTAGGTCTGTTGATACCACGATCAATAATCAGGAGTTTATATGCAGGGTGCAGGGCTGAGCATTCGTCAGCGTCTTTTGTTAATGCTGACCACCATTTTCCTGGTCGGAGTGGTCTTTCTGGTGAATGACCTGAGCCAGTATTACACGCAGCTTTTAGGGGATAAAAAACGACAGCTCGCTGCTTTGGTAGAAGCACAGGCAAGTCAGCTCACTGCAATGAAAAAAGCCGGTATTACTGACAGTGATGCTCTGGCTACGCTGTCCGCCGCCCGTTACGGAGAAAAAAACTATTTCTTTGTGATCAACAAGAAGCTGGACATGTTAATGCATCCGTTTAAACCGGCGCTGAATAATACGTCAGTATCAGCAACACGGGATCCGGACGGTGTGTACTTATTCCG
>Ga0181593_10002641_pt1 | contig 16569 bp, 16 predicted proteins | sample 071ome_19_FD_133756 | JGI IMG/M metagenome (GOLD analysis project Ga0181593, IMG submission 133756) | Coastal salt marsh microbial communities from the Groves Creek Marsh, Skidaway Island, Georgia - 071413AT metaG (megahit assembly) | ecosystem: Environmental > Aquatic > Marine > Intertidal...
AAACGCCTCAAACAACCAGAAATTATCTGGGATGACCTCATCGACACGCCCGCCGCCCAAAAGCTAAAAAAAACCGCGACCGGCAAATCAGCTGATGGATTGCAAGCCGCCGAGTAAGCCCACCGGCAGCGTGGCAAGGCGCCTCTAGCTTCGCAGACGCCGCTGCTTTTAGAACCATGCGGCGCGTCATCAAGCGGGAACGCTATATGCAGTGCGGCGAGATATGGTTCGCGCCAAGCCTGCGGGCCTAAATGCCAATCCGCCAGCTTGCCCCGCAAACCCGAAGAATGCATGCGCACACTCAAGCAGCCTCACGCTTGGGCGCGTTGATCATCGTCTTGCTCAGCGCTTTGCAACATCCATAAATCATAATAGCGGCCGGCTTTGGCAAGCAATGCCTCATGCCTGCCGGTTTCAACAACCACCCCATTTTCGAGCACAACAATCATATCGGCCTCGGCCACGGTTGACAGACGATGCGCAATCACAATCACCGTGCGTCCAAGACCCGCTTGCGCCAAAGCGCCTTGAATTTCATGCTCCGTCTCGCTGTCTAACGCGCTTGTTGCTTCATCCAGCAACAAAATAGGAGGATTTTTCAAAAGCGTACGCGCGATCCCTACCCGTTGCTTTTCACCGCCCGAAAGCTTCAACCCGCGCTCTCCCACAACGGTGTCATACCCCTCGGGCAAAGATTGGATAAAAGCGTGAATCTGGGCATCGCGCGCGGCCTGTTCCACATCCGCTCGGCTGGCCCCATCGCGCCCATAGGCGATGTTGTAAAAAATTGTATCATTGAACAGCACCGTGTCTTGCGGCACCACACCGATTGCGTTTTGCAAACTGCTTTGCGTCACATCGCGCACGTCTTGATTGTCGATGCTGAGCGCCCCACCCGTAACATCGTAAAACCTAAATAAAAGCCGCCCAATGGTTGATTTTCCCGATCCAGATGAGCCCACGATTGCAACGGTCTGACCCGCGGGAATCTCGAGCGACACATCGCGCAAAATTTGCCGATCCGCTTCATATGAAAAGGCGATATTGCGCAGCGAAATGCTGCCCCCAGTGACCTTAAGGTCAGGCGCCCCATGCTTCGTGGTGATTTCTATTGGCTGTTCTAAAAGATCAAACATCAGCCCCATATCAACCAAGGCTTGACGTATTTCCCGATAGACCGTGCCCAGGAAATTCAACGGCATGGTGATTTGGATCATCACCGCGTTGACCATCACAAAATCACCCACGGTTAGCACACCCGCGCGCACTTGTAAGCCGGCCATCACCATCACAATTGTCAATCCAGCCGTGATCAGAAGCGCTTGGCCAAAATTCAACGCCGCCAGCGAATAACTGGTTTTCAAAGCAGCGGCTTCATAGCCGGCCATCGCCGCATCATAGCGTTTGGCCTCGCGCGCTTCGGCGCCAAAATATTTTACAGTTTCAAAATTCAACAGGCTATCGATGGCTTTTTGCGCCGCATCTGTATCCTGTTCGTTCATTTCTCGGCGCAGTTTTACCCGATATTCGGTCACTTTGAAGGTAAACCAGACATAGACCGCAATGGTGCCGAACAACACCAGAACATACCATAAATCCAGTTTCCATAGCAAAAAGACCGAAAGTAAAACCAGCTCTAACGCCAAGGGACCGATTGAAAAGACCAAATAGCGCAGCAGAAACTCAACGCCTTTAACACCCCGTTCGATAATCCGGCTGAGCCCGCCCGTGCGCCGCGTGATATGATAGCGCATCGACAGATTGTGAATATGCTGAAAGGTTTCCAGCGCCAATGAGCGCAGCGCGCGCTGCGCAACCGGGGCAAATACAACATCGCGCAATTGCTGAAAGCCATTGCTGAGCACCCGCGCCAGTCCATAGGCAATAATCAATCCAATCGCGCCGATCACAAATAAAGACGCGTCGGGCAAGACCAAACTATCAACCGTATACCCATATAGAAAAGGCGTTCCAGCCGAAACAAGCTTTGCCAGAACCAGCAACAGTATCGATACGATTAAGCGGGTTTTAACCGCTGAATTATCCTGCGGCCACAGATAGGGACCGACGCGCCGAATGGTGCGTAGAGCCGAGCGTTTTTCGTCCTGATTAAGCTCTCGGTCAGATTTTATGCTGGGTGACATGCAACATATCCTTTAACACGGTTTTTGGGGAACCGTTTCTTATCCCTTGGCACAGCTCTCACCAGAAATTGCCTGCCAGACCTATTCGAAAAGCCTTAATCAGGTAGATCAAAGACCTGCCCCGGATAGATCAAATCGGGATCACGGATCTTATCACGATTGGCTTCAAACACCCGCACGTATAAAATTCCCCGCCCATACCGTTTGCGCGCTATCGCCCAAAGCGTATATCCAGGCTGCACCGTAACCACATTTATCCGTGCCTCGGTTTTGGTGTCTTGGATATGGGTAAGAAGCTTTTGTGGGCTTTCCTTTTTGAAAGGTGTTTCAAGCCGCGAAACCACCTTACCAGCCGCATTCACCTGATCAATGCGCAGCGTATAAACCCCCGGATCAACATTGCTGAGCAAGGTTTTCCAGTTGCCCTCATCATCCGGGCGCACCAAAAGAACCGGTGCATTATCAAGATAAATCCGTAGATAAGCCATCGGGTTGCTGCGACCAGACAGCATAACTTGGCCATCCTCATCATAGCTGATCGCATCCAAAGCGATGGCGTCTTGGTCAAGGTTATCATCGGATTGTACAACCCGAACCCCGTCTTTATCCGCGATTAGAACTTTCGGCGGCACGGCAGCATCCGCCAAGCTTTTCACCGGAGCCTCAGAGGGGGGTTGCGCAGACGCAGTTTCTTCGGGCTTAGCATCTGCAATTTTTGGCGTTTCCGCAGCCTTTGCCGCGGCCGCATCAGCAGGTGTTGGCACCTTAGGGCTTTCGAGATCGGCGCGCGCGCTTTCGGTCGTTTCGCCTTCAGAGGCGCTTTGGTTATCGCTGTCCTCATCCCCTGCGACAGACACCGCGCTGCTGCTTTTGGCTGATAGGCCGCTGGCATCTAAACCTTGCGATGTCTCATTTGCCTGGCTCTGATCGGATGCGGTGGCCTCAGAGGTTGCCTCTGCGTTTTCGGCAAGCACGATCTCCGCTTCATCAGATGTTTCGCTCGCCTCTGGCAGCGGCGCGGCAATCTGCGTGGGCAAGACCAAAACATCTTGATCGGAAAAAACATAGGGCTCAGCGGTCCCAACGCGCAGCCGAATGACGCGCAGCTCGCTGCTATAGGGCAAATCAAAAAACCCTGCAAAATTTCCTGACCCATCTGCGTAAAGCGTGAGAAGCGCGACATCATTAACCAGCACATCAACCGCTTGATTGGGGCCGACCAAACCGGCGATCAAAACAGCACCATCTGCCTCAATCCGAATTGTTTCAATTTGTGGCACCCTTGCCAAGGGTTTTTCCTCTTTCGCCGGCAGGTCTGTCGCCTCTTTGGTAGCGGCTTGCGTGGTCTCTTCGCGCGTTTGATCGGATCCTGTCGCATCCACATCTTTAGCGGCAGGCTTTGTGGCGGGCGCCTCTGCTTGATTTGCTACGTCTGCCGCAGATTGCTTTTGCAGATTCTCAGGTTCGGCTTCAGCGTCAGCATCAGCAGTGGTGGTTTTCGACATGTCGGTTTCTGCTTCAGCCGCGCCGGTTGATCGGAGCGCCTCAGCTTCACCACCAGCGGCAGCGTCTTCGACCACAATCTCCGCCTCTTCTTCGGCGGCTGCTGGCGCTTTGGTTGATTCTGTAACCCGCGTCTCTTCCGCGGCGATTTCAGCTTTGGATTGTTCGGGCGCTAGACCTTCCGGCGAATCGATGGCTGCCTCAGCTTGCTTTTGATCGACCGAGCCGTCGCGATCCGCAACGGCTTGCGGTGCCTCGGCAACCGTTTCCGCCTTGGCAGAGGCGCTATTTTCGAGCGCCGATTCTGTTTCTTGGGGCGTTTCATCCGCATCTTCAGCCGATATCTTGGATGAATCGGCTATTTCTACGGCTTTTGCTGCGAGATCCTTCACCGTCTCAATCGCCTTATTCACAGGCTGCTCAGGCGGCTGCACCGAAGCCTCAGGAGGCATGTCAGACGGGCGATTTTGTTGAAAAACCACAAATCCGATAACCGCAATCATGGCCAAAATGAAAAAAATCCAAGCAGGCAGCCCGGCGCGCGATGTGTTTTCTTGCATATTCACCCTTCGGAGCCCCCAGACCCCAATAAAACATTGAGAGACCATAACACTGCAGGTAAACATGGTCAAAGTGTGACATGCCGCAAAAGGACCCCCAAATGCAATGCTTTTCAGTCTGTGTATACTGCGGCTCGCGCCGCGGTGCGAAGCCGATTTATGCCCAAGAGGCCAGCGCTTTGGGCACCGGGCTTGCAGAGCGGGGCTGGAGACTGGTCTATGGTGCAGGCGATGTGGGCTTGATGGGCAATGTTGCCCGCGCCGCACAAGCCGCAGGTGGCGAAACCTTTGGGGTAATTCCAACGCATCTGTTGCAGCTTGAAGTCGGCAAACAAGATCTCAGCAGCTTTATTGTCACCGAAAACATGCATGAACGTAAAAAAGTGATGTTCATGAATTGCGATGCTGTGGTGCTGATGCCAGGCGGCGCAGGCTCGCTTGATGAATTTTTTGAAGTTCTGACATGGCGCCAATTGGGGCTGCACAGCAAACCCCTTATCATCCTGAACGTGGCTGGCTATTGGGATCCGCTTTTAAAATTGGCCGAGCATTTTATTGCAGAAGAATTTGCAGATCCCAGCCTTCGGGATTTTTACACGGTGCAGACGACCGCAACCAACGTTTTGGCTTATTTGGCAACGTTGCGGGCCGAAAACCCCGACCAGCTATAAATCACCACAGCAACCCAAATGATCGAAAACGCCCAAAAATGCCAATCTGTCATAGGCTCGGCAAAGATCAGTAAAGCCACCAAAAACTGAATACTGGGATTGATATACTGCATGATTCCAACCGTCGACATGGAAATCCGGCGCGTTGCATAGGAAAACAAGATCAAGGGCGTTGCGGTCAGCGGGCCGGAACCCATCAATAAAAGCCATATCTGCCAGCTATCAGTGCTGTCTTGAATGGGCCAGTTTTGTATCACCAGATAGGGCACCGTCAGCGGCAAGAGCAGCATCACCTCAAGCGTGACGCTGATCACAGGCGATAAATCCAGGCGCTTTTTCAAAACCGAATAAGTTCCAAAGCTCAGCGACAGAACCAAGGCCAACCAAGGCGCGACCCCCAAGCCATAGGTCAAAACCAACACGGCAAATACCGCAAGCGCCACTGCAACCCATTGCAAGGCAGAGAGCTTTTCCTTGAAAACAATCAGGCCAAAAACCACGGCAACTAAGGGAAAAATAAAATAGCCCAAGCTTGCCTCGCTGACGCGATTGATCTGTACCGAATAGATGAAAAAATACCAATTCACGGCGATGGCGCAGGCCGCGGCGAATAAAGTGATCACATGTCCTCGATTGCCGAGCGCATGAATTAATGCAGAAAACTGGCCCTGCAGCCCCAAAACCAAAGCAAAAAACAAAAAGGACCATAGGGTGCGCTGCGCCAGCAATTCAAGCGGCGGCACCATCGTCAGCAAGTCGTAATACAAGGGCGAGAGCCCCCAAATCACGCAGGCCGCCAGAATGGCAAGAATGCCCTTGGCCGTTCTGTTCATACCACGCAGCCTCGCCGTTTTCTTGTGATCATGCGCAGACCAGTCCCGGCTTGCGCCTTCGCACAGCCCTGTCTGGGTGAGCTCTCATGAAAAAACCTGCCAAACAAAGATTTGGCAGGTTTCTCTCTTATTTATGCGCGCAGCCTTACATGCGGCTGGCAACATTTTCCCAATTCACCAGATTATCTAGGAAGTTTAACAGATAGGCCGGGCGTTTATTGCGGAAATCGATGTAGTAGGAATGTTCCCACACATCGCAGCCCAATAAAGCCGTTTGGCCAAAGCAAAGCGGGTTCACGCCATTTTCGGTCTTGGTCACTTTCAATCCGCCATCGACGTCTTTGACAAGCCAGCACCAACCGGCGCCGAATTGCCCAGCACCCGCGGCTGCAAATTCCGATTTAAACGCATCAACGCTTCCAAAGCTATCGTTGATTGCCGCGGTCAGCTCTGAGGGCATGGCAGCGCCGCCTGGCCCCATCATTTCCCAAAACTGATTGTGGTTCCAATGCTGGCTGGCATTGTTGAAAATACCGTTTTGTGCGACCGCACCAGCTTGATAGGTGCCCCGAATAATATCTTCGAGCGATTGGTTTTCCCACTCGGTGCCGGCAATCAGTTTATTGCCATTATCGACATAGGCTTTGTGATGCAGATCGTGATGATATTCCAACGTTTCCTTGGACATACCTTTATCGGCCAGCGCATCATGGGCATAGGGAAGATCAGGAAGTTCAAAAGCCATAGAAGGCCCCCTTTCAAATTTACAAATTCACTAAGCACAAATGGTAGGGTTCACCCCTCGAGGTCAAGCCCTAACCCGATAAAAAGCAATAATTTGCGATCCGTTCAATCCTTTAAAGAAAAATGCGTCCGCAGCAGGGGGGATTACCAATCGCCAACCTCTGCGCCAATAGCAGCCGCAACGCATAGTTGTTTAAACATAAAACGCGCCACCGAACGAAAGCAAATCACGCGGATTTCAGCTTCAGCTGGCAGCCACATCGCAGCTGCAATTTGGCCAAACCGAGTGCGCCTTATTTCGGCAACTGGAAAGCCGGTGACGCGCATATCTACCGGCGCCAGTTTCGCCGCCACGCTGCGCGCAGCACCGCCCGAAATCGCAAAGACCGCCCGCGCATCTGACACGTCAACCACCATGGCGTGGCAACTGTTCAACGCCGTTTCAAGCAGAGGCAAAATCTCAGACACCTCTTCTTCGGGGCCGATCAAAAGCGCCTCATCGGGTGACATCCATGCAAGAGACAGCGCACCGGCCTGCTCAATCTGCCGCGTCCCCGGCGGCGATAGGCGCGTGGCTTTTTTGAGCCCAGTTTGAAATTTTTTATCCGAAAAATCACCGCGCAAAGTCAGCATACCCAAGCCGGAGACCTGCGAAATTCGGGCAATGCCTTCAAAATCGGCGGGTTTGTCCTGTGTCTGCAGCTTAGACATTTTGTCTATCTCCATTCTTGTCGTAAAACACCGGATCAACCAGTTTTACCTTCACCTCATTGCCCGAAAGATCGGGAAAATTCAAAATCTCTCCCATTCGTTCAGGCCCCTGCGCAACCAACCCCATGGCAATGCCCCGATTCAGCGTTGGCGAGAAATAAGTAGAGGTAACGCGACCAATTGTATTGCGCTGGCCATTTGCGTTTTCGCCCTCACCCACAGCATAGGCCCCATCTGGCAGAACACTGCCATCAAGCGTTTCCAATCCGACAAGTTTCCAACGGTCTGGATCTACCATATGGCTGCGCTCTTGCGCGCGCTTGCCTAGAAAATCGCTTTTCTTTTTTGAAATCGCCCAATCCAATCCCAAATCCTGCGGAATAACCGTACCATCCGTTTCGTCACCGATCATAATAAACCCTTTTTCGGCCCGCATTACGTGCAGCGCCTCGGTGCCATAGGGCATGATCCCAAATTCTTCTCCGGCCGCGCAGAGCGCCTGCCAAAACGCCAGTCCCTGCCCCGCAGGCACCGCTATTTCGTAAGAAAGCTCGCCGGAAAAGGAAATTCGAAAGACACGCACGTCAAAAGCGCCTAGCCGCCCCTCGGCATATTCCATAAAGCCCAGCGCCTCTTTGCTGACATCTAAACCGCCCAGCTTTTCCAAGACGTCGCGCGCTTTTGGTCCAACCACGCCCACTTGCGCATATTGTTCGGTAAGATTGGCCACATAGACCTTCCAATCCCACCATTCGGTTTGCAGCCATTCTTCCATATGCGCATGAATATGCTCAGCGCCACCAGAAGTCGTGTGGCAAAGAAACGATTGTTCACCAAGGCGCACCACGACCCCATCATCCATCAAAAAGCCGTTTTCCGAACACATCAACCCATAGCGGCATTTTCCAATTTTCAACGTGCTCATCATATTGGTGTAGAGCATATCCAAAAACTTTGCGGCATCTGGCCCCTGCACCAAAAGCTTACCCAAAGTAGAGGCATCCAACAGCCCCACCGAATTTCTTGTTTGGCGAATTTCACGCGCAACCGCGTCTTGATGGGTTTCATCGGCCCGAGGATAGCAATAGGGGCGGCGCCATTGCCCCACCGGCTCCATGTAAGCCCCCTGTTCGATATGCCAGTCATGCATCGGGGTTTGCCGCACCGGTTGAAAAATCTCATCGCGCGCCGCACCCGCAATCGCGCCCATGGAAATCGGCGTGTAAGGTGGGCGAAAAGTGGTTGTGCCCACCGCCGGAATATCAGCGTTTAAAGCCCCAGCCAGCACCGCCAAACCATTGATATTCGACAATTTTCCCTGATCCGTCGCCATGCCCAAGGTGGTGTAGCGTTTGGCATGTTCAACGCTTTCAAACCCCTCTTGCGCTGCCAATTGCACATCGCTGACCTTGACGTCATTTTGAAAATCCAACCACGCTTTTGAACGTAGTTTTACACCCGCACCCTGCGGCATCATCCAGACCGCTTCCATCGCGGCTTCCGCCGTTTGATCGACCTCAGGCAGGGGCTGTGAGGCCGCTGTTATACCCGCGGCCTCTGCGCCTTGCTGCAGCGCATCCTGCATCACTGCGCCCAGAGAAAAATGCCCATTGGCCGCGCCAGCCGCCAAAACAAATCCCTCGCCCTTTTGGTTAAGCGGCGCTTTTTCAGGATCTGGCCGGAACATCGCCAGAGCCTCATCCCAGACCAGTTTACCCCCGCAATGCGACCATAAATGCACCACCGGAGACCAGCCCCCCGACATCGCCAAACAATCACATGCGATTTCTTCCAAAACCGTGCCCTGCCCTGCTTGATCGCAAATCGCCACGCCCGTTACCACGCCGCGCCCCTTTACAAAGGCCACGGCTTTGCCCGTTTCCACGCGAATGCCTAACTTTTGCGCCGCCTCGGCCAAGGCGCCACCGCCTGCGCTGCGCGCATCCAAAATAGCCGGCACATCCAGCCCTGCAGCTTTCAAGGCGATGGCCGTGCGATACGCATCATCATTATTGGTAAGAACGACCGTACGATCCCCCATCGACACACCAAAATTCTCCACGTAATCGCGCAAAGCCGAGGCCAAAATCACCCCGGGAAGATCATTTCCCGCAAAAGAAAGCGGCCGCTCGATCGCGCCCGTCGCGGTCAGGATCTTTCCGGCTCTGATCCGCCATAAACGATGCCGCGGACCCGTCTGCGAGGGAGCATGATCCCGCAGGCGCTCATATCCCAGAAGGTAGCCGTGATCATAGACACCTGCGCCCATTAAACGGGTGCGCATTGTTACATTTGGCTGGGCCGTCAGCTCTGCAACCAGGTCCTCGATGAAATACTCGGGATCTTTGCCGTTAATCTGATCGGGCTCCACCACGCAGCGCCCCCCCCAATGCGCGCTTTGCTCCATGACCAAGATCTGTGCACCCGAGCTTGCCGCGGCTTTCGCGGCCATCAATCCGGCAATGCCGCCCCCAACAATAACCAAATCATAAAAGGCGTAAAAATGCTCGTAAGTATCGCTATCGCGCATTTTGGGCGCTTTGCCCAAACCGGCCGAGCGGCGAATAAAGGGCTCATAGACATGTTTCCAAAGCGGGCGGGGATGGATGAACATTTTATAATAGAACCCGGCCGGCAGGAAGCGCGCCAATTTGCTATTGATCGCGCCGATGTCAAATTCCAAACTGGGCCAATGGTTTTGCGACTCAGCCACAAGACCGTCGAATAATTCGGTCGTCGTTGCGCGCTGGTTGGGCTCAAACCGGGTGCCCTCGCCCATATTAATCAAAGCATTGGGTTCTTCGGCGCCGCTGCTGACAACGCCGCGTGGGCGGTGATATTTAAAAGAGCGCCCCACCAGCATTTGATTATTCGCAAGCAAGGCCGAGGCCAAGGTATCGCCTTGATATCCCTTCATTTTGCGGCCGTTAAACGTAAAATTCAAAGGGACGTCTTTATTCAAAAGACGACCGCCTGTTTGCAAACGCGTACTCATTGCATGCTGCCTTTTAAAACGAAGGATTGGAGCGCTGGCTTGCAGCGTTTAAAATTGCGGTAAAAGAGCATCACGAAAACTCCCGCCACGACCAGCCGGGGCGCTTTGCCGAGATGGCCTTTTTGATATCCTCAGGGGGGGCCAAACTTTGCGCCGAATAGGTACCAAACACTTCCAAACTCGTAGTGCAGCGCGCGGCATGAAACCATTTTCCACAGCCAAAGCTGTGCCGCCAACGTTCAAAATGTAGGCCTTTGGGATTTTCGCGCTGGAACAAATAGGCTTCAAACTCATCGTCGCTTGACCCGACGCCAAAGCGCTTCAGATGCGCCTCGCCGCCCGGGCTTAGCTCGGTTTCTTCGGCCTCAACGCCGCAATAGGGGCATTTCATCACTAACATATTAAGCCATCCTTTCGGAAAACAATTTTGCACAAACAGCTCCAGTGCGCCGTAAAATTGCAGATTTCACGCGCGATCACAGCGCCGCCATCCGCTTGGCCCCAGCCGGCAATCTGCACAATGCTCTGAGCATAAGCAGCATCGCAATATTCAGCCTGCGCCATCAATGGGCCACCCCGGCCGCCACGCTTTCATCGATAAATTTGCCCTCTTTGAAGCGCGACATCGAGAACTCATCGGTCAGCGAAGAGCCGCCTTTTGCAATCAACTCAGCCATGCCAAAGCCCGAGCCGGGAATGGCTTTAAAGCCGCCGGTTCCCCAACCACAATTGATAAAGCAATTGCCCAAAGGCGTTTTTGACAGGATCGGTGAGCGATCCCCCGTCATATCCACGATACCGCCCCACCAGCGCAGCATTTTAAGCCTTGAAATCATGGGGAAGGTTTCGACCAAAGCCCGAACAGTTTCTTCGGCGTGGTGAAAGCTCCCGCGTTGGGTGTAATTGTTAAATCCATCCGCGCCGCCTCCAATCACCATCTCACCCTTATCCGATTGGCTCATATATCCATGCACGGTATTGGCCATGACCACCACATCCATACAGGGCTTGATCGGCTCGGACACCAACGCCTGTAACGCCACTGATTCTACCGGCAGGCGAAACCCGGCCATCTGCGCCAAAACGCCCGAATGCCCGGCCACTACGATGCCCAGCTTATCGCAGGCAATCGCGCCCTTGCTGGTTTCCACCCCCGTCACCTGCCCTGCCGCTTGGGTTACCCCGGTGACTTCGCATTGTTGAATGATATCCATACCCATATCCGAGCAGGCGCGCGCATAGCCCCAGGCCACCGCATCGTGACGTGCGGTGCCCGCCCGCGATTGCCACAAAGCGCCCAGCACAGGATAGCGCGGCCCGTCGATATTGATGATCGGGCATAATTCTTTCACGCGCTCAGGTCCGACAAATTCGGTTTTCACCCCTTGCAGCGCATTTGCATGGGCGGTTCTTTGATAGCCACGCACTTCATGATGGGTTTGTGCCAACATCATCACGCCGCGCGGGCTGAACATGATGTTATAATTCAAATCTTGGCTCAGCGTCTCATAGAGGCTGCGCGCCTTTTCATATATCGCAGCAGAGGGATCCTGAAGGTAATTTGACCGGATGATGGTGGTATTGCGGCCCGTATTACCGCCCCCCAACCAGCCTTTTTCGATAATCGCAACGTTTTTAATCCCAAAATTCTTGCCCAAGTAATACGCCGTTGCCAATCCATGACCACCCGCGCCAACGATCACAACATCATATTTGGCCTTGGGCGTTGGGCTGCGCCAAGCCCGCTCCCAACCGCTATGGTAACGCATCGCTTCGCGCGCAATTGAAAATGCAGAATAACGCTTCATGAGTGGACTTTCAGAATAGCTTAGACAGTGCCGCCTTATGACAAGATGCTAAAAATTACCACACCCTCAGAGCGTCACAACATTTATCGCTTGCGACATCTGGTGCAAATCGACGCATTGCCCCTTTTGTCGGGGCTTAAGGAAGGCTAGATAAGAGAAAGGTGGGAGACGGCGCTATGATGTTTTGGATTATCAGCACAGGGTTATCAGCAGTGGTCGCTGCGTTTTTCCTAGCCGTGATGCGGGCGCAATCTGCGCAACCCGAAACCACCGCGCCGGCATTGCTGATCTATAAACAGCAATTGCAAGAGGTTGAAAAAGACGTCGTCAAAGGGCTCTTGGCCGCAGAGGAGGCAGAGCGGCTGAAAATCGAAATCTCGCGGCGCATTCTAGCACTTGATGCCACCAGCCCTGGGCAAACCCGTCGGGACACACCCGCCTCACTTGCGCTGACAGCTGGGCTAATCACGGTGACTCTTTTGGGCGGAACGTTTCTAATGTACCGCGAATATGGCGCGCCGGGTTATGAAAACCTTTCGCAAAAACAACGCATTGCCAATGCTCAACGGTCATTGGAAACACGCCCCAGCTTGGAAGAATTTGCCGCTGCAATTCCCGTCCAACCCGAAGTTGTTGTGCCCAGCGCCGATTACACAGATTTGGTTGAAAAACTTCGCAAAACGGTTGCCGAACGCCCGGATGATCTTGAAGGCCATGTGCTATTGGCCAATGTTGAAGCCGGTTTGCAAAATTTTGCAGCCGCCGCTCAGGCGCAAGAGGCGGTTTTAAAGCTTAAGGGTGAAGCCGCTGAGGTTTCAGATTTCTTTGACCATGCCGAATTGCTGATCCTCTCGGTGCAAGGCTATGTCGCGCCCGAGGCCGAGGCTATTTTGCGCGATATTCTAAAGCAAGACCCCACACATGAAGGCGCCACCTATTATATCGGCCTGATGATGGCGCAGAATGACCGCCCCGACCAAGCTTTCCGGCTTTGGCGCGCGCTGTTAGAAAAAGGCCCAGCTGACGCGCCGTGGATCACACCGATTCGGGACCAAATCGAAGAAGTGGCGGTTTATGCGGGGATCAATGATTATGTTCTGCCCGATGCAGACCAAGCCGCCGCCAGCGCGCAACTGGCTGGCCCGACGCAAAGCGATATTGATGCCGCAAGTGATTTAAGCGCCGATGAGCGGATGATAATGATCGAAGGCATGGTCGCGCAATTGGCCGAGCGCCTCGGCGCAGAAGGTGGCTCATCCGCAGAATGGGCCCGTCTGATTGGTGCCCTGAGCGTTTTGGGCCGCGTCGATGAAGCGCAAGAGATTTGGCGTGAGGCGCAACTTGTCTTTGCAGGGTCAGCCACAGATCTTGAGACCTTGCAACGAACAGCAGAACAAGTTGGGCTGATCCAATGATTATGGATAGGATTGAAGAATATGCGCAGGCGCTACCGGAAACCGGCGCGCTTATTGGCTTGGATCTGGGCACCAAGACCATCGGCGTGGCGATTTCGGATGGGCTACGCTCGGTGGCAACCCCGATTGAAACCATCAAACGCGCGAAATTCAACCTCGACCGCAAACAGCTTGAAGCGCATATTCAGGCGCGCGATGTCAAAGGGTTAATTTTGGGTCTGCCGCGCAATATGGATGGCAGCGAAGGCCCGCGCTGCCAGTCTACGCGCGCTTTTGCGCGCAATTTGAGCAGCCATATTGCTATCCCAATCGGCTTTTGGGATGAACGTTTATCAACCATCGCGGCCGAAAAAGCTTTGTTAGAGGCCGATACGTCCCGTCGCCGACGCGCGGAAGTGATCGACCATGTGGCTGCCTCCTATATTTTACAAGGCGTTTTGGACAGGCTGCGCCATATTCACGCGCAAAATGCAGCGGTAACAAGATGACAGGAAAAGATCTCTGGAGGCGTAATGAGCCAGATTCGCCCTGTGTGAATATCTGTTTGATCCACCCTAAAGAACGGCTCTGTACGGGGTGCCTGCGCAGCATCGAAGAGATTTCCATTTGGTCGCAACTAAGCCCCGAAGCCCGCAGAACACTCATGCAAGAGCTGCCCGCCCGGCAGGCCGCTTTTAAAAAGCGCCAAGGCGGGCGCGCGGCCCGGCTCAAAAAAAAGTAATCCGACCTCGGCACAATGCGTTAGCGTTCCTCGGGGTTAAAAGCGCGCAGCTTTTCGACCATTTCTTCAATTTCAGACCGCGCAAATTTTGAAACCCGCCGCGTTTGCGAGGCAGGGTGCACCGACAAACCGAGCTCGGGATTTGCCCGCCAAGAATTTTTGGGGCGGATCGGCCGGGCGCTCAAGCCTCCTCCGCAGGTTGCGCAGACATTGAAAAGCACGGTTTCAACGCAGTCAGCGCAATAGGTACATTCATATGAACAAATGCGGGCCTCTAAACTATCGGGTGGCAAATCTTTATCGCACAGCTCGCAATTCGGGCGCAATTCCAACATCTCACCTCTCCTTATCTCGGGATAAACCAGCCAGCAGCCCCGAACGCTTATAGGTTTGGCCAGTCCACGATATCATTCAATTCTGGCCGAAAATAGGCAATCATACGGCCTTCGCTGGGGGCACGGGCACCCGCTTGCCATGGGGCAATCCCATGCAAAGCTAGCCTATGGATCGCATAGGCTTCGCCGGGCTCGGCATGAACAGCCACGCGGCGGCAGTTTGCAAAAGCGTCTCGGCGTGCGGCATGATACACCTCGCTCAGATCAATATCGGACCATTGCGCTGCAGGATAGGGGCTGAGTGCGGCCTGAAACGCTTTTTGCATTATAAGATGTGAGCCCTCCCAGACAACCATCGGGCTGGCTTTGATATCGCAGGCATTCAAGGGCAAACCAAGCACATAGGCATGGGGCTCGCGCAACATACGGCGGCGCGCTGCGCCGACGGGCAAAAGCCCGTCCACATGCGCTGCATCCCGTGTCAGCCGATAGGCAAACCCAGCCTTGGTTTCGCCCTTCCTTGGTTTTGGATATCCCGGATAAAGAATAGAGACCTGCGCGGGGTGCAGAGGCTTTGTAGCCACGCTCCGAATTAGCTCTGAGACAGGTCCAGCCAGCTCAATCCCCTCAAACCGCCCGTCATCATCCGAAGGCAAAATGTCTACGCCAACAAACCAAGTGCCTTCGCATTGCAACCATTTTTCTTTCAAGGCGGGGGTTTGCGCTGCGCCACTGGCGAATTTTCGCGCCGCGTTCGCCCATTTTTTGATTTCATCATTGGCCTTAAAGCGACGCCAACCTTTTGCTCCAAACATGCCTATCCCAGTGGTTTGTTGTATTCGCATCTTGACGCATCAAAGAATAAAAAGACAATAAGGCCTCACGCCATGCGCCTTGGCGTTGAAATTAGGCCTGATCGCTTGCCCGCCAAGGATAACATTCTTTTTTTAAAACAGCATCTGCGCCCGCAAGCGCAAAAAACGCGATAACCGGTCAATAAGCCAGCGCAAAATCCGATTGAACAGACCAGATCTGCCCTTCACGCAGGGGCCTTCATCTTGCCAGGCATAAGTTCAGAATGATCAAACCGGCTGAAACGGCCCTAAATGTAAAAATCAATGCACCTACCAGACATATACCCAAAATGGTTGGATATGGGATTTTGGGATATAATTTGAGACGAAACTTGACAGAGACACCAAGCTAACGCACGTTTTTAAGTATTCAAAATTGATATTTTAAACATTCTAATTCGGCGCGAACCCCCCTCGCAGACATCTTTTGAACGTCTGCTCACCTGTTACAAAAATTCATCAACCCGCCTACGGGCATTTTATTTAAAGATTAAGAAAATTATTCGTGACATATATTATCACCTTCGCCAGTTCAAAAGGTGGATCGGGAAAATCCACATTTTGCGTCAACCTCGCAGCCTATTTCGGGATGCGCGGCCGCAACGTCACAATTCTTGATACCGACTTTCAAAAATCAAGCCATGACTGGGTGCGCGAAAGCTCAGATGAATGTTTAGAGAACGTTAAAACCTATGTGGCCAATGAAGAAAACAGTATAAGACAATATATCAAACAAAGCCGATGTGATATTTTATGCGTTGACAGTCAAGGCGCCGTCTCGCGGGAATTGGCCGCCTGTCTGGAAGCCTCAGATTTGATCATTACCCCCTGCCGCCCCTCGCGCGATGATTTGGTAGGCTTGGGCTGGGTGGCCGCGTTTGCGCGCTGCGTCAATCCAAAATTTGCAACATCCTCAGATCGCTTATTGCCCGTTTTAAACGCGGTTAACAAACATTCCGTCGCCTTCCAACATGCCCGGCAACAGCTTATGGCGGATGGGTATAAAGCCGCACAGACCGCGATTTCTCAGCGCGTTTCACAGGCTGAGGCGAATTTCAACCGCTGCTCGATTTTTCACCAAAACAGCCGCGCCGCGCAAGAGTTTCGCGCCCTGGGTTGGGAGGTGATGGAGCGCATCATGCAGCATAAATCGGAGGCCGCCGCATGAGCAAAGCTTTAAAGCCCGTCTCAGCGACGAAAACAGCAGAAACCCAGCTTGAGGATTTAATGCAAGCCCTGCCCGTAAACCGCTTGGAAGATCTGTCCTTACAGACC
>Ga0181593_10002646_pt1 | contig 16550 bp, 15 predicted proteins | sample 071ome_19_FD_133756 | JGI IMG/M metagenome (GOLD analysis project Ga0181593, IMG submission 133756) | Coastal salt marsh microbial communities from the Groves Creek Marsh, Skidaway Island, Georgia - 071413AT metaG (megahit assembly) | ecosystem: Environmental > Aquatic > Marine > Intertidal...
CGAGATCACATGCTCAGGCACCGCACAGAGTGTCCCGTGGGAAATCGCCGACGGTGACCTCGACGCAGCTGCAGCTTTGCTCGCAACTGCTGGTTACCCTGACGGAGCTGGCTTCGGCAAGCTCACACTCCAGGCTTACTCAGCAGAAGCTGGTCCAGTAGGTCTTGAGGTTGCAGACACCATCATGTCTGACTGGGCCCGACTCGGTATCGAGATCGAAGGTCTGGTAGAGGACTACGGTGGAGTTATCAGCCCACGAATGCGACAGCGAGTTCAGTACCTCCCAGTACTGAAGAACGGTGACGTTCACTCGAACGTATACCCAATCGACTGGCCAATGCCGACGGTAGACACATCGTCGTCACGACCTGGTTGGGGTGTTGGTTTCGAGTCACAGGCTGGAGCCAAGTGGCTGTTCGAAATTCTCGGTGAGCAGGACGCTAGCGTTCGATCCGAGAAGCACCTGAACTGGGTTGACTACAGCATGTACTGGCTGCAGTACGCCGGTGTCTTCCAGGTACCGAAGGGCATCGTTGTAAACGATCGCATCAAGTCCTGGAACGGATACCAGCAGCACTACAGCAACGTGTCTGGTAACCCTGAGTTCATCGTACTCAACTAAGAGTCCATGCTCTTGGTATGAGTTAGTTCGCTAACTCTGAGAGGGGTCGGTTTTTACCGACCCCTCTTTGCGTTAAACGACCTTAAAAAAGCGATATCCTGCAAACTCGTCTTGAACTAGAAAATTCACACCACAACGGTTAGTTAGTGATCGTTGACATGTAGTGATGCCGGTGCTAACTTTCCGCCACACAACTTTTCGTGGCGCGTACTCGCGTGCGCAGAGCGAGAACGGTTCTTGAATTAGATGTGCCTCGGATGCACGGTCGGAGAGACCCGCCGAGGTAACGAAAGAACGCAGTAAATGGCAAATTTCTTAGCAAGACGATTCTTTTCATCAATCATTTCGGTAATTGGCGCGACGATCGTTATTTTCGTTCTGGTCCAGTTCCACAACGACCCTCGCCAGTTGTTCGTTCCCGACTCCGGATTCGGAATTACGGAAGAGCAGTGGGAGGCACTTGGAGACCGACTCGGACTCAACGATCCACTCTGGAAGCAGTACCTAACGTGGATCGGTAAGACACTCAGAGGCGACCTGGGTGTTTCTCTCGCACGTGACCGCGCGGTAACCGATTTGATCGCAGGTAAGATCGGAGCGACTATCCAGCTTGCCGTAGGTGGTTGGATATTTGCGATCGCCTTAGGAATTCCAATGGGGGTATTGGCCGCGGTTAAACGTGGAACCTTCTGGGATTACCTTGGTCGTGGACTGGCTATCGTTGGTCAGGCAGCACCGCCATTCGTAACTGCGCTTGTGATTATTTGGTTCTTCGCAGTCTGGCTAAACTGGTTCCCGGCCGGTGGTAGGTCACCTGACTTCAACTGGAAGGAGTACCTCCTGCCATGTGTTGCTCTTGGTTGGGGTGCTGCGGCAGGTCTAATGCGTCTGACCCGTTCTTCAATGTTGGAAGTCCTCGACTCTGAGTACATCCGACTCGCCCGTGCAAAGGGTGTTAGCTGGAACTGGGTTATCTACAAGCACGCACTACGTAACGCTCTGATCGCTCCGGTGACTTCAGCGCTGCTGATTTTCTCCGGCTGGCTCAACGGCGCGTTGGTTGTAGAGATTGTGTTCTCATGGCCAGGGCTCGGATACGACGCTCTGTACAGGGCTGTGAATGACAACGACTTCCCGCTGTTGTTGGGAACGGTGTTCATCTTCATTCTGATTTATCTTGTGTTTGCAACTCTGGCTGACGTGGCATACACAATCATTGATCCACGAGTGCGACTCGGGTCGTCTTCGGACTAAAGAGGCTAATTCATGGCAACAGCTGATTCCCAAAACCAGGTGGAGCACGTCGATTCGTCGACGATTGAAACACCTCTAGTGGCCGTAAAAGTACAACGGTCGCCGCTCGGGCACACGTGGTGGTTTATTCGCCGATACCCAGTCATTCCAGCGGCCGTGCTGATTTTGCTGGTTATCACGGCGATCATTGGCCCAACTGTCGCTCCTTACGAACGTGACATTGGAAAGATTCAGAACCGTCACCTTGGAATGTTCCAGACATCCGAATTTAGTGACGCACCGAAGTATGGTTTATGGCCGGATGGCTTTCACCTGCTAGGTGCTGACCACATCGGTCGTGACGTATTCACTCGTGTACTGCACGGTGCACGAATTTCCATGCAGGTGGTACTTGTATCACTCGCACTGGGAATGGTGATCGGAGTAGCGCTTGGAATGGTCGCCGGGTATTACGGCGGAATCATTGATGAGTTGATCACCAGATTCGTTGATATTTGGTACGCGATGCCATTCCTGATGGTTGCGCTCATTGTGGTGTTGATCTTTGGACGTGGTCTGACGGTGCTCCTGTTCGTGTTAGCGCTAATTGCGTGGACATCGTTCGTCAGGGTTATCCGTGCCCAAATAATGGTGCTCAAAGAAATGGACTACGTGGCGGCGGCCAGGGTCAACGGAGCTTCTGACTTCAGAATCCTGTTCAGGCACCTGCTTCCAGGAATTTTGAACACGGCGATCGTTGTTGGAACTCTGAACACTTCGGGACTGATTCTTTCTGAGTCAGTGTTGAGCTTCGTTGGTGCTGGAATCCAGCCACCAACTCCTGCGTGGGGTGTTATGACCAACGAAGGTCGTGATTACCTGTCCATCGCCGCTCACCAGGTACTCGTACCTTCCGCTGCGATCTTTCTCGTGGTGATCTCACTCAACTTCCTGGGTGACTGGCTGCGAGACCGACTTGACCCTCGACTGCGACAGATCGACTAAGTCGTATCGAACAGAAGTAATGAAAGCCCTCGGCATTGGCGCCGAGGGCTTTTTTGTTTGCCGAGACCCAATTGCTGAAGTTGTGACCTTCACGGGGATCTCGGTTCGTCTCGCAATGTAAGCCAACGTCGATGCTGGAGTTGCCCATCGACGTTTACTACGTGACCCGACCAGCGTGGTGGGATCTCAATCGGACCAGTTGCCAACCATCCTGACCGACGGAGATTTCAACGTTTCAGCTACCGACCAACTCGTTAGCAGCTCTCGGTTGCGCAGAGCCTGAGCCCATACCAATCTGTCTGCAGCTCGAGGCTATGTGAACGATGCTTGTTGCCACAGAGCAGTCTGTGTACGGCACCGCGGTGGATGGGGCATTGGTTGGACTCTGGAAACGTTTCTAAATCGTTTCCATGCGCCGTAACAGTCGCCTCAGAACCGCACCCCGTCATAATCGAGGAGTGCCTCGACCTAGGACTAACGTTATGCAGAATATTCGCCCAACAAAAAACGACCGCCCATTCAGACGGTCGTTTCAATTAGCGTTAGTGCCTAGGTTCTATTCGACACACACTGCACCGGTTGCAGCATCACCTGAGAACTGAGACTCGTAGGTGAAACAACCTGCTGTATTGAATGTGTGCTCAAAACTAGGCGGTTCTTTGTCGAATGGACCCTTTGACATTGCGCCAGAATCCCATTGCTCAGCCTGACCAGGGTGAGCAGTTGTCGAACTGGCTGATCGTCGGTCATTGATCCACTTCACTGTGGAACCAGGTGAAATCAGAACTACTTCGCGGTCGAAAACCACGCCTTCTGCACCAAGTGCGAGGACATTGATTTCGATGACTCCGCTTTCAGCTGGACCATCCGGGACAGTTACTTCGAACGCAGCACCTTCGGCCTGCTTGTCGCTGGCAGCACCACCGACACTTTCTTTTACGATTCCTGCTTCAGCTCGAGCAGTTGCCGTAGCGGCCTGTGCCTGGTTGGCTCGCTCGGCTGCACTTCCGGACCCGACTTCGACTTCGACTTCGTCCGGGTTTCCACCGGCAGCAATCACCGCGACGGCAGTAGCTGTAGCGTTATCGATTTTGTTTTGAGCTTTCGCTGTCTCAACGATATCGGTCGTGGTCGGACCACCGCTGCAAGCAGCGAACGCGGCGGTTAGTGCAAACGCAGCCAAAGCTACGAGCAATATTCGACTCTTAATCGACATTGGTTCCCCCTGTACGAAGCATCATTAAATGCTGGGTAAAGGTTTGTTGTTTCCGATCCAGTTAGCGTGGGGCTTTGCCCAACTCAAGGATCACTAATTCACGTTGCGGAAGCATACCATGCATCAACGGCACAGCGTACTCGGTATCTAGTATTTGGAATTACTTTGATTACGAATCAGACGGCGTTCAAGTTTTATTGCCGAATCTCATCACTATCAGACCCGATGTAAGAGCGACTGCGGCAGCTACAAAGTACGTGAAACGATAGGCATCGAGAAATGCTTCACCTGATGAATCCTGCCGCCAGTTAAGTAACGAAGTCATTATGGCAATTGAAAGCACCGTTCCAACTGTCTGAGATACCGTCAAGGACGCTGAAGCTGATCCTGTCGACGATGATCTAATGTTCCGTAATGACAGGGTGTAGACGGCGGCCTGGTGGACTCCAAACCCGAAACCTATAACGATAGTTGAGACAGCAACGGTTTCGAGAGAGGGTGACGTGCTTGGTATAGCCGCCAGTAGCAATCCAAGAGCGGTTGTTGATGAACCAATTACTGTGACAAGCCTGTCGCCAATTCGGTCTGCCAACCAACCTGCAGCGGCTGATCCAACGAATCCCGATCCCGCCATCAATGCCAGAAACGCTCCTAAAACGAACCCACTCCGGTTCAATACATCAGCAACGTAAAACGGGAACAAAAACCACATCACGAACGAAGCGGTCGTGAGCAACAGATTTGAAGTTGCACCCGATCGAAACCCTCGAGTTGAGATCAGTCCGGACGGAACAATGGTGAATACGCCTCGTTTGAGCCCGCGCACCAGACCGGCGCCTGAGATCATTGCAATTGTGAACAGCGCAACAGGAGCTGGTGATGTCCACCCGTCCACGCGTGCAAACGACATGGCCAGCACAAGTGAAAACAGTGAAGTGAATATCAGGACTGCACCGTTGAAATCGAACTTACCTCGATCGGTACGAGGTTCCGGATTCGCGAACTCACCTTTCAGCAGGAACGTGCAGGCTAGGAGAAGAGCTATACCAATGGGGATTCGCCCCCAGAATATGGTTGGCCAACCGAATTCCTGCCCGAGGTAACCACCACCAAGCGTCCCAGCAAATGTTCCTGCTCCCATGGACGCCAGCGTCACTCCTAACGCTGCACCTCGATTGGAAGGGCCAAAGGCCTTGGCAACCAGGGCAGGTGCGAGGGTGAACAGGATTGCTACTCCGATTCCTTGCGGGATACGCAACAGGACTATCGGGGTCAGCGTTGTCATTAATGAAATAAGACCGACAGACGTCGAGTAGAAGACAATTCCAGCGATGAGTGGGCGCTTGACACCTAAATGATCGGCAAGTGCACCTACGACGAATCCTGATCCGCTGCGTGAACCGTGATAGAGGATGATTATTAGCTGGACACTGACGAGTGTTTCGCCGAGATCGGCACGAAACCGTGGGAGGTTTACGTTGATAGAAAAATCGAGTGCGGCCAGGAATAATGCACCGCTGCCAATCGCAATTGCGACAAGCTGATCAAATCGACTTGCGGTACCCCGAAGAGTTGTATCGGTAGTCGTGTCTACAACCTCAGGAATTAGTTTTGACCACCACCGACGGGACGGACAATTTCGACCTGGTCACCGTCGTTGATCATTGTTTCGTCGAAAGTGGCACGTCGAATCACGACCGAATTGATTGCTACCGCCACTGACCGTCCCCCGAAACCTTTCATTTCAAGGAATTCATTGATCGTCATTGACGATTCAAGTTCAGATTCTTGTCCGTTGACTATGACGTTGATCATTTTGAATAGAGTCTCAGACTTAGCGGGAGTACGACTGACCTCCGCGAATACATCGAGCCATCGTGCGCGCAGCCCTGTATACGTCGTTTTGATTGATTATCGCGCCGATTACAGCCACTCCAGATGCCCCTGTGCTCATCACTGATTTGCAGTTAGTCGCGGTAATTCCGCCTACTGCGATCACCGGTATGGAAACTTCTTTGTTGACGGCTGCTACAGCATCTACACCAGATGTTGGACCATCAGGATGGGATGCTGATTCAAACACCGTCCCGAAAAATACGTAGTCCGCACCGTCCTCTTCGGCTTGAGTCGCCGACTGAAGACTGTGAACCGACCTCCCAATCAACATAGAGTCACCAACTACTTGCCTGATCTGTGCAATGTTCGCTCCCTCTTCAGGCAAATGCACGCCGTGGAGATTCGCATCAACAGCAATCTCTGGGTTGCCATTCAGCACAACTTTGGCATTTGCCCCGATAGAACGGGCAATTGCTTCTGCACACTGCCGCTGGGCTTGCTCTGAAGCGTTCTTCGCTCGAATCTGGAGCATGTTCACCCCGCCACGGACTGCCGCACTGGCCTGTGAACGCATTTGATCGAGATCCGTAGTGTCATCCACGTTCAGCACGAGTGCCAACACCGGTGTTTGGAGCGATGGGCGTTTCACTTCGATCGTTAATTACGGGCGGAACCTGCCGCTACACCTTCTGTTGGACTGCTCGGCGAAGCTTGCTCTTTCACGGGTATGCGTCCCGCCATGTACGCTTTGCGACCAGCTTCGACGCCCAATTTGAAGGCCTCACCCATAAGTCCCGGATCGGTCGCTTGAGCAATCGCTGTGTTTACGAGAACCGCGTCGGCACCGAGTTCCATGACCGTTGAAGCGTCTGAGGGCACACCAAGTCCGGCATCCACAACCACAGGCACATTGGCCTGCTCAATGATTATCGAAATTTCCTCTTTGGTCAGTACGCCTCTACCTGAACCGATTGGTGATCCGAGCGGCATAACGGTCGAGCAACCGACTCCCTCAAGCCTTCGTGCCAGTTCCGGGTCTGCGCCCATGTATGGTAGGACTGTGAATCCATCTTTCACCAGCTCCTCGGAAGCTTCGAGAGTTCCGATCGGATCTGGAAGCAAATACGTAGGATCAGGAATGACCTCGATCTTGATCCAGTTTGAGCCCGTGACTTCGCGAGCGAGTTGTGCTGTGAACACAGCCTCGGACGCTGTTTTGGATCCTGCCGTGTTCGGGAGAATCTGGTACTTGTCCCAGTCGACATAATCCAGAAGAGTCTTCTCGTTCGGATCATCAAGATTCAAGCGCCGAATGGCGACTGTGATGATCTCTGTTTCCGACTTTTCTATCGAGGCGATGAGGTCCTCAACATTTCGGTGTTTGCCTGTGCCGGTCATCAACCGAGAGTTGAAAGTCTTACCTGCGATTGTGAGTTGATCACCCATCTCCAAAACGACTCCGTTTAGATTCAATAATCAAAAAACCGCCTGTCCGATTGGGCTCGGAGGCGGTTTTTAATGCTTCCTACGCCGGCATTATCCGGATCAGGTACCTGGGTCGGTGAAGTATTGAGTTCACCCTCTCAGCCCGGCTACCCCGAGCTCCCCGAGAATATTTGCACCAATTGTAGAACTGCGGCAGAAAAGGTCAACTGGTCCCCGTGGGAGTCGATCTGTATGTATATTTCGCCCATCAATTATCAGGTGTCGACGAAAAGGTGTATTCATGGGGCACAGTGTCATTTACTACGGCGAACATGATGGGGCGAGAACCTATCGAGCACTTGAGCTTGGTCCGAAAGACCTAGACTGGGGTGTTGTAAGTTCTGACGATCCCGCCGATCAACAGGCAGAAGCAATGAAAGACGCTGTTGCGATCGTCACTAACGGTCTTTCGATAACGACCGAAATGCTCCAGGGCATGCCCAAAATGAAGCTGCTGCAGGTGATGAGCGCAGGGTTCGATCGACTCGATGTTCCAGCGATACGCGAAATGGGTATCGAGGTTTGTAACAACTCGCCCGCTATTTCTACTTCAGTCGCCGAGCACACCATTTCCATGATGATGATGGTCCAAAAGCGACTTCCTCAAGGTCTCGCAGGCGTCAAAGATGGAACCTGGCAAGAACCGGCAAAGTCCGGCGAATTCGGGGCACTTTACGAATTGACCGGTCGCACGGTCGGAATCATCGGACTTGGAAACATTGGGTCAAAAGTGGCGCGTATGCTCCAGGGATTTCAGACCACCACTTTGTACTCCGAGGTCCGAGACATTCCCGAAGATGTCGAACGAGAACTAAACGTCACGCGTGTGAGTTTGGACGAACTGCTGGATCGTTCTGACATCGTCACAGTTCATGTCCCCTTGTTTTCATCAACGACTGGTTTGCTCGGCAAGGCTGAGTTCAAGGCGATGAAAAACTCAGCGATATTCATCAATACGTGCCGAGGCCCCGTACACAATGAGCCAGAGCTGATCGACGCTTTAAACAGTCGAGAGATTCTTGGTGCCGGACTCGATGTAACCGAAATCGAACCAACGCCTCTCGATTCACCACTTCTTCAAATGGACAATGTTGTTCTCACCCCTCATCTTGCAGGATCGTCACAAGAGCGAGTTGACCGAGCACTTGTTTTCTCTTTTGAAAACGCTCGTCGGGCATTGAACGGAGAAGAGTTGCAGAACCCGGTGCAGGTGCTTGACTAGCAAGCTGTTCCAACCGAAGGCGGTACTCATTGATCTCGACGGAACAGTGCTTCCGCTTGATGACCGTCCAACGGATGTTGTAATCAGTGCCATCTCTCAATCAGCACAGCTCATCCCAACAGCAATTGCCTCCGGGAGAGTGCAGCAAGATGTGGCGCACTATGCCCGTATGTTCAACCTGTCAGCGCCGCAATTGGCTGACAACGGGGCAACTCTGGTTGATCCACTCTCTGGACGAATCATTCAGAGTCACTATCTCGATAAATCTGAAGTTGAAAACACTTTGATTCAGCTGATCAAGGCATCCGACAGAGTCTTGGTGAGTGATCGGGGCAGAATCGTTTGGAGCCCTGACGAAATTGTGGATTGGCAGATTTCGATAATCATGGCGAAGTTCGAGTCTGAGCCCGAAGCACGTAATTGGGCTGATCGACTGTCGTCTGACACACTCACCGTTCTCGTTTCGCTCGACAACAAAGGTGACTGGTATATCGATTGCACCAGTCCAGGTATCGACAAAGGCTCGGGTCTACGAGACTTTGCCGCGACAGTTGGCGTAGAGCCTGGCGACGTGATGGTGATCGGAGATGGATGGAATGACATCGCTATGTTCGAAGCCGCAGGCTTCGGAGTCGCGATGGATTCCGCGCCAGACCATCTGTTGCGTCTGGCAAACGATGTTGTGCCGGGGATCGACGAAGACGGAGTCGTAACAGCGCTGGAGCGTTACGTACTCAGTTAACTCTCGACATCAACGTCGGGTTCCGGATCGTCCACGAATTCAGGGGCTTTTTCTGGTGGCGCTTGTCGGAAAGCTTTGACACCTGCGGATAACCCTGCCTGCCACGCTCTCGTCTCGCGTCGAACAGCAGAGCGGAATCTGCTGCCGTATTCGCCGACTTTTCTGAATTTCTTCTTGCGACGACGAATTAATGTATTCGTGTTGTGACTAGTTAATTCGCTTAGCTCACGCATCAGGCTGCGTTTGAGTAGACGCGCGGCCTCTTCAGGCAATGCATGTGCGCCTTGCTCGGGTTCAGGAATGATCGCATCGACGATTTCCATTTCAACACAATCAACAGAAGTAAGCTTTAGAGCTCTCGCTATATCCGATGCCTTACCACGGTCACTCATCTCTGCCTGTGCGCCCTTCTCGGGCTCGATAGGGGTGTAGATAGCGTTCTCGAGCATCAAGACTCGGTCTGCCAATCCAAATGACAGGGCAGCTTCGGAGCCGCCCTCTCCGATCAGAACGGAAACGGTCGGGACTTTCGCTCGACCCATCTGGTCAATCATGCGGGCTATCGCACTGGCAAGCCCGCGGTGCTCCATTTCGATTCCGAGTTTTGGACCGCGTGAATCAACAATGGTCACGACAGGGAGTCCGAAGGTTTCGGCAAGAATCACTCCTCGCCTGGCTTTTCGGAATCCACCAGGAGTTATGCCTTGTGCTGCACGATCTTCCGGGTCTTCCCCTGAGGGTTCAGGTTTTTGCTGAGCAACCACCATGACGCTCTGCCCACCGAGGCGAGCGAGTCCAATGATTACCGATTCATCGTCCGTGTAGACGCGGTCGCCGTGAAGCTCGAAGAAATTTGCGAATACGTTGTCGATGTAGAACCGCGCTCGAGGACGGTCAGGGCGACGTGCTAGCTGCACCATCTCCCACGGTTCTCGCGGGCTAGCCGAGATTTGATCTCCACTGTAACGCCGCGACGAAGACAACTTGAATTCCGGGGAGATCAAGTCAAGCACGGAAGCCAGTTCATGTTTCATCCGGTAACGCTCGACAATGGCGTCGATATGACCTCGCTCAAGGTAAGCCTCGGCAGTGTGTTGCTCTGAGAGCTTTTTACCGTCGATCTCTCGTAAGTCAGCTAAAGGTGCAAATCCGATGTGTGCCCCAGGCTCCGAAAAGATGATGTCCGCCATAGAGGCGAAGCTGCCAAGTACTTGGCCGGTCGAAGGATTGCTAAGTGCAACAATGAACGGTTGTCCACGTTCTCGCAGAGCGCGAGCAGCAAGCGTTGTCTTCGCCATTTGCATCAACGAAAGCACGCCTTCCTGGATGCGAGCACCACCAGACGTGACCATAGCGACGCAAGGCAGTTTCTTTCGAGCGGCTAGTTCGAGCGCAAGGGTTACTTTTTCACCAACGACAACGCCCATTGATCCGCCAAGGAAGCTTGAATCTAGAACGATGATGACGACAGGTGTGCCGCCGATCGAGCAGGTTCCAGTCACAGCCGCTTCTGAAAGCCCCGTTCGGGTTTGGTCCTGAAGAAGTCTTACTCGATACGAAACCCTTGGCGAGAATTCGAGCGGATCAAGGGACTGGATCCATTTGCTCGTTTCTTTGAAGGAGCCCTCATCAGAGACCGTCGCTATACGTCGTCGTGCCGAAATGGTGTAGTGGTAACCACATATAGGACAAATACGCAGGCGGCGGTATTGGGTTGAATCTGCAAGATTCGCGCCGCAGTAGAGACAGCTATCCCGCAGAGTTTCGAGATTCAGTCCGGGCGCGTCAGGCTGAGAACCGTTGGTATTTGGCTCTTCACTGTCCGGGTATAGAGGAGTGATGTTGTCTGGCAAGAGCGCCTGCTTGAACCTGGTAAACGCGCTGTTGGATCAATAGCCAATTACGTTAGTTTACGTTGCGCGAGGTTACGGAAGTTGGAAAGCGACTAGAGAACTGGTCTTGGTTTGCCTGGTTCGCCTGCACCGACGATGCCTTCGTCTTCGAGTTCGTCCATGAGACGGGCGGCTCGTGGATAGCCAATTCGCAGTCGACGTTGGAGCAGTGAGACAGAAAGCGTCTTTTGAGAGCTTGCTAGCCCAACTGCCTGGTCGAACAGCGAATCACCTGAAGGTGCCCCGCCTCCACCGTTCATGTCAGCTCCTGCCTCATCGAAGGTGATTTGCAGTTCAGGAAGTGCTGGTGCGTGCATGTTTTGCCACGCCGTTACGACACCTTCGATTTCTGCGTCGTTCAGGAACGCTCCTTGGACACGTGATGGCTTTGGTTTATCGATTGGCATATAGAGCATGTCACCACGGCCCAGCAGTTTTTCTGCGCCTACCGCGTCGAGAATTGTTCGAGAGTCAATCTGCGACATAACCGCAAACGAGATTCGTGACGGGAAGTTTGCCTTAATGAGACCAGTTACTACATCCACAGACGGGCGTTGAGTCGCGACGACTAGATGGACTCCGGTGGCTCGTCCCAACTGTGCCAGGCGTACAAGTAGTCGCTCGACTTCGCCTGCTGCTGTCAGCATCAGGTCAGCAAGCTCGTCAACTAGAACAACGAGATAAGGCATCTTTTCTGTCGCCTTTTCGTTGTACGAGGAAATATTCTTCACGCCTGCCTGCTCAAGCTGACGGAACCGTCCCATCATTTCGTCCACAAGCGACTTCAATACAACGACTGCTCGGTCAGCTTCGACTACTACCGGCGTGTAGAGATGCGGAATTCCCTGGTAAGGGGTCAATTCCACCCGTTTCGGGTCGATCATAACGAGACGGAGTTCTAGTGGTGTCTTCGTCATGATCAAGCCGGTAATGATCGTGTTCATGCACACGCTCTTACCCGATCCAGTTGAACCCGCAACGAGCGTATGAGGCATTCGAGCGAGGTCAGCCATTACAGGCTCGCCGCCACTGCCCAATCCTAGTGGGACTGGTAGCGCGGCAGTTTTCGAAAACTCGTCCCATGCGGGATCATCCATCACTGAGCGAAGTGTGACCTGCGTGGCTTTCCTGTTCGGAACTTCAATCCCGACCATGGATTTGCCGGGCACGGGGGCTTCGAATCTTAGGTTCGGCGAAGCGAGTGCAAGGGCAATATCTTTTTCACGATTCAGGATCGTGTCGACTCGCACCCTTTGTCCCACTTTATCTTCGGACCGACCCTTCCAGCCCGGTGAAAGTCCGTACATAGTGACGGTCGGTCCTTTCCACACCTGGTCGACGCTCACGTCAATTCCGAACTGGCCGAGTGATTCTTCAATGTGACCGCTGGTATCTGAGATTTCTTCCTGGCTTATTCCGCCCGGCTCGGCGATCGCCAGCATTTCCGGGTTCGGCAAATGCCACGGGAATTTGTACACCGCTGAATAGTCTGGCGCGGGTAGGGCGGTTTCCTCTGCCTCTTCCACCTCGGTTGGTGTTGGGTAGGCGACTGTTATTGGCGTTGCCGGATCTTCGGGTAGGCGTTCTACAGATTTCGCTAGCTCAGAATCCGAATCTGACTCGGATGTTGTCTCGACCGCTTCCGTCGAAATGGTGCTTGTATTTGCCGCCTCTGTTGCAACTTCTGCGCTGGCAACAGCAGCTTGCTTCGCCTGGTCAGCTTCCCATGCTGCCGTTTCTTCTCGTCGGCGTAGTTTGTCGGCAGCCCGTCGTTCTCGACGTTTGGAGTACCAGCTGCCGAGCGACTGCAAAGTAGAAACAAACATCGCCCACGTGGTGACAATACCGAATCCAATGAAACCAGCTGCCTTCTTCGAGAGTGATGGCGAACCAATTCCAGCAGATATCGCCACGAGCGCAACGACTCGAATCCAAGACAAACCGTAGTCGACCAATGAAGCGTCGAACCGGTTCCACTCGAAAGGGGCACGAGAGATCGCCATTCCGACATCGCCACCAAACGTATCACCGCTGAAGTGACCAAGCGGTGCATAGAAAATTCCCAGACCGCCGGCAATAGCGATCATGAGCGCAAGGCTTGAGATGATGTAACGCCAGTTGCTAAACGCCACCTGGCGCATAAAGAGCAGCAAGAACAGTGTGGCTACGACCCACAGACCCAGAGGAACCGCCGACCATCCAATTAACTTCCCGGATTCTTCCTCGAAGAACAGGTAGGCGACTCCAGCAATTGCAGCAACTGCAACTACGAACCAGAGTTGGGCAGGGGCAGCAACAATTGCCTTGCCAAGTGCGACAAACACCGCGCGCAGAACTTTTCCGATTCCACCAAGGAATCCGAATCTGGGTCGTGGTTTCGTTGCCTGTTTCTTAGACGTCAATCGCGCTTATGACTATCAACGGTCGGCGCTTTGTTCTCTTGCCGAGGAAGCTACCAACCGTAGTTCTAACTACGTTTTCGAGGTCGCCCCACTCTATTGCTTTGCTCAAAGTCCGGTCAAGAACCGGGAATAACGCATCTTCGGCTTCTCGCATCAGTCCGTCGTCGTCAGTATGGACGAAACCTACGGAAACGACCTTTGGACGACCCACAAGGGAGCCGTCTGCTGCGTCCCGGGAGAATGCCACGGTAACTACCCCGTTATGCGAAAGGGATCGACGTTCGACAACCACGTTGCCTGACTCGTCCCACATGCCAAGTCCGTGAACGAAAATGTGACCGGCATCAATTCGGTCCACAATTTCGCCTGAATGTCGGTCGAGCTCAAGTACATCACCGTCAGTCAGCAGGAACACGTTCTCTGGTTCAAGACCAGCCGACACGGCGAGATCGGCGTTGGTTTGAAGCATCCGGTACTCGCCGTGAATCGGAACGTAGTACTTCGGACGTGCCGCGTGAAGCATCATTCGAAGCTCTTCCTTGCGAGCGTGACCGGGCACGTGAGTTCGGGTTTGACTATTGGTGATCACCTTCGCACCGAGCCGCACGAGATCGTTAATCGAATCGTTGACTGGTACTTCGTTTCCTGGGATTGTGCTCGCCGACATGATCACTGTGTCGCCGTCCTGGATCCTGATGTCACGATGATCCGATCGTGACATTCGTACAAGACCTGAACGCGGCTCTCCCTGGCTGCCAGTAGTAAGAACCACGACCTTGTCACCCGGCAAGCTGTTCGCTTCCGCAGCGGTGATCAGCAAGTCTTCGTTGATGTGGAGATGTCCAAGTTCGCGAGAAATCTTGGTGTTGTTCAGCATGCTTCGACCGAGAACACAGAGTTTGCGGCCAGCAGCCTCACAGGCATCGGCAACAATTTGAATTCGCGCTATTTGCGATGCGAAGCTAGAAATTATTACTCGGTCAGGTGCATCTGCGATCAACTTCGGAAGGTTTTCCACTACTTCACGATCGGAAGCCGAATAGCCTTCTTCTTCGGCGTAGGTCGAGTCGGCCATCAACAGTAGTGCGCCGTCATGACAAATATCGCCGAGTACTCCCAGATCAGTCGGGTTTCCGATAACCGGAGCGTTGTCGATTTTGAAGTCGCCGGTGTGAACGACCATTCCTGCAGGAGTATCGATGGCGATTCCCATGGAGTCGGGGATCGAGTGGCACACGTTGAACCACTCAACGGTCAGATCGCCGATCTCGTGCTGTTCACCGGCGTGAATAATCCGCAGGTCCGCTTGTTCACGCATACGAGCTTGCCTGAGCTTTTCGTGGAGCAGAGCTTCAGCCATAGGCGGGGCGTAAACGGGAATATCTACTCGTTGGAGTAAGTGGGGGACAGCGCCAATATGGTCTTCGTGACCGTGAGTAATTAGAAGCGCCCGCACGCGCTCGGAGTTCTCTTCAAGGTAATCCATGTCGGCGATAACGACATCGATTCCCGGCATGTTCCATTCTGGGAACAGAACTCCAGCGTCGATCACCACGATGTCATCAACGGTCTCGATGACCATCATGTTTTTTCCGATTTCGCCAAGTCCACCAAGTGGAATGACGCGCACCCATGGCGCATCGGTTGCTTTAGTTGTCATAAGTTCGGCAGCAAGACGAGCACGCGCGACAGCCCAGATCGGTTACGACCAGATGCAATCGCACAATGTCTCTAAAAGTCCCAGAGGGACCTAGAAGAGTCCTAGCTGCTGATCTCCTTCTTCTTTTTCAGATTGTGTGTTTTCGATAATTGGTTCAGATATTTGTGAGGCTTGTGACTCAGTCACTTCTGAATTCGAATCACTGTCAGCCTCTGGCTGTTGAGAAACGCCCATCGTGAGTGCTTCTCGAATTGCCTCTGGAAGCCTCATTACGTCTTCCTGCAGATCACGTTTGATTGCCGGGTTTCTCAATCCGGCTGCCGGGTGGTAGAGCGGGAACAGTACCCGGTCGTCTAGTTTGATTATTCTTCCGTGGTCTTTAGAAATTCTACCTTCCGGGTAGTAACGAAGTAGGGAGTGACGTCCTAGCGTCACTATTACTTTAGGGTTTATCAGGTCTAGCTGGCGCTGCAAGTAAGGCTTGCACGCAGCAACCTCATCTGGGAGTGGGTCACGGTTATCGGGGGGGCGACACTTCACCACGTTCGTGATGAATACGTCTTTTCGAGAAAGTGGCACTTGAGCCAGTAGCTCGTCCAGCAACTTCCCCGAACGACCCACAAACGGCAATCCCTGCTGGTCTTCATTGAATCCCGGTCCTTCGCCGATAATCAGGATGCTTGCGACTGGTGACCCGTCTCCAGGCACAGCGTTCGTGCGATTCTCGTGCAGCCGACAGTTCGTGCAACTAAGTACTGCGTCGGCGATTTCGTCGACTGTTTTCCAGGTGTTTTCAGGAGTGGTGGTCAATTCTATAAGAGTGGCTGTGCTTCGTAACGAAAGTTATCACACCCGCGATAACGATCTTCGTACGGCACAACGCTGGTTAAAAAGAGCAACAAAAAACCGCACAACCAGAATGCAAATAATTGCGGTTGTGCGGTCAGTCGCTTGAGCGAGACTCTTAGTCGGTGATACCGCGCTCGTTCAGGTACTTAACAGCGTCCTGAACAGTCTTGATACCTTCCGCGTCCTCGTCGGAGATTTCGAGAGGAGCATCGTCTGAACCGAATTCTTCCTCAATCGCCATGATCAACTCAACAACGTCGAGTGAGTCAGCGTTCAGGTCTTCGGTGAATGACGACTCTGCAGAAACCTCTGATGCGTCGACACTAAGCTTGTCGGCCGCGATGTCGCGGACTCGATCCAACACACTGGCCATTTACTTCAACCCC
>Ga0181593_10002655_pt1 | contig 16528 bp, 16 predicted proteins | sample 071ome_19_FD_133756 | JGI IMG/M metagenome (GOLD analysis project Ga0181593, IMG submission 133756) | Coastal salt marsh microbial communities from the Groves Creek Marsh, Skidaway Island, Georgia - 071413AT metaG (megahit assembly) | ecosystem: Environmental > Aquatic > Marine > Intertidal...
AACTCCATGCGTTCTTCATTCGACAGATCAACATCGGCATGGCTTAACAAATCACGAATATGGGCTTCCACTATCACGCAGTCTTCAATGGCTGGGGGCTTAAATTGAGTGAAGTTTTTTTTCCCGGACAATGCAAGTCCAGGCCCTGTTCTACTTATCATTCCCCGTGCATATGGGTCAGGAATTTCTCTTGTAAAAGCTTTCCCTGAACCATCAACAGAAACGACTTCAAACTGATAAGGCAGACCCTCAGCTTTGTGATTTAAGCGGACAAACCATGAACCATCCTCCTCGCATTGCATTTCAAAAGCCCGAAAGGCCGATCTTTCCTGATCTTCAAAAAGATGCAACCTTACCTCAGTCGCCCTGGGAGCATAGATTCGGAAACTACATCCTTGACCCAACGCAGAGTAACCAAACTTTCCTTGAGGTCGCCTTGAGATAAAGGGATTAAGGTTTTCTAAACTATGGGGGCACAGAGGGCGAAACCTTAGTGCATCCCGTCCAGTTCTCAGTGATGAATCAAATAGATAATTCTTCTCACCTTTCCTCGATTCAACCACCGAAGGAAATTCTGCGTGTGGTTCGATCCACCGCCCATTGGCAGTGGAAAACTTAAATTCAAAAGGACTTGCTAGAAGTCCGAAATTTATTGGGAGTCGAAGGAATAAGCCAGAGCCCTCTTCAGATAATAGCCAATCTTTACCAAACTGCCAGTTATTGAGGTCACAAAGTAAATAAACTTCTTCATTTTCGAGTCCGTGAAACTCTAGTGTATCACGGGACAAATAGAAAAACCACCCGTCTTCATCCTTTGCATACCCCCCCAGTTCCGCTCTTTCCAAGGGTGTGGCCATGCGGAACTCCCCCCCAATTAAGCCAGCCTCTTCTACCAAATCTTCAGCCAGACGGTCTCCCTTCGAGTCCTCATTTAAAAAGACCCAGCCTTGGTTCTTTTCATCTACCCAAACTTTTCCTCCACGCTCATACACCATCGAAAAGCAAAATCATTTCCTTCTTCAGTGGACAACCGAAAAATTTTGCCCCGGTTTGTAGGGCTCTTTAAAATTATACCAATTAATGAATATTAGCTCCCAAAAGGAAAAGACATTACTTGCTTTATCAGGAGGTGTGGATAGTGCTGTTTCTGCAGCAATTCTCAAGCAATCAGGCACCCCAGTTGAGGCAGTTTATGTGCGGACATGGGAACATGAGGGTGATGTACTTGGTGATTGCCCTGGAGCCAGAGATTTAGCGGATGCAGAAAAGATATGCGAGCAGTTGAAGATTCCCTTTCGGGTGGTCAATTTTATCGACTTTTATCAGCGCGAAGTGGTCGATCCAATGATTGATGGATATGCAAGCGGGATTACTCCCAACCCTGATATTCTTTGCAACCGCAGAATGAAGTTTGGGGCACTTTTGGAATATGCACAAAATGAGGGCTTCGACGCGATGGCAACGGGTCACTATTGTATTCGAAAAGTTGGAAGTAATGGATTGGCCGAACTTTGGGAAGGTAAAGATAAAAACAAAGATCAGTCCTATTTTCTCGCCAGGTTGACACTTGAACAACTGCAATCCGCTCGCTTCCCGCTGGGTGAAATTAATAAAGTTAAAGTCAGGAAAATGGCGAACGAACTGGGACTTCCCGTGGCAGAAAAGAAGGACAGTCAGGGCATCTGTTTTCTTGGAAAAGTAAAGATTCCAGAATTTCTCTCTCATTACATCAAGGATGCACCCGGTGAAATTGTAAACACAGAGGGTAAGGTATTAGGAAAACATCTCGGGCTCCACCGTTATACAATCGGTCAAAGGAAAGGGATCGGAGTTCCCTCTAACACGGACCATCAGAATTATGTTGTGACTGGCAAAGATCAGGGGAAAAATCAATTAATTGTGGCTTTTGACCGAAGGGAAGAACCCAGCCTCTGGGCGAATGAATTCCATATCCAGGATGTCAGCTTCCTCGACATCAATTACGAGAATTCATCCAATTTAAAACTGCTTGGGAAAGCAAGGTATCGCGACCCTTCGACTCCCATCCAACTAAACCGTTTAGATTCTCAAAAAATTTATGCAGTTACTTTCTCTGAACCTCAACGTGCACTTACACCTGGTCAGGTTCTGGCGATATACGACGGCGAAAGACTAGTGGGCTCAGGAATCTACGCACATTCAGGCAAGGGGCGAGCCTGCCTTTCCGCTTGATCCAGCCCACCACTTATTTCATAACATCATCACTGGATATGCGACTACGATTGCCTTTAAAAACGAAAAAGAAACTCCCTATTGAAGAGGATCAGACTCCTCTTAAAACCAAGGAGAATCTTGAAGAGTACCTGCAATCAGCAATTTCTTTTCTGCAAACCCAGCAGGATGCACTGAAGTCGATCATTTCCATCCTTGAAGAGGTCGAGCAACTCGCACCCACAATGAAAGCGGATATCATCCGCAAGATAACCAAGGAGCACGAGAATGAATCAAAGTCTAAACTCAAAGGATTGCGTAAAAAATTAAAATCCTTTGTCGATTTGTGCTTTAATAACCGTCCTCTCTTTAGCAGTGGGGAATCAGACACTTCCTTTGAACTCTTTAAAGGTGCGAGTAAAAACGCTCCCCGCATAAAGCAACCCTCTGCCCCGCACTACTTCAAACCAATTCAAAAATCGACTACTTCCGTAGATGTGGAGGCAGTTCAGGCATCCTTGCAGGCAATGCAGGAAATGGTCGGTCACAACGATGCAGTATCCCATGATCTGCAAACCAGTTTCACTGCACTCGCTTCGGATCCGGGAGCTCATGAGAAGTTCAATTTTTTTGAGGAACGGGTAAAGACCTGGGTATCTGAAGTGATAGACGGACAGGATGGACTTACCGTGCAAGCCAACATTCTAAGAAAGCGGGTAGATAGCCTTGTTAATGGCCTGCAGGAAGACCCAACCGACTGAAGATTATGAATGGGGGACGTCCAGCACCTATGGGCAATACTCCTGGGGGGCGTCCCTTCCTTGGCATCCATTATGTTAAGTGTGGCACCTATGGAAGAATTTACAAAAACAAGGAAGGAACTGCATATGTGGGTCATTGCCCAAGATGCATGCACACACTTAAGGTCAGGATTGGCCCCGAAGGAACAGGTACGCGCTTTTTTAAATGTTTCTGCCCATGAATTGTGACTGGGCAAATTTTTAAGGAAGTAACCTGCAGGTATGTTTCGGGGCATGGTGTTGCTTCTGGCAGGTCCAATGATTTACGCTTCCCAAAGGGGACACTTTCCATGCAGGCACCTTATTTCCTCGAAGCCGGACTGAACCTGTCAAACTTCCATCATGGCACGCTCAACCTTACCCCGATTGACCATTCAATCGAATTAATCAGCCCAAAATATTTTTTCAGTCAGGTAAAATGGACAAAAAACTTACCTGCTGAAAATTTTTCATTTTTCCAAAGCGAATTACGATTGATCCATGCTCCAAACTGGGTTCCTGCCCTCCTTTACTGGCCCCACCCCTCTACCAAGCCAGAATTTCACCAACCTGTAAATACCTACGAATTTATCGCTCCCTACATCCATGGAGTACTAGTGGGAGCACTGATTAAATTGCGGCCTGTAGAAAAAAGCTTCCGATTTGAGAAGCAGTCAAAAAGAAACCATGATTAGCGAACGAGAGGACTGAGTGCATCCAGTTCACTAAAATCTATGCTTACTCTAGACTGATTTTTATCCAAGTGCCATGCCAAGCGTGAAAATAATCGGTAACGTGGGCGGGATTCATCATTTGCCCGAGTCGTTGCATCCGCTCTTTTCACCTCTCCAAGTATGATCACAAATCCATCTTTCTCACTTCCCATTCTTAATTCATAATCTGCCACAGGAAGGCCAAAGGATTTCTCAGGATTCGGCCAGTCCGCACGGGCAAAATAAAAATCGCACACTCCGGTTCGGTTCAGTTCAACCACCCGTCCCAATGACTCATCACCGGGTAAAAAAAGATGCCCATCGCTGCCACTGAGGATTTTGTTCAGTTTGCTAATCAATGTTCCATTCGGTACAGCGGTTTCCGCAATTTTTGAGTTCATTATCTTCTCTTGTGCTTGAGTGCTCACTGGAGCATGTAAGAGATTCGCAGGCACTGAAATCTCTTTTTCCATTTTTTTAATCTCCTCAACAAGCTTTTCTCCCAGTACCCGATCCGCACTATTCTGGGCAGCCAACATCGCAACCTGACTCCAGTTATCATCGATGACAGAATCACTGTTTGGAGCTGTTATTTCGGACGAATCATTAGTTACTCGTGAATTATTTTCCTCGATATCTTGGATTCGTTCTCTCCACCCGACATAACCAAACAGGCAGGCAAGTAAACCAACTGATACCCAGGTAAGAATGTTTTTATCTTTGATCAAATTTTGATTTTTTGGGAGGTCATCACTAGAATTCGTATCCTCTAAAATTTCCCCTAGACCATTGGTTGAATTGGATTCGTGACCATTTTCCGATGCGAACATATTCAAAATTCGTTGTTCTCTAACCGGTTCGAATGAGCATTCAGGTATAATGCTGAAACGCTTCAGTCTTCTTACCGCATCCTCCATCCAACCAATCACCTGGGACATCCATATCTTTTCGATCTGCCATTCCGTATTTTGCCTGCATTTTCTCTCCACTTCCATGGCATCATTATCGGGCAGAAATTCAAGCAGATAGGAAAGAATTTTCTCATATTCAACCGGGTAGAAATCTTTGGTGTGCTGATTGCCTTCTATCTTTCTTTCCTCTCGTAAACACTCACAAAACCCGCTGATCACTCTCCGGTATTTTTCATTACCGTAAAGTGGCATTTCTTTTAGAAGTTCCACTTCATCACTTCGAAGCAGGCTTAGGTAAGCCTGTGCACGGGCTATTTTTACTTCCTTTTCTATTTTCTTTTGAACGCCCTCATTTTGTTCGAACTTGAATAATTCAAGCTGGCCATCATTTCCAGTACTCCTATTGAGTCTGATGGACCTGACCACATCTTCTAGCTTCAGGAAAAATTCAGCACGACTTACCCGAAAACTGTTGGAAAAAAGAAATGCCAATACCTCTTCCACCGCATTCTGGGATAGAGTTGTCTTACCCAGTAAAATTTCTCCAAAATATAATGCCTCAGAAACAGAAAGTTCGGCCAATACTTTTTCTCCATTCATTAAGTGGGTCCTTTTTCGCTGACTTGGGAACGATCCCCGATGTTAATACTTTCCAGCATAGCCTGAACCATCCCATTTGAAAAATATTTCCCGGCGGACTGATCCGTCCATCCCATTTCCTTGGCCCATTTCCTGAATTTCTCAGGATAGTCTCCCGCAGGCCAACTATTCCAAACTTCAAAACCTTCAACTTTACTGAATGAACAAAGTAATGGCCAAACTCCATCAATGAACAAAGTGTTTGCTTTGCCGCCGGCAAAAACCTTTCCAAGTACCCCCTCTCTCCAGAACTTTACTGTTTTTGAAAGCCTCTTGTTATCATCGAACAAATCTTCCCTCGTTAATCTCATTACTTCCTCAATCCAATCCGGACGAATCCTCCACAATTCAAGGTATTGCCCCAACCGTATACGTGGATGATTTGCGGGACGGCAGCCTCGAAGTTTCCACCCTTGCTCGGTGTGAAAAATGTGCTCAATGTTGATTTTCCCACTTTTCCACTCACTAATTTCGTATCGCTGAGCAATACGGGCCATCGGACATTTATTTCTGCGGTATCCTAAAATTTCAAGAAACCACTGATGGCATGCCAACTCCCATGATTGATTCTGTAATCTTGCCTTAGCAAACCGTAATTTCGCAGACCACCTTTGCGTAGCCAAGTCCCTGATTTCTTCATTGGACAGGTTTCCTAATCTTCCGATAGTCCGTTCCAAACAGCTATCCCGACCGGATAACTTTTCCATCGCATAAGCTTCCGCATATTCCTCAATTCCACGAATTAGGTGGGGGAGTAAAAAAAGAGTGGGGATTAACTTTGTATTCTCTTTTTGGAAATCTATTTTTTTTCGACTTGAATTTGCGAATAAACAAACCTGTAGAATAGTATCATTGTAATTTGAGTCTGCGTGGTGCCCATGCCTGTTCCAGTCTTGTGGCTCAAAGTGGACCTCAATATCCCCCACTTTTAGATCACCATCAATAATCAACCTGGCGTTTCGAAAATCTGGACCTTCCTCCGAAATATTCCAGTCCCCGGCAAAATCCACAAATATTTTTTGCCCCCAATCAGTTGTAAGCGAATCAGACAAAAAATCCTGATCTGCCCAGATTTTTTGTAGAATGAATTCCTCCATTTTTACCGCTCCATAAAATCCCGGCACCTCCTCCACTAATTTCCCATTTGTCATTGAATCTACGGATTAAACTTCTGGAAACTCTAGGCGGTTATGAAAAGGTTCTGACTTTAACTGAGAACCATTCCTTACTTGTTCAGTTCTCCGTTTTACCTGATCAATTGAATGATCCAAACGTTTGACAAATTGTTCAACCCTCATCGCGGATGCACCGTTTGCATAGGCACAATTTCGAATCAAGTTATCATTGGTAATCACACAAATCCTAGCTGGTTGTTTTGCTGCTATCACCATGCGTTCAATCACCCCGTCTGCTCCTTCACTTGAAGATGAATAAACCACGGCAAACAAGTCGATATTACGGTGCTTTTGAATCGACCCCCTGCCCTCCCTGCCATCAAACACAACGGTTAAACGGTCACCATCATTCACCACGGGTTCGAGTAATCTCAGTAAACTATCCCTTGCCATATTACGGTCCTTGGCAAGTTCCCTCATAATTTCGGGGATAGCATGCATGGCGTTATTGCCATCGATTATCAGATGTTCTTGCATTTTGGAAATACTTGGATCAAGGAATGGAGAATACACAAATTTGGGGGCAATTCAGTCTCCCCGCAATGTAATATCAGCCAAAAATCAATTCGTCCATGAGTCTAGCCTTTCTTTTTCCCGGTCAAGGATCCCAAGCCACAGGCATGGGAGCAGATGTATTCCCACGCTATGAGGAACTTGTTTCTCAAGCCAATAATGAACTCGGGTATTCCCTTTCACAATTATGCCTTGAAGATCCTGACAATCAACTTGGGCAAACTCAATTTACCCAACCTGCACTTTATCTTGCCAGCTTCCTTGAAGCTCAGGCAAAGCTAGATGACGGGCAATCGCCCGCTATGGCTGCGGGGCATTCAGTTGGTGAATTTTCCGCTCTCGCAGTTGCCGGAGCACTAACATTTCTTGACGGACTGAGGATGGTGGCAAAGCGTGGCGAGATCATGTCCAAGGTGAGCGGGGGTGGTATGGCAGCAGTCATTGGATTGGATGCCAATAAAATCACCCAGACATTGGAAGAAATTTCAGCGGACCAGGTTGACCTTGCGAATTTTAATTCCCCAGGCCAAGTGGTTATATCCGGACCCGCCGCTCAGATTGAAACTACTCTTAGTCCACTCAAGGATGCAGGTGCCCGTATGGTAGTGCCCTTAAAAGTAAGTGGTGCATTTCATTCCCGCATGATGGAAGAACCAGCCCGTGAATTTGGCGAATTCCTGAAAAACTTTCAATTTTCCACACCTCAGTTCCCGGTGTACTCTAACGTGGAGGCCAGACCGTATGCAGATGGAGGTGAAATTGCCCCACTTCTCGTCAAGCAGATCCACAGCTCGGTAAGATGGACGGAACTTGTCACTCAAATGCGTACCGATGGTGCCACAGACTTCGTGGAATGTGGGCCGGGAAATGTGCTTAGTAAATTACTCCGTCAAATCCCCTAATCAGCTGATAAAAGCAGCTAGCCTGCCCTCGTATCGAGGCTGAGCTTCGTAAGGTTTCTTTCCTTCAATAAATTTACCACATCAATCACCCGTTGATAAGGCAGGGAACGATCGCCCCGAATATGAATTGTAGGTGAGGGTCCTGACCCGCTGGCAATTTGATCAAGCCTTGCTTTTAGGTCATTGATCGAAACCGGTGTTTTACCCAAGAAATAATTTCCTCCTGCATCAATGGTTATGTATTGATCATCAACCTTTGGCGGTGGTTGCTTTACAGACAAGGATTGTTCGGGAAGGTTTATCCGGTTGTACTGCTCAATTACCGGTGTGGTGATCATGAAAATAATTAACAGACAAAATGCCAAATCAATCAATGGGGTCACATTCAGTTCGGAAATAACCGAGAGTTTGTGCCTTCTGCTAAAGTCTCTGGCCATAAAAACTAAGAAAAAGGTGTAAAGTCTGGGTTAGGAGTTGGCATCCAGTTCGATGCGATCAGCAAGGTTACTGGCAAAGTTTTCCAGTTTGGTCATCTCTGCACGCGTGCGGGCGGAAAGGCTATTGTAGGCAAAGACAATTGGTATTGCCACGCAAAGGGCGGCCACAGTGGTAAGAAGTGCTCCCGATACTCCCGGGGCCAAGTGTTCAATGGTCGCACCACCGGCATCCATGGTGCCAAATGCATCCATCACCCCCCACACTGTACCAAGAAGCCCAAGAAATGGAGCACCGGACACGATGGTTGCCAGCCAGTACATTTTTTCCTCATACCTGTCCTCAAACTCAGTAACTGCACGGCGGATTGCATTTTCCACATAATTCATACGCACCTTTCCATCCTTGGTACTGGAACGGGCAGCTGCCATTGCCCTCGAGCATACCCTAAGGTAGGGACTTGCCTGACCAGGAAAATTTGCATCCTCATAATCCATCATCGAGGAAAGTTCATTGATTCTCTTTTCATCCCGGGCATTGGCCAGACGGATTTTTTTTAAATCTGATTTTTTACTGAACATGATTGAAAGTGCCCAGCAGTTCAGGAGAGCGAGCACAAAGATGACACCTTTACCGGCCATGTTTGAATCAACAAAATAATCAAAAATCCCCGCGGTTCCCAGAACCTCAGCAAAAGCAAGCTCAGCAAATATATTTCCCATCACGAATACTAGTTAAAATTACACCACCATGTCCCAATCTTGTAACTGTGAATTAAAAATCAACGAAAAACTCATCTTTTCCTGAAAGTTACGGGACAAAACCGATTAAGTTTGCAGGATTACTCAAAGAATCGTAGGCAGAATTGACCATGCAGGTAGATAAAAAAGTACTAGAGGAAATCAATTCCAAACCCTTTTCGCTTTCTTCCCGGAATGCCATCGTTGGGCTAGATGGATTTGTCGATAAAATCGTTGCACCTGTCGAAAAAAGGCATGGACTTGGTGATCAATTCGAAGCCGTGCCCACGATCGCCGAAATGGGGGCAAAAATCTCCGCCGCTGCTGGAAAAAGTGCAAACATTGAACTCTATCCACGGTTCGATAAACTGGGAGGCAATGGTCCCATTATGGCCAATGCCATGCTTTCTCTAGGCATGGATGTCCGCTACATCGGTGCTCTCGGCAAGCCGAACCTTCATCCTGTCTTTGAAGAATTTGCAAATAAAACCAAGGCAGTTTCCATCTGTGAACCGGGCATTACCACAGCGATGGAGTTTAAGGATGGTAAGGTCATGCTTGGCAATACTCTCAGTCTTGAGGAAATTGATTATTCTAGTGTGATCGAAGCATGTGGGGAAGGGGAATTCACTGACCTACTCTCCAGGGCAGACCTCGTTTCGATCGTTAACTGGACAATGATTCCTAAAATGACCGCCTTTTTGGTGGAATTGCTGGAAAAACTGCTCCCTAACCTGCCCCCGCGTGACACCCGTCATTTCTTTTTTGACCTCGCTGATCCCGCGAAGCGTTCAAGCTCTGATATTTCCGAAGTCTTACGGGTTATTTCGCGCTTCCAGGCACATGCTGAAGTTACCCTCGGTCTAAATTACAATGAAGGTCTTCAGGTCTGCGAAGTTCTTGGGCTAAAGTCAGGGGGCAAGGATGAAGACTCCCTTCGATCCATGGCCACTGATATTAGGCGCAAATTGGAAATTTCAACAATTGTACTTCACCCGGTTGAATCAGCTGCATGTGCAACCAAAGATGGTTCATGGTGGTCTCCCGGTCCCTACTGCGATAATCCTAAAATTACCACCGGTGCCGGCGATCATTTCAATGCCGGGTTTTGCAGTGCCCGTCTAAGCGGATTTTCCCCAACCGCATCACTCGCCCTTGCCACATGTACATCCGGGCATTATGTCCGGACAGCGCAAAGTCCATCCTCTTCCCAAGTTGTTGAACTACTCAAACAATCAGCTAATCCAAATTCATGAGCTACGAAAAAGGCATTCTCATTTCCTTTGAAGGTTCGGAAGGTTGCGGAAAATCCACTCAGATCCGCCGCATTGCCGACCGCCTAGAAGATATTGACCACCGCGATGTGGTGGTCACCCGCGAACCCGGAGGCACTATTATCGGTGAAGACATCCGTCATTTGCTTATGCATGCAGATTCATCCAAGAGTATTTTCCCGGAAACTGAACTACTGCTATTTGCTGCCAGTCGTGCTCAACTCGTGCGTGAGGTGATCATTCCTGCGGTGGATGATGGAAAGATTGTACTTTGCGACCGCTTTCTTGACTCCACCACGGTTTATCAAGGAGTAGCCCGCCAGATTGCAGACGATCCCGTTACGATGATCAATCAATTTGCGGTCGGAGAAATTGTTCCCGACCTTACCGTGGTTCTGGACATTCCACCTGAAGTCGGCTTTGAGCGTATTAAGCACCGCGTATCCGACATGCCTGATCGTATGGAACAGGAAAATATCGAGTTCTATGGAAAAGTCCGCGAAGGATACCTTGCCCTTGCCCGTAGCCTGCCTGACCGCTTCTTTGTGGTCGATGGCACCGGGGATGCGGATGACATCGAGCTTGATGTCTGGAATGAAATCCACGCCCGTTTCTTTGCTCAGGATTAATTTTCCCTGCCTGATTCCGGCGGCATGTCATCTCCCTCACAGGACCCCACCGAATCACTCAAGCATCGATTTTCCGAAGGCAAACTGCACCACGCTGTCCTTCTGATTGGAAGTTCTACTTCTATTACCGGGATTGCTGCTCTTGGACTAACCCGTGAAATTCTTGGAATGGCAGAAGACAGTGATGATCATCCTGATCTTTTTCATCTTCGCCCCACTGGAAAAGCCCGTATTATCACTGTTGAAAAGACCCGTGCCTTAATATCGAGTCTCAATCGTACCTCTAACCAGGGCGGGGCCAAGGTGGCAATCATTCACGAGGCAGACCGCATGCGTAAGGAAGCTGCCAATGCATTCCTCAAAACGTTGGAAGAACCACCCCTTGGCACTTACCTGCTTCTTTTAACTACCCGCCCATACAGCTTGCTCGCCACTATTCGTAGCCGTTGCCTGCAAGCCCGCCTACAAACAGATGGATTAGCGGAAAATAGTGAAGACTGGGAAAACTGGGTAAAAAATTACCGTTCGTGGATTCTTGGGTTAATGGACAGGGAGTCGTTAAAACAGGATCGTGTCAGTCCAGTGTTCGCCGCCTATGGATTAACTGCCACTCTTTTAGCAATGATCAAGAAACAAGCGGATGATGAGTTCAAGGCAGCTAAGGATAAATTGGTAACACTTGATGATAAGGAACGGGACGCTTTTGAAGCGGGTCTCCGCAAGGGCACCCGTGCCAACCTCCTTCGTCAACTTTCTGAAGCCACCCGTTCGATCGCGATCGAATGCATGACCGCTGAAAACTCCCGTAAGATTGCCGGTAAATTAGCCCGCGTCATTCAAGCTCTTGAGAAAAACACCGGTCTGCTTGAGGTAAACCTCAAGGATGAAGCAGCCTTTGAGGATTTTTATCTTTCTTCGCTACGGATCTGGTCTTCTCAGTAACTTCTTTTTTTATCATGAGTACCATCTTTGAAAAAATTATTGCCGGGGAAATTCCCGCAGACAAAGTTCATGAGGATGAGCAATGCATCGTCATTCGCGATGTCGCTCCTCAGGCACCCGTTCATTTGCTCATCATTCCCAAAAAACTCATCCCACGAGTTGGTGAGGCCACTCCGGATGATCAGTCCGTACTCGGTCATTTGCTCCTGATTGCGGGTAAAGTTGCCAAACAGGAAGGATTAGACAAGGGATTTCGCGTTGTGATCAACAATGGTGAGGAAGGTGGCGAAACCGTGCCTCACTTGCATGTTCACCTGCTTGCGGGCAGGCAACTCGGGTGGCCTCCGGGCTGATTTCTCAGATGCGGTGGATCAACCTCATCCTTGCGGTCTTTTTCGCAAGCCAACTTTTTGGAGACCGAGTCAGTACACGGGACGGTTCAATTCTTCACGGCGTTGTGCGTGGAGTGGCAGATGGCAACCTAAGCCTTGAATCTCGCTATGGTGCTACTCTGCATATTCCGCTGTCTGAAATTACTGGTCTTGTCAGTAATCTGGAACTTACTGTGCGGGACGACAACAACGCCACTATCCGTGGGCAAGCCATCTCCTCACAACCCGGATCTCTTAACTTAAGATCTTCCAATGGCACAAGAAGTTTACCCTTCTCACGCATTCAGCACCTTTGGGACTCAAATGGCACTGATCCATTGGTTGCATTGGAAGAGGCACGGCTTGAGGCACGGCTAATGAAATGGGCACATTCCTTCGGCTTCGACCTTAGTGGATCCAATGGAAATACCGATTCTTTAGGTATCGGTTTTCGACTGGACAGTTTATATTCCAACGATTTTCAGGAACTCGATCTCTACCTCTCCCACAACAATCGGTCCACCAATGGCATATCCGACCTCGAGGAAACCAAGGCAGGGGCAGAATATGATTCCGTCTTCAGCGAAGACATGGCCTGGTATTTGAAAGGCGATTTTGAAAATGACCCCATCGAACAGATCGAATTACGCGCCACCGGGGCAACCGGATTAAAACACGCCTGGATGGATGAGGAAAATTATGAATTATTCCTCCGTGGTGGACTCGCGGTCCGGCATGAACAATCCACTCTTTCCTCCATTTCCTCAACCACTGATCCTGCCCTTGATCTTGGTCTTGAATATTCCCATCAATTCAACGAGATCATCTCATTGGAAAGCAGCCTTTCCCTCGTTCCCCGGCTTGATGATCTTTCTGATTATCTGCTTAATCACGACATCGCTCTTTTATTTCCCATCGACAATGGAGATCTTTGGAACCTGCGTTCCGGCCTTTCCGGTAGCTATGATTCCACCCCCGGGGCCGGGCTTAAGGAATCCGATATCAAATATTTCCTTAGCCTGGTCTACAATTTCAAATAATTTTTTGAACACAGCTCAGGAACCGTGGACTATTTCGCGGAACCAGTTGTAAGCACTTGTCGCTTCAAAAAGTATACCGATTAATTGTCCGACTAAAAATACTGCGAGGATGATTAAAAGAAACACCACCCATTTATGAGGAATCTCCGCCTTCTTCACCTCGATCCTGCGGACTCGTTCACTTTGCTGTCGTCCAAGTCGAGCCATTCCTCGTATCCATAATCGTAGAGCAGTCTTTTCTTTTTGTGCTCACCGAAGAAGTACATCCAGTGCCCGCTCTCATCAGAAAAAATGAAGGGGTGCAATTTCTCATTCGTCCAGATCCAGCCTAAGTTATCTTTCCATAACCACAATGAATCAGCCTCTCCTGGACTTGGATAGACCCATCCTAGTCCGAGATGGAGTAGCCATCCACTGTCTGATTTGTAAAAGGTGCCAAACCATGGACTCACCCACCAACCGGGTGCATTGTTAAGTGGACGAGCCCGCCCCCATGCACCGGCACTCTCTTTGGATAATGCCAGGCTTTCCTCCAACCCAACACCCGTACCATCCACATTGGTGGCAAAGGCCCGTGCATACACTTTCTTCCAATCCGCAGGTGGACTGTAAGTTAATCCAAACTTTCCCGTCGAGTCATCAAGTGCGAGTTCTTTTCTAATTAATCGACGGTCGGAAAGATCGTGTATGGGCTTGCTTGATATTAATAGACCAACCGTTATCTCACCTGCCTGATTTTCACGGTCGAGCAAAGTACCACCGATGATGATCGATTTATTTGCGGAAGGTTCAACCGCAGCAGTTTCAACAAGCGGAGTGGACACATCGATCACAAAAACTTCAAGCTCCTCCTCCACATACCATCCCAGGGGATCCTGTGCCCGCACCTGGATAAGGTACTTGTTTTGCGACTCAAAATCAAGAGGGAGTAAGGTGGTTAATAGACCGCTCGTAGACAGTGTAAATGAATGATTGCCCGAATGTCCCAACCCTTGAATAAGGGAGTAGGTAAGATCATCTCCATCCGCATCTGTTGCCTGAATCTGCCCGACCAGAGCTCCGGCAGGCAGGTTTTCCTGTACCGCCAGGCGATCGACCGCACCCAAAGCATGGGGTGCATGGTTAGCGAGGGAGTTTTCGTCTCTAGGATCGGAACCGTAGGCAGTTTCCATCTCATTGGAAAAGCCGTCCCCATCCATATCCTCATCCAGGTGATCCTCAATCCCATCCCCGTCGAGATCTTCGAAAATATCCAGTATACCGATGGTGAATTCTTTTGTACTCACCCCACCCCTTTCATCCGTAGCCTGAATATGGATTAGGTAATGGGGTGCAGTTTCAAAATCAAAGCTTTGTAAAGTAGTCAGCACTCCACCGGTTCCAAGATTGAACAGATCCTGGGAATGGTAGGAATCGTTGCTTTCTACCAGGGAGTAGGAAACTGTGGAATTGGTATCCGGATCGTCGGCCACAAACCGGCCAATCACCTCACCAACGGGTGCATTCTCGGCAACACTCGGGCGTACAGTCAGAATGAGGCCCGATCCGTGCCCCAAAACATCTGAACCCTGAGCAAGGTATCCAACATATTCAATAGATTGATTCCCCTCCGATTCCGACCAGCCAGCAATCGGTTCGATCGAACTGAAGTTCTCATAGGTCGATGAATTGCCATCGCCACCTCCTCCCAGTGCAGTGCCGGAATCAAACTGATAGGATCCGGCGCCATCAACCTGGTCAACCAGCTGAACGAAAAAGGACTGTTCAATTGGCTCCTCAGCTGGGAGGATGGCTCGCACCCGTATGGAAAGGTTATCATCCATCGCCCCGGATTGGAAATCATCGAGAATATGGATCACACCCTCCTCAGAGATTTCGAAGAATGAATTATGAGTATCCCCCTGCCCGCTTGCCCATTCAAAGGAAACATTTTGCTCTTCCGCGCCCAGTACCTGTAACCTCGCAACCTCGGAGCCAGCCAGAGTGCTCTCCACCAAGGCAATCCGGCTATAAAAGCGCAGGTTTACCGGGGGGAAATTTTCCCAGTCGTATGGCCATGCATCACTCGAGGAAAAGGTCTGATGAATCAATACCTTGTTGGCTGTGGACAGTGCGTCGCATCCATCAAATATTTCCCGGAGATCAGTGACTGACGAAAGATCAAAATTTTCTACAGATTGGTTGAATGAATGGGCATTGGTAAACATTCTATGCATTGTGTTAACCGCTGAAGTATCCCAATTTTGAAGGCTTTGGCTAAACGCAAATGCATTGGCAAATGTATGGGCCATAGATGTAACTGAGGATGTGTTCCAATCGCCAATATATTGATCAAAGGCACCTGTTCCCTGAAACATCGCACCCATAAACTGTACTGAAGAGGTATTCCAATCTGCCAAAGACTGGTTAAAAGAGGATGCATTTCTGAACATTGCATGCATTGATTCCACGGAGGATGTATCCCAGCTTGCCAGTGGTTGATTAAAGGAACTTGCATTATCGAACATCAAGGACATTTCAATAACTGATGATGTGTTCCAGTCCCCGATGTATTGATTAAATGATTCAGCATCACCAAACATTCTATGCATCTCAGTAACATTGGATACATCCCAGTTCCCAATATCCTCATTGAATTCGTTTCTTCCATGAAATGCTGAGCTCATGACGGTAACTGCTGACACATTCCAGTCACTGATGTGTCCGTAGATGGCAGTAGCATTCGCCTCGTCAGTGAACCACTGATTAATCGCACTGAAGAAATTGGAATCGTTCAGCGGGGAGAATCTGGAAGTTGATTCATAGACAAAAAGAGCGGAAACTTCCTCAGCGGAGAGAGCCCGGCTGTAGATGCGCAATTCATCAACCATACCGTCCAAGTATCCGTCTACTGACCAATTACTCCTACCCACATACTGGTTGGTTCGGGTAAGCGTTGTCAATGGAGTCGTGCTTTCGTTGGAAGCGGACAGGCTGGCGTTTAAATACAATTGCATATTGCCATTCGCCTGAATCACCCCTGCTAGGTGCATCCACTCATTTAATATGAAATCGCCACCCCTAAGCACAATGTCTGAAGGAACATTGTGGTAAAAACGGCTGGCTTGAGAAGTCAGGTAATTTGCAAGCAGAATGTTGTTGTTTCCCTCCCCATTTCCAAAATCAATAATTCTCGACCAATTATTGATAGCATCATACTTCACCCATGCTGAAAAGCTAACCGCTCCCCCAAGTTCGAAATCGCCTACATCGACATAATCATCAATGCCATCGAG
>Ga0181593_10002658_pt1 | contig 16518 bp, 16 predicted proteins | sample 071ome_19_FD_133756 | JGI IMG/M metagenome (GOLD analysis project Ga0181593, IMG submission 133756) | Coastal salt marsh microbial communities from the Groves Creek Marsh, Skidaway Island, Georgia - 071413AT metaG (megahit assembly) | ecosystem: Environmental > Aquatic > Marine > Intertidal...
AAGACCATCTCGCCCATTTCGCCGCAGTGAAGGCGCGAGTATTCTGGAACCGACATGGTCTCCGGCACCATTCCATCTTCAATTGAGGAGATTGCCGCGTCTGAGTAACCGGGCGGATAGATGCGCCTGAGCGTGTCCAGCTCGACGGTGCGCCGGTCCGGCGGAATCCCAAGGCCGTCTTGCGCTGTTACATCAGCACCAAACAGCGTCATCACGCTTGCGGCGGCGAATGCCAAACACGCGAATATTCTCATCGCCGAGAAGTTCCCTGTGAATCCAGTTCAAATTTCGTCGGTGTGAGTATAACCGATATGCCGGGCTGTGTAAGGCGGCCGATTTTATCCGAAAAGGCTGGAAACCGACGCTTCGTCGTTGATGCGTTTGATGGCCTCGGCCATCAAGGGGGCAATAGATAGCTGACGAATGTTTTCGGCGAGGCGAACAGCCTCGGTTGCTTGAATGCTATCGGTGATCACAAGCTCTTTAAGCGGAGAGGCGCTCACGCGGCCAACCGCACCGCCGGAAAGTACGCCGTGTGTTACATAGGCCGAAACGGACTTGGCGCCCGCCTCCATCAGAGCGACGGCGGCGTTACAAAGTGTTCCTGCAGAATCCACGATGTCATCCACGAGAATGCAGGGCCGGTCTTTGACTTCGCCGATGATATTCATCACTTCCGATACACCGGCTTTCTCGCGCCGCTTATCGATAATCGCGAGATCGGCGTGGATGCGCTTGGCGATGGCGCGCGCGCGCACGACACCGCCGACATCGGGCGACACAATAACCGGCTCGTCACCCTTAAAATTGCGCTGGATGTCGTCCGTAAAAACAGGCGCCGAGAACAGATTGTCCAACGGTATATCGAAAAAGCCCTGAATTTGGCCCGAGTGAAGGTCGAGCGTCAGCACGCGTCCCGCGCCGGCCTGCGTGACCAGATTGGCGACGAGCTTTGCGGTAATCGGTGTGCGGCCGCCGGTTTTGCGGTCCTGTCGTGCATATCCAAAGTAGGGGATGACGGCGGTTACGCGGCGTGCGGATGCGCGGCGCAAGGCATCGAGCGTAATCAATAGCTCCATCAAATTGTCGTTCGCGGGATAAGATGTTGCTTGAATGACAAACACGTCTTCGCCGCGCACGTTCTCGTGGATCTCCACGAAAATCTCCATATCGGAGAAACGTTTGATGCTGGCGTTTGTGAGTTGCAGATGGAGGCAGGTGACGATCGCTTCCGCAAGCGGTTTATTGCTGTTTCCTGCCAGAATTTTCATGATGCTCGTCGCCCCTTAGATTCTCGTCGCAGCCCCAAACCGGAGCCCGGCGGTTGCGTTTCCCATCCGGGCGCGCGGAAAGTATCAACCTGTCATGAGACTGTAAACTAGGCTTGGCGCCCGGAATTTAAATCACAGGATTTAGCCACATTTTCTGGAGATGGCGTGAATTTCGCAGGAATTCGCGGGCGCCGATATCAATTTGCCGGAACATTCGACAAAAGGCTGAGTAAATCCGGGGCAGCGGCGTCGGCAATCGCAAATGCCGTCGGGCCCCAGGCTTCGTCGAGCGCACCAACAGGAATCGTGTTTTCCAGCTTCACAGACCCTATTTCTGAGCCGTCGGGGGTCATGGCGTTCCAGGTGATTTCCACAAACTGAAGGCTTCTGTCGTAGGGTGTTACGCTGACCCTGCAATTCAAAATAACGTCCGGATTAATGTCATCTCTTGCGACCCCATTCAGCGACAAACTCTGTAAGACGGCGAGCATTAAAGACTCACGGCCGTTACCTGGTGCGCCCTCAACAGGGGTGACTGACACTGTGGGAAATTCCGGACGCCTTTGAGTCTGTGGTTGCGGCGCCGCGGCTACGGACGGATCTTCGCCGCCAATCAACGCCACAATGATGTTTGCCGCCTCATCGCCGACCCGGGCTGCATGGCTGGTGTCTCCGTCGCGCCACTTGTTCTCCGGTACATCTACACTTTGTGTGTAAGACCCGTTGGATGCGCCGCTCCGGGCACGAAGGGACCAAACGATGTCTATCGACAGCATTTCATCGGTTCGGCCGACGACATCGGCCCGGCCTTCCAACGAAAACCCCAAGCCTGCATTGTACTCGGCGGCTTCAGCCGGAATTTCCATATCCCGCAACGACTGCGCCACCGCCGCCGTCAATTCCTTGCTGAAGGAAGGCGGCGCCCCATTGATGGGCAGAACCGCGACACCTACGGCGGTGGGGATATCTCTAAGGGCGCTATGAGTTGTAACTGAAGGTGAATCCCGGAAGGGCTGCGGTAGTGATCCGCATGCGCTTAGTATCAAAGCGCAAATTATTGCCGCCAGCGTTTGCGGTCGCGCGAAATTTAGACTTGTAGCCAATGCGCTCAATTCCCACCCCGGGTTGGGTCGCTATCGGCATTGGGCATGCCTATGGCGGACAATTGCCGTCCGTAATCGGACTCCTTATTGAGGACGGAGCGGCGATAGCTGAAATACATATCGCTTTGCGCGCAGGTGTCCTCGTTTAGCGCGGCGATGGTGCCAACTTCGATCTCAAGTAGGCGGTCTTTCACAAACCCAGTCAAATCGAAATGTACATGACCATTGGATTTCGGGGGCGTGAAATATTTCTCGGATTTTTTATCGTCCGAGACAAAGCGGTTCATAAATTCAGGGCCAACTTCATAGGAGGTTTGCGCAATGCACGGCCCAATCGCGGCGACTATATTGGAACGTTGCGCCCCCAGAGATTCCATCGCTGACACTGTGTTGGCGAGTACGCCAGAAAGCGCGCCTTTCCAGCCAGCGTGTGCTGCGCCGATAACTTGAGCGTCTCTATCAGCCAGAAGCACCGGCGCGCAGTCCGCTGTTAGTATGCCGAGGGCAATCCCCTTGGATTTGGTCACGAGCGCATCACCTTTGGGCGCGTTGTCTTGACCCCATGGGCCTTCGACCACGATCACATCGGGCGTGTGTTGCTGATAAGCGGTGACCAGCGCGTTTAGAGCAAGGCGGGATGCGTTTTGCGTCCTGTTTTTCTCGATGCATTCGCGGGAGTCGGCCGTTCCGAGTCCGCAGTTGTTGGACTCGTACAAGCCCGCCGATGCCGCCGTGTCGCGTAAAAAACCCATGACGAATCCCATCCAGTGAGTCCAGCTCAGCGGCGGTGACGTAAATTCGAGACATCTAGAAACCTTCGAGATCCGTCAAATCTGGATGGGAAATGGCCAGGACCTTGAACAATGCACCCATTGCATCGGGCTCTGTCAATCTGCGAACACCCGCCAAGACGGCCTGCGCAATTTTATCGTCTTTACCTGAAGAAAGCTGAGCGCCGCGCACTTTAATGCCCAGGCGGCTTAACCACGTGCCTTGTTCAATGGGCCCGAAAACGCGCGCACCTTTCGCCTGCGCGGACTTTGCAACAAGCTCGAAATCCACGTGTGCTGTGAGGTCGGCGTTTCCAGGATTGGACAAGACGGGGTGAGGCTTGTGGTGTTTGACGGCTTGTAGGGTTTCGCCGGTCGCTGAAATCTTGTGGCCGTAATCGATAAAGAGCGCCGCGCCGCCTTGTGCGACGATGCGGTCTGCGATCTCACCAATAAAGTCCTCAACTGCGGGTGAATACTCAAAAATTTCCCCCGTTATGGCATCGGCTGGACACAATTCGGATGCGGAGGGTTCGGACGAAGTCGTAAATGCTAATGCGCCGCTTGCATCAATGCTCACGCATCTTTCCCGCCATCCGTCCGACATCCTCAGAAACTGTTTGATCGGTAGCGCATCTAGAAATTCATTGGCGATGACGATTGCCGGTCCCGCTGGGCAAGACTGAATGTCGCTGTGCCACGAGACGGAGTGGTCCTTTAACGCGTGTTCTTGAATTTTTTGAAGGGCGGCGCTTTTTTCGACCAGATGTATGGAAGTGCTGTTCGGGAAATTGGGAATCCGGCCGGCCGCACGTAGCGCATCGGCCATAAGCGTGCCGCGCCCTGGGCCGCATTCAATAAGTCGCACCGGTTTTGGCTGCCCCATTTTTTGCCACACGACAGCGCACCACAAGCCGACGAGTTCGCCAAAGACCTGGCTAATTTCCGGTGATGTGATGAAATCGCCATCAGCCCCGAAGACATCGCCTTTGCCGTAATAGGCCTCAGCTGCCGCTTGCATGAACTCCGCGACGGTGATGGGTCCGTGTTCGCGAATTTGGGCCATGAGCGCCGCGGCGGTTTTATTTTCACCGGTCGTCTGGTTGGTCATGTCTTGATAGCAGCGCGTCGAGCGCGCCAGATGCAGAATGCGCCGAACAGTATCATCGGAATGGATAGCAATTGTCCCATAGTGATGCCGCCCGGCAAATAGCCCAGGAATGAGTCGGGTTCCCGGAAAAACTCGGCGATGATTCGGAAAATGCCGTAACCGATCAAGAGGCATCCGGTCAGAGTTCCGGTTCGTTCGCGCAGAGTCCGGTTGCGCCAGAGCAAGTGCATGATGATGAACAGGGCAAGGCCTTCCATGCCGGCTTGATAGAGTTGGCTTGGGTGGCGCGGGGCGGGGCCGCCGCCGGGGAAAATCATGCCCCAGGGCAGGTCCAATGCCGTTCTTCCCCAAAGCTCACCATTTATGAAATTTGCGATCCGGCCCAGTCCCAATCCAATCGGCACCGCGCAGCCAACGTTGTCGGCGATATACCATTGGTCGATTTTCTTGACCTTCGCGAACAGCATGATAGCGGCAATAACGCCGAGTAATCCGCCATGAAATGACATGCCGCCTTCGGTAATTTTGAAAATTTCAATTGGATTGGAGAAATAAAAGGCGGGTTTGTAAAAAAGGATGTAGCCAAGCCTACCGCCCAATACGACGCCGCCAAGCGTCCACAGCAGAAAATCGTCTACTTGTATTTTTGCCATAAGGGATGGCGGATGAGCGACCATCCATCGGATGTAATACAAGCCGGCGAACAGCCCGGCCGCATAGGCCAGGCCGTACCAGCGCAATGCAAAGGGGCCGATTTCGAAAATGACCGGATCGATAGCAGGGAACGGAATCGCGAGCATGACGGCTACCGGTACGGGTTGTTTTTCAGAAGATAATTTTTCACCGTGGCGGCCACCCCATCTTCGAGCTTTGTGAAGGCTTTTAAATACCCCGCCGCACGGAGCCGGTCCATGCGCGCCTCGGTGAAATATTGATACTGATCGCGGATTTCGGGGGGCGTGTCGCGGAATTTGATCATGGGCTCGAGGCTGTTTGCCCGATAGACGGCTGACGCCAAGTCCAGGAACGTCCGTGACGTGCCCGTGCCCAGATTGAATATGCTGCCGAGCCCCTCCTGTTCTATCAACCAGATCATGACGTGGCAGCAATCGTCAACGAACACAAAGTCGCGGCGCTGTTCACCGTCCGCGTAGTCTGGGTTGTGCGAGCGGAACAGGAGATATGGTTCTTGCTTTATCGCCTTGGCCTGAATTTGGGGAACCAGGCTTGCTTGTGATCCTTTGTGGAATTCGTTGGGGCCGTAGACGTTGAAAAACTTGAGCCCGGCCCATGTCGGCGGCGCGGGTTTATCGGCGCTTATTTCCTGCGCAACCCATAAATCGAACTCGTGTTTGCTTTGACCGTAAGGGTTCATAGGTTGAAGCTGTTGCAATGCTTCGATGGAATTGTCGTCGTCAAATCCATGCAACCCATCGCCGTAAGTTGCCGCGGACGATGCGTAGATAAATGGTTTTTTTTGTTCCGCGCACCAGGTCCAAAGAGATTGACTGAAGCGGACATTTATTTCGCGTAGCCGCTCCATGTCGCGTTCGGTCGTGGACGTCAGGGCGCCCAAGTGAAAAACGGCTTCAATATCGCCCGCATTGTTGTTCAGAAAAGAGAGGGCCTCTTTCGGATCAATGATTGTCAGGTCTTTGCGTTGGCTCACATTTTCATATTTGTGCGGGCCTTCGCATTTGTCGATGGCGGCGAGGGGACCAATGCCGCGGGACTCCAGTACCGCAAGCAAATTGGAGCCGATAAATCCGGCGCCGCCGGTAACCACGTACATCTAGTGTCCTTTGCTCAGAATCTGCTTGTGCTCTTGGCCTTCGCAATCGCGCGGATTTCCCGAGGTTGCAATATTAGACTAGAAGCGCCGCTTTCAGATATTTATCTTGATGGGTACTGATGCAGCCCTAGCCGAGGAAAACATAATGCAAAGTCAAAATCGAATTTTAGACGATTTAGCGCATGTTGCGGGCGGCGCATTGGGCGCGATTTCGGGTCTTAAGCAGGAGATCGAGGCGATGATCCGAGATCGCCTGGAAAAGTTCATGGCCAACGGAAATTTCGTGCGCCGGGACGAATTCGATGCTGTGAAAGAAATGGCGGCGAATGCGCGTGCTGAGCAAGAGAAGTTGACGCAGAAAGTTGCGCAGCTCGAACAACAATTGGCGTCAAAAAAAGTGTCGGCCGCGCGCAAAAAGAATCCGTAGTTCTGTCATAAAGCAGGTTATCCACAGACAGATTGAGTCTGAATGGACTCCAAGTTTCGCACTTTTCTGCGGGTTCCCCGCGCGTGGCGCGACTCGGCAGAATCCTTCATGATTTTGTGTTGCGGGCTCTCCATGCCTACTATATCTTGAATCTGGGTCGAGGGGGTCACTCCAGGGGAAGACCCAAGATGTCTCGGGCTATTTTGGGGGCTCAAATGCAATCAGGTACGCTCCGCCGCCCGTCCTCACGGACAAGCAATCCAATCGATTTGATCGAAGACGTCATTGCCGGCAGGGAATGGATTTATGACCGCCGCTGCGACACGGAAATGGCGGTGGAAGCGCCAGGGACGTGGTGCGACTACGGAATGTTTTTCGCCTGGTCTGAAGATTTAAGCGCGTTGCATTTTTCCTGTGCGCTCGACATGCGAGTCCAGCCGCGATTGATGGGTCAGGTCTATGAATTGCTCGCCAAACTCAACGAGCGTTTGTGGATGGGGCACTTCGCGATCTGGATCGAAGAAGGGATTCCCATGTTCCGGCATACGGTTCGCCTGTCGGAACGATTCGATGGTGACTTAATTGGCGAGTTGATGGAGCTCGCAATCTCGGAATGCGAGCGCTACTACCCGGCATTTCAGTTTGTCATATGGGGCGGCCGGACGGCAGAAGATGCCATCGCCAGTTCCCTGCTCGATACCGTCGGACAAGCATAGCCATTTATTCAAACTCTGATGCCTCGCGGTCTGTGTTGTTCCCCTTAGCAACGCAGGCTGCGAGTGCTATCGTTGGATCATGATCGAAGGCACGATATTACTGGTCGGATGCGGACGCATGGGCGGCGCTCTTCTCGAGGGCTGGTTCCAGCGCGGACTCAGTCCGGTTGATGCGATTGTCGTTGAGCCGGCGGGACGCGATGCCGTTGCACCGTGTGCGGATCATCGGGCGCTCACGGTTCTGCCGCATGCCAAAGACGTACCCAGCGACTTCTTGCCCGATGTCGTACTCTTCGCCGTGAAGCCGCAAATCGTGAACGGTGTCATTCCCGATTATGTGCGGTTTGCGGAACACCGGCCCGTGTTCCTGTCGGTGATCGCGGGTAAATCCACGTCGTTTTTCCGCGGCCATCTTGGCGATAACGCGGCGGTGGTTCGGGCCATGCCGAATACGCCGGCCGCCGTGGGCAAGGCGACAAGCGTTCTTTATGCCGCCCCGGCCGCCAGCGAGGTTCAAAAACGCGTTTGTGAAGTTTTGATGGGCGCTGTCGGGTCCGTCGAATGGCTCGCCGAAGAGGCCTTTATGGACGCCGTAACGGCCGTCTCAGGCAGTGGCCCGGCTTATGTTTTTCTGCTCGCAGAATGCATGCGGGATGCCGGTATCGCGGCGGGGCTGCCCCCAGATCTTGCCGCGCGCCTTGCCAACTCAACCATTGCCGGTGCGAGCGCCATGCTGGAGCAGGACACGGCCCGCCCGGAGGTCCTGCGTCAAAACGTGACCAGTCCCGGCGGTACAACGGCGGCGGCACTGGAAATTCTGATGGGCGAGGGCGGGCTTGAACAGCTGATGACCCGCGCCGTCGCCGCGGCAGCCAAAAGATCGAAGGACTTGGCCGGCTGAACACATTGGTGCACAGCCTTGATTCCGGCATATTGCGGTGAAATCATCCTGCGAGGCAAAAGAGTCCCAGCATTGCGGAGGAATTCATGGCTGCGAAGAAAAAGACCGCAAAAAAATCAGTGAAGCGTAAAGCTGCCACGAAAGCGTCTTCCGGGTCCGTGACAGACCGTATCCTCGATGCGGGCCTGGATGAAGCCGGCCTTATCGGCTGGCGAAACGTGACCATGGATGCCATAGCCGATCGGGCTGGACTTGCATTGGGACAGGTCTTAATCGACGTTCCGTCCAAAGTGCAATTCGCGCTCAAGCTCATCGACCGGGTGGATGCACAGACATTGCAGCCGGTCAAACGTATCGATCCCGCAGATTCTCCAAGAGACCGGCTGTTTGAAATCATGATGCGGCGCTTTGATGCGCTGAATGCGCATCGGGACGGGTTTAAATCCATCATTTTCGCAAGCCTTCGCGATCCCGCCGCCGTGCCGCTGGTCCTGTGCCGGTTGCACACATCGGCAGCCTCTATTCTCTCAGCGGCGGGCATATCTCCCGACGGAATATTGGGCTTGATGCGTGTTAAGGGTCTTGCCGTGGTGGGGGCGTGCGCGCTCCGGGCTTGGCTGCGTGACGACAGTGCCGATCTTGCCAAGACCATGGCCGCGTTGGACAAGGCGCTGGCGCGCGCGGAAAAGCTTGCCAAACTGAGCCCGTTTCGCCGCTCCAAACGAACAGAAGGCGCGGCTGCCGCATAGAAAAACGGCCGCCACTCAACAGAGCGGCGGCCGCTTACCTGAGATAAATCTCTAATTAGTGAGCCAGCGGGTTCGGCCGGATCTGGAAGCTGGCGATCTTCGAGTAAGACCCTTCACCTTCTTCCATGTGCCACATATTCGGCATGGAATAGGTCGCGTGAATCGCGCGTCCTTTCCAACCCGCGTCCGGATCGTCCACGCGGAAGTGCATGTCGCGCGTATAGAACCCTTGCGGGTAGGCCACACGGAATTCCAGGAACTCACCCTTTGCTTCCGGCATCGCCAGGATTGAATCCGAGTTGATGGCCGGGAAGAAAATGGTGTTCTCGCCAAGTCCCATGGAGTTGGTGAAGTCCGTGTTGCCGCCGTACACGAAGTTCGGCGTGACGTCCGTGCCGGTGAACGTCGGGCCGGGCACACGGTAAACCGTCCAGCCTTCCGGACAATGCTGGCCGGTGGCGGTTGGGCCGTTCACGACTTTGCACTTGTTGCGGTCGAACTTGCCGATGTGGCCGGACGAAAAGGCGGCCCAGGCCACACCATGTTTGTCGACCTCGATCCCGCGCACGCCGTAAGCCAGGTATTCACCGTCCACCAATGGCGGTTCGTATACCTCGGTTTTGCAGGTTTCCGGCGGATTGGAGCCGGGATCCGTGCGCACAATGCGGCTGGGCACGTAGGGAATGTAGTTCGCGGCCCAGGCTACACCGTCGAGGCTGGCGTTGATGCCGTACAGGAACCCGGTGAACTGCGTGTCCTTTTCCGGATCGAGTTGATCGAAGCCTTGAACCCACTCCTCGCGGTTCGCGGTGATGGTGCCATCGCCGTTCGTGTCCACCACCATCGGACACCAGCCGTGCGCTTTTTCAACGCTGCCGGTTTCATCCCACACCTTGGTCTTGAACCAGGACACCACGCGGGTATCGCTGCTCAGGAACACAGTGCTGTCTTCGTCTGGAATGAACGATGCGTGGTTGCCGCCGGAGCACAGCTGGATCATGTGTACTTGCTCGGTGGCCGGATCATACATCGGGAAGGGCTGACCCATTCTGCTGTCTTGCGGATAATAATTTGCATACGGATTGCTCGGGTCCGTACAGAACTCCGGTTGTTTGCCCTGCTTGTAAACCGCGGCCATCCAAACGCGGCCCTTCTCGTCCATTTCGTTGTGATGGATTTTCGCGCCTTCATCGTGCGGAACAGCTGGGTCCACACCCGGAATGGGCACGGCTTTGGTTTCGTTCGTATTCGGATCCAGAATGTCCAGCCACCCGGCCAGCATGCCCAGGCCGTACATCGGCCCGCCTGCATTAACGGTCGGATCGCGTCGGTCGCTGGCCACCATGTCGTGGGTGAACCGGCCCTCGGCGTAGTCCCGGACCGTAACGACCACATTCCGCTCAATGCCCGACGGGCGCGGCGGTGCTTCAGGAACGGCGCCCGCATTGATCCGGTCCGACCAGTCCGCATAAACGCGAAGGCCGCGCTGGCGGCCGAAACGGGTCATGTTGTTGTTCATGGTCGTGGCCAGCGCTTGGCCTTCGTTATTGATGGCGATATCGCCATCGCCGCGCGCTTTTTGGACGCGCTGATCCCAAAGCTCCACGGTGCTGCCGATGTCGGGCGCGCTACGCGTTGCGCGCGTACCCATCTGGTGACAGAACATGCAGTTCTCCTGCATGTGGTGCAGCCAATGTTGCTGCGTGGCCATGCCGGGCGAAATACCGTTGCCGCTAGGGCCGGTGCCAGGGAACTCACTCTTGGCTGGTGGTTCGACCAACGAATACCAATACTGCGCCGGGTACACTTCCGCGGCGACCTGCTCGTTTGGCGCGACGACGGCGGCAATATTGACGGTGTTGCCGGGCTCGCTGTCCACGGCATCGGAGTCCACCAATCCGTATCCGCGCGCCCATACCTTGTAGTTTGCCTCGGGAAGGTCGGGGATGACGTACTGGCCTTTGTCGTCCGTCACCACAATCCTTATGAATTGCGTTTCCAGATCTTGAGTCTCTGCAATTACCCAGATGCCCGCCTCAGGGCCGTTGGCGCTTGTGACAACACCGCCGATATCGTCGGCGTCGATCGCCGGTGCGGCCACCGCATGTCCGGCGCAAGCGGTAGCGGCCAAAAAGGTCGTCGCTAAGAGTGCGCCACGCAGTCGCTTGTTCATGAAATCCTCCCTTAAACCCATTCATGGCGAAAACAGTGGGCAAACCTACCCCATTCTCCCCCTTGATGATGAGTCCTTTTCGCGCAGAATTGGGTATGTAACGGAAGCAAGCGGTACAAATAGATAGACTATGGATGATCTGGATCAGCATGTGCGTGACCACTACGCCGCTTTTGGTGAGCGCGAAGCCATCCTTGCTGCCCTGCAAAAACGCGGAATAGCGGTCGAAAGCCTGACACCGGAGCATTTGTCTCCGTTTGATCAGTTTCACACTGGTGGTGCCCTAGCGACAGAAAGATTGGCCGCGCTTCTGGGGCCGCAAACCGGCGACCGCGTGCTGGATATTGGATGCGGCTTGGGCGGCCCGGCGCGCATGCTTGCGGCTTTAAAAGGGTGCTGCGTCGTCGGTGTGGATCTGGCGCCGCATTTTGTCGAAAACGCTAAATTTTTTACCGACCTCACTCGGCAATCGGAACACGTGAGCTTTCATGTCGCCTCGGCGACATCGCTTCCTTTTCCCGATGCCTCCTTCGACGCGGCATGGCATCTGCATGTCAGTATGAATGTTGCCGACAAGAAATCCATGTACCGGGAAATAAGCCGCATACTGAAGCCGGGCGGGACCTTGGCGATTCACGATCCGGTCAGGGGCGACAAGGGAGAGGTCGTTTTTCCGGTGCCTTGGACCCCGCACCCCAACATGAGCTACTTGGTGTCCGCCGAAGATTTGAAGGCAGAAATCGCCAACGCTGGTTTTCAAGCGCTCGAAGAGGCCGACTCAACTGACGACGGGCTCACCTGGCACAAACAATTGGACGCCAAGCGCAAAAAACATCAGTCCGCGGCAGCAAAGATAAAGTCAAAGCCGCCCTCATCACTTGACATTATGACGGCCAATCACCGAGCCAACCTGTCGTCTGGTGCTGTTAGAATTTGTACGCTGAAAGTGCGCAAACGCCTGTAAGGCCGCTAGTCGCCGCCGCAAACACTTACAAGTTCATCGCGGTCCTTAAAGGAAATGCGGCTAATGCCTTCCACCGAGATGATGTTGTTGCGCTTGAACTGCCCCAACACGCGACTCACCGTTTCCAATGCCATTCCCAGGTAATCGGCGATGTCAGTGCGGGTCATGTGCAATATAGCGAAATCATCGTCATATGTTCCGCTTCGTTCGGCAATGTTCAGCAAAAACCACGCAACGCGCTGTTGTGCAGATTTGTGACACAACAGCACCATCCGCTCGTAGGCGCCTTGTAGGCCTGACGAAGTGAGGCATCGAATTTGTTGGGCAAGCGCGGGCTCGGCTCCGATCAGCCGCTCAACGGAACGTTTGGAATAGCGCAGCAATACCGCGTCGGTCACGGCTTCCGCGGAAAAAAAGTAATTGTCTTGTGTCTCGAAGCCAAACAACTCACCGGGCATCAGAAATTCGCAAACTTGGCGGCGGCCGTTTGAGAGGAGCTTGACTGTGCGAACGGTGCCTTTGACCAATTTGTAGCAGCAGTCCGAAGCATCGCCTTCTGCATAAATTTCCCGGCCGCGCTTGACGGTGACCTTTGTGCCCAACCGTTCCAACAACGAGAAGGGATCTGTCGGGCGGCTTGATTGCTCCGCGATAACCTGAGGTCGCCACGCGACTGTGGGAGAGGGTGCGACAATCTCCGCATCTGTATGTGAATCAAGCATGCTCCACTCCTGCCGATAGGCACTTTCCTGAACCAAGGATTAGGTGGAGCTAGGGCGTTGCAAAATTGGGAGTTGTGCGTACGGTATTCTACGTATATGCGGTTGTTGGTCGTTAGCTGGCAGAAAATCGGGAAATTTGGCCCGCCTATGCCTGTAAGTCGGCACGAGTGATTCGCAATTTGACCCGGTTTTTTCATGAACGATGCGCCTGGCAAATGGACGGAGACCGAATCAGACCGGACGCGCTTTGAGGTGCTTCTGGAAACTGCTGTCGACGGCATCATCGTTATTGACGGTGCGGGCATCGTGCAGGCGTATAATCCGGCATGCGAGGGATTGTTCGGTTTTCAGAAGTCGGAGGTTGTCGGACGCAACGTTAAGATGCTGATGCCTGAGCCGTATCAGCATGAACATGATCAATATCTCGCGAATTATCGCGGCACCGGGAAGAAAAAGATCATTGGTATCGGCCGGCAGGTCTTTGGACGCAGAAAGGATGGAAGCACCTTTCCAATGTACCTGTCGGTGGGCGAGGGACGGCTTAACGGAGAGAGCATCTATGTCGGCATAATTAACGATCTCACCGAGCGCGTTCGCGCAGAACGGCGCCTTAAAGACCTGCAGTCTGAACTACTGCATGTCTCCCGCGTGAGTGAGATGGGCCAGATGGCTTCGGCCTTGGCGCATGAGTTAAATCAGCCTCTAACGGCCATAACAAATTATGTCAAAGCCGCATCTAGAACGTTGTCGAATGCAGCTAAGGACGACGATAGCCGCACTGCGCTTGCGATGGCGTCGATGAACAAAGCCGCAGACCAGACGCTTAGAGCGGGCCACATCGTTCGACGCCTGCGAGAATTTATCGCGAAGGGGGACTCTCAGCGCGAATTCGAAAACATCAACACCATCATCGAAGAGGCCATGGGTCTTGCGCTCGTCGGAAGCGCAGAGAGCGAAGTTAAAGTTCATATGAATCTAGTTTCCGATTTGCCGGCCGTTCACATTGACCGGATTCAGATTCAGCAAGTTATCATCAATCTTGTTCGCAATAGCCTGGATGCTCTAAAAGAAGTCGAGGAACGTCATTTGTTTATCGACACGGGTTTGGAAAAAGATTTCGTGGCGGTAAAAGTGTCCGACACAGGTCCAGGTCTGTTGCCAGAAATAGCGGATCGCATATTTCAGCCCTTCTCTACGACCAAGCAGGACGGCATGGGCATGGGATTGTCCATTTGCCGCTCGATCATTGATGCCCACGGCGGAGAGATTTTGTGGGAGCCGCCGAAGTCGGGCGGCGGCACAAGCTTTCGGTTTCTTCTGCCTGTATCGTCGCCGGAGGGCGAGAGCGAATATGATGAGTAACGCGACCGTATACGTTGTTGACGATGATGACGACGTCAGGGACTCCTTAGCCGTTCTATTGGAATCGGCGGGCTTCAAAGTTGCAAGTTATGCGTCGGCCTTGACGTTTCTGGCAGAGCTGAATCCTGCTGCGGACGGATGCTTGGTGACCGATGTGAGAATGCCTGCCATGGACGGCGTGCAATTGCAGCAGGAGCTCAAAGACCGCGGAATAAATATACCGATCATCGTGATTACGGGTCATGGCGATGTGCCGCTGGCTGTCCAGGTTATGAAGGACGGGGCGTTGGATTTTATCGAAAAGCCGTTTGACGATGAACAGTTCCTTGCAAGTGTGCAGAGAGCCATCGAAATCCGAAGGGAATCTCAAAGTCAGATATCTGTGTCACAGGTCGCGATTGAAAATTTAGCGCAATTGACCCCGCGCGAGCGCGAAGTCATGGATCTCCTGGTCGCAGGTCACCCCAACAAAATCATAGGCCATAAATTAGAAATTTCTCCGCGCACCGTCGAGGTTCACCGTGGCCGGGTGATGGAAAAGATGGCCGCGCGCAGTTTATCAGACCTTGTGCGCGCGGCTCTTGCGGCGGGCTTGGACATCGGCGTTTGAGCGAAATCCGTTTCGCTTAGATTCCCCGGCCCTTCAACAGCCTGCTGAAATCGCGCATTTCCCGCGCGAAAATGATGGGCTGCTCAAAAGCGCCGAAATGACCACCCGCTGCCATATCCGTCCAGGACAAGAGGTTGTAAACGCGTTCCGCATAACTCTCCGGCCAGAACACCAATTCGCTGGGGAAGTGGGTTACACCGACGTTCGGTTTTTCTACGGCTTCGCGGCGTGCAGGAAGAATCTCGTCCTCCCCGCCGTTCGCTCCTGTGTACATCCAGGTGGATGTTCCCAGGCTGTTGGTCGTCACGTACGTCATGATGATGTTCATGACTTGGCTCTTTGGATAGATGCTCCAAACATTGTCACCCGGAATGCCGCTCCACGTGCGGTATTTCTCCATCAGCCAGGCAGCCGTCGCCATGGGGCTGTCGGAAAATCCATAGGACAGCGAGAGCGGTTTGGTGCGCTGGATGTGCTGATAAGCGCCTTCCGTCATATAGACGCGATCCCATTGACGTTGCGCTGCGCGCTCGGCGTCATTTTGCGGCTGAGAACCGACGCCAAGGACCAGATTGATATTGGCGGCCTTGCAGTGCGCGCTTTCCGCCGCCATGCCAACCGAAATACCAGCACCAAAGTCGCCGCCTTGCGCGATGTAGCGGTCGTACCCCAAGCCTTCCACCATAAGACGGTCGAGCATGCGGGAGATCAATTTCTGACTCACCGGCCGCTCCGGTTTGGAGGAATAAGCGAAACCCGGCAGCGACGGGATTACAACGTCGAAGGCCGAATCTTCTGGCGCGCCGTATTTTTCGGGGTGCGCAAGGCGGTCAACGCAACGCATGAATTCCAAATACGACCCCGGCCAGCCATGGGTGAGAATAATGGGCTGCGGATTGCTGCCTGAGCCTTTAACGTGAACGAAGTGGATGTCGTATCCGACGATATTTGCCTTAAAATGCGAATACTCGTTCAGTCCCGTTTCTTGTTCGCGCCAATCGTATTCGTTCAACCAATACTCGCGCAGGTCTTTCATTTCTTGCAAGCTGGCGCCGTATTGCCATGGGTCCGGCGTTTGCGGTGAAACCGGCCAGTGTACATTGCGCACACGGTTCAAGATGTCGTCCAGCTGATCTTGCGGCACGTCGATTTTGAACGGCGTGACGGAAACCTCTTCACCGCCGGGTTCCGCCGCTTTGGCGGCAGCCGGCACCAATCCTGCCAACGGCGCGGCTGCGCCGGCTTCCAGCACTGCACGCCGCGAGATGTTTAATCCTGTCATATCAAATCCTCCTTGACGAGCTGCCGCCGAATAATGGACCGGCGCTTTTGGTTATTACGATTTCTTGTTGCGTAGTTTGCGCGCAAATGTGCGCATCTCGTTGACATACAGTTTCGGTTGCTCAAATGCGCCGAAGTGTCCGCCAGCACCCATGTCCGACCAATGAATCAAATTGTACGTGCGTTCCGCGTAGCTTCTCGGCCAGAAACTGACTTCGCCGGGAAAATGGGCGACGCCAACAGTTGGCTTGCGTGCCGGTCCGCGTGCGGGAAGTTCATCTGCGCCGCCTTGGCTGCCGCCGCCCACGTACATCCATGATGCCGTACCGAACGTGTCGGTCACGATATAGACCATGATGTTGTTGAGAATCTGATCGCGCGTATACACTGACCAGGGATCGCCGTTCTCAAGCTGCGACCAGCTCTGGAATTTCTCGAACAACCACGCCGCGACGGCGACCGGGCTGTCCGTCATGCCGTAGGCCAAAGACAGAGGTTTAGTGCCTTGAATGGCGCGGTACCCGCCGACGACGCGGCTGCGTGCCACCCAGCGCTCCTGCGCCGCG
>Ga0181593_10002659_pt1 | contig 16517 bp, 12 predicted proteins | sample 071ome_19_FD_133756 | JGI IMG/M metagenome (GOLD analysis project Ga0181593, IMG submission 133756) | Coastal salt marsh microbial communities from the Groves Creek Marsh, Skidaway Island, Georgia - 071413AT metaG (megahit assembly) | ecosystem: Environmental > Aquatic > Marine > Intertidal...
ATCGAAACCGGCCTTGTTCATGACATACAGGCCTCCCTTGTCCTGCCATTCCCGGATCAGGTTGCGACCATCATCACGGCGTCCTTCTCCAGGGGCTTCAGCAAATCCGGCCAGTGATGCCGGATCTTCACCAAAGAAATAACTGCGTCCTCCGCCCAGGGCAACATCGATGCCATCGATGTCTGACCGGGTCCGGGCAATTTTTTCCTGCAGGCGGCCGGGCAGGGAAAGCAGCTGGCTGGCAATGTCTTCGCAGCCAAGCAGACGGGCTTCTTCAGGCAGATTCTGGCTGCCTTCCCAGTTGCGGTCCGGGGCATTGGCAAAGGTAGCGGCGGGTGTGGCATGGGTCAGCCTGGCAGTGGACACAATGCCGGTTTCCTTGCCGGCGATTTCCGCCAGCTCCAAGGCCGAGATCATGGTGGCGCCGGGGGTTTCCAGATAACTGGCACAGGATCCCCTCAGGGGGCGGCCATCAATGCCGATAACCCCGGAGCGGGTTTTTACACCGGTCATGATGGCGGACATGGTGCCGGCGGAGTCAGGCACCTGGGCATCAGTGTTATAGGTTTTTACCAGGCCGGCCCAGGGCATTTTTTCAAAGCTGAGCTGGTATTCCTCGCCATTCAGACCTTGCTGCTGACCGGCATAGATGCGGGCAGCGGTGACGGTGGATGGACCCATGCCGTCACCCAGAAACAGAATGATGTTTCTGGCAGCCCCCGGCGTATTGTTCCAGGTGCGGCGGCTGGCCTGTTCAACGTGGTCCTGGCCATCTTCAAACCAGTCTGAATCCGTCCTGAGCGGAACGATCGGGTTCTGTGCCAGGCAAGCCTGTGCTGCGACGGTCAATAACAGCAGACTTGTGAGAGTTGCCAGAAGTGGGCGGATTGAGCGCGTGTCATTAGCCATAATGGTATGCATTCTGTTATTCAGGTGTCGGCATTATAGAAGTCTGGTGAGCGCTTTAATACCGGTTGCAGGTATACTTGCAACCATGGCCTTGTCGATGTGCGGCAAGGCAGCCGGGAAACTGAATATGACGCAAGCTTCACCTTATTTTGCTGCCGTCGACCTGGGGTCGAACAGTTTCCATATGATTATTGCCCGTATCGAAGATGGTCAAATGGAGATTGTCGATCGGGAAAAGGAAATGGTGCAGCTGGCCAGGGGGATACGGCCGGACGGTCATCTGACCGTGGATTCCCAGACTCGCGCCCTGGACTGTCTGGAACGTTTTGCCGAACGCCTGCGTGATATTCCTGCCGACCAGATCCGGGCAGTCGGTACCAAGTCCCTGCGCAGTGCCAGTCAGTCAGGCGCCTTCATCCGCAAGGCCGAGCGTATTCTGCGCACGCCAATCCAGATCATTTCCGGTTACGAAGAGGCCCGCCTGGTCTATGCCGGGCTGTCCCATTCCGTGCGCAATGACCAGAACCACCGCCTGGTGGTGGATATCGGCGGCGGTAGTACCGAATTTATCATCGGCCAGGACTGGGAGCCGCTCATGATGGAAAGTCTGAGCCTGGGCTGTGTGACGTTTACCGAGCGCTACCTGGCCAAAAATGCCTTTCCCGGGCGCAAGGCCTTGGAGCGGGCATACCTGGCGGCCTGTGCCGAGATAGAAACCATCCGGCAAAGTTATGTGAATTTCGGTTGGAAAATTGTATACGGCACATCGGGTACGGCCAGGGCCATCGCCGATCTGGTGGTCGAGCGGGATGGTGGTGCGGTTATCAGTCGCGCCTCCATGGATTGGTTGAGTGAGGAGGTGCTCAGGGACAGGAAGCTGTTGTCTTCCATACCGGCACCCAGGGCATCGGTTCTGCCGGCAGGAATCGCCATCCTGAAAGCGGTATTCGACCAGTTGGGTATCGAGACCATGCATGTCAGTGATTACGCCCTTAAGGAAGGCTTGATCTACGACACCATCGGTCGGCTGAGCGATCAGGATTCCCGCAAGCGCACTGTGCGTAAACTGCAGGAGCAGTACAAGATTGATGTTGCCCAGGCCAGCCGGGTTGCCGATACAGCCCTGTATCTGTGGAAGCAGATCGATGGTCCTGAATTACCGGGGGTGTCACGCACCAAGATTTTACGCTGGGCCGCACAGCTCCATGAAATCGGCCTGAGTATTTCCCATTCCTCGCATCACCAGCACGGCTATTACCTTCTGCGTTTCAGTGACATTGCCGGTTTCGGGCGCTATGAACAGTATATTCTGGCCAACCTGGTACGTTCCCATCGCAAAGGGCTTTACCCGGAAAAGTTTGCCGACATGGATGAAACGGCAGTTGCTGCCTTCGTGCCTTTACTGGTATGCCTGCGCCTGGCAGTCGTACTGCATCGTCGACGTGAAGACCTGCCCTCAAGCGAACTGCCCACCCTGAAAGTGAAGGGAACAAAATACCGGCTGGTGTTTCCCAAGGGCTGGCTTGGCAACCATCCCCTGACCAAGGCCAGTCTTGACGATGAAAAGGAACAATACGATCGAATAGGTGTCGGTCTTGATGTAGTTTGACCAGCAAGTTGTTTACCAGGCCCTGGCCGGTGCGATAGTCTTCCGGAGAAATCAGGCGCATGTCCCCACGGAGGGAGCCGTTATGCCATTTCACTCCAATACACTGACCCGAATGACCGGACTCGCGATGCTGGTTCTGATCCTGCCTGCCCAGGCCGCGCAGCCGGACTATTCCGGCATGTCTGACAGCAAGCTGCGACGGGAGATCGACCGCAGTCGGGAACAGGTTTATGAGCTGTACAATGCCCTGAATACCGAGGATGAGTACGACATTGTCTGCAGGGAGTTCAGGTCTGCCAGTTCACTGATCAGGGAGCGTGTTTGCCAGCCCAATTTCATGACGCAGGCCTATAGTGAATCGGCCAGTAACATGATGACAAACAGGGGAGCCCAGACGGGGGCGGCATTGCAGGGCAGTGCCAACAACCAGATGGTGGTCGTGCCATTATCCCAGGCGGAAATTACCCGTAAGAATCAGCTGCTGGCTGAAAAGATGGTCCAGTTGGCCAATGAAAATGCACCGCTGAACGAGGCGGTGCAAAAGCTGAATCAGCTCAATGCAGCACTGCGGGAGCGGGAGTAGGTCAAATAGGCCTATCCGGCCCGGTAAGTGAAGCGAATCAGGTAAATGTGATGCCCGGTACCATGCTGGGCAGTTCGAAACAGTTCCTCCACCGAGGTAAAACCGCAATCGCGGGCCACAGCGATGGTGATATCGGCCATGTTGATTTCACGGATTGAGGTTACCACGATGTCTCCAGGCCCCAACGGGTAATGGCCGCCCGCCATAACCTGCGGTCTTTTCCAGAAACGTACACAAGTGGAAATTTCCCCTTTTTGCACACGTTCCTGTTGTTGTCTGGAGAATTGCACGTCGGGTGTGCCCGGTACAGGAGTGGAGGCCGGAAATAATACCGTGCCCGGGTCAAAAAGCCATTTTCTTTGCAGATTCCACTGGTATTAATCCCCTCATCAGGGCAATAGCCCTGTCGGAAATGACCAAGCGACAGGGGAAGGTGGGGAATCATCATGAACATCACGAATATCTGTAACATCAGGAACGCTATCACACTCATCGCGTTGACCAGCGCCAGCTTTTCAGTGACGGTGTCTGCGCATCACAGTTTCAGTGCCGAATTTACCGAAGATCCCGGTGAAATTTCCGGTGTTGTTACCAGTGCCAGTTATCGCAATCCTCACCCCCGATACCAGGTGGAAGTGACCAAAGATGATGGCAGCAAGGAAACCTGGGAGCTGCAGGGATCCGCTGTCACCGGTTTGCGCAATGCCGGCTGGGACAAGGACTTTGTCAAAGTGGGTGATGAAGTGACGGTACAAGGGTCTCTGGGACGCAATGGCAGCAAAAAACTGTTTATCCGCGGTCTGACCAAATCCACCGGGGAAGTTTTTCCCAAGCCAACAACCAGTACACCTGACCGGAACACTGTCAATGCCACCTATGGCAAGAACTACGGCTATGCCAAGCTCAACAGGGATGCCCCGTTCGACATCAGTGGGCCCTGGCGCAATTCCTATCGCTTTCATGTGACAGTGGATGACCTGGAACCCAAGCCAATGCCCTTCACCCCGGAAGCGGCAGAGATTTACAAAAACACCGTGCATTATGATGATTATTCCCTGCGCTGTGTTGCACCGGGGCTGCCGAGAATTTTCGGTGCTCCCTATGACATGGATATCGTTGATGCCGGCAGTCATTACCAGTTTGTCTATATCGAACACAACACACCGCGCCGCATCTATATGGATGGACGACAGGTACCGGAAAATTATCCGGATCGTCCAATGGGCTTTTCAGTGGGTCACTGGGAAGGCGAAGAGCTGGTCATCGAAACCACCAACCTGGCCGAGGGCTTCTGGCTGGATGGTTCAGGCCTGCCGATGAGCGGTGGTGATGGCACCCGTATTGTAGAGCGATACACCTTTGCCGAAGACCGGCTATCCATGGCCAGGACCATGACTATTTATGATGATTACTACACCCAGCCACTGATACGGCGGCGCTGGTCTGCCCGCGATGACAACCTGATGCTGGTGGAACATGACAGCTGCGATCCTTCCAGTTACTACTCGGATATCCTCGAGGATGGCACACTGGAGCGGCGCCTGGATGAGTTGCTCTAGGAAGACCCCGCCAGGTCTGGCGGAAGTCTGGGTTGCATGCCGACTGCGTGACTGTAAGAGGGTGGCACCTTGAATGTGCAAACTCCGTGAAATTTCGGGCAAACACAAAGTCCCGCCCCGGGGGGGCACGGCACTGATGTTTTATACTTCAGCCTCAAAATAATAATGGGCCAGTAATCCTGATGCAGTTTTCCCGATTTACCTCTGTCCGGTTATGTACAACATGTATAGCAATTTGTATTAACCGGGTGCTGCTCCCCCTTTGTATTCTTCTTGGTCCGACCCTGGCCAATGCCCAGCTGACAGCAGGCAGTGATGGCGGCAAATCCATCGAGATCCCCAAACTGGCGGGTGACGTCAGTATTGACGGCGTTCTGGATGAGCCAATCTGGTCACAGGCGCTATCCATCACCGATTTTCACCAGTACGAACCGGTCGAATATGCCGAGCCATCCCAGAAAAGTGAGGTCAGGATTTTTTATACGGAAACAGCCTTGTACATTGCCAGCCATTTCCGGGAAGACAACCCCGACCAGATCAGTGCCAATGTCCTCAGGCAGGGCCAGAGTCTGCAGCCGGATGACCTGTTGGCGGTCATCCTTGACCCTTACCTTGATCGGCGTAATGGCTACCGCTTTGAGGTAAATGCCAACGGTGTGCGTTGGGAGGGCTTGTTCCAGAACATAACGGATATTGAAAGCAGCTGGGATGGTATCTGGCAGGCGGACGCCTCTCGGGATGACACTGGCTGGTACGCGGAAATGCGGATTCCGTTCCAGACCATTTCCTTCAATCCTGACTCTGATGCCTGGGGTATCAATTTTCGCCGGGCCATCCGTCGCAACAACGAAAGTATTGCCTGGGTGTCCCGCAACCGGCAGGTTAACCCCAGCGTAGCTGGCACTATCACCGGCCTGGAAGGCCTGCAGCAGGGCAGGGGCCTGGATATTGTGCCCTCCATGGTCATGAAGCAGAAACGCGTGCTCGGCCCGGCCGGATTCACTGATGAGAATTTCGAACCTTCCCTGGATGTGTTCTACAAGATCACACCGCAATTGAATGCCGCTCTGACCCTCAATACCGATTTTTCTGCTACGGAAGTGGATTCACGGCAGGTCAATCTTACGCGTTTTAGCCTGTTTTTCCCGGAAAAACGTGATTTCTTTATTCGTGATTCTGACATTTTCGAGTTCGGCCAGATTGGCACCGGTGGTTTTGACCAGGGCGCAGGCAACGGCAATCCGGCGGTACCCAATGCGGCCACCCAGAATGCCAGACCCTTCTTTTCCCGGCGTATTGGCCTGAGCACCGGCGGTGAGCCGGTGGATATTCTTGCTGGTGCCAAGGTCAGCGGTCGGGTGGGCAACTGGAACGTGGGCTCGTTGTTGATCAGTCAGGACAGTGATGCGCTTACCGGTGTCGACTCCAAGGAAATATTTGTGGGCAGGGCGGTGCTGAATGTCATGGCAGAATCCCAACTGGGCGTGCTGGCCACCAGTGGCGACCCACAGTCCAACCTGGACAACAACCTGGTGGGGCTGGATTTTCGTTATCGCAATTCCAACCTGCCCGGCGGGCAGACCCTGTCAGGCGTATTCTTTTACCAGCAGTCTGATACTGAAGGCAAAGAGGGAGATGATGCCTCCTATGGTTTCGGTATCGGCTACCCCAGCAACACCGGTTGGCGTGGTGGGTACAACTACAAACGGGTCGAGAAGAATTTCGACCCCGCCGTGGGCTTTGTCAGCCAGACAAACATGGAGGATCATGCAGTGGATGCCGGATACCGGCATTTCTTCCGCCCTGGCGGCTATATGCGCTCCATATACGTCGGCTTTGATGGTTACCAGAGCTATGATTTGAGCGATGGGGATGTCATTTCCGGCAACATGGGCTTGCGTATCACTACCAATAACAATTCTGGAGACGGGGCTTTTACCCGGATCATGAAAAGCCGTGAAGTTCTGCGTCGGGATTTCACGATCAATCGCCCATCTGATGGTTCGGCCAGTATTGTCATTCCTGCAGGTGACTACAGTTACAACGAATACCTCGTGGGACTCCAGTTGGGTAATCAGCGTGTGGTTTCCGGACGTATCACTTCCCGCTTCGGGGAATACTACAATGGTGATCGCTGGTCGCGCGGACTCAGGCTGAACTGGCGGCCCACACGACAGTACGATATCGGCGTGGATTACACGGAAGATGAAATTCACCTGCCGGCAGGTAATTTCACCGTGCGCCTTTATACACTCGATACCAAGATTGCCTTCAGCTCAACGCTGTCCTGGAGCAATCTGGTCCAGTATGACAATGTGTCTGAAGTGGTGGGGTTCAATTCCCGTCTCCACTGGATACCGGAGGCGGGGCGTCAGGCTTTCCTTGTATTCAACTACGGGCTTTCAGACCCTGACAAGGATAATACCTTCCATACCACGGGATCCGATATTTCCCTGAAGTTCAGTTATACCTTCAGGTTCTGAGCGGGCAGGCGGAGAAGCGCCGGTCAGTCAGAGGGCGTGTTTTAATTGCTTCGGTGCTGGTTTATATTTGGGACAAAGTCCCCATTCCGGGGTCTTACGAGTTATGGAGTCTGTCATCAAGCCTAAATCGCTTTGTATTCTGCCTTTGCTGTCAGTCTGCCTGTTGCTGTTTGTCATGCCGGCATCAGCACAGCGTGTGGGTTCCATGGTGGTGAATCCCCGTGATGTCGGTACCATTTCCATGGATCCGGACGGCTCCGAATTTCACTTTGCCCGCCTGCAGTACAGCGGCAATGGCCTGGGCGGCCGTGGCGGTTGGGGCAGGGGCTCGTGGACCACCGACTGGCCTGAAGCTGAACATTTTCTCACCGAGGGAATTTCACGCCTGACCCGCGTCGATGTCACCAGTGTCGCCCTCTATAACGGTGAGGGCGGTGAGCGCATCGATTTATCCAATGACGTCATCTTTGATTACCCCTGGCTGTATGCCGTGGAGGTCGGACGTTGGGCGTTGAGTGCTGAGGAAGCTGCCAAATTGCGGGAATACCTCAATCGTGGCGGTTTTCTTATGGTGGATGACTTTCACGGATCCTACGAGTGGAGCCAGTTCGAGCTGGGTATGAAGAAAGTTTTTCCGGACAGGCCGATTCGTGATATCCCGGACAATGATGAAATTTTCCACGTGCTTTATGACCTCGACCAGAAGGTCCAGATTCCCGGGCTGGGGGCCTTTTACCGGGGTGTCACCTATGAGCAGGATGGCTACGACCCTCACTGGCGGGGCATCTATGATGATCACGGCAGGCTGGTGGTGATGATCAATCACAATATGGATCTGGGAGATGCCTGGGAGCATGCGGATACGCCCGGCTATCCTGAGCCCATGACCGCTCTTGCTTATCGATTTGCCGTTAACTATGTCATCTACTCAATGACCCATTGAGTAGATGACATAGTTAAGCATTCGGGGCGCTAAGTATTTTGCTCTCATGCGGCGTTGCTTTTGTGCTCGGTCGGTCACGTACTGCGTGTACGCTCCCTCCCTGCGCGAAATAATTCCAGTGGAGTTATCAGGGCGCTTGTCCTTTTTCCGCCATGCGGCGTTGCTTGTGTACTCAATCGGTCACGTACTATTAGTACGCTCCCTCTCTGCGTGCACAAGCGCCTTGCCTGACGGAAAAATTACTGCGCGCGAGATGAATTCCTGTTAGTTTTTTATGAATTGCAGAATTTGATATAGGCACTGATCAATGACTATCCCCAATTTCCTGAAAAGAGCACTCCTTTTATCTTTTATCCTTTATCCTTTATCCCTGCAGGCCGCTGATGATGACGCTCTGATTCAGCGTGCACGAGCGATCCACGACCGTGTACTGGCCCTGGACACCCACGTGGATATCGAACTCAACTTTGCCACCAGTGATAATGACCCGGCGATATCCGATACCCAGGTGAACCTGGAAAAGATGGAGTCCGGTGGGCTGGATGGTGCGTTTTTCATAGTCTATGTAGGGCAAAAGGAAAGAACGGAAGAAAACTATCGCAACGCCACGGCCGACGCCGTGGCCAAGTTTGATGCCATACACAGGATGACCGATTACATGTATCCGGACCGGATTGGTCTGGCGGATACGGCTGCCGAGGCGCGTGCCCTGCAGGCACAAGGCAAGCTGGTGGCACTGATCGGGATCGAGAACGGTTTTGTGATTGGCAAGGATCTGTCGCTGCTGGCCGATTTCAGGAACCGTGGTGCCCGCTATATGACCCTGGTGCACAATGGACACAACGATATCGGAGATTCCGCCCAGCCGCGTCCCCAGTTCGGGGACAGTGATGAAGAACATGGCGGTTTGAGTGCCTTTGGCCGGGAGGTGGTACAGGAGCTTAACCGGCTCGGTATACTGGTGGACATCAGCCATGTCAGCCGCCTGACCATGCTGGATGCCACGCGGCTGTCAAAAGCGCCAGTGATTGCCTCCCATTCAAGTGTCACGGCACTTGCAGATCATCCGCGGAATATGAATGATGAACAGCTGCTGGCCCTGCGTGACAACGGCGGTGTGGTTCAGATCGTGGCCTTCAACCCCTATGTCAGGGAAGGGGGGGATGCGACTCTCAGTCAGTTTATCGATCACGTGGATTATGCAGTCAATTTGATAGGTATCGATCATGTAGGACTGTCTTCTGATTTTGGCGGTGGTGGCGGCATCACCGGCTGGAACGGTGCCGATGAAACCTTCAATATCACCCTGGAACTTGTCAGGCGGGGCTATAGCGAAGAGAATATTGCCAAGTTGTGGAGTGGGAATGTGTTGCGGATTCTGGAAGAAGCAGAAAACGTAGCTGCTGCTATGAGCCGATAACAGCACAGGGGGAAACATGTACTCCACCGTATCCGTACCGGTTGCCATCGAAGATGGCCTGGTCAATCTCAAGGCCAATTTCTGGACCTTCATCCTCATTATCATCGTGCTTGGCATCCTCGATTCTCTGGGTACCGGGCCTGCTTTCCGGCAGAGCATGGGTGGCGCCGGTTTTGAGTTTGGCACGGCGGGCAGCGGAGGGTTCCTCTCGGTTGTTATTGCCATCTTCGTCAAGCCGGTTTTTGACTACGGCGCCAAGATGATCTTTCTGCGTGGTCTTCGTGAAGAGGACGCTGACCTGAAGGATATTGCCGCAGGATTCAGCAGCAAAGGCCAATATGTCGAGATCATCCTGACCAATGTCATGATCATGATCATGCTGATCGTGGGATTTATCTGCCTGGTGATACCGGGCATCTTCATTGCCTGCCGTGTTGTGCTGGCCCCCTACCTGGTGATGGACAAGGGGCTGGCGCCCAAACAGGCCATCAGTGCCAGCTGGGAACTGACCCGGGATTTCTGGTTTCAGGCGTTGCTCCTGGGTCTGGTATCCGGCCTGATGTTCGTTGTTGGCATGGTATTGTTGCTGGTCGGCATGATTCCCGCCTTTGCCTGGATCAAGGCCATGTTTGCCTCTTTTTACCAGCAAATCATCGACATACACAGCGAGGAGTTCCTCCTTTCCCTTGACATATCCCCCTGACCCACCTAAAGTTCGCGCTTCAGGACTCCGGGGCTGCTGCCCTTGTACCTGAATTTGGTGGACGGGCTAACAGGTGATCCCTTGTTCAGCCGCCAGGACCAATCGATCCTAAATGGATGTTGGTTGACCCCCAGAGACCAGCTTTCACAAGCCACTGAACTTGGAACGGGTTCAGAAAACGTGAAGCAACCCGCCGCCAATCAGGTGCGGGACCTCTACTGGTTCAACCAGAACCTGGCCAAAGAAGAAAGAAGAGACAAGAGGCAAGATGCAAGAGGCAGGCTGTTCAGGTCTGTACTCGGAACTGTCATCATTCCGTCATTCACGGGCTGTTTCTTGTCATTGCACTGATTATTTCTGGGATATCCAGAACCAAACAGAGGACAGAACAGTGGACATGCTTTCCGGTGGAGACATGCTGATTCGTGCCTTGCACGATGAAGGTGTTGATTTGATATTCGGCTACCCTGGTGGTGCCGCGCTGCATATTTATGATGCCATATTCAACCAGGACAAGGTGGATCATGTCCTGGTCCGTCATGAACAGGCTGCTACCCATGCGGCGGACGGTTATGCCCGTGCGACAGGTAAACCCGGTGTGGTACTGGTGACTTCAGGCCCTGGTGCCACGAATGCCATTACCGGTATCGCCACAGCCTTCATGGATTCCATTCCCATGGTGGTCATTTCTGGCCAGGTGACACTGGACTCCATCGGGTCCGACGCTTTCCAGGAAACCGATATGATCGGTGTTTCCCGTCCCGTGGTGAAACACAGTTTCATGGTCCAGCGCCCTGAAGATATACCCATGGTGGTCAAGCAGGCGTTTTACATTGCCACTACCGGCAGACCTGGCCCTGTTGTTATTGATATTCCCAAGGATGTCACCGATCCCGGCCAGACCTTCCCGTACGAATATCCCGAATCGGTAAAAATCCGTTCCTACTCTCCCCCGACCAAAGGGCATAGCGGACAGATCAAGAAAGCTGTGGAAATACTGATGCAGGCCAAAAAACCGGTGATTTACACCGGTGGCGGCGTGGTGCTGGGTGATGGTGCGCAGCTGCTTACCGAACTGGCTCAGATGCTGGGCTACCCGGTGACCAATACCTTGATGGGGCTCGGTGCCTATCCGGCCACGGACAAACAATTCCTGGGCATGCTGGGGATGCATGGTACCTATGAGGCCAACATGGCCATGCACGAATCCGACGTGATTCTGGCTATCGGTGCCCGATTTGATGACCGTGTGACCAACTCCGATGTCAGCAAGTTCTGCCCAGACGCCACCATCCTGCACGTGGATATTGACCCGGCGTCCATTTCCAAGACGGTGACTGCCCATGTGCCGATCGTGGGGCCGGTCGAACCGGTACTCAAGGAAATGCTGGAGCAGGTCAAGAATTCCAAACTGAAAGTGCATCAGGAGGCTTTGGCTGCCTGGTGGAAGAAAATTGACCACTGGCGAGAACGCCAATGCCTGGCTGTTGAATCTGCAGAAGGTGATGTCATCAAGCCACAGCAGGCGGTATCGGCCCTGTATGAAGTGACAGGCGGTGATGCCTATATCACCTCGGATGTTGGCCAGCACCAGATGTTTGCCGCGCAGTACTACCACTTTGACAAGCCCCGTCGCTGGATCAACTCCGGTGGCCTGGGCACCATGGGCTTTGGCCTGCCTGCCGCCATGGGTGTGCAGCTGGCATTCCCTGATGCCACTGTGGCCTGTATTACCGGAGAAGGCAGTATCCAGATGAATATCCAGGAACTGGCAACCTGTAAACAGTGTGCCTTGCCGATCAAGATCGTCAATCTCAACAACAAGGCTCTGGGTATGGTGAAACAGTGGCAGGATATGCAGTACGGTGGCCGTCATTCTGCCAGCACCTATGCCGATTCACTGCCGGATTTTATTGCCCTGGCTGAAGCTTATGGGCATGTGGGTATCCGTATCGACAAACTGAGTGAGCTGAAGGACAAGCTGGCCCAGGCCATGGCGATCAAGGACAAGCTGGTCTTCATCGATATCCAGGTGGACCCCAATGAACATGTATACCCCATGGCGATTCGCGGTGGTTACATGAGTGAAATGTTTTTGAGCAAGACTGAGAGGACCTGAACATGAGACGCATCGTATCTATCTTGATGGAAAACCAGCCAGGTGCGTTGTCACGGGTGGTCGGCCTGTTCTCCCAGCGCAACTATAATATCAACTCACTGACAGTGGCTCCGACCGAGGATCCGACCCTCTCACGCCTGACCCTGACCACTATCGGGGATGACCGCAAGATTGAGCAGATCATCAAGCATCTGAACAAAATTGTGGATGTGGCCAAACTGGTGGACCTTACCGAAGGCAGTCATATCGAAAGGGAGCTGATGCTGGTCAAGGTGAAGGCCACTGGCGCCCAGCGTGCCGAGGTCAAGCGGGTGGCGGATATTTTCCGTGGCGACGTGGTTGATGTTACGCCAACCATGTACACCATCCAGCTGACCGGTACCAGTGAAAAACTGGATGGTTTTATTCAGGCACTGGCTGGAACCACCATTCTGGAAATGGCCAGAACCGGGGTGTCCGGTATAGCCCGGGGCGAGAAAATCCTTGCCCTGTAGTCAGTGTGATATCAAAAATCAGTATAAAGGACCGGAGTGATATCATTCTGGAATTGAAATTCAATCCCGCTTCGGCGGGATTTTTTTTATCTGCAAGATTTACTAAAGGTTTGCCTATTTTCGCCGAAAAATGAATTAACACCATTCAGGAGTATGTGGTGTTTGTGGAATTCAACACTGAAGCATAGACGGAGCTTTAACATGGAAAGCCTTCTTATCGCATCCAGGGACTGCAATCTGATTGATGGCATGAAATCAGGTTTGAGCGATAGCTTTCAGATCAAACCCATTACATCAATGAGCGACTTCAAGGATGATGATGCCCGCTGCGATCTCGTCATGATCGATCAGAACTTCAATGAATTTAACGGCATTGATTTCTTGATGAATATCATCAGCAAATTCCAGGTACCTACTGTGTACATGAGTACAGCAGAAGATACTTCGGCGATTTCAGAAGCCCTGAATGTGGGTGCTTCAAACTTTCTGGTCAAAACCGAAAACTGCCTAGAGCTGATGAAGCTGATTATTCGTGATACCAGGCGGCGTTATAGTGAAGCCTGTGAAATGCAGGACAGTATCCGCAAGCTCAAGGAAGAAATTGCGAAAATGAGCAAGGATGGTGGCGTTACAGCGAATGAGCCGGCCAAGCAGGTTGAGGTCAATGTCTTCACCGAGGTAGTTGCCATATTGAAGTCTGGTGAAGTCAATCTGCCGGTTTATCCAAGCATCATGAAGGAGGTCAGGGACCTGCTGCAGAAAGGCGCCAGTATTCAGCGGCTTTCAGGTCTGCTTCAAAAAGACGCTGCAATAACGGCCAAAATGGTCAGTGTGGCCAATTCCGCGTTTTACCGCGGGATCAAACCCACCAAAACCCTGCATGAGGCCATCAACAGAATCGGTATCGTGGATACCAAGAACTATGCTGAATTGATCAGTAATCATGCCATGTATAGCGTCAAGATTCCCCGGTATGAAGAGTTCATGAAAGTGCTCTGGGAGCATTCCCTGGCGACAGCTTATGGATGCCAGGAAATTTGCAAACATGTGTTGAAAGGGAACCAGTCAGAGCTATTCACCATAGGCCTTTTTCACGATATAGGGAAACTGTTGCTCGTTAAAATTCTGTCTGAACTGGAAGTGCGGAAGAAATGCGATTCAAGCCAGATTGAAAAAGAATGGCGGATGATTATTGAAAACTATCATCACAAATTCGGTTGTTCCCTGATCAAGCGTTGGAAACTGCCGGATGAGTACGGTGGAATCATTATGGGCCTCAAGGAGAAGGATGGTTTCAGCCCCAATTCCCATGAGTTGAATATCGTGAATGTGGCAAACCTGATTGCCAAGGAACTGGGTTTTTCCACCACCGGTGAGGAAGTGAAAGTGGATTTTTACAGTAATCCCAGTGCCAAGTACCTGCAGTTGCAGGAGTCCGATATTGAGTCGATCAAGCTGTCTGTCGAGGAATTAATGAGTACGTGTGCTTCATTGTGAAGCAGCGCCTGCAGAAAGCAGGAGCAACTGACTTAAGGAAAGAAGTACCCCGGGATGGGGCGGAATAAGCTGATACCTCTTGGTGAGGGTAAATCCCAGGGATGGGAAGCTTGTTCCTGTTTATCAACGGGATGTGAAAGATTTTCTGGGTTTATTGAATAAATCAGAAACCACTACCATTCAACAGGCTGTCAATTTCCATGACCAGTCTTAAAGCATGCTGGTGTCTGCCAGGACTATCGACTGTAAAAACCAATTAAGAAAACGTCGCTTGCTGACGTAGATTGATTATGAGGCGCCACGACTTATGACCTTGTCGCCTCCATTTTACATTTTTACAGCTTTTCGTGATTGATGGTTGCATCCGTGATCAGGTTTTAACCGACGATGGGGCAGCAACTTGTGCCACCATGCTTGTCTAAAAAAAACAGCAATGATGTTAATGCATTCTGCCAACAAGTATTTAACCCATTTAGCCGCTTCGGCGAGCATCCCCTTCACGTATGTCAACCGGGCTGGTGTTTATTTGATCGCCAATGATCCGTGGCTTCAGATAATTGGTAAAAAACGGGAAGAAGTCATTGGTCAGACCATTCAAGTGGCCTTGGGCGAGGTTGTATACGGATTGATCGAGCCTGTTTTACAACAGTGTTACCAGGGGCAAACAGGTGTTTATAACGGATGGGTGTCCACGGCTAATGATGGTTACAGATATTATGTGACCAAAATGGATCCTCATTTCGATGAGTACGGGGAGTTCCAGGGGATTCTTGCTTACTCCTCGGATATAACTGAATATATTCAGCAGGAAATCACCACTGAAAATCCTGACAAGATTTACTTCTCAGTACTCAGCAACATGCCTGAGCCGATGGTCGTTTTCAATATTGAAAACCGAAAAGTGATATACATTAACCCGGCTTTCACCAAGTTGTATGGTTATTCCCTGACAGAAATAATCGGGAGCGATATTTCCACTTTCAGAACATGGAAGTTTCAGGAAGACAAGGAGTTTTATAATCAGCTTGTGGCTGAAGGCGAGGTGAAAGGTTTCGATACCATCCACTACTCCAAGTCCGGAGAGGAATTGCCTGTTCGTATCACTTCTGTCCTGACAGATTTTCAGGGAGAGATGTGCGCTGTTAACTGGGCAGAAGATTGTCGAAGTCTTTATGAAAAAGAAGCGAAAAAAAAGCGCCTTGAAGAGCAGCTTTTTCAGGTCCAGAAACTTGAAAGCCTTGGGCGCCTGTCAGCGGGACTTGCCCATGAAATCAACACACCAGCCCAGTATGTCAGTGACAACCTGTTCTTTCTGAAAGATGTTCTACCCGATGTGTCAGCCTTGCTGGGTGAAACCTTGGCAACAATGTCTGTTCTGGAGCAGAAAGCAGGCTCTATCCCGGAACTTGTTCGTCTCCGGGAGCTCTTTGAACAGCTGGATGCGGAATTCATCACGCGGGAAATTTCAACAGCACTTGATCATTCACTGGAAGGTATGGAGCGAATCAACAGAATCGTCGTAGCCACCAAAGGGTTTTCCTATAACGGCAGTGACAAAATTGAGGCCAATATCAATGATGCTATTGCCAAGACCATTACACTTTGCGGTCATGAGTGGAAGTATGTGGCAACCATTGAAACTGACTTTGCACCAGAGTTGCCGGCGGTACCCTGTTTTATTTCGTCAATAAACCAGGTAGTTCTGAATATGATTGTTAATGCAGCACAAGCCATAAAAATGGCGGGGCTTGATGGAAAACTCGGCAGGATAACGATTAGAAAACGACAGGTCGGGGGGTTATGCCAACATTGAGATAGCCGATGATGGTTGCGGCATGTCTGAAAGCACCATGAAGAAAATTTTTGATCCATTTTTCACCACCAAACCCGTTGGTGTAGGTACGGGGCAGGGGCTTGCCATTGCCTACAGAATAATCAATGAACAGCATGGGGGCATGATTTCTGTAGACTCAAGTCCCGGAAAAGGCACCTGTTTTACGATATCGTTGCCTCTGACAGTTGAGGAGCCCCTGGAACAAGGCAGGGAACAGGCGTTGGATTCAGGTTGTCTTGCTTAGGTACTGCAGGTACTCAGGCTCAGGGTCGTCGATATTCTAAAAGCCAAAATCCAGATGAAAAAAAACCGGGCCAAGCCCGGTTTTTTGTCTACTGGAAAAGTTAAACCACTTTTTTCATGG
>Ga0181593_10002662_pt1 | contig 16511 bp, 14 predicted proteins | sample 071ome_19_FD_133756 | JGI IMG/M metagenome (GOLD analysis project Ga0181593, IMG submission 133756) | Coastal salt marsh microbial communities from the Groves Creek Marsh, Skidaway Island, Georgia - 071413AT metaG (megahit assembly) | ecosystem: Environmental > Aquatic > Marine > Intertidal...
GCCGCCCTCAAGTGCACCCGCTTCGGCGGCCGCACCGGCATCCCGACACGATCCGAAGTCGAGGCGATGGTCGCGGCGACGTACTGAACGGAATCGGTTTAACGAGGCCGACGGGAACAAAAACCACGCGGGCCCCGAGTTTTTTCCGGACAGCGGTGCATATCCACGGCCGTCGCCCTGACGAAAGTCAGGGCCCTTGCCGCCGGCGGTTGTGGCGGGTGAAGCGATCACCAGTCCGTCACCGGACCGGCCGGCGGCACAAGCCCTTGCCTTCGCAAGAGCGACGGGGCGGGGATGATCCGGCTAGGAACGGCGATCCCGGTTCCACGACATCACCGATCGCCCCGAAGGCGGTTCGCTCAACATTCCGAGCGATACCGAGCCACCCAATCACGACTTTCGCTATCAGCAAGTTTCCTCACTCCCGGCACAATACCGTCCGCCGCGGCCCGATCCCGACCCAGGCGACCCAAGATCTCCTTGACCGTCCGAACCGGAGCAGCGGCTAAGGCATCATAGTCGACACACATCGGCTCGATACCTTCCCGCTGGAACCATGCATTCCAGTCCCGGTCATAGCCAGTCATCGTTTCGACGTGTTTGCGCAGTTCATCAGCGTCGTAGACCGGCTCCCCGGGCGGAGCCAGTCTTTCCAGTTCGGAACCGTCCAGCGCCACGTGCCACAATCCCGTTTGATGTGCCTTCAGATAGGATACCGCCTGCTCGACCTTGTCCCGTCTTCTCAAATGTATGAATAGCGTTGATCCGAAAGCACGTCGCAGACGCGCCAGATCGGCATGCTCGCCTGGATACAGAAGCGCGAGTTTTTCATGGAAAAAATTGAAGCTATGTCGTTGCAACCGTATTCCAGAAACATCGGTTCCGCCGTTTCCCTCGGCGATTGCCGCTCGGAAAACCGCGGCGAGGGTTTCGCGCTCACCCCACCACGGCTCTGGCACGATACCAAGCTCCGATGCCCAGGATGCCACCAAAGGTTCGTGGAAATACGAAGCCGGGTTTCCCGCGACGCCGGTTGCCGCGAGCAACTTGCACAAAAGCGTGCTGCCACTGCGAGGCGAGGTGCAAATGATATAGGAATCGAACTTTATCAAATCATCCCGTGGCGTCCCCACGCTCCCCCGCCGCGATCTCGATCTACAGCGCCGCCGCCCGGCGCGCCAAGTCGGCGATCGCGGCCCAGTTCCGGTCCGCCACCAGTCCCGCCGGCGTCGCGAGACCACCCCCGATGCACGCGACATTCGTCTCGGCCAGGAAGTCCGGCGCGTCCTCGAAGGTGATGCCACCGGTGGGACAAAACCTCAGACCCGGATACAGCGGCGCCAGTTGCTTGAGCCCGTAGGCGCCGCCCGCCGCCTTGGCGGGAAAGAACTTCAGCGACCGCATACCCTGGCGATAAGCCGCCATCGCCTCGGAGCTGGTCTGAATACCCGGCAGGTAGTCCATCCCGGCTTGCGAGGCGGCCTCGACCAGATCCATGTTCAGGCCCGGCGAGACCGCGAACCGCGCGCCGGCGTCGCAGGCCCGGGCGAAATCCCCGGTATCCAGGACCGTGCCGACACCCACGATTGCCTCCGGTAGCGCCTTCGCCGCCGCCTCGACCGCCGCCAGCGCCGATGCCGTGCGCAAGGTCACCTCGAGCACCGGTAGCCCGGCGGCAAGCAATGTCTCGCACAGCGGTACCGCGTCCTCGGATCGCTCAATCGTCAGAACCGGAATGAACCGCGTGGCGGCAAGTACCGTTTCGATGGCCATGGAACTCCCGTTCGCTTGAGGCTAAAACCACTGTAAACATGACATGAACACCCCCAGATGTCGCCCCAATGAATAGCGTCGCGCGATGCCCTTAGCTCCCATTGATCTGATCAAGTTCATTCCGCCGTCGGCGCGGCGCGTTCTGGAGATCACGCGCGAAGGCACGGGCCTTGCCGGCGTTTTCCGCCAGCGCGCGCCGCTTGCCAGGGTTACTTCTCTCGCCCCGGACGCGCTCCCCGAGAGCGGCGAATTCGACTGTCTCGCCTTGTTCGCCGACGTCGAGGATAGCGCTCGGTTGACCACGCTGCTCGCCGGCTTGCCGCCCCAAGGCCAAGTCCTCGCGGCCCCCGACGCGCTGGGGCCGGTTTGCGAACAAGCGCTGACCGCCGCCGGGTTTCGGGTATTCGACCGCGATCCGGTCATCCGCGCCTGGAAAGCGAGCGAGGCGCCACCGTCGATCGCCCTGCATTGCACGATAACGCCGGAACAGGCGGGAGACGCCGAGATCCGAATTCACCGACCCAACGGGTTCCTGCGCACCATTCCAGGTCTCAACCCCTTGGCCCAGGTCGAGGGTTTCAGCCCGTCGCTCTCGGCGGGCGCGGAGTTTCGAATTCTGCTGATGCATCGGGCAATTCCGCGCCTCGATCGGGACCTGGCCTTTCTGCGATCGGCCTTGGATGCCGGATATCTGATCGTTCTCGATCTCGACGACGACCCGCTCTTTTTCGACAAGCATTTCGAGGATGACGCCTTCGCCCTCAGATGCCTGCACGCCGCCCAAGTCTCGACCCCCGAGATCGCCAAGCGCCTCGCCGAGTTCGTTCCGGAGATCGCGGTGTTCGGTAACCATCTCTCGCTCCTGCCGCCGCCGCCGCCTCGGCCCGACTACCCGATCCGGATCTTCGTCGGGGGGTTCAACCGCGGCGAGGACTGGGAAGAGATCCGCGATGCCGCGAACCGCGTGCTGCGTCATTTCAATGATCGGATCGAGGTCGAGGTGATCCACGAGCGGTCGATTTTCGAGTCCCTCGAAGTGACCAACAAACGCTTCACGCCCAGATGTCCCTATCAGGAATATCTCGACCGGGTCGGCAGGTGCCATATCGCGCTTTTGCCGCTAAGGGACACACCGTTCAATCGCTGCAAGTCGGATCTCAAGTTCATCGAATGCGCCGCCCATCAAGTGGCCGCGCTGATGCCGCCGACGGTCTATGGCGCCAGCGTGACGGACGGCCGGACCGGGGTACTGTACCGCTCGCCAAGTGAACTCGCGATCGGCCTGCAACGCCTGATCCAGGAGGCGGACCTGCGAAACCAGGTCGCCACCGGCGCACGCGAGCACGTGGCCAGGAACCGAATGATGGCCGACCACTATCAGGCGCGATACGCCTGGTATCTGGAGCTCATCGCCAAGGCCGACACGCTGCGCGCGGCGCATCGCGAGCGCGTCCCGGAACTGTATGACTGATGCCCCTACCCGCTCGCCGGGATCAGGACATTACCTTCCATCAGGGTACGCGCGGTGCGATACGCCGTCACCTGGCGCGCGACGATACGATTGCCCTCGCGCTCGACCCGGGCATCCAGGGGCAGCACGCCGGACGGATTCGCGAGCCTGATATCCTGGTCGACGTCAACATCGCCGGCCATCGCATGGCAAATCGTGCCCGGAACGCGGCACGCCACCGCCAGACACATGGCGCCGGTGAGCGGCAGAACCCGGTGCACCTGCCCCATCGACCAGATCCGCGCGGCGAGGTCGGCGGCTTGCGGTTCGACGAGATTGCCGGCGAGGGTGTGATACGCCCGCGGCCGCGCCACCAGCCCAAGCTTCGGCGCCGCGCCCGCCGCCCGGTCGGGGCTCGCCGCCAACCCCATATGGACCGCGGCCACGCACCGAACTTTCTCAATCAGATCCATCAGATCCGCCCGCGCCTCCAGATCCGCGACGCTCTCCGAGCCGTCCAGGCCGAAGCGCGCCGCGTCCAGGAAGACACAGGGCGTGCTGGAATCCACCATCGACATCTCGAATTCGCCCGCGCCCTCGACCGTCACCCGATCCACCGGGTTGCCGGTCGGAAGCAACGCGCCCGTCGTGGTCCCGCCGGGGTCGAGAAAATCAAGCTGGATGCGCGCGCCGCTCCCGCCGACGCCGGGTATCTCGAAATCCCCCTCGACCCGCGCCAGCCCGTCCTCCAAGGGCACGGTGGAGCGGATCAGCTTGCCGGAATTGGTGTTGTGGATCATCACCGCTCGGCTGTCCGTCCCGGGAGAGGCGAGGCTCTTGGCCATGAGGCCCGTGTCGATCGCGAACGGCCCCACCGCCGAGGACAAATTGCCGCAATTCGAGGAGTAATCCACGTTCGGAGCGCCGACGGCGACCTGGGCAAAGGTATAATCGAGATCGGCGTCCGGTCGGCTTGGCGGGCCGATGACCACGGCCTTCGAAACCGACGAAACCCCGCCGCCCATGCCGTTCAACTGTCGGCCATAGGGATCGGGGCTACCGATTGTCTTGAGAAAGATAGGGTCCCAAGCCTCGCGGTCGGCGGGTAGATCGGCGGCATGAAAAAACACCCCCTTCGAGGAACCACCCCGCATATAGATCGCGGGTATCCGAATTTGCGCCATGATCACCGACTCCCGGCCGCGGCTATGACTGAATGCCGGTCTAGAATAGCGCCGATCGCGTCGGACTCCACCCAGGCATGGACGAAAGGCCGTTCCATCGGCTATCCATCGCGGACTCGTTAATACCGGGCGGCGACGGATCGGTTAGACTGTGGGGCTCGACGACAATGGAGGCGAGATAATGGTGGCCCAACTTCGTTCAACTCTCGGCTTCGGCGCGCGGCTGGCGCTGGGCGTGATGCTTCTCGGACTCTCGGCGACCGGCGCGCCGACCCATGCCGCCGACGATCTCGCCAAGGCGTGCAAGACCAGTCTCGAGCAAAGCCGGCTCTGGATCAGGGCCACCGACCCCCAGGCGCCCGAGGACGAGAGAGCCAAGGTGCGCGCCGCGGTCGAGAAAACCAACGAGATCTGCACCGCGGCGCGAGAGGCCTCGCCAAAGGATGGCGAGGTCCTGGTCGACGCCGCCTATTCCCTGTTCGCCTTGGGTGACACGCCGGCGGGGGTGAAGCTTATCGAACAAGCCGCCGAGGCCGGATACCCACCCGCGATGGTGATGACGGCGCGCTACATGGGCACCGGTGAGCATCTGGAAAAAGACGCGGAGGGGGCGTGGATGATGCTGATCCAGACCCTGAAATCTGACCATGCCTCAGCCCGCATCCAGGCGGCGCTCGAATTCCTGCCCGGCGGCGTCGGCCCGGAAAGCCCCAAGCGGGCCCGCAAGGTCCTCAAGGAGATGATCGACGCCGGCAATGGCGAGGCCATGGTGACCTACGCCATGAAGGTTCTGGGCCTGCAAAAGGCCGAAGCCGGCAGCGACGCGGCCAAGGAAGGGATCGCCCTGCTGGAACGCGCGGCGAAAGAGGCCAAGGACGGAACCGCGCTGATCTATCTGAGCTTGCTGCACAATCAAGGCACAATGGTTGAGCGCAGCGAGGCCAAGGCCAAGGAATACGCCCAGGCCGCCATCGACGCCGGCATCAACCGCGCCTATGCGACGATGGGACAGATCCATCAGAACCAGGGCGACTACGAGACCGCGTTTAAATGGTTCAAGCAAGGCGCCGAGGTCGGCGACGGCTTCTCCCAGGCGATGCTGGGCTTCCTGTATTCCGGCGGCTTTGGCGTCGACGAGGATATAGACCAAGCGGTGGCCTGGTGGACCAAGGGCCGCTGGAACGGCGACCGCCTCGCCGCTAGCTATCTAAGGGTCCACCGCGAGGGCCTGCTGGCCAAGGCCGAATGGGAGCGAAAACACGCCGAGGACGCCAAGGCCAAGGAGAAAGCCCCCGAGGACAAGGCCAAGAAGTCGGAGTAAGGTCTGGAGGCTCGCCGCTTCCCGGCGTCCCTATCCTGTCCCGTCGTCCTGGCGTAGGGCGGGACCCCGCGATGCCTGCCTCATGCGGGGACGTCGGTCATGTGGCTGACGCCAAAAGGCCCTTCCGTGCGCCAGGGCGACGGGAGCGTGTGGGTCATGGTGTTGATTCAGAATTGGACCGCTGTTTCAAAAGCGTCGTCCTGGCGAAAGGCAGGACCCCGCGATGCGTGCCCCATGCGAGGACGCCGGTCACGTGGCTGATGCCAAAAGGCCCTGCCGTGCGCCAGGGCGACGGCGGTGTGTGGGTCATGGTGTTGATTCAGAATTGGACCGCTGTTTCAAAAGCGTCGTCTTGGCGAAAGGCAGGACCTCGCGATGCCTGCCTCATGCGAGGACGCCGGTCACGTGGCTGATGCCAAAAGGCCCTGCCGTGCGCCAGGGCGACGGGAGAGTGTGGGTCATGGTGTTGATTCAGAATTGGACCGCTGTTTCAAAAGCGTCGTCCTGGCGAAAGGCAGGACCTCGCGATGCCTGCCTCATGCGAGGGCGTCGGTCACGTGGCTAACGCCAAAAGGCCCTGCCGTGCGCCAGGGCGACGGGGCGATGAAATCGACGACTTGTCCCTACCAGTCGCAATCCCTCTCGCCGACGGGATGACGAAGGCGGGAGAGCACGGTTACCACCACGCGCCTCGCCCGCAACGTCGTCGTTTGAGTAGGGCGCGGATCCAAACCGTTACCAACGCCGGTTAGTCCGGAGACCCGATCCTGTCCTCGGTCTTGGTGTCGAAATCGCCGGCGTCGTGCCGCTCGCGCAGTCGTTCCGAGGGCTCGCCACCCATGATCTTGTTGACCATGCGGCCGCGCTTGGCCGCCGGACGCGCCGCGATCTCATCACGCCAGCGCAACAAATTCTTGTAGGTGTGGGTCTCCAGGAAGGTCGCCGACTCACCATACATCGCGCCGGTCGTAAGGTTGCCGTACCAGGGCCAGATCGCCATGTCGGCGATCGTGTAGTCGTCGCCGGCCATGTATTTGTTGTCCGCCAGATGCCGGTCGAGCACGTCGAGCTGCCGCTTGGCTTCCATCGAGAATCGGTTGATGGCGTATTCGATCTTGATCGGCGCGTAGGCGTAGAAATGCCCGAAGCCGCCGCCGAGATAGGGCGCGCTGCCCATCTGCCAGAACAACCAGTTGAGGCATTCGGTCCGCTTGGCGTGATCGGTCGGCAGGAACTCGCCAAACTTTTCGGCGAGATACAGCAGGATGGCGCCGGATTCGAAAACCCGGACCGGCGTGTCGCCGGAATGATCCATCAGCGCCGGGATCTTGGAATTCGGATTGGCGCCGACGAAGCCGCTACCGAATTGCTCGCCCTCGCCGATCTTGATCAGCCAGGCATCGTATTCCGCGCCGGAGTGACCGAGCGCCAATAGCTCCTCAAGCATCACCGTGACCTTCACCCCGTTCGGCGTCGCCAGGGAATAGAGCTGAAGCGGATGCTTGCCGACCGGCAGGTCCTTCTCATGGGTCGCGCCGGCGATCGGGCGGTTGATATTGGCGAAGCGGCTGGTGGTGTCCTTGGCGTTATCCCAGCTCCAAACCTCGGGCGGTGTGTATTCGGTCTCGGTGCTCATGTGTCGTTTTCCTATCCTTGGATCGCGCGCCAGGGCGCGACAAATGCAAATCCTTGGCGACAAAGTGCGGTCTCGCGGCGGCGAAATCAATCTCCGAGATGCCCGCGCGCGTCACGACACCGCTTCCATTCCGGCACGGGCGAAGGCAACCAGGGCATGGAAATCCGCCAGGAGCGCGATCCGACCCACCGTATCCCCGACGAAGGTCGGGGTCGACGCCTGAAGCTTTTCCACGCGATGGTTAGTGGAACATGATGATCGAACCCTAAAAATGATCGGTATATCCGTCACTCGTACGCGCCACAGGCGTCGGCCCCGGCCTTTGCCGGGGATACGGGAGGATAGTTCGGGGTGGCATGGGGGTGTCGAAACAATCGTACATGTTAAAGATCCCTATCCATGACGAACACCAGCACGCCCAATCATCAGCCCGCTGGTTGGCGACCGGGGCCGGGAATGGTTAACTTCCTTCCTCATCGGACAGCCCCGAAATCGCGAGGCACTTCATGGAGACCTTCGACTACATCATCATCGGCGCCGGCGCGGCGGGCTGCGTGTTGACCAACCGGCTTTCCGAGGGTGACTCGGCGACGGTCTGCGTGCTGGAAGCCGGTGGGCCGGACCGCCACCCCTATATCAAGATCCCGGCGGGTTTCGTGAAAACCCTCTACGGCGACCGTTTCGTCTGGCCGTTCCAGACCGCGCCGTCGGAGTCGCTCGGGGGACGCGGCCTGGCGATCCCGCAAGGGCGCGTGGTCGGCGGCTCCAGCTCGATCAACGGCATGGTCTATAACCGAGGCCAGCGAGCGGATTTCGATACCTGGGCCCAGATGGGCAATCGCGGCTGGGGCTTCGAGGATCTGTTGCCGTATTTCAAGCGCTCGGAGCGGCGGCTCGGCCCCGGCGACGACGCGCTCCGAGGCCGCGACGGCGAGCTTCCGATCACCGACATGGACTGGATCAATCCGGTCGCCGAGGCGTTTCTCGACGCCGCCGGGGGGCTCGGCATCCCGCGTATCCCCGACTACAACGCCGGCCGCCAGTTCGGCGCGGGATATTTCCAGCGCTACATCCATAACGGCAAGCGCGTCAGCGCCGCCGACGCCTTCCTACGCCCCGCCCTGGCTCGGAAGTCGACGGAGCTCAGGACCCGTGCCCAGGTCATCGAGATCATTCTCGACAACAAACGCGCCACCGGCGTGCGCTTCCGCGACGGCGACGGCGTGGAGCGTGTCGTCAAGGCCCGCCGGGAGGTGATCCTATCCGCCGGCGCGGCCAACTCGCCGAAGCTTCTCCATTTGTCGGGAATCGGTCCCGCCGGATGGTTGGGCGAGATCGGCGTCCCGGTGCGTCACGCGCTGGACGGTGTCGGCGAGAATCTGCGCGATCATTACTCCGTGCGCATGGTGGCGCGGGCCAAGGACGCGTTGACCATCAATGAATACGCCCGCTGGCCGCGGCTACCGCTGGAGGTCGTGAAATGGCTCGCCGGAAAGCCGAGCGTGCTGGCCATGTGCCCGACCATCGCCTTCGTGCACGGCAAATCGCATCCCGATGTCGAGGATAGCGATCTGCGCATCCTGTTCACCCCCGGCAGCTATCAGGACGGCAAGACCTATGTGCTGGACGACTATCCCGGCATGACCTGCGGCGCCGCCCAGCCGAGGCCGGAGAGCACCGGCCATGTCCGCGCCGCCTCCAGCGACCCGGCGGCCCCGCCGATCATCCAGCCGAACTATCTCGCCGCCGAAACCGACAGGCGGATCACGCTGTCCGGTCTACGCCTCGCGCGAAAGCTGCTCAACAGCCCGGAGATGGCGCGGTACTTCCACAGCGAAACCCTGCCCGGCGCGATGGCCGAGAGCGACGATGAGCTGCTGGATTTCGCGCGCCGCCGCGGCAATACCGGCTATCACCTCTGCGGCACCGCCAAGATGGGACCGGCCAGCGACAAGACGGCGGTGGTGGATGACAGTCTACGCGTGCACGGGCTGGAGGGCCTGCGGGTCATCGACGCCTCGATCATGCCGATGCTCCCCTCGGCCAATACCTATGCCGGCACCCTGGCCATCGCCGAAAAGGGCGCGGATCTGGTGCGCGGGCGGGGCTGATAGCCCGCCTCACCCCTTACCCGCCGGGTCCGCCGCGATGATCGCCGCCACGTCCTCGCGGCTTTCCTCGATTTCAAGGCCGGCGCGTTCCTGCTGGAGCAGCAGAAAGGAGCGGCTGTCGCGGTGACCCCAGCCGCGGTTCAGGGCCTCGCGCATCTCCTGCTGAGCCATGTTGATCATCCGCATCGGCACTTCCATGTCGCGGCCGAGCTCGCAGGCCAGAGAGATGTCCTTGTGAGCCAGCTTGAGCGCGAAGTTCGGCGGGTCGTAGTGGTTGATCAGAAAGTGATCGCCGAGGCTGTCGAAGGTGCGCACCCGGCCCCGCGCGCCCTGGCGGATCGCGTCCCAGAGCGCCAGCGGCTCGACCCCGGCCTTGACCCCGACGGTGAAGATCTCGGCGATCGCCGCCTGGATGGCGTAGCCGGCGCTATTATGCACCAGCTTGGACACCGCGCCGGCGCCGATCGGGCCGATATACTTGACCTGATCCCCCATGGCGTCGAGACAGGTGCGGTTGGCGTTGAAGACCGCCTCGTCGCCGCCGACCCAGATCGCCAGCTTGCCGGACTTGGCGCCCGCCGGCCCGCCGCTGACCGGCGCGTCCAGGACATGCGCGCCCTTCTCGGCGAATTCGGCGTGGATCCGCCGGATCAGGGTCGGCGCGTTGGTCGAGAGATCGAAGAACACCGCCCCTGGCTTGACCCCGGCGATCAGGCCGTCGCCGCCGTCCAGCGCCACCGCCTCGATCTCGGGCGGGCCGGGCAGCGAGGTCATGATCACGTCGCTTTGCTCGGCGAGCGCCTTGGGCGTGTCGGCCCAACCCGCGCCGGCGTCGAGATGGGATTGCGCGACCTGGCGGCTGACATCGTGAACCACCAGGTCGAAGCCGGCCTTTTGCAGGTTGGTCGCGAAATGCGCGCCCATGGTGCCTAATCCGATAAAGCCGATCTTCATGGGGCGTTCTCCTTGATTTGGCGAGCCGAGACTGTCGCTCGTCCGATGGTTTTTCGATCGTCATCCCGCCGGATCGGCTTACTCGAATGATGCCCGCGAGATTGAATGGCCCACCAATGGCGGCGCCCGAGGAATGATGTCATGGACGCCCCCTCCCCTCCGGTATCCAAGCATCACGACGTGTCGTTTGCATACCCGACGGGGCGGGCCATCCAGGGAAGATCTTAACCGCGATGCCGGGGCCGGGTCGAAAAAAGATTATCGGCATGACGGCGAACCGCGGGCCGTCCGTCGGCGCGAACCGGGCGGCGGGAACGGCCGAACCACTCCCCGACCTGGCCCGCGCTCTTGGGAATCCCGACCGGGCTCTTGGGAATCTCGACCGCGCTCTTGGCGTCGACCGGCCCCGGCCCTATATTTCCCCCTATATATCCCAGAGGCGCGCACCACGGGTCCCGGAGCCACGATGCTTTCGCGCGGCCCAAAGGTGATGCCCCTCCTCATGGATCGGAACAGGCCCGAGCGATGCTCCCCTTAATCGCTTATCTCGTCGGAGCCTTCGGAAGCACCTTCCTGATCAGCCGCGCCATGCTCTGGCTGCTGGCCAGGGTGGATGGCGGCAAGCTCCCCGGTCCCGACGGCCAGCTCTATGTCGCCCACGCCCTTACCGCCGCGATCATCTTCGCCGCCGCCGGTTTCGGCCTCGCCGATGGCGGCCCCTTCGCCGGCCTCGCCGCCGCCAAGTACTTCACCCCGCCCCTGCTGTTCTGGCTTATCGTGGATCTGGTGCGCCAGAGGCAAAAGCGGGGCGACTAGGCGAAGACCGCTCCCCCACGTCATCCGCCTCCACCCGCGACACCTCAAAAACCTATCCAGGGAAGCGCCATGAAAGTTGGTTTCCGTGGGAGGAGCGGCATCAGGGGATTGGCGGCGAGTGTCGTCCCTATGTCCGTCGCCCTGGCGAACGGCAAGGCCTCGGGCGGTTCCAAACGATTAAACGATTGCCGCAAGCGCATCCATCGCGAGGTCCCGCCGTTCGCCAGGACGACGGTTGAAGGAGCGGCGCGAAACTGAAAAACACGACGCCCGGCCCACCACGTCGCCCTGGCGAACGGCAGGGCCTCGGGCGGTTCCAAACGATCAAACGATTGCCGCACGCGCACCCATCGCGAGGTCCCGCCTTTCGCCAGGACGACGGTTGAAGGAGCGGCGCGAAACTGAAAAACACAACGTTCGGCCCACCACGTCGCCCTGGCGAACGGCAGGGCCTCGGGCGGTTCCAAACGATCAAACGATTGCCGCAAGCGCCCCCATCGCGAGGTCCCGCCTTACGCCAGGACGACGGGCGGGTTCGGGGTCGGTGACTAAACTAGCCGATACAGCTAAACGCTACCCAAGCCCCACCCTCGGCGGAGTGGCTCCCGACCTCCGCCGGGACGAAGGGGTGCTGGGCGCGATCGTCGGCGCCGACACCATCGACGCCTTCAAGGCCGCCGAGCCTATCCTTGGCGCCTTCGCCAAGAAGGCCGTTCACATCGGCCCCGTCGGCACCGCCGCGCGCGCCAAGCTGATCAGCAACTTTCTCGCCCTCGGCACCGCGACGCTGGTCATCGAGGTATTCAAACAGGCCCGCGCCCTCGACATTGAATGGGAGCCGCTCTACGAGCTGGCACAACTCGGCTCCGGCAACTCCGCCGACCTGCACCGGATTATCGGCAACGCCGTCGAGGGTAACTACAAGGGCTATGTGTTCTCGGTCGAGAACTGCCTGAAGGACCTAAACTATCTGTGCGAATTGGGCGAGCAGACCGGAACCGCATCCCCGCTCCACCCGGTCCTGCGCCAAATCCACGCCGACGCCGTCGAGGCCGGCGCCGGAGACCGCATGATCAGCGAACTGCTGGATCCGGGGAGTGCGGGGAAGCGGTGAAAGGGGCGGGCGACGCGGGTTTGGGGACGGTTGACGGATTATCGGCAATTCCCGCGTCCCAGTTCCCTGTTGGTAGGGATTGAGATCGGTGGCTGTCCCCGATCTCCCCCGATCTCCCATCAACCAAGATGCGCGAGGTCAGCCACATGCTGAAGGCCATTCATGCCCAGGAGAGCCGCCAGGCGGCCCAGGACAAGGCTGATGCGGTGGTTACCGATCCGCGCCGCCAGAAAATGACAAAAGCGGCCGCGCTGGTTGAGGAAAGCATTGGCGAGACGCTGACCTATTATGTCTTCCCGGATATCCATTGGCGGAAGATCCGGACCAACAACCCGCTGGAGCGGATCATGAAGGAGATCCGACGCCGCACCCGCGTGGTCGGCGCCTTCCCGGATGGACAATCATGCCTCAACCTGGCCGCGGCCAGGTTGAGGCACATCGCTGGCACCAACTGGGCAACCCGGAAATACATGAACATGGCGCCGCTCTACACGGCGCAAACCGAAACCGCTGGAGCCGTCGCCTGATCAAATGTGCGAAAGATTCTGGACACTACCGTTGTCCTGACGAGGGCTGAGATCTACCGCGCACCGGCAATGACATACTGAGCTCCCAGGTGACCAAACCGGCCGACTGAACGACTGCGAGGACGGATGTGAGTGATGATGATCAAAATGGGGCCGTGGCCGGAACAACCCGAGGCGTTGTCAGGGCAGCTAAGCCCGTAGGTGTGACAGGGATCCGGCAAGCGGACTTCATCCGGGCCAGCGGTCATCGCGCCGCATCAACAGGCCCGACACATGACCGCAACCCAAACGATCAAAAACTCAAATCAATCCTTGCAAGTCCGGAGCCGTCCACACATGACAATGCCCTATTGCTATTCATCGCGGTTCAGGAGATCACCCTGGCGCTTCCGTCTCTGATGCGGTGACTATTCACTGTCGAGTTGATTCACGATACGGATGCCACGCCAGCGAAAGGCCTATCCGGTCTTCTCCTCCAAGACATCGAGAATGCCGCGGATCGTGACACACCGGACGACGTCCTGCTCGGCAAGTTCAATCTCGAAGGTCTCGGATAGCAATTCAATCACTTCCACGTGGCGAAGTGAATCCCAGGCCGCGACAGTCATGTGGGTACTGTCGATCGACAGCTCCGAGACATCGCAACCCATTATGTCCGCCACAAGAGCCAGAATCTCTTTGAGGGCCGTATCGTTCATGACTTACCAAAATTCGCTTTGAGATATTTCTCCCGGGATCGTTGACGAGAAATCTTTCCCGAAGACGATTTCAACAACCAGCCCGGAGGGACGATTGTCACGATGGTCGGAGTCAGTCCGGTCAATTCCGTTACTCTTTCATTCAATGCTTGTCGAATTTCGTCCAGCGGCGTCTCGGCGTTCTCCGGTTCCGCTAACAGGACAACCCCTTGTGTACCTTCTCGCTGCTGATCGATACCGAAAACCGCGATACGACCCGACTTGACACCAGTGACCGCCTCCGCCGCAAGCTCAATCACCGCCGGATCAATCAGATTGCCTGCTCGGTTGATCATGTCATCCCCACGTCCAAGGACGAAAAGTTCCCCATCACTCAAAAAACCAAGGTCATTGGTTGCGTACCAGCCATCTTGCGAGACCGGCCAGAACCGCACGCCATCCGTGTAGGATTCAACCAAAGTAGGACTGGCAATCTCAATTTGACCAACTTTCCGGTTTGCCGGCGCTTCGTTGCCATCGATGCGCAAGCGCATTCCCGGCAGAATATGACCCGAACTGGCAATCGATCTTCCAAGCTCTCCCGGATCCAATTCGGCCCAATGGCCGCCATCGTCGGAAACGATAGCCACCGTTTCTCCTCTTGCCGCCGCGCCATGGGCTGATTGGGTAACAGCAAACACATTCTCCGCCATTGCATAACAGGTCCCGAGGGCACTCTCTGAAAAGCCGAAGCATTTGAAACAATCAACGAAACGATCCATTGACGTCTTGGAAACGACCTCCGAGCAATTGATGATCAAGCGCGCGGAAGAAAAAGCGTTGTCCGGGATCCGCCAAGAGGCGCGCCAACGATTCACCATGAACTCGAACGCAAAGTTTGGCATCCAGCACAAGGTTCCGTTGTGCCGGGCGAAAGCGTCCAACAACCATCGAGGTTTGGCAAGCCATCGAAACGGGGATGTGCAAACAAACCTTGAGCCTCGCAACAAGGCGCCGAATGCTGCGGCGATAAGCCCCATATCATGGTAAAGTGGGAGCCACGACACCACGACGTCATCTTTCCGCCAATCGACCGCCCTGCCATACAAGTCCAGCTGTGCGAGAAGTTGCCTCTCCTTGACGATCATTCCTTTCCTGATCCCCGTCGTGCCGGACGACTGTTGATAGAACCGTATCGGGCTCGTTGGTTGAACGACGAGGTTCGCGGCGGTGTCATCACCGAATATCTGTTCGAGATCAATCACGGTTAGATCCAAGGGGGATTCCGCGATGGAACGTTTGACCTCGCCGGCCGCCAAGAATACCGCATTCGTGTGAGTCTCGCCGATCACCCGGAATTCAGCGGCGTAGCGCTCGGGCGCGATTTTGGCGTTGGGTGGGGTTAAAAGGCCCGGTACGCGTCCCGCCCACATCGCGGCAAGAAAGGTCAACCATTGCGTCTCGGGGTCTTCCGAAATTATCAGAACCAGACTCCCGTCGGGCGTGGCCTCCGAGATTCTCGCGGCCAACCGCGGCAAACGAACAAGTAGCTCCGCGCCCGAGTAACTTTGTATATCAGCGCCTTTTTCGAAGACCATAAGGAGTTGTTGGTCACCATCCCCTAGGTGGGAAGCGACTCTAGACCAGAAACCATCGGAGAGATTGGACAAGGCTGGATCAACCGCGGGGATGGACGAGATTCCAGAGCAATACCCGTCGACAGGCGTCGGGCTGATCGATTTCTCTTACCCCGTGCCAAAGCTGGCTGTTGTTGAGAAAAACGAACCCGGAATTCGGTCGATACGGGGCGGCGAACACTTCGTCAAAATAATCAAAAGGATTATATCCCACCAAACGTATTTTCCCCTCTCGCAGATCTAAAATAGTCGATCTTTTTAGTTGATAGACACGCGTGCCAAATCGATCGGGATCGGTCGGTCTGGCGATATACAAAATCATCGAGACGACTTTCAAATCAGAGTCACGATGCACCGGCAGAGAACAGCCCTCTCTATCTTCCTGCAGAACGACTTCGGTCTCCAAAGTGTCGAGTATGAGGTCTTTGACCGCTAGCGCCGCTTCCTTCGAAATCTCTGGGTCGCTCAACCGTTCCAACACCGCCCGCGCCACGAAATCGCTTTTCAGCCACCCCACCAGCCAGTGCCAAAAAACGACAGCGGCTTCGCATGGAAGTTGCGCACTTAGTTCGCCGAGCGGTTCTTCCAGACGATTGGACGAGTATTTGTTCTCGAACTCTGGACGTCGTGTGCGGACAAGAGCCGAATCATTCAACGATTCGAAAAAGCCATCGCCAGGCCAAAATCGATCCATAAGGGCATAGATTTCCGCGGGCAGAAAGTTCTGAAAGGCGAAGTGCGGCGTAACCTCCGTCTGGACATTGGTGACGGAAAGCATGTCGACAAGATGACGGTTTGCTCTCTCCGTCATGGCATCGGGATTGACGGCGATCCCAGTCCCAGCTTCGATTTCAACGTTCAATGCGTCAAGCCTCCACGACTATAAACCAAGTCCAAGCGACCGAAATGCCGTTCGGAAAGCGCGTCCGACAATTGCACGCCGCCTTCGAGTTCCGATGTGCTCTCGGGCGGACGAGAAACTATCACGAAAGCGTCGCGCGAATGTTGCATCCATGCCTCTGGATCAAGAAACGTGGTTTCGCCAGCGCGACCACACAGCACCGACAGGTCCACGAGGACATCAGCTTCACATGGAACGATCTCGTCCTCGACATAAACACTGACATCATGTCGTCGAGCGAACTTCGCGAGCCAGTAAGCCATTGCCGCCTTGGCCCTCGAAACGTCCACAGCGACAATCGACTCAAGCAGGCGAAATGGCATTGTGAGAGGCAAAGCGCCTTCTCCCGCCCCCAAAACCGCCAGGGATTTCGCCCCCGATAGCCGGCAGTGAGCGGCAACGATTCGAGA
>Ga0181593_10002664_pt1 | contig 16506 bp, 27 predicted proteins | sample 071ome_19_FD_133756 | JGI IMG/M metagenome (GOLD analysis project Ga0181593, IMG submission 133756) | Coastal salt marsh microbial communities from the Groves Creek Marsh, Skidaway Island, Georgia - 071413AT metaG (megahit assembly) | ecosystem: Environmental > Aquatic > Marine > Intertidal...
CTGTTCTTCTTCTACAAAGATTTGATCTGCTAACCATTGACGTTTCATTACGCTACCTCCGCTACACAGTTAGGAACTTCGCCTTCACGATCTTGACCAAGAATACCCGTGATTAGATCTTCACGGTTATAAGCAAGATTGATAGTACGGATTGTACCCCACTTCCAAAGACCACGATCATCAAGTTCATTGTAAAGTTGCTTATGACGAATGTCTGCCTCTTTTGCTGACTCAAACAATTCGATTACAAAATCACCTTTGGCGTTATTTGCTTGTACTTGCCACTTCATTATGCTACTCCTTCTAGGTTGTCAGCCAAAACGTCAAAACATTCGATGATATATTCAGAATCATAAAACATGCGAAGATCCATGAACATATCAGATTCAACAAAGTTCCAATTGATTTCACCACTTTGGATGTTTTCGTTATTTTCAACAGCGCGTTTAAAAGATTCGATAACATCGTTGTGGATCATTGAGCCATTTGGTAGTAACATATTGATTCTCCGTTATTCCTTATATATCTAATATAAGTCTTTTAACAGCAAATGTCAATAGTTTTTTGAAAAAAAGTTTGCTTTAAAAACAATTAGTTGTGATTTTTTTTCAAGTTTTTTACGTGACGGCTATGTATTTTACAACCTATAAACTCGTTATAGTAGTCGTCTGACAATAAAACTTCTCTATCAAATTGTTCTTTAGCTTCGAGATAACTCATTTCACCTTTAGTATTACATAGGTGGATTATCTCACGGTGAAAGTTGGATGGGCCTTTTTCTTCTACAAGCATTTTAACTTCTTCAGAAGATCCATAATAGTCCATCCAATCGCTTTCAAGTATTTTAGTACGTCTACGCTTTTGACCCTTTAAGGGAGGGAGCTTACGAGTAGACTTAAATAGTTTTTTACCAATATATTTTTTATTATTGCTCAAATCAGTAATACAATAAACATAACCAACATAATCACAGATCATATCACTGGTGAACTCAGTGTCACCATAATACCACATTAATCCCAGTCATCATCCTCATAGATATCGTCAAGCTCGTCCTCTTCATTTTCATATAGTTCTTCACCACAAAATGGGCAAAAGACAACTTCATCGTCTTCGTCTTCTGTTGTTACTGTAAACTCAGTATCGCAAAACAAACACTGATCTTCATGCCTTAAACCCATTAATGTTTCTCCTTATACAGATCTTGTTTTATAATAAGAACGATATATCTCAAATAGTTCTACTTGATCTAACGCTTCTTGGATTATATATTCATCACGCTTATGTGACTTTTCAGCAATAATCATTGCCTCCTCTTTACGAGGAGACATTCCAATAAGCTCACCTTCTTTATTACGTGTAATCCACATTTTAGAAAGTGATTTCGCATGCACCACCGACACACGCAGCAGAGCCAATAGTATCTACATCTGTAAACTTTTTAGTTTCAAGTTGAGCCGCAAAGTCAATTGGTTGAATGTTTTGCTGAATCTTTGTCCATTTGTGCAATAGGAACACGTCTTTCAAACAATATTCTGCATCTTTCATATCACCCATAAAGTAGTTGTCTGCAAACTTTTTGAAACGACGAATCCACTCAGCACGTAGATCAGAAATTTCTCCACGATATTCTTCAGGCATTTGAGCAACTGATGTAGCTTCCCACAGATCGTTAAAGCCTTTACGAGTATCTACAATCAAACCAGCAGCAAACAATGCAGCTTTACCATATTTATTTACGATTTGATCTTCAGTCAATACTTCGGTCATAGGTGCTTGGTTGAAATCTTTATCACCAGATCCACCAAGGAATGAGATACCAGCATAATAACCACGATTTTCATAAACGTAATCTTCTACTTCTTTCCACTGATGGTCTTGTACTGTAACAGTATTTGACACATTATGGCGTAGTTTTGGATGAGCACAACGCTTTTCACTTGTACCCGCTTCTACCCAGTTTTGCTGAACTAGCTTAACTTTTTCGAGAAGATTTTTACCATATAGTTCTTCACGATATAGAGAACCTTCAGGCGAAATAATTGGGAATCCAACAACGTAATCACTTTTACCAGCAGACCATACTGATTCTTCAACCATATATGGATTTGTTTCTGCAATAAGCTGAGCTACTTCAGATTCTTTGTTTAGCTGCACATGGCGAATATAGCGAGGGCTATGCTCGGCATGAATACCGCTAGCAGTTTGTAATAATACTGAAGCGTTTCCAGATGGTTTGACGCAAGTTGTTCTGGCCGCTGGATTGATTCCAATGAGCTTTGCAACGGTTTCATTAATTTGTTTGACAATCTTAGCTCCTTCACGCTGGATATTTTCATCGAGTAGTACATCGGGATTATTCATCCAACCAGTAATAGATACACCTAACAAGGCTTCACGCTCAAAGATACGCTTCGAAGCTTCAGTGATATAGTTAAAGTTAGTGTAACCAGCCTGCAGTGTACCCATAATAGAAGCAGCACGACATGCTTTAAAGAACTCTTCTTTTGTAGTACACTTACCACCATTGATTCCAGTAAGGTTGCAACCCTGCCAACCAGACTCACCGTCGATCTGTGGATACATTCCAATCTCAACACATGGGTTAGTTGTGAAGTCTTTATCTTCTACAAAATAAAATCCTGGTTCACCAAACTCTTTAATAGAAGTCATAAGCTTTGAAAAATCTTCTTTTGAAATCTCATTACGTACAATCACTGCTGAGTTATTTGAACGACCGCGTTGTGGGTTATCAATAAACCAGTTTCCAGTTTTTGCTTTCATCATTTCTTCATCATCATGACTAAACAAGCAAATAGTAGCAGAACGACGTACACCACCTGACAATACAGCATCAGCAGCGTGCATTGCAATATCATAGACTTCAACGGGCTTTAGTGCCGTGCGGCCTGACAAAACAATACCTTGTAGCATATGTTCAATCTTATCAAGTGCACGACGTAGTGGTTCTGGTCCTGGCGCTTTAAATCCACCAGAAATCATAGCACCTTTTGGTCGAATTTGAGACAAGTCAAAGTATACTTTACGACCTTCAAAGTCCGGATGAGTTCCACCACCTACAAAGTATGACGACATAAGAACAGCAAGAGAGTCAGCCCATCCTTCAATAGAATCTTCTACAATATAACCTTTTGCTTGCTTCTTACGTTCTTGTAAGTTTGGCATTTTTTCAACATGATGTTTTTGTACAGAAAATCCTGCACCAGCACCACACAATAGAATATAGAACACTTCACCAAAGAAAGCCGCACGGTCAGCGTATGTTGACGTACAGTTATACATTTTCATTTGTTGCTTAAGTAATTGTTCACCACCAAACTGCAAAGCACGTTGAGCACCTAAAGCATATTTTAATTTATAAAGAGACTCGGCTTCGTCAATCAATTGAGAAAGCTTTGGAGTCATTTGATCTTTGTAATACTCGCGGTGCATATCCATTACGCGAGTTACAGCTTCTTCCCAGGTTTCGTATCTTCCTTTGTCTTCATCCCATCTAGAATATCCTTCATAGAATTTAGTTTCAGACATTAATACGCGCGTATCTCTATCTTGGTTATTGGGAACTACTTTAAGCATTCGTACCTCTTATTGTTATGTGTTAATGTATTGATTGGTGAGTGGGCAGATTTGTGCAATTGCTTTGGCTACTTCTTGGGCTAACTCCATATGTTCTTTTTGTGTTCCATTTGCAGAGCGTAGTTCAATATAATGAATCCAACTACGAATTGTTCCATTTACATACAAACGAGATACAGTATTACCTTCTGGTAAGATTGCTCTTGCTTGCTCTTTAGCAATTCCTCTTTCAATTGCTTCACTATAAATTCTTTTTACTTGGTCAATGACTAAGGTTTGTTGAGCATTCCACCATGCAGTAAGTTCATTATCATCATGCTCAATACTATTCTGACGATTTTTTTCATCTTGTAAACGGGCTTCTCTTACCACAAAATTATCATCAAGATCTCGGATGTCGGCATACCGTTGAGAAAATTCTTGAAAAGAAAAAGAACGGTGTCTTAAAAGTTGTCGCGCAATGTCACGAGTTGTTTCGATTTCGATGCAAGCACTAGCCATTTCAAATGGTGACCAATGTTTATGTTTAATTAAATAGTCAAGTAATTTAGATGTAGTCTTTGTATTATTTTGATTAGCTGGATTTGAAACTCGTGCACAATAAGCAACTAAATCTTGTATATTATCTAGGCCTCCTGCTGCAAGTTCTCCACCATAAATTCTATTCGTTGGCTGGCTATACGAAACTAGTCGCGCTTTCATTAACATTTTCTCCAATAACTTAACTTCAATTTACCTTCAAGACCCGAATATATATTCGAATCAATAATTGCTTGTGGATCAAGGCCGGATACAAACATATCATTTATATCTTTGTCAATAATTGACTCAGGCCATATCACCACTTTATTTCCACGTTCAAGTACACGTTCCATACGTTTTACGATTTCACCATTGCGCGGTTCATTATCAAATACGTACACTGCATTCTCAATATTTTCTAAACCCTTTGAGTTACCATCAGCACCAGCCATAGCAACAGCATTACGAATAAACAGACTATCAATTGGACCTTCTACAACGTAGTATTGTTTGTGAAAGTCTATTTCATTAAGTCCAAAAATTTTAGGCTTATCCTCGTCAATCATAATAGTAAGATAGCGAAGACTATTCGGATCGAAGGCTCGTCCAGTAAATCCAAACATATTACCTTTCTCATCGATAAAGGGAAGAACCAGCCGCGGCTCATCTTTAGACGAGAGTTTGTTTGGGATTATAGAATTTACCCAGTCATTAAATTTAGAAGCATAATATAATTTATAATGCGCGTTCGTAGGAATCTGCCGTTTTTGCAAATATTTTTTTACGGGATGATTTTGTTTCAATGATGAAACTTTTTTAATTTTAAGAAGTGGTGACTTACCTTTTTGAAACGCTGGCTTTTTCATAGTAAGCTTATCAAGCGGTTTGATTGGCTTAGGATTTAATAGATCACGCTCAATCTTTGAGTCAATAACATATTCATTATAAAGAGAAGGATCTATTGTTTGTAAGAACCTATCAAACTTAAGTGATACACCACAATTGTGGCAATAATAAAATGCTTTATTGTCTTTATCGAGGATCCAACCTCGTGCTTTTACTTTTGATTTTTGAGAATCTCCACAAATAGGACATCTCAAATTAGCCTTATATGGACTATAAGACTTAATCGCAAATCGATCTAAACGGGTACTGAGAATACCCGCATACTTCATGTCTATATGATTCATATTTACCTCGGTATAGTAATATTATGATTATACCATAACGAGTGTGTTTGTACACCGTTTTATGTCATAAAGAACATTTTTACAAAAGCTACTGCGATTGCACCTATGATAATCCAGGTAAGCTTTACAATGTTAGCAGTTACTCTTGAATTTTCTTTTACCTCGTCATTAAGCAAGTCTAGCTTTTCTGAGTGTCTATTAATACGGTCAACAAGATTAGCACGGTCCGCTTCTAAAGAGTACAGCTTTTCTTCAGTGCGAGCTAATGATATCATCATGTCTGCCATCTTATCGATCTTTTGTTCCATGCGATCTAAACGATCGGCTACGTTTTCTAGATCCATTACTCTACTCTTTCTTTGTTTGCGTCGTCTATAGCATCGTTTACTTCTTTATAGTAATTTTCGTATGCTAAAATAATTTTTTGTTGTTGTTGCACCATAGCGCGGATATCACTAAAATTCAATCCTAGGTTTTCATACCCTTCACCGGTCAAAACAAATAGTCCAAATGGTTTACCATCGCTGATTAGCTTAGCTAGCTTTTCATCTATGTTATCAGCATTAAGTATAGTCCATTCAACTTTACGCATATTTAATTGATCAACTGGAGGTAATACTAACTCCGGTTTCTTTACAGGTTTTGCACTAACCTCAATCTGTTGTACTTGAGGTGAGCATGCCGCGAGACTTATAATCATCGTAAAGCCAAGGGCACTCTTTGTTAAAAGTGACGTCATCTTTTGCATTTTTTTCAATCTCCGTTAGCTCAGCGCCTGATAATAATTCAAAACATCTTCCAGCATTTATAGTTCCTCGATTCACTGCTCTTTCAATTGATTCGGGCTTTTCAGCCGCAAGTAATCCTAAATCCATATCTGCTAGTTTTTCAGATAATCTATTATTTTGTCTTCGTATTTCCGCATATGCTGCGTTAATTTTTTTATTCTCTTCAGCTATAGCCGCATAATCTTGTTGCATACTCTTTAGGGCTTCCTCATTGGTAGCCACAGCCATTTCAAGTTTTGCGTTATTTTCTGTTAATATGGCTATAGTCTTCTGTGTGTCGGTGTAATACCAATAACCAATTCCACCCATAGTCATTATAACAATAAAAAGAACTGCCGAAAGTTTCATAGTATATCACGTAACCTTTTCTTTGGTGCGTCCTTTTTATTTCTATCTTTATATTTTTTCATCATCTTTGGTGTAAAGCCAACTTCACCATCTGGTCCATAACCAATACCGGCAACTTTACCAGAACCTACTGAGTTTGCAATCTCTTCACCAAATTCAGCTTCAAACTTTTCATTTATATCTAAGCTTTCGGCAATATCAATATATTCTAATAATGCTTCTTCCGTAATTATATCAACACCTTTTTGCTGGTGTTCCTTAATTAACCATAGAGCTGCAGCATAAGAACCAACACGAGTTTGTCCGGCTGGTAACTTTTCAAGTAACTTCTTTAATTTAAGAACAAGCAAATCAAACTTACCAAAGGCTGCACGCTCTTTCGTAGTTTTATTGCGCTCTGTTTTCTTTTTTAGAATATTTCCACGTTCATCAATAATACCAAGATCATATGCTTCCCACTCATTAAATGGTGTAGCTAATCTCTTAATAAATTCATAAACGAGAAATAAGTCAAAAGCACCTGATGCCATTAGATTTTCCTTAGCTCTTCAATAATAATTGGATCAGAAGGTATCATACTTGAATTAATAATCTTACCACTATATTCAATATGTTCTGGTAAGTAATTCAAAAACATTACAAATGGTTTCAATAAATGATGGTAACCTTCTAACTTCATAAACAACATATTAGTTGACATAGGACCAAAACAGTTGTATAATACTATTAAGTGATTAAGAATAAGTCTAACCCTTAATTCATTATCCTCATCATATCTCTTAAAGAGCCGTTTGAGATATTGGAATCTCTTTAGATCTTCATTGAATTCTTCTATCGAAGCTGCTTTCTTCATGTCATATGATTTAGCAGCGTATATGATAAAAGATTCTTCATTTAGTTTCATATTACAGTATGGTCCTATGTGATGTTATTAAGAATCCGCTACTGTTGCGTCTTCAATTGCTGTATTACCAGTTACACCTGCGTCTCCTGCATCACCAGCAGTTACTGCCATAGCGACCAATGTTTCTGCACGGTGGCGTGTTGCACCAGTACCATCGGTATAAGTTGTGTAAAGGTTCCAGCCACCTGTGCCTAAGCCTTTTGCTTTGTTAGCGGTTACTGAAGCTTCTGTAATGTCAACCAAATATGCATTAGCTGCATCTGCCGAAGACAGATATTTTGGTGCAGAATTTGCTTCGTCTGTTTTTCCCCATAGAGCCATTGTTGTTCTCCTTATTGCTATGAGTCTATATTAATTATAATATACTTAAATTAATATTTTGATGCTTTCTTACTTGCAACCTTCGCCGCGTTAAGTGCATCTTTAGTACCATCATGATCAGCACCAAATTTTTTGTGCATATTAATTACATGCTGATGGGCTCTTGCAGCATTATCGTGATGTTCAGCGCCTTTTGGCCATTTATTACCTACGGGCTTTGCTTTTGCTGCATGATCTGCTGCTGCTTTTTTATGCATTGCTAAATCGATTTCTTCTCCAATCTCTACTGATTCGCGAGCATCAATATAAGCTTTTGTCTTACGTGCTTTTGCCATTTGCTTTTTAGCGTAATCCATTGAACCCTGTGCTGCTGCACCTTGAGCTTGAGACTTACGTTTGACATAAGCAGATTTTGCCTTATCCATAGAGATTTCGTCTAGGTTTTCTGCTTGTTCATTCATATATTCTTTAAACGACTTCATTACTTTTGTCCTCTTTTAGCTGATAGATATGCGGCTACTGCCATCTCTCTACGTTGTTTATCTGATTTACCTGCAAACTGTGGGGCGTCGGACGCCTTAAAATCTTTAATCCAAGAACCAACGCCATCTGACACGTTAAGCTCTTCTTTCATTGACTTTCCGTGTGTATTAGTAGCATGTTTACGCAGCGCTTTATAGAATTTGTTTTTAGCATTTCTATCTGCCATATCTAAGCCTTTTTCACGCTTACGGATAATATTTTTTTCTTTTGAATAATCAGCCTTATCGCCGTCACGCACAATCTTAGCAGTAGCTGAGTTACGAGCACGATCACTTTGATACTTTGCTTTGTCTTTATATCTTCTCATTGCATTAGGCGTATCAAGTACTTCGTCAATTTGAGTTTCTTCTTTAGCAAGTTTACCTGCAGCACGGCTAATGCCTTGACGTCTCTTAAGACCCTTTTTACCTTTCCAAGGACTAGCGCCTCTTCCAACGTCGTATGCACTTTGAGTACGATCATCTGATGCTTTTCTAATATAAGAAGCAAGTGTAGATTTTTTCAATTCGTTTACTTGTTCAACTTCTTCTTTCATGCTTGCCATTTTTTTCAAAGCTTTTGAATGGTGTTGTTTCTTATTCATAGCTTTTACCATTTCAGCGTTTGACTTAGCATTCTTCATCATTGCTGTAGCGTCTGCTACACCTTGAGTATGGTGGGCTTTTTGTTTATCGTAAGCTGATTCATCAATAGCTGCTGCAATAGCTTTTCTACGATTATGAAGATACTTATCAGTACCATCAACTTTACCATCGTTATTGATGTCTTTATCTTTACGATCTTTGTGCTTACCTTTAAGCTCTTTTTTATTTACTGGATCCATGTTAATCTCCTAATACTTTCTAGTATTTATTAGTTATCTACTTTGGCACCACCGCGCCACTGGTAACAGGACCAGTACTTCGCTTTCCACTTAGGGCCTGGATTATCACATCCATGGCGAGCTCTAAATGAAGCACGACGCTTAGGGTCATCCCTTTTAATTTCCATATTCGGATCACCGAATCTTACTACAACAACTTTACCTTTGTCGTTTTTCACGTACACTTTAAATTTTTTATTTGGATTTTCAGAAGTACGAATAGGATCGTTAAGCTTAACCTTTTTACCTTGATACTCAGCAGCTTCTACTACGAGATCTTCGTAAAGGTTACACTCTTCACAATATTGATCAATTTGTTCTTCTCTTAGTTCTTTAAAGCTTTTCATTTCTTTTTCTTCTTTTTGTTATCAGGATGCCCTTTACCGCCATCGGCTCTATTTGCCCATACAGCTTTTCGTTGAGCATGAGATACGTATTCTTCATCCATATCATCGCCTTCTGCTTCAAGATAATCACGTACTGTACGAATATAATCTGTAGCTTTAGTCATTTTAGACTGAACCCACTCAGGCAGATTATCATCGTCTTGAATCATACCCATTAGTTTATCTACAGCAGAATCAATTTGCTTAAGTTGTGTTTTAAGCATACTTCCTTCTTGATCGTATTCGCCAGGATCTTTTGCTTCTGACATGAATTCTGAAAAACGTTTCATTTGATTACCCGTAAAGTTTTGTTAGTGTATTTGGACCAGCTACACCATCTGCAGTTAGACCATTTGCTTGTTGGAATTTTTTAACTGAACGCTTTGTACCTGGACCAAAGATTCCATCTGCACCAATACCCAATGCAGCTTGCATATTTTTTACTTCTTCGCCGCGATCACCAACTGACAATGTTACTGAAGTAGAACCTTTAGCTTTCTTAGTTTCTTTCTTAGGCTTAGGCGCTGCTTTACCAGTAAGAAGTTCCATTGCTTCTTCGAAGTGATGTTCTCTATCTTCTAACCCGTTATAGCCACCATTAATTCGCTTCGTTGCTTTCTTTACATCGCAAGCATCGGCATACTTATTCAAACCATTTGTATCCCAGAACCAACATGCTGACTCAAGTGCACCTTCTACTGTCTCAACATATTCAACTGCGTCTCTTAATCCTTTTCCGATTGAGTCGGCAAAACGTGTATAGTTATCTCTGCCGGTAAGCTGAATATACCCACGTCCTCTGAACTTCCATCCATCACCAGAATCTGTATCACCATTACCCATACGGCTAGCGTAAACAACATTAGCAATTTTTTCCGGTTTGCGTGCATATTCTTCTGCATCTCTTCCACCACGTTTAAAGTACTTCCCAAACACAGCGTCTAAAGCTTTTGCTGAATAGTTTAGGTTTTCTGCCATAAAAACAAATCCACCTGACTCATGTCCGCATTGTGCAAGAAACATTGCAATACGCTCAGGTGTGTTGATTTCATATTTTGGTAGTAGTTCTACCATCGCTTCATAAAGCGCTTTACCCTTTTTTGCTTTTGGGAACATGTGCTTCATGTGATCAAGTGTAAGTGGAAAATCTGACATTATTTTACATCCTTTATTTTATTTGCTTTTGGTTCTTTATACACATTCTTATGTGTTTTCATTGGCTCTTGGCCAGGAGTCTCTCTAGCATATTTATCAGCTAATTCACTAGTGCCCCAGTATCCTGCTGCTTCTGCAATATTTTGTAATGCAGTGCGAAGCTTAATCTTATTACGCATATCTAATTCACCGTGATGCTTTTTAATCATTTTGCTTAAATGATTAGCAGCTCGTGTAACCCTTGCTTTATTTGATCTATGGTTATAATCTCCGGCTTTGTCTTCTGCATCTAATGTCTTTTTATACGCTTTAATTACCTCTGGATGTGGTTTTATTTCTTCATACATATAAGATTCGTATTGGAACGTGTGAGAATAGTCTGCAACCTTTTTACCATTTTTATATTGGCCCAATTTCATTGCCATTTCTTTAGCATAACCTTTGGGACTATATGTATCTGCCCACTCCCACTCACCATTTTGCCATTCCATAACCTTCCATTCGCCCCTATGGCGTTCGTTATGGTCTAATTGTTTTTCAACTTTAAATCTACGACCAGTTGGAAATTTAATTTCAAGCTCTCCATTAGGCCCAGCACGCTTCCAACTAGGTGCCTTTGCTGCTTCTGCAATATATTCTTCAGGCACGCAATTAGGGACCATTTTCTTTCCCTTCTTTTTCATGCCTACTTGCTTATAGCCTTTCCAACATGCTTCTGTGAATTGCTTAAAGGTTTTCATTTGCCTTTCACCTGAGATGCAAGATCTTTATCTGCTTTGCCCCATGTACCAGAAGATTTAGTAACAAAAGAATTAACTCGTGCAAATCCCCATTGTGATGGTGTAGTACCCGGCCTATGGCCAGTACGCCATGCCGCTACGCCTCGATCATATACTTTTTTCAATACGCCATATGGCATGCCTGATTTTTCAGCCTTTTTCTGTAATGCAGATTTTACTTTTGATTCGTCAAGCTGTAGTGATTCGTGTATTTCTTTCACTAACTGTAATAGCTCTTCATCGTTTTCAAAAGATTCTTTGATTGGTTTATTAGCCATAGAAGTTTTAGAACGAACTGCACGTACTTTAGCTCTATCAAGCTCTCGCTCGTGTGAACTTCTCATTCTATTCTTCTCATCTTTATGCTGATCTTTTAGCCTGTCGATCTCCGCAGTTTGTTCAGTAGCCATTTTACGATTAAACTTAAAACGACGGTCATGCTTTACACTCCCATCTTTTTTTAATAATTCGTGAAAACGTTTTTTCTTTGGTGTGTCATATTCCTCACCATACATTTCACGATACTTTTTAGTATGCTTAGATTCTTTTGTCTTTGCAGTAGCATCACCCGGTGCTGGTTTATAAGCAGCTGGATTATTATCATCCATCTTTGCACCTTTTTCAAAGTGTGCTTTACGCTTTGCCGCAGTTGACTTAGATAGACCAGAATGGTATGTTTTATTTTCAAACATATTTTCAAACTGTTCATTAATGTTAATAGTAAAAGTATTTTCAAATTGCTCGTTAACGCTCTTACCACGAATACGTGCCATTTCAACTTTTCTTACTTGAGGAATAAGTCTTTTTGCAATACGCTCAATAGCAGCTTGACGCTTTTGAACTTTCTTATCAATCATAGACTTTTCACTAGCTGACATTTCCTGATAAGATTTACCTTGAGCTCCGGCTACCTTTTTACGAATAACGTCAATAGCTTTTTTACGTGCTCTTTTCTTAATAGTCGCAAGGTCAGCTTTACGTTTCATTTTACGCTTACGTGCCATAGCAATACGAGACGCATACTTTTTCATAATACGTCCACGTTTCATACGCTGTGCTACTGTAAGTGGAGCTTCTGTAAGAAGTCCTTCTGCTTCTAATTCTTCTGACAATTGCATACCTGCTCTTACTAGATCATATAGTTTTTGGGAAGATGATTGTAATTTACGTGGTAAACCTTTTTTAAACTCTTCTGGTTTACCTTGAGATGCGAGTGCTCTCATTTTAGATGCTGACATGCCTGACACATCATCTGCATCCGGATCACGTTCACCGGCTGACACGACTTTAATGCTATCAAAGGTATAGTCTTTACCATTATATTTTGCTAATAGATCGTCAAATTGTTTTACACGATCTGAGCCTACAACTAAAATTACATTCTTATAAGATTTTTGTAGCTCGGCTAAAACTTGCATAATAGTTTTAGCTGTAGTCTTTTTTACAATAGAACCAAATGCTTTCTTAGCATATGCGATCTTATCATTATATGAAAGGGGATTCTTTTTCTTATCCTGAGATTGGCTTAAGTACACAACAGGAGTTGCGCTATTTTGTTTTGCCACTGATTGGATTTTATTTACAAGCTTTTCGTGGCCTACTGTAATGGGATTCATTCTACCCCAGCCAACAACTACTGTTTTACCAGCTTGTTCTTTTAAATCAGGATTGATTTCAACAGTGTTCTTTACGAACTCTTTGTTGTCTTTTTCCTGTTTCTTTGTCTTTTTTTCGACGGGCTTTTGAGCCTCTACGTTCTCATTATCGTTTTCCATTGTACCTCTCTATCGCAGGTTTTCCAAAGACTGACTGCAATTAACTAAGACTATTTATAATATGTCGTAACCCAACCTTTGGATATTTTGAGCGCCAATAGTATTATTAATCATAGTGATATGATTTTGTGTTAATTGCTGTGGCTTCATTTGTAAATAGTAATTTTCTATTTGTGGATTATAATTTGAAGATTGACTTACTCTTCCACGCGCAGGAAAAGTCCATGTTGGTTTAGTTTGTGTAGCACCAAATCGTGTTTTCATGCCTTCAAAAATTGCAATCTTTTTTTCTTCAACTAATAAATCTTCATACTTAATAATAAGCATATTGCGTTTCTTTTCTTCTGGCATTTTCCAAAACCATTCATTATGAAAGTGAAGATATGTTTTAGCTAAATTAGCTAAATTTATTTTTTGTGGACCAAGCTGAAACTCTGGTTGAATAGCTTCTTGCGCTGGATATTTACGTTGAGTTTTAATCCAATCAACAGTGTTACGGAAACAAATAGATTCTACCCAAGTGTATGGATTTTTATGAATAACGATTGTAGGTACTTGTGGATTCCAACCTTGAGGTGGATCAATAAAATGTTTCCAACATGCATTAGTTCTATTTTGTTTTTGGGCACCAAAGTTTTGAGTCATTGATTGCTCAATAAAATTTGTACCCGATCTCTGTAATCCAAAAATAAAATATTTCATCCTGTAAATCCTTCTCGCCATTTATTCGAAAAGGCTTCTCTATAATTTTGTACTTGTGCTCGTGGGTGGTTTTTAAATTGTACAGTACGCTGAATATTAGATGTTGACACTCGAGCCCAACATACAACTTGTTCTGGTTCTGATACGTATAGTGGTAAACCAGACTTACGTTGCATCATTAACCATTTGTCTACGCCAACACTAATTCCATTATCTCTAGCATCTTGCCATAACCACGCCGCGGTCTTTGGAGTAAGCCCTGCTGCGTGTACACCTATTGCTCGTGGTATTTCTTTGAGTCTTTCAATAGGACCAACTGGATTATAATCGGTTTCATTGACTACTCGATGACCAAAGGTAACTACAGCCATGTCAGGTATATCAATATTTTTTACATCACCTTTTACAATAGCGTCATGTTCTAGAACAATGCATGCCTTATCGAGTTCAATGATACGTTTCCAACATTTAATATGAGAACTATGACAACAGCAATTGCCTTGAGTATTACTATAGCGTGGATTCTTTTTAGCTCCTACCGAACGAAAAGCTTCATCACATGGTACGTTTTCTACGGCATTAATAAACTCATATGGTAATCCATGCTTTTCACATGACTCTGCACATCCCTTTGCGTATTCCATTGAGATTTCATTTTCAAGTCTTCGAATAATAAGTGCACGATCAATTTTCATAAATCTCAAAATCCTTTGCAAAATATTCTTCTACTGCCTTTTTTGTAGCAGCATCGTAATAATCATTTATAAGATTAGGATCTGTTGGTTTTATACCAGCTTTAAACGCTTGTAACCCATGTTGAGGTTTACCATATTTACTTGCAAACGTAGTGGTGTGAATATTTAAACTATCATAGTTCCAAAACTCTCCTACGTTTTCATCACCTATTTTTAAATAGTCGGATTGTAGTATATGATTAGAACCATCTGATTCATAGTATCCATTCTGCATAATTTGTCTAAACTGGCTAGGTGTAGCACTTGTTCTATTATTTCTATTTAAAAAGAAAAACAAACTTAATTGGCGTTCGAATGGATTTCTTATTACGCCAATTACTCGTTTATGACGAGCTGCTTCTTTTGTAATAAGACCTTCATTAATAATCTCATTTAACGTAAGATGAATAAACCTATATTGCTTACGATGTTTATCTAAAACAGCTTGTGGGATTCTACTATTTTTAATACCAGAATCTCCAACTGCCGTATAGTAATCGTCGGGATAGCAATAGTTTTTAATAAAGAATGTAGCTAAGCTAGTGCTTGCATTCTTTGGAATTCGTATAAAAATAAAATTATGTTTTTCACTTATGACCATTGTACTATATTAGGATTCGAGTCGTTTAAATATTCTTTAGCATTTTTTTGATGATGAGCTTTGAGCTTATCCATATCAAATTCAACACTATCTTTAATTAAAATACCAGTGCAAGCTGGATATGTCTTATCTATATATGCTTTATAACCAGACGGTGGAGTAAAGCCACCATTGTAATGATTCGTAATACCAGGAGGTTGATAATCGTGGAATGTAATAAAATCAAATTTATCATATAAACGAGTTAAAGCTTCATATCGTAGGCTTGAAATACTATCGATAAAAAGAAAGTTAAGTCTATCGTCCATATGACTCATCCAAAATTCATAAGCATTTTGCAAAAACTCTTGGCTTACCATATGTCTACGAGTTGCTCGTGTAGCGGGATTCAAAGTAGTTTGGTGAATAAGCTTACGATTCTCATCTTCGGATAGATCGGCTTTCATCTTATCTACCCACTCTTTGTCAGTCTCAATAGAAATTGTATAAGGACTGTGCTGAAAGAACATAGGTGTACTATTATATCCAGCACCTAGTTCCATAACACCAGTAACTTTAAAAAATTCTATGATTGTTTTATTAATGGGAACGTGGGATCCCCATGTACGCATGTGTTGTTTATTCATAATGACTCCATATAAAAAAAGAGGACCGAAGCCCTCTTATTCAAAGACCTTCTGGCCTATTTATTATGATTTTAATTTGGCGATTTGCATCATGCAATTCTTAGCTAGATCATATTGACCTTGACTTGCAAAATGAGTAGCTGCTCTGCTATATCCAACAACTTCAGTCCATCTTAAAAATCCAGCCCAAAGTTTTTGAAATTTTGAACGATGATCGATTGTGACTGTATCTACTAAAAACGCCATTATACCCATCCTTTTAAATTTTTATTTACTGGTGGAAAAGATTCTTCTGCGATACTACGAATCTCACCGCGTGAAATTCCAATATCGTTTAGCTCTTTATTTGAAAGCTTTGATAGTTCTTTAATCGTATCATTGATTTTTGAACGTCTATCCATCTGCGCAATAATGCGATATACAAAAGATGAAATCCAGTCTAAGCGGAAGAACTCAGCAGTGGTTAATACTAATTGTGACATGTGTGTCTCCTGTAATGTCATTCCTTTTCAAGAATATTTATTACAGAAATAGGTAAAAATGGGTTACCAATTAGGTATAGCCGAGTTGCACATATGTCAACTCTAGCCTATAGCTCCACCACGCTTAGTATAATTATCGTAATAAGTTTTATCAAGTTCACCTACCGCAGTTGGGTCGGTTACTTTTCTAC
>Ga0181593_10002665_pt1 | contig 16505 bp, 16 predicted proteins | sample 071ome_19_FD_133756 | JGI IMG/M metagenome (GOLD analysis project Ga0181593, IMG submission 133756) | Coastal salt marsh microbial communities from the Groves Creek Marsh, Skidaway Island, Georgia - 071413AT metaG (megahit assembly) | ecosystem: Environmental > Aquatic > Marine > Intertidal...
GAGCATCGGCGGGTGAAAGATCAGGCCCGGGTCCTGCAGCAGCGGGTTGAGGTCACGGCCGTCGGGCGCCGGCGGCACCAGGCGATCGAACGGGTTGGAGGTCAGCAGCATGAACAGCAGGAAACCGATGCTGACCATGCCCATGACCGAGATCACCCGCGCCACCATCGGGTCGGGCAAGCCGCGGCTGAACAGGGCCACGGCGAAGGTCCAGGTGCCGAGGATCAGCCCCCAGAGCAGCAGCGAGCCCTCGTGGCCGCCCCAGACCGCCGAGATGCGGTACTGCAGTGGCAATGCCGAGTTGGAGTTCTGCGCAACGTAGGCAACCGAGAAGTCGTTCTCCACGAAACTCCAGGTCAGCGCGGCGAAGGCCAGTGCCAGGAACAGGAACTGCGCACCGGCCGCGGGGCGCGCCAGTGCGACCCAGCCCGGCACGCGCCAGATCGTGCCGGCGAGGGGCACCGTAGCCATGATGATGGCGACGCACAGCGCGATGATCAGGGCAAAGTGGCCGAGTTCTGGGACCATGGCAGGGCTCCTGTAGGGACCGGGCTCAGTAGTTCACCGAGGACTGCGGCTGGCCTGCGTCCTTCTTGGCCACGCCCATCTTCTGCGCCTTGTCGACGGCATCCTGTACCTCGGGAGGCATGTAGGACTCGTCGTGCTTGGCCAGCACCTCCTCGGCGTAGAAGACGCCGTCACCACCCAGCTTGCCGCGCGTGACCACCCCCTGCCCCTCGCCGAACAGGTCGGGGAGGATGCCGGTGTAGCTGACCGTGACCTTCTTCGCGGTGTCGGTCACCACGAAGGTCATCGTCAGGTCGCCCGACTTCCTCTGCACGCTGCCGTCGGCGACCATGCCACCGAGACGGAACACCTTGTCCTTGGGCGCCTCGCCGTTCAGCACCTGGGTCGGGCTGAAGAAGTAGGCGATGTTGCTCTGCAGCGCACTCAGCGCCAGCGCCGCGGCCACCGCCACACCGGCGATGGCGATGGTCACGAAAACGAGCCGCTTGTGTCGGGCCTTCATGCTTGCTCCTCGGCGTCACGCATACGCTTCAATCGACCGACCCGGGCGAGAATGGTTCGCCGCCGCTTGCGCAGGGCGAGGATTTCAGAAGCCAGCAGCAGCACGGCCATGCCGTAGCAGCTCCAGACGTAAAAGGCGAAACCGCCCTGGGCGAGGAATTCCATCATCGCACCCCCTCCTTCTGCAGCTGCTCTGCGACCCAGGTGGTGTCGGCCTCGCGTTCGAGGATGATGCTGCGCACGCGCATGAACGAGGTCGCGAAGGAGTACATCCAGAACGCGAAGGTCAGCCCGAGCATGCCGAACAGGATGTTGCCGTCGATGTCCGACATCGACGAGCGCTGGTGCAGCGCCGCGCACTGGTTCGGATCGGGGCAGTTGATCGACCAGAAGATGACCGGGACCATCACCAGCCCGACGATCGCCAGCAGCGCCGCGGCACGGTCGGCACGACGAGCGTCGTCGATCGCCGAGTGCAGCGCCAGGTAACCGACGTACAGGAAGAACAGCACCAGCTCGGAGGTCAGGCGCGGGTCCCAGTCCCACCAGGTGCCCCAGCTCGGCTTGCCCCAGAATGCGCCGGTGAACAGCGCCAGGAAGGTGAAGATCGCGCCGGTCGGCGCCACCGAGACCGCCATCATGTAGGAGAGCCGGGTGTTGAACACCAGGCCGAGCGCCGACCAGCCGGCGACCACGACGTAGAGCCACATCGACATCCACGCCGAACCGACGTGCACGAAGATGATGCGGTAGTACTCCTTCTGCGGGTTGCTGCCGCCGAGCCGATCGGGAGTCTCGAAGAAGCCCCAGTAGAGGGAAATCAGGCCCGTGATCACCGCCAGCGCCAGGAACCAGGGCGTCATGCGGCCGGCGAGGCTGTAGAACGTGCTCGGCGCGGAGAAGTGGAACCAGTGGCGTTTCATCGCATACCCATCGCGTTGATCATTCGACGGAGATCCGCAGCGCTGCCGCCGTCGCCAGCGGGGAGAAGGCCAGGGCCAGGACCAGGAATGCTCCCAGCAACGCCATGAACGGCTGCACGTCGGCCAGGTCGATGGTGCTGACCGCCACCGCGCCCGAACCGTAGACCAGCACCGGGATGTACAGGGGCAGCACCAGCAGGGAGAGAAGTATACCTCCACCGCGCAGGCCGAGGGTCAATGCCGCGCCGATCGCGCCGATCAGGCTCAGCACCGGGGTGCCGATCAGCAGCGCCAGCATCATCACCGCCAGGGGCATGCCATCGAGGTGGTACTGCAGCCCGATCAGCGGGGCGACCAGCACCAGCGGCAGGCCGGTCAGCAGCCAGTGCGCGCAGATCTTGCCGAGCACCAGCACCGACAGCGGCTGCGGCGTCAGCATCATCTGCTCCAGCGTGCCGTCGGCATGGTCGCTGGCGAACAGCCGCTCCAGCGCCAGCATCGAGGCCAGCAACGCCGCGACCCAGACCACGCCGGGCCCGAGGAAGCGCAGCATCTCCTTCTCCGAACCGACGCCGAGCGGGAACAGGCTCGCGACGATGACGAAGAAGAACAGCGTGGTCAGCACGTCGGTGCGCCGGCGCATCGCGAGCGTGATGTCGCGGCGCAGGATGACCAGGAAGGTGCGGAACATCGTTCAGCCCCGTTGTGGCTGGCCGGCCACGCCGAGGTCCAGGGTGCGGATGGTGCCGGAGGTCAGCGCCACCTCCTGGTGGGTGGTCATGATCACCACGCCACCACGCGCCACCTGGGCGACGATCAGCGACTCCAGCAGCCCGACCGCCTTGACGTCGAGGGCCACGAACGGCTCGTCGAGGATCCACAGCCGCGCCCCGGTCAGCAGCAGGCGCGCCAGCGCGACGCGCTTCTTCTGGCCCTGCGACAGCACCGAGGTCGGCAGGTCCTCGAAGCCGCCCAGGCCGATGCGGCTCAGCGCACCCCAGATCGCGGCGTCGTCGACCGCGTCGCCGTCGAGGATCGCGGCGACCCGCAGGTTCTCCGCGCCGGTCAGGTCGTGCTTGATGCCGTTGAGGTGGCCGAGGTAGATCACGTCGCGGGTGAACTCCTCGCCGAGGCGGCGAATCACCTCGCCGTTCCAGCGGATCTCGCCCGCCTGTGGCAGCAGCAGCCCGCACAGCGCGCGCAGCAGCGTCGTCTTGCCGCTGCCGTTCGGGCCGCGCACGTGCAGCAGCTCGCCGGAGGCGACCATGAAGTCGAGGTTGCTGAACAGCCGCCGATCGCCACGCTGCACCTCCAGCCCCTCGACTTCGAGTCGTGCGGGCAGGTGCGGTGCGCTGGGCGCGGTCTGCTGCGGCGCGGTGGTGACGTCCTCGGCGAGGCTCAAGGGCGGGTCCAGGGTGCGAACAAGCCGCTCATTATACGGGAGAAATCAACCCCATGGGGGCACCGTTCCCGGCCCGCCAGGGGTCACGCGAGGCTGCGGCTCAACTCCCCCCGGGGATCTGCCACACCTGGCCCGCCTCGCCGATCACGAACTCGCGGAAGCGCGCGGCGACGGCCGACAGGCGCTTGCCCTGACGCTGGACGATGTACCAGTGGCGAGGGATCGGGAACGACTTGACATCGAGCACCGCCAGGCGCCCTGCGGCAAGCTCCACGTCGAGGGTATGGCGCGAGACGATGCCGAGACCGAGACCGGCCTCGACCGCCTGCTTGATCGCCTCGTTGCTGGTCATCTCCATGCCGCTGCCCTGGCCGGGGCGCCAGCCGTGCTCGGCGAAGAAGCGCTCCATGGCGATGCGCGTGCCCGAGCCCGGCTCGCGGATCACGAAGGTCTCCTGCTTCAGGCTGGAGGGATCGATGCGCTTGCGCGACGCGAGCGGGTGGTCCGGCGCCGCGATCACCACCAGCGGATTGTCCATGAACACGACCGCCTCGAGCGCGGCGTCCTCCGGCGGCTTACCCATGATCACCAGGTCGCACTCGTTGAGTTCCAGGCGGCGCAGCAACCCCTCGCGGTTGGTGATGTCGATGCTGAAGGTGAACGCCGGGTTGCGCTGGCGGAAGGCCGCCAGAAGGTGCATGGTCATCTGGTTGGCGGTGCTCGGCACGGCCAGGTTCAGGTGTCCGCGCTCGCCGCCGCGCAAGCCGTCGAGCACGTCGTCGGCCTCGTCGAGCAGCTGCATGATCGCGCGGCTGTAGAACTGCATCTCGCGACCGGCCTCGGTCAGGCTGACCTTCTTGCCGACCTGCTCGAACATTGGCAGTTCGATGTGCTGCTCGAGCTGCTTGACCTGCATCGACACCGCCGGCTGGGTCAGGAACAGCTCTTCGGCGGCACGGGTGAAGCTCAGGTGACGGGCCACGGCCTCGAACACCTTGAGTTGGCGCAACGTGACGTTCATCCGGCGCTCCCCCTGTCCGGAGTCTTATATGGCCAGCCGATACTATCAGAAATTTCTTATAGTCACAGCGCCCTGCAGGTCATTCGTGACCCTCCGGGAAACGCAACACCCGTCCGCGCTCCGGGTCCTCGTCGGCCAACCGCTGGTCGAGCAGGCCCGCGAGGTCGTCGAGCACCCTGTTCAGCAGCAGCCCGGCCTGGGCATGGAACAGCCGCAGCCGGCACGCCACGGGCCGGTGCAGGCGCTGCTCGGCGTCCACCTCGAATGCGGTCCAGGCCACGAGCGGCACGTCGTTGAGGTCGCGGTCGACGACGATCCAGGCGTCTTCCTGAAGGATCAGGTCGAGGTGGCGCAGCGTCGGCAGCTCGAAGCGCAGGGCACCCCCGGCACGTTTCAGCGCAAGACAGACACGATTGAAGCGATTGGCGTCGAGACCGCCCGGTCGGTGCTCGAAGACCGGGACCTCTTCGTGTCGGGTGTAGGGTGGCACGCTCAGAGCCCATGAAGGGGTCGCCCACCGTCGCGAGACGGCCCCTGGGCTTCCCTGGCAAGGCGCGGGGGTGCACGAAAGAGCGCGCATAGCATCGCTACGCAAGCGATTTCGGGGGTCCCCGCAACGCCGCAAGGGACGTTCAGGGGGCGTCGCAGTAGGTGGCGTGGCTCCTTCATGGGCTCTTAATCGGCCCCGAGCTCACCCTCCGGGTCCCAGCCGGCGGCACGCGCGCGCTCCAGGCCCTCGGCCTGGATGCGCATGAAACGCTCACGCAGGTCGTCCGGCAGCGCGGCGACGCTGAAACCGTACTTCTCCCACTCGGCGCTGACGCGCACCCAGAGCGCCTCGACCTGGCCGGGCGTCCAGCCGGCACACCCCTCGCCTTCCGGCAGCAGGCCGAAGATCCAGGCCTCGCGGATGACCTTGCCGGTCGGGGTCATGCCACCGAATTCGTCTGCGTCGAGTCCGACGTAGTTCTTTGCTTCGCGGTTCATGGGCGCATCCTAGCGCGTAAGGCTGGCGAAGAGCGTCGGCAGGCGTTCCGGCAGCCGCTGCACGTGGTCAACGACGGTGTAGTGGCTCTCGCCGAAGATGCGCTTGACGTAGCTGTCGGCGTCCGGATCGAGGGTCAGGCAGTAGGTCAGCACGCCCCGGGTGTGCAGCTCCTCGACCGCCTTGCGGGTGTCGTGGCGCAGGTGCTGCGGGTCGCGCTCGTCGATGTCGGCCGGCTCGCCGTCGGTCACCAGCAGCAGCAGCTTGCGCTGCTCGGGCTGGCGCAGCAGGTGGTGTCCGGCATGGCGCATCGCCGCGCCCATGCGCGTCGAGAGTCCACCGCGCATGCCGGCGAGGCGCGACTTGGCGTCCTCGTCGAACGGCTGGGCGAAATCCTTGAAGCGGTAGTAGTGCACGTCGTGGCGGCCGTCCGATGCGAAGCCGTGGATCGCGAACGGGTCACCGATGCCGTCGATCGCGGTCGCCACCAGCGCTGCTGCCTCGCGGGTCAGGTCGAGCACCGTACGGTCCGCGCCCGCCACCGTGTCGTTGGTCGATTCCGAAAGGTCGAGCAGCACGACCACGGCCAGGTCACGCCGCTTGATGACGTTGCGCATGGTGATGCGCGGGCTCGGCTGTTCGCCCATGCGGACCGCGATCATGGCGTCCACCGCGGCGTTGAGGTCGATCTCGTCGCCGTCCTCCATGTTGCGCACCCGCTGCACGCCGGCCGGGGTCAGCAGGTCGATGATCTGGCGGATACGCTGCGTGATCGGCTTGTGCTCGAGCAGGATGGCATCGACGTCCTCCGGGTTGCCGCGTGGCTGGCGGCGCTCGTAGACCGTGGCCCAGTCGGGCCGGTGCAGCTGCACCTGGTAGTCCCATTCCTGGTAGTGGAACGGATCGGAGACCGGCTCCTTGCCCCACATCTCGTTGTAGCTGACCCCCTCGTCCTCGTACGGGAAGACCTCGGTCGGACAGGTCCAGATCTCCTGGGCGTCGTCGCCGGCGAACTCGCAATCGACCTCGTTCGCCATCTCGATGATGCTCACGTGGCGCCGCACCTGGCGCTGGCTGGACGGCACGTACTCGACGTCGTCGCGCCAGTCGAACTCCTCGAATTCCCAGGCGTAGCGGTTGTCGTCGCGGTAGGGAATGCGAATGCTCTGCAGGATGCGCAGGCTGGGCACCTCGCGTCGCGCCGTGAACAGGTTGAACAGCTCGACGCCCATGTGCCACGAGAAGTTCTCGTCTTCCCTGTGCGCCTCGATCTCGGCATGGAAGCGTGCGGCGAAGGCGTCGAGTTCCGGGTCGTCGCCGCTCACGTCGGCATCCAGCAGCATCAGCGCGAGGTGCTCGAGCTTCTCCACCGTGGCGTGCTCGACCGCACCCGTGGATTCCGCCTCCAGCAGCGAGCGCCACAGCTTCTTGAGGCCGGGGAACGCCATCACCGCGTTGTATTCCACGCGCGCGTCCTCCAGCAGGCCGATGAAGAACATCTGCGCCTGGCTCAGCTGCTCGGCGGAGATGGCCTGCCGCGTGTAGCTGATGTGCGCGGCCATGTGCGCGGCGGTGGCGCGGTAGATCTCCAGCCCCTGGATCTCGCCCAGCGGGTCCACCGCGTCGGGCAGGTGCAGCACCCGGTGCTCGATGTAGGGCTTGAAGCCTTCGTAGTCGGTGGCGGTGGGGCGCAGGAAGAAGTCGCGGCCCCACAGCGCTCGCAGGTAGAAGTTGAGCTTGCGCTGGGTGTCGATGAACAGCGTGCCGCGCCGCTGCTTCTGCAGCATGGCCCGGCTGTCGTTGGTCTCGAGGTTGAAGTAGGCCTGCAGGTTCTCGAAGTCGCGGCGGTAGGCCTCGGCCCCGAAGAACGCCCAGCGCTTGAGGCCGCTCAGCGTCAGCTTGGTGAGCAGCTCCTCCATGTGGTTGAGCATCGGGCGCAGGCCACGCGAGGCCTTGGCCGAGAGCTGGTGCACGAAGGCGAGGTAGCCACGCAGCAGCTCCGGGTCGCCGAGGCGCCTGGCCGCCGTGGGCATGGTGCTGAAGAGCAGCGCGATGACCTCGCCCGAGGTCATCGACGAGAGCTTCATGGCCGCCTCGATGACGTCGCGGATGATGTCCTCGCCGCACTCCTTGACCACCGCCGGCATCTCCTCGAGGTAGGAGATGACGATGTCGTTGCCGCGACCGAGCTTGGTCAGCCCCTTGGCCCCCTCCAGGTAGTCGTGCAGACCGGCCGGCGACATCACCCGCGAGGCCTCCTGGAACACGCTGTCGAGCGTATCGAGCACGGCCGGGCCGGCGTCCTGCATCGCCTCCCGGTAATCGTCGAGATCGAGGGTCATCGTGCTTCCCGTGCCGGGACGCCTAGCCGAAGAAGGTGTGGACCGCCGCGTTGAGCGTATCGCGCATGTCCGGGTCGTCGGTCAATGGCACCACCATGGTCATGGTGCAGGCCGCCACCGGCTCGATGCCCTTGCCGATCAGCTGGCCGGCATAGACCAGCAGGCGCGTCGAGATGCCCTCGTCGAGGCCGTGGCCCTTGAGGTTGCGTGCGCGGTGCGCGATCTGCACCAGCTTGCCCGCGGTCTCGGGGTCGACGCCGCTCTCGCGCGCCACGATCTCGGTCTCGGTCTGCTCCTCGGGGTAATCGAAGTCGAGCGCGCCGAAGCGCTGCTTGGTCGACTGCTTGAGATCCTTCATCAGGCTCTGGTAGCCGGGGTTGTAGGAGATCACCAGCTGGAAGTCGGCGTGCGCCTCGACCATCTCGCCCTTCTTGTCGAGTGGCAGCTGGCGCCGGTGGTCGGTCAGCGGGTGGATCACCACCGTCGTGTCCTGACGCGCCTCGACCACCTCGTCGAGGTAGCAGATCGCACCGATACGCGCCGCCCTGGTCAACGGCCCGTCCTGCCACTTGGTGCCGTCGACGTCGAGCAGGAAGCGCCCGACCAGGTCGGAGGCGGTCATGTCCTCGTTGCAGGCGACGGTGATCAGCGGCCGACCCAGCTTCCAGGCCATGTACTCGACGAAGCGCGACTTGCCACACCCGGTCGGTCCCTTGAGCATCATCGGCATGCGCGCCTGGTACGCGGCCTCGTAGAGGTCGATCTCGTTGCTTACCGGCTGGTAGTACGGCTCGTTGCTGATCTTGTACTGGTCGATGCTCATGAATCCCGCTCCTGGCATTCGCTAAGTCGATAAAAAAAGCCCCTGGCCGTCGCTGCGGGCAGGGGCTTTGAACGGTCCGGGCTGCCCTGCCGGTTCAGACCTTGATCGGGCCGCGGTAGATGACCATGGCCGTGCCCTGGGACTGGGCGAAGTTGTCGTAGCCGACCAGGCGAACGTGGTTGTTCGGATTCGCCTTGTGGCACGCCTCGGCCTCGCTGAGAATCCGGTCGACGTCGGTCTCGCCGAACATCGGCAGCTTCCACATGTACCAGTAGGAATCGGTGGCGTTCTCCGGTTCGGTGTGCTCGACCGCCGGGTTCCATCCCTTGTTGACGATGTATTCCACCTGGGCGCGCATGGCTTCGGCATCCAGCGCCGGGAGGTAGGAGAAGGTCTCGAACTTGCGGCTGTTGGGGTCGGACAGGCGCGAGCTGTAATCCTGCATGTCACTCATGATTTTATCCTCGGTAGATTCCGGTGTTCCCTGGACGGCTTACTTGTGCGCCACGTCGAGCTTGTCGACGGTGTCGAACTCGAACTTGATCTCTTTCCACGTCTCCATGGCGGCCGCCAGCTCGGGGCTGGACTGCGCGGCCTTGCGCAGCACGTCGCCGCCACGCTTCTCGAGACCCTCGGCGCCGTTGCGGTTGCGGTCCTCGACGCACGCCTCGAGCGCGACGCGGTTGGCCGCGGCACCGGCCGCGTTGCCCCACGGGTGACCCAGGGTGCCGCCGCCGAACTGCAGGCAGGCATCGTCGCCAAAGATGGTCACCAGCGCCGGCATGTGCCACACGTGGATGCCACCGGATGCGACCGGGAACACGCCGGGCATCGAGCCCCAGTCCTGGTCGAAGAAGATGCCGCGGCTGCGATCCTCCTTGATGTAGGAATCGCGCATCAGGTCGATCCAGCCCAGCGTCGCCTCGCGATCGCCCTCGAGCTTGCCGACCACGGTGCCGGAGTGCAGGTGGTCGCCACCGGACAGGCGCAGCAGCTTGGCCAGCACGCGGAAGTGGATGCCGTGCTTCGGGTGCCGGTCGATGACCGCGTGCATCGCGCGGTGGATGTGCAGCAGGATGCCGTTGTCGCGACACCAGTTGGCCAGGCCGGTGTTGGCACACCAGCCGCCCGTGATGTAGTCGTGCATGATGATGCGGGCGCCCAGCTCCTTGGCGCGCTCGGCACGCTTGTACATCTCCTCGGGCGTCGGCGCGGTGACGTTGAGGTAGTGGCCCTTGCGCTCGCCGGTCTCGGCCTCGGCCTTGTGCACCGCCTCCATGACGAAGTCGAAGCGCTGGCGCCAGCGCATGAACGGCTGGCTGTTGATGTTCTCGTCGTCCTTGGTCAGGTCGAGACCACCACGCAGGCACTCGTAGACCGCGCGGCCGTAGTTCTTCGCCGACAGGCCGAGCTTCGGCTTGATGGTGCAGCCGAGCAGCGCACGGCCGTACTTGTTGAAGATGTCGCGCTCGACCTGGATCCCGTGTGGCGGGCCACCGCAGGTCTTGACGTAGGCGATCGGGAAACGCACGTCCTCGAGGCGCAGGTGACGCACCGCCTTGAAGCCGAACACGTTGCCGACCAGCGACGTGAAGACGTTGACCACCGAGCCTTCCTCGAACAGGTCGATCGGGTAGGCCACGAAGGCGTAGTAGGACTCGTCGTCACCGGGGACGTCCTCGATCGCGTAGGCGCGGCCCTTGTAGTAGTCGAGGTCGGTCAGCAGGTCAGTCCAGACCGTGGTCCAGGTGCCGGTCGACGACTCGGCGGCAACCGCGGCGGCGGCCTCCTCGCGCGGAACGCCGGGCTGCGGCGTGATCTTGAAGCACGCCAGGATGTCGGTGTCGAGCGGGGTGTACTCGGGCATCCAGTAGGTTTCCCGGTAATCCTTGACGCCTGCGCTGTAGGTCTTGACTGCCATGGTTCGATTCTCTCCTTGCATTGGAACCGGGTTCCCGGGACGTCGCCCGCCGGGGCCGCGGTGAGGCTGGTAGCCTGGGTAGCGACTCTAGTGCGGTTCAACCATAAATAACAGTAAATTGTTTTTATTTTTTTTATCAGTTTTTACTTATGCATTATTTCTTCGGTCCGGGCCTGCAAACCCAAGCGTAGCCTACCCTCGCGGGACAGGCTCGCGGGTCCCTCCCGGGACACCCTTTTGCTCGGCGCCACGCTGTGGCTAAATGCGCCCTCTGCAGGCACAGACAGGACGAGCGAGACGATGAACGCCATCCCCGACACCCTCTACCAGTCCGAGCTTTCCAGCCTCGAGCTGATCGGACGCGGCAAGGTCCGCGACCTCTATGCCATCGACGACGACCACATGATGATCGTCACCACCGATCGCATCTCGGCATTCGACGTCATCCTGCCGACCGCGATCCCCGGCAAGGGCGCGGTGCTGACGACGGTGTCGCGGTTCTGGTTCGAGCGCATGCGCGACATCATCCCGAACCACATCGCCACGCTGTCGCTGGCCGACGTGCTGTCGAATCGCGAGGAGCGCGAGCAGGTGCGTGGCCGCGCGATGATCGTCAACCGGCTGCGTCCTCTGCCGGTCGAGGCGATCGTGCGCGGCTACCTGGTCGGCTCCGGCTGGAAGGACTACCAGAAGGAGGGCGCGGTCTGCGGCATCCCTCTGCCCACCGGGCTGCAGCTCGCCGAGCAGCTGCCGATGCCGCTCTACACGCCGTCGACCAAGGCCGAGGTCGGCGAGCACGACGAGAACATCGACTTCCAGCAGACCGTCGAGCTGATGGGCGCCAAGCTCGCCGAGCAGGTGCGCGACGTCACCCTGCAGATCTACCGCGAGGCGCGCGACTACGCCGCCGGCCGCGGCATCATCATCGCCGACACCAAGTTCGAGTTCGGTCTCGACGGCAAGGGCAACATGGTGATCATCGACGAGGCGCTGACCCCGGACTCGTCGCGCTTCTGGCCGCTCGACGGCTACCGCCCCGGCGTCAATCCACCGAGCTTCGACAAGCAGTTCGTACGCGACTACCTCGAGACGCTCGACTGGGACAAGACGCCGCCCGGCCCGGAGCTGCCCGAGGAGGTGCTGCGCAAGACCGCCGAGAAGTACCTCGAGGCGCAGCGGCGCCTGACCGGGGTGGTCTGAAAGCCAAAGGCAAGGGCGGTGCCCCGGGGCACCGCCCTATCCTCTTGATACGGCCTTTGCGTGGGTCGGACTTCAGTCCGACAGCATGCCGGCGTCGGACTGAAGTCCGACCTACAGCAGCCTAACCGACGGCGGGATCCCGCCTCACTTGACCTCGGGATCGAGCTCGCCGCTGGCGTAGCGCCCGGACATCACCTCCAGCGAATCCGCGCTGATCTTGTCGGCCATGCCGGCGCAGCCGAAGGCCTCGTAGCGCGCCTTGCAGATCTCGCTCATCGCCGCGGTGGCCTCCTTGAGGAACTTGCGCGGGTCGAAGTTGGCCGGGTTGTCGTGCAGGTGGCGCCGGATCGAGCCGGTCGAGGCCATGCGCAGGTCGGTGTCGATGTTGACCTTGCGCACGCCGTGCTTGATGCCCTCGACGATCTCCTCGACCGGCACGCCGTAGGTCTGGCCCATGTCGCCGCCGAAGCTGTTGATGATCTCGAGCCAGTCCTGCGGCACCGACGACGAGCCGTGCATGACCAGGTGGGTCCTGGGAATGCGGGCATGGATCGCCTTGATGCGTTCGATGGCCAGGATGTCACCGGTCGGCGGCCGGGTGAACTTGTAGGCGCCGTGGCTGGTGCCGATGGCGATCGCCAGCGCGTCGACGCCGGTCTGCTTGACGAAGTCGGCCGCCTGCTCGGGGTCGGTCAGCAGCATCTCCTTGTCGAGCTTGCCCTCGGCGCCGTGGCCGTCCTCCTCGCCCATCTCGCCGGTCTCCAGCGAGCCGAGGCAGCCCAGCTCACCCTCGACCGAAACACCGCCACCGTGCGCCATCTCGACCACGCGCCGCGTGACGTCGACGTTGTACTCGTATTCTGCGGGGGTCTTCATGTCGGGCATCAGCGAGCCGTCCATCATCACCGACGTGAAACCGGACTGGATCGAGCGCAGGCAGACGCTCGGCTCGGAACCGTGATCCTGGTGCATGCAGATCGGGATGTGCGGATAGGACTCCACCGCGGCCTCGACCAGGTGGCGCAGGAACGCCTCGCCGGCGTACTTCCGCGCGCCGGCCGAACCCTGCAGGATCACCGGGCTGCGCACCGCGTCGGCGGCCTGCATGATCGCGTGGATCTGCTCCATGTTGTTGACGTTGAACGCCGGCAGCCCGTAGCCGTGCTCGGCGGCGTGGTCCAGCAGTTGGCGGAGTGAAACGAGTGCCATGATGTGCTCCTCTGGTTGGCGAGTGTCCCGGTGGTTTCGATACCGGATCAGGTGGGTTGGGGTGTGGGGCCGACGCGCAGGATCTTCATCGCGCTGGTGCCTCCATGGACGCCGCTCAGGTCGCCCTTGGTGGAGATCACCAGGTCGCCCTCGGCGACCACGCCCTCGGCGACCAGCACCTCGAGCAGGGCTCGGTTGATGGCCGAGTAGTCGTTGCCTACCGCCTCGAACGGCACCGGGTAGACGCCGCGGTACAGCGTCACCCGGCGCAACGTCTGGCGGTGTGGCGTCATCGCGTAGATCGGGATGCCGGAGCCGACGCGCGACATCCACAGCGCGGTGTCGCCGGACTCGGTCAGCGCGGCGATCGCCTTGACCGGCAGGCGATTGGCGACGTACATCGTGGCCATCGCGATCGACTCGTCGACGCGGCTGAAGGCGTCGTCGTGGCGGTAGCCGCCGACCATCGCCTCGCGCTGGCGCTCGGCGCCCTCGCAGATGCGCGCCATCGCCGTGACCGCCTCGACCGGGTACGCGCCGATCGCGGTCTCCTCGGAGAGCATCACCGCGTCGGTGCCGTCGAGCACGGCGTTGGCGACGTCGAGCACCTCGGCACGCGTCGGCAGGGTCGCCGAGACCATCGACTGCATCATCTGGGTCGCGGTGATCACCGCGCGATCGGCGCTACGCGCCAGGCGGATCAGCCGCTTCTGCACCCCGGGCAGCTCGGCGTCGCCGATCTCGACCCCGAGATCGCCGCGCGCGACCATGATCGCGTCGGCCGCCTCGATGATCTCGGCCGCCGCGGTCACCGCCTCGGCGCGCTCGATCTTGGCCACCATTCGGCCGCTGCCACCGGCCGCGGTGAACAGCCGCCGCGCCTCGTGGACGTCGTCGGCGGAGCGCACGAACGACAGCGCCAGGTAGTCGGCCTCGAGTTCCGCGGCCAGCCACATGTCGGCGCGGTCCTTGTCGCTCAGTGCCGGCGCGGAGAGCCCACCACCACGCTTGTTGATCCCCTTGTGGCTCGACAGCCGGCCGCCGACCAGCACACGGGTCTCGATGCGACCGCCGGCGACGCCGGTCACCTCCAGCACCAGCCGGCCGTCGTCGAGCAGAAGCGCATCGCCCGCCACCACGTCGGAGGCCAGCCCGGCGTACCCGCAGCAGACGCGCTCGGCATCGCCGTCGCCGTCGTCACAGGTGATGTCGAGTCGGAAGGTCGCCCCCGGCTCCAGCTCGACCGCACCCTCGCGAAACGCCCCGACGCGGATCTTGGGGCCCTGCAGGTCGACCAGCAGCCCCACCTCGACGCCCGCCTTCTCGGCCGCCGCACGCAGCTGCGCGACGCGCGCACGGTGCTCGTCCGGACTGCCATGGGAGAGATTGACGCGGGCGACGTTCATCCCCGCCGCGAGCAGCGCGGCGAGCGTTTCCGGGGCGTCGACCGCCGGGCCGAGCGTGGCGACGATCTTGGTCCGACGCGGCATGGACGGCAGGGAGACCTGGCTCAGCCGGACGCGCGCGCCTCGAGCATCGCCACCGCGGGCAGGGTCTTGCCCTCGAGGAACTCGAGGAAGGCGCCGCCGCCGGTCGAGATGTAGGAGACGCGGTCGCCGATACCGTACTTGGCGATCGCGGCCAGGGTGTCGCCGCCACCGGCGATCGAGAATCCGGCACTCGCCGCGATCGCGTTGGCGATCGTCCGGGTGCCTTCGCCGAACTGGTCGAATTCGAACACGCCGACCGGACCGTTCCAGACCACGGTGCCGGCCTCGGCCAGCGACGCGGCGAGCCGCTGCGCGGTCGCCGGCCCGATGTCGAAGATCAGGTCGTCGTCGGCGACCTCCTCGACGCGCTTGATCTCGGCCTCGGCATCGGCGGCGAACGCCTTGCCGCAGACCACGTCGGTCGGCACCGGGATCTCGCCACCGGCGTCACGCGCCGCGGCGATCAGCCGCTGCGCCTCGGGCACCAGGTCGGCCTCGTAGAGCGACTTGCCGACGTTGTGGCCCGCCGCGGCGATGAAGGTGTTGGCGATGCCGCCGCCGACGATCAGCCGGTCGACGACCCGGGACAGGCTGTCGAGCACCGTCAGCTTGGTCGAGACCTTCGAACCGCCGACGATCGCGACCATCGGCCGTGCCGGTGCGTCGAGCGCGCGCGCCAGCGCGTCGAGCTCACCGACCAGCAGCGGCCCGGCGCAGGCCACCGGCGCGAAGCGCGCCACGCCGTGGGTCGAGGCCTGGGCGCGGTGCGCCGTGCCGAAGGCGTCCATGACGAACACGTCGCACAACGCCGCCATGCGTTTCGCCAGCGCCTCGTCGTCCTTCTTCTCGCCCTGGTTGAAGCGCACGTTCTCGGCCAGCGCGACCTCGCCGTCGGCGAGCTCGACACCGTCCAGCCAGTCGCCGACCAGGCGTACCGGGCGGTCGAGCAGGTCGCCGAGGGCCGCGGCGACCGGCGCCAGCGAGTACTGCGGGTCGGGCTCACCCTCCGTCGGACGGCCGAGGTGCGACATCAGCAGCACCTTGCCTCCGGCGTCCGCCGCGTGGCGGACGGTCGGCAGCGCGGCGCGCAGCCGGGTGTCGTCGGCCACCGCACCGTCGCGCAGCGGCACGTTGAGGTCCTCACGGATCAGCACGCGCTTCCCGGCGAGGTCGAGGTCGGTCATCTTCAGAACGGTCATCGACGCACTCCCTGTCCGACCGCCCGGTTCAGCCGGCGTTGACCAGCGCGACGGTGGTGTCGAGCATGCGGTTGGAGAAGCCCCACTCGTTGTCGTACCACGAGCAGACCTTGACCAGCGTCCCCTCGGAGACCTTGGTCAGAGCCGCCTCGTAGATCGACGAGTGCGGATTGTGGTTGAAGTCGATCGAGACCAGCGGCTCGTCGTTGATCGCCAGCACGCCCTTGAGATCGCCGTCCGCCGCCTCGCGCAGCACCGCGTCGACCTCCTCCTTGGTCGTCGCGCGCGCGGCGACGAAGGTCAGGTCGACGACCGAGACGTTGATGGTCGGCACGCGCATCGCGAAACCGTCGAGCTTGCCGTTCAGCTCCGGCATCACCAGGCCGACGGCCGCCGCGGCACCGGTCTTGGTCGGGATCATCGACTGGGTGGCCGAGCGTGCGCGGCGCAGGTCGGAGTGGAAGACGTCGGTCAGCACCTGGTCGTTGGTGTAGGCGTGAATCGTGGTCATCAGGCCGTTGACCACACCGATCGCGTCGTGCAGCGGCTTGACCAGCGGCGCCAGGCAGTTGGTGGTGCACGAGGCGTTGGAGATCACCGTGTCACTGGCCTTGAGCACACCGTGGTTGACGCCGTAGACCACGGTCGCGTCGACGTCCTTGCCACCCGGCGCGGAGATGATCACCTTCTTGGCGCCGCCGGCGAGATGCGCCGAGGCCTTCTCCTTGCTGGCGAAGAAGCCGGTGCACTCGTGCACGACATCGACGCCGAGCTCGCCCCAGGGCAGCTTGGCCGGGTCGCGCTCGGCCAGCACGCGGATGCGGTCGCCGTTGACGACTAGGTGGTCGCCGTCGACGCTGACCTCGCCCGGGAACTTGCCGTGCGCGGTGTCGTACTTGGTCAGGTGGGCGTTGGTGTTCGCGTCGCCGAGGTCGTTGATGGCGACGATCTCGATCTCGCC
>Ga0181593_10002667_pt1 | contig 16491 bp, 19 predicted proteins | sample 071ome_19_FD_133756 | JGI IMG/M metagenome (GOLD analysis project Ga0181593, IMG submission 133756) | Coastal salt marsh microbial communities from the Groves Creek Marsh, Skidaway Island, Georgia - 071413AT metaG (megahit assembly) | ecosystem: Environmental > Aquatic > Marine > Intertidal...
GCACGCGCGTTGGCGCCGAAGCCGAGCCCGTCGGCGATGCCGGCGGCGATCGCCAGCACGTTCTTGACCGCGCCGCCGAGCTGCACGCCGACCAGGTCGCGGCTGGTGTAGGTGCGGAAGGCCCCGGCATGCAGGCGTCGGCTCAGCGCGTCGGCGAACGCCTTGCGGTTGGCAGCGACGGTGATCGCGGTGGGCAGGCCGGCCGCCACCTCGCGCGCGAAGGTCGGTCCGGAGAGCACCGCCAGCGCGGCGATGCCCGGCAGGCGCTCGGCCGCGAGCTCGCTCAGCAGCCGACCGCTGTCGGGTTCCAGCCCCTTGGTGGCCCAGGCGAGACGCGCGTTGTCCGGCAGCAGGTCGGCGAGCCGGTCGAGGGTCTCGGCGAAGGCGTGACTCGGCACCACCACCAGCACGTCGCGCACCCCGGAGGTCGCCTCGGCGAGGTCCGCGGTGGCTTCGAGGTCGGTCGGGAACGGTGCGTCGGGCAGGTAGCGCCGGTTGACTCGCGCGCTGGCCAGTGGCGCGATCTCGTCCGGGTCGTGGCCCCACAGGCGCGTCGGGTTGCCGTTACGCGCGAGCTGGATCGCCAGGGCGGTGCCCCAGGATCCGGCGCCGAGGACGGCGATCGGCGCGCGGCGCGCAGCCATCAGGCGTTGGCGGTCGGTGCCTGGCCCTGCTGGTGCTGCGCATACAGGGCATCGAAATTGATCGGCTCGAGCAGCAGCTGCGGGAAGCCGCCCTTGATGGCCAGGCTCGAGACCTCCTCGCGCGCGAACGGGTAGAGGATGTTCGGGCAGAAGCTGCCGAGCAGTGGACCGAGTGCGGCCTCGTCGAATCCCTGGGCCACGAACAGGCCGGCCTGGTGCACCTCGATCAGGTAGGCGGTGTTGTCCTCGATCTTGGCCTCGACCGTCACCTTGAGCACGACCTCGAACTGGTCGTCGGCAACGCGACGGCTCGACGACTCGATGCCCATGTTCATCTTGGGCTCCCAGCTGTTGCCGGCGTAGACCTGGGGGCTGTTCGGGTTCTCGAACGACACGTCGCGCAGGTAGAGCTTCTGGATGTTGAACTGCTGGGCCGGGGTTTCGGGAGCGGGGGCCGGATCGGTCGCCATGGGATGTCCTGTGCTTGTTGCGGCGCGCGTGCCGCGGGTGGGGATTCAGTCGAGGCCGAGCAGCGGATCGAGCTCGCCGTCGAGGTCGAGGTCGACCATCTCGTCGAAGCCACCGACGTGGCGCTCGCCGATGAACAGCTGCGGCACGGTATCGCGACCGCCGCTGCGCGCGCTCATCTCGCGCCAGCGCTCGGCATCGACGTCGACGCGGATCTCGTCGTAGGTCACGCCCTTGCGGTCCAGCAGGCGCTTGGCGCGCTGGCAGTAGCCGCAGGTCTGCGTGGTGTAGAGGACGATGTCGGACATGCGCGTTACTTCTTGCGCGTGACCGGCAGGTTGGCACTCTCCCACGCCAGCATGCCGCCATTCATCATGTAGACCTTCTCGAAGCCGGCCTTGCGCAGCGTGCCGCAGGCCGGAGACGAACGCGCCCCGGAGCGGCAGGCGACGATGATCGGCTTGTCCTGGTACTTGTTCAGTTCGACGTGGCGCTTGGGCAGCGTGTTCAGAGGGATGTGCACCGCGCCGACGACGTGCCCCTCCTTGAACTCCTTGGTCTCGCGTACGTCGAGAAACACCGCGCCCTCCTTGTTGAGGAGCGGCACCGCGGCCTGCGGGTCGATGCGCTGGTAGCCGCTGAAGCGGTTGCCGACGTAGCTCCAGACGATCATGCCGATGACCACCGCCAGCCCCATGTGGAGGTAGGGGTGGTTGCCGGCGAACTCTATGTATTGCTCCATGGGTGCGTGTCTGCCAGGGGCCGATCCACGCGGCGTGCCCGGTCACGGGCAGGCTCGCGCTGCGGCGGGTTGTGGGTTCAGGAACGGTTGCAGAAGACTTCCCGCATCATGCCGAGCAGGCGCAGCGTGCGGTTGTCGCCGACCCGGTAGTAGACGCGGTTGGCCTCCTTGCGCGAGGTCAGGATGCCCTTGTCGCGCAGGATCGCCAGGTGCTGGGAGATGTTGCTCTGCGAGGTGCCGACGTACTCGGCGATCTCCTGCACGCTGATCTCCTCGTCGCCGAGGGTGCAGAGGATCTTCAGGCGCAGCGGGTGGGACATCGCCTTGAGCGAACGCGAGGTGCGCTCGATGTCCTCGTCTTTGGTGATCACCATTTCGTCGCCGACCTTCATGGCACTTCTCCCGTGGCCCGCGAAGGGCATTCCATTAATAATGAATTATACATTAATACATTGACACACGGTCAGCCGGGGCCTGCGTATAATCGCCGCGCAAGCGCCATGCCGATGCCTTCACACCCCGTCTCGTCACCGAGCGCCGCACCGCGTGCGCGCTGGTCGCTGCTGCTCTTCGGAATGCTCGCAACCGTGGTGGTCTGCGCCGCCCCGGCGCCTTCACCGCAGGAGCTCGAGGCGCTGCGTGGGCGCATCAAGGCGCTGCAGGCCGAGCTCGAAGCGACCCGTGGCGAGCAGGACCGCGAGCGCGAGAAGCTGCGTGCGACGGAGGTGCAGATCGGCAACCTCACGCGCGATCGGCAGCGCATCGAGCGCGACCTCGCCCACCACCAGGAGCGGCTCTCGGAACTCGAGCGCGAGCGCACCGTGCAGACCCGCGCCATCTCCGGCCAGCGACGCGAGCTCGCCGCCCAGGTGCGTGCCGCCCACGCCATGGGGCGCCAGGAGCAGCTCAAGATCGTGCTCAACCAGGAGGATCCGGCACGCCTCGGCCGGGTGCTCGGATACTACGGCTACTTCAACCGGGCGCGACTCGCGAGGATCACGGCGATCGAGACGGCGCTCGACAAGCTGCGGCAACTCGAGGCCGAGGTGCTCGCCGAGCAGTCGCGCCTCGACGTGCTCAACGCCTCCCACCGTGACAGCGCCGCTGCCCTGGAGGGCGAACGTCGCGTGCGCGCCGAGCTGCTCGAGCGACTGGCTGCACGCATCCAGGACCAGGATCGCGAGCTCTCACGGCAGCGTGCCGACGAGGCGCGCCTGGCGAAGCTGCTCGAGCAACTGCAGCGGGCGCTCGACGAGATGCCCGCGGCCGACGTCGAGCGCGTGTCGTTCGGCAAGCAGCGCGGGCGCCTGGTGTGGCCGGCTGCCGGACGCTTCAGTGTCGGTTATGGCCAGGCGCGGGGCATCGGCGGCGTGCGTTCGCAAGGGGTGGTGATCGATGCCAGTGAGGGTGGCGATGTGCATGCCGTCTCGCACGGTCGCGTGGCGTTCGCCGATTGGCTGCGTGGCTACGGGCTGCTGATGATCCTCGATCACGGCGACGGCTACATGACGCTCTACGGCTACAACCAGGCATTGAACAAGGAGGTCGGAGACTGGGTCGAAGAGGGAGAAGTGATCGCGTCGGTCGGCCGCAGCGGCGGCAACGCCCAGGCGGGCCTCTATTTCGAGATTCGCCACCGTGGCCGGCCGGTCAACCCGAAGCGCTGGTGTCGCGCCGAACCACGGCGACGCACCGGATAGCGTGCGGGTGCTTTCGCCCGACCCCTCCGGTGGTCTATCTTCGCAATCAGCGGCCGCCACGAGCGCCGCCAGGAGCCAGTCGATGAAATTCTCGCGACCCCTCGCCGTCGCCCTGCTGCTCGCAGCCTTGCTGCTGCTCGGTCCCCTGCCGGGCGTCGCCCAGCAGCCCAATCCCGAGACGACGCCGCAGGCGCAGGAGGTGCCGGCGCGTCCCGACCTGCCGCTGCGCCAGCTGCGCCTGTTCACCGAGGTGTTCGGCCGTATCAAGCAGGACTATGTCGTCGACGTCAGCGACGACGAACTCCTCAACTACGCCATCCAGGGCATGCTCGCCGGGCTCGATCCGCACTCGTCGTTCCTCGACGCCGAGAGTTTCAAGGAGATCCGCATCGGCACCACCGGCCAGTTCGGCGGCCTCGGCATCGAGGTCGGCATGGAGGACGGCTTCATCAAGGTCATCGCGCCGATCGACGACACCCCGGCAAAGGCCGCGGGCATCCAGGCTGGCGACCTGATCATCCGCCTCGACGACACCCCGGTGAAGGGGCTGAGCCTCAACGAGGCGGTCAAGCTGATGCGCGGGGAACCGGGTGACGACATCGTCCTGACCATCGTCCGCGAAGGCCAGGACCAACCGCTCAAGGTCACCGTCACGCGCGCCATCATCAGCGTCAAGAGCGTACGCAGCCGCATGCTCGAACCGGGTTACGGTTACGTGCGCCTGAGCCAGTTCCGCGCCCGCACCGGCGAGAACATGCTCGAGGCGGTCGAGAAGCTCAAGGCCGATGCGGAAGACGGCCTCAAGGGCATGGTGCTCGACCTGCGCAACAACCCCGGCGGCGTGCTCAACGGCGCGGTCGAGGTCAGCGATGCGTTCCTCGACGAGGGCCTGATCGTCTACACCGAGGGGCGCATCGCCGATTCCAAGCTCAGCTTCAGTGCAGCCACCGGCGACGTGCTCGACGGTGCCCCGCTGGTGGTGCTGGTCAACGGCGGTTCGGCCTCGGCCTCGGAGATCGTCGCCGGCGCGCTGCAGGACCACAAGCGCGCGCTGATCCTCGGCGAGGCGACCTTCGGCAAGGGCTCGGTGCAGACCATCATGCCGATCGGCGAGGAGACCGCGCTGAAACTGACCACGGCGCGTTACTACACGCCGAACGGCCGCTCGATCCAGGCCGAGGGCATCGTGCCGGACATCGCGCTCGGCCGGGTGCGACTCGCCGCAGTCGAGGGCCAGGGTTTCGGTCGCATCAAGGAGGCGGATCTCAGCCGTCACCTCGAGAACGGCAACGGCAGCGACGCGCCGAAAGTGGAAACCGCCAACGGCAGTGCCGAGATCGTCGACGACTACCCGCTCAACGAGGCGCTGAACCTGCTCAAGGGGCTTCACCTGCTGCAGAAAGACCGCACCGGTGGCTGAACGGGCGGCGGCGCTGCTGCTCCTCGCCGCCGTCCTCGTCAACCCGGCCGTGGCCCAGCCACCGGTCGTGAGCATCATCATCGACGACCTCGGCGACCGCATCGCCGATCGCGCCGTGCTCGAGCTGCCACCCGCGGTGGCGCTGTCGATCCTGCCGCACACCCCCCACGGCGCCACGCTCGCACGCGCCGGTGCCGAACGCGGTCACGAGGTGTTGCTGCATCTGCCGATGGAGGCGGGCGGTCACGTGCATCGCGACCGTGGCATGCTGACTTCCGAACTCGATCGCGAGGCCTTCATGACGCGGCTGTTCGAGGGCCTGGCCACGGTGCCGGGGGCGCTTGGCGTCAACAACCACATGGGCAGCCGGCTGACCCGCCAGCCGGAGCAGATGCGCTGGGTCATGGCCTCGCTCAAGGCCTACGGTGGGCTCTTCTACGTCGACAGTCGCACCACCCACGAGACGGTCGCCTACCAGGTCGCCGGCGAATACGGTCTGCCACGTGCCGAGCGTGACCGCTTCCTGGACAACGTCGTGGCGCGCGACGCCATTCGTGCCGAGCTGCTCGGGCTGGTCGAGGAGGCACGTGCCAGGGGCAGCGCGCTGGCGATCGGTCATCCGCACCCGCAGACCCTGGCGGTGCTGGCCGAGATGCTGCCGGCCCTCGACGCGTTCGGGGTGCGTCTGGTGCCCGTGACCGAGCTGATCGCAAGGCGCGCCGACGCGGGGCGGGTGCGCGTCAGCGCCCTGCCAGCCACGGCGGACGGCGCCGAGTAGCGCGCGACTCCGGGGATCCCCCCGGCTGGACTCAGTCCGCCCCCTCGCCTGTCTTCTTGCGCGCCCGCGGATGGGCCGCGTCGTAGACCTTCGCCAGGTGCTGGTAGTCGAGGTGGGTGTAGACCTGGGTGGTGGCGATGTCGGCGTGGCCGAGCAGCTCCTGGACGGCGCGCAGGTCACCGCTCGACTCCAGCAGGTGGCTGGCGAACGAGTGGCGGAGCATGTGCGGATGCACCGCGCGGTCGAGACCCTGGTGCACCGCGCGCGTGCGCAGCCGCGCCTGGATGCTGCGTGCCGCGAGCCGTCGCCCGCCCCGGCCGACGAACAGCGCGCCCTGCTCCGGCGAGGCGAGTTCGCCGCGCACCCCGAGCCAGGCGCCGAGGGCCTCCAGCGCCAGGCGTCCGACCGGCACGACCCGGCTCTTGGCCCCCTTGCCCGTGACGCGCACCGTCGCGTCGTGGATGTCGAGATCGCACAGGTCGAGGTCGACCAGCTCGGCGAGGCGCAGCCCCGACGAGTAGCAGAGCTCGAACAGCGCCCGGTCGCGCAGGTCGAGCGGCGTGTCGCCGGGGAAGGTCACCAGGCGCCCGACCTGTTCGACGTCGAGCGTGGTGGGCAGGCGTCTCGCGGTGCGTGGTGCACGCACGTCGGCAGCCGGGTCGTGGACGGCGTGGCCCTCGCGCAACAGGTAGCGGTAGAGCGCACGCACGGCCGAGAGCTCGCGCTGCAGGCTGCGCCCCGAGAGCCCGGCACGGTGCCGTGCGGCGACGAACGCGCGCACCCGGTGGGCGTCGAGGTCCGCCCAGCGCTCGATGCCTTGGGCGTCGCAGAAAACGCCCAGCGCGTCGAGGTCGCGCCGGTAGGCGTCGAGGGTGCGTGGCGACAGGCGCCGCTCGGTGCGCAGGTAGTCCAGGAAGCGCGCCAGCCAGGCCTGTTCCGAGGCCTGCATGGCGCCAGGCTAATCGGCCTCGCTGCCGGCCTGGGGCGTTTCGGTCTGCTCCAGGTGGCGGCCGAGGGCGTGGCTGATCAGCTGGCCGAGCTGCTGCAGGAAGCTGGTGCCCATGCCGTGCTGGAAACGCTCGGGGTCCCGGCTGGCGATGCCGAGCAGGCCGAACGGTTCGGTCTCGGCGAGCGGGATCACGACGGCCGAGCCGACCGCCGCCGGCTCGGGTCCGAACAGGCAGTCCAGCTGCGCCGTGGTCAGCCGCCCGCAGATCGGCTTGCGGCTGTTGAGGATGTTGTCGAACTCGGCCAGCTCGGGGCTGCGCGCACTGAGCCAGCGGGCGTGGTCGAGGGTCGGTCCGCTGACCCGGTCGTCGAACAGCAGCAGCGCGACACGGTCGGCCTCGAACGCCCCGCTGAGCTTGGCGTCGACGGCGCCGATGACGTCGGCGAGGGTCGTGCAGTCGAGGAGCGCCAGTGCGAGCTGGTGCATCCGTTCGGCGAGCCGGTCGTTGTCGCGCGCCACCTCGATCAGCTGGTGGAGCTGGCGCTGGGCGATGGCGTGCTTGTCGCGCAGGACCTGGACCTGGCGCTCGATCAGCGACACCGCGCTTCCGGTGGCATGCGGGATCAGCAGTTCGGCGAGCAGGTCGGGATGGTCGTGCAGGAAGTCCGGGTGCTCGGCCAGGTAGTCGGCGACGGCATCGGCGGTGATGGGAGTGCCGGGTTGCGTTTCGCTCATGGCTCGATCACACCCTCGAAAACATGGGTCGCGGGGCCGGTCATGCGCACCGATTCGCCCTCGCCCGGCCAGCTTATCACAAGTCTTCCGCCGTCCAGGTCGACCGCGACGCGGGTGTCGAACAGCCCCTGTTGGCGGCCGATCACGACCGCCGCACAGGCCCCGCTGCCGCACGCACGGGTCTCGCCGACCCCCCGTTCGAACACCCGCAGACGGGCGTGGTCGCGGTCGACGACGCCGAGGAAGCCGACGTTGACCCGGCGTGGGAAGCTGGGGTGCGATTCGAGCAGCGGACCGAGGGTCGCGACCGGTGCGGTGCCCGGGTCGTCGACCAGCAGGACCGCGTGCGGGTTGCCCAGCGACACGGCGCCGAAGGTGACCTCGCCGTGGGCGGTGTCGAGCCGGTAGCTCGGCTCGCGTGCCGCCGCGGCGAACGGGATCCGCGCCGGCTCGAACTCCGGCACGCCCATGTCGACCGTGACCTGGCCGTCGCTCTCGACGCGGAGCTCCAGCACCCCGGCCTGGGTCGCGACGCGCAGCACCGTCTTGTCGCTGAGCCCCTGGTCACGCACGAAGCGGGCGAAGCAGCGTGCGCCGTTGCCGCACTGTTCCACCTCGCCACCGTCGGCGTTGAAGATGCGGTAGCGGAAGTCGACCGAGGTGTCGGGGGGCGGCTCGACGAGCAGCAGCTGATCGCAGCCGATGCCGGTATGGCGGTCGGCCAGGCGCCGCACCGTGGCCGGATCGAGCGCGACCTGCTGGCGCACGCCGTCGATGACGACGAAGTCGTTGCCCAGGCCGTGCATCTTGCTGAATCGGAGCGCCATCGAGGCAAGGTAAGGGCGCCCGGGGTGGGTTGCAAGCGGGTTGCGTCAGCCGGGCCTCTGACCGCTGACCACGAGGTGGCGATCGCTGACCACGACCGCGTCGAGCCAGTCGAGCTCGGCGTCGCGCAGCTGGGCCTCGACCTCGTCGATGGTGAACGCGGCGTGCAAGGAGGCGCGGAAATCGCGCTGCAGGATCTCCGGCTCCCCGGCGGCATGGCTGGTGACGAGCCCCTCGAGCTCGGCCTCGCTGGCGGGGCGCAGCAGGTCCATGACGAACACGGCCGCGCCGGGTTCGGCGAGGCGGTCGACGGTCGCCCACATCACGCCGGGGCGGTGCAGGTGGTGGAGCAGGCTGTTGCTGATCACCACCGGGTAGGTGGCGGCCGGCAGCACCGCCTCGGGGATGCGGCCCTCGAGCAGCGAGATGCGTGCATCGAGACCGGCGGCGGAGACCGCGGCCCGCGCATGCGCCAGCATGGCCGTCGAGCCGTCGACGCCATCCACATGGCAGTCGGGGAAGGCGCGCGCGAAGCGCAGCGTCACGTCGGCGGTGCCGCAGCCGAGGTCGGCCACGCCGCCGTCGACCGCCAGGCCGGAGAAGAATTCTCCGAACAGCGTGACGAACTGCTCGTGTGGCTCGCTGAAATCGGCCTCTGCGTAGGCGCGCGCCTGCGCCTCGCCGTCCATCAGCTCCGGTTCCGGAGTGCGCTGCAGCGGGCCGGTCTGGTTCATGCTTCCCCGGGCAGGCGGTGCTCGCCACGCAGCAGGTCGTCGAGGGTCTCGCGTTCGCGCACCAGGTATTCACTGGCGCCGTCGACCAGCACCTCGGCGGCACGCGGGCGGGTGTTGTAGTTGGAACTCATGACGAAGCCGTAGGCGCCGGCGCCGCGCACCGCGAGCAGGTCGCCCTCGGCGAGCGCCAGCTCGCGCGCCTTGGCGAGGAAGTCCCCGGTCTCGCACACCGGTCCGACCACGTCGTAGCGGCGCGTCTCGGCATCCGTGTTCCCGGTGACCGGTTCGATCGCCATCCAGGCCTGGTAGAGCGCCGGGCGGATCAGGTCGTTCATCGCCGCGTCGACGATCGCGAAGTCGTGCGCGTCGGTCGACTTCAGGTGCTCGACGCGGGTCAACAGCACCCCGGCGTTGCCGGCGATCGCGCGACCCGGCTCGATCAGCAGTTCCAGGTCGCGACCGGCGAGCAGCGGGCGCAGCGCCTGCACGTAGGCGGCCGGCTCCGGCGGGATCTCGTCCTGGTAGCGGATGCCGAGGCCGCCACCGAGGTCGAGGTGCCGCAGCGCGATGCCGGCCTCGGCGAGGCGGTCGACCAGCGCCAGCACGCGCCGCAGCGCGTCGGTGAACGGCGCCAGCGCGGTCAGTTGCGAGCCGATGTGGCAGTCGATGCCGGTGACCGCGACGTGGGGCATCGTGGCCGCCGCGCGGTAGAGCTCGAATGCGGTCTCGATCTCGACGCCGAACTTGTTCTCGCGCAGGCCGGTGGCGATGTAGGGATGGGTGCCGGCGTCGACGTCGGGGTTGACGCGCAGCGAGACCGGGGCGACCGCGTTGGCCTGACCGGCCACGGCGTTGAGCCGCTCGAGCTCTGCGGCCGACTCGACGTTGAAGCAGCGGATGCCCGCACCGAGCGCGGCGGCCATCTCGTCGGCGCGCTTGCCGACACCCGAGAAGACCACCCGCGCCGGGTCGCCACCGGCGCGGCGCACCCGCTCGAGTTCGCCTCCGGAGACGATGTCGAAGCCGGAACCGAGCCGTGCCAGCACGTCGAGCACGCCGAGGTTGGAGTTGGCCTTGACCGCGTAGCAGACCAGGTGCGGCAGATCGCCGAGCGCGGTGTCGAAGGCGTGCCAGTGGCGTTCCAGGGTGGCGCGCGAGTAGACGTAGAGCGGGGTGCCGTGGCGCTCGGCGAGGGTGTCGAGTGGCACCTGTTCGCCGTGCAGCCGGCCGTCGATGCGGGTGAAGTGATCCATCGGCGTCAGTTGCTGCCGGCGGCGGGCGGCGCGGATTCCTCGGGGAGGTAGAGCCGACCCTTCTGGCCGCAACCGGCGAGCAGCAGGGCGAGCAGCAGCAGCGCGACGATCGGGCGGGGAACGTTCATCGGCCGGCAGTATAACGAGCGCTCCGGCGCCGGGACAGGCACCGGGGCGTGTGCCATGATCGGTCGCGAAGGGGGATCACGCGTTGCAGCTCCGCACCCACATCCTGCTCTGGGCGCTCCTCGCGGCGCTGTTGCCGCTGGGGGTCACCGGCCTCGTCGCGGTCGGTCACCTCGAGCAGGCGCACCGGCGCGAGGTGGCCGACCAGCTGGGTGCCAACCTGCGTGGTGCGCTGTCGGCGGTCGAGCGCCAGCTGTTCGCGGAGCGTGAGATGCTGCTCGGACTCGCCCAGGTGCAGGCGCTGACCGACTACCTGCCGCTGCTCGCGGCCAGCCGCGATCCGCTCCGGCCTTCCGGTTACGAAGAGGCGGTGACCCGCCTGAACCGTTTCCTCGAGGCCTTCCAGCAGCCGGTCACCACCTTCCAGCTCCTGCGCGTCATGGATCGCGACGGCATCACGCGGGTCAAGGTGCGCGGGACACGCAGCGTGCCGGCGGAATTCGAAGGGCTCGGCACGCTTCCACAGGTCGAGGAGGAGAGCGACGCCCCCGAGTTCGTCGCCTGGTTGCGCGGCCTGGTGCCCGGCGAGGTTGCGTTCACGATCCTGCCGAGCACGCGCCGCGGTCTCGACGCGCCGCGCCGGCTCACCATGCTCGACGCCGTCGTGCCGCTGCAGTTCGGTGGCGAGGTGGTCGGCTACCTGGCCGCCACCACCTGGGGACTGCACGTCGATCGTGCCCTGGAGCGCGTCCCACGGCTCTACGACGCCGACCTGCTGCTGGTCGAGCTCGACTCCGCAACACCACGACGCCATGGCCTGGTGCTCTACGACAGCACGGGCGGCGTTCAGCTGACCGATCTGGACGCCACCCCGCGCATGCTGCCGTCCACCTACCCGGACGCGCCCTGGACGATGCTGCAGGTCGGGGGCGAGGGGCACCTCGACGAGCTGCCGACCGCGGCCTGGTACCACGCCGAGATCCACCCCTACCCGAACCGGCTGACCAGCTGGTTGCTGCTCGCCCGGGTCGACCGCGATGCGCTGCTGGTGCGCTACCAGCAGGGGCGGCAGGCGATCGCCGTCGGCGCCGCGCTCGCGCTGCTGGCGTTCTTTGGCCTGGCCCACTGGGGCGCACGCCGGGTCGCGATGCCGGTGGCGCGGCTCGAGCGGACGCTGGCCGCGTACACCGAGGGCGATCACGCGCGCCGCGCGGAGCCGGATGGCCCGAGCGAGGTGCAACGGCTGGGCGTCGCCTTCAACCGGCTCGCCGACCGCCTGGCACGCGCCGACCGCGAACGCGACGCCGCCCAGCAGCAGCTGCTCGGCCAGGCACGCCTGGCCAGCATCGGCCAGATGGCCGCCGGCCTGGCACACGAGATCAACAACCCGCTGAACAACGTGCTCGCCTACCTCAAGCTGGTGCGTCGCGAACTGCCGGCGGATGCTGAAGGCCCCCGCCACGACCTCGACGCCGCGCGCGAGGAGGCGCTGCGCGCGGCGTCGATCATCCGCGGTGTGCTCGACTTCGCGCGCCAGGCGCCGGCGCGACGGGAGCGCTTCAGCGTCGCCGGCTGGCTGCGTGACGCGATCGCTTCGGTGGCCGAGTCGGCCCGTCAGCGGTCGGTGACGTTGCAGCTCGACGACCGCGGTGGAGATGATGTTGCATGCGATGCGGACCGCGGTCAGCTGCAGCAGGTGCTGATCAACCTGCTGCTCAACGCCGTGCAGGCGAGCCCGGAAGGCGCTACGGTCGAGGTGATGGCCGAGGTGCTGGATGGCTGGGTGCTGGTGAAGGTGTGTGACCGTGGCGCGGGTCTGCCGGTCGCCGATCGCGAGCGCCTGTTCGAACCGTTCTTCACCACCAAGCCGGTCGGGGCCGGCACCGGCCTCGGCCTCGCCGTCGCACTCGGTCTTGCAGAGCAGAACGGTGGGCGGCTGACGCTGGTCGATCGTCCCGGTGGAGGCGCCGAGGCGCGGCTCGAATTGCCGTTGCTCCGTGAGGACGTGCCGTGAGTCCGCAACCCGAGGTGCTGTTCGTCGACGACGACCCCCGCGCCGGCGAGCTGGTCCAGCGCTTCTGTGTCGACTGCCCATTCACGGTGCGCGTCTACCGTGCACCGCAGGAACTGCTGGAGCGTTTCCGCGCACACGGCGCGGCGTGCGTGATCACCGATCTGCGCATGCCGGGGATGGACGGCCTGGAATTGCTGCGCGCGATCCGAGAGCTCGATGGCGAGGTGCCGGTGCTGCTGGTCACCGCCTACTCGACGGTCGACAGCGCGGTCGAGGCGCTGCGCCTCGGTGCCAGCGACTTCCTCAAGAAGCCCTACGACATGGAGGAGCTGGCGCGCCTGGTCGAACGTACCCTGGAGCACCGGCGCCTGCAGGGGGAGAACCGGCTGTTGCGCCAGGAGCTCGGCGCGCAGAAGCGCAGCCGCGCGCTGGTCGGCACCAGTGCCGCGCTCGAGGCCGTACGCGCACGCATTGCACGCATCGCCGTGGTGCGCAGCCACGTCGTGATCCAGGGCGAGTCGGGCACCGGCAAGGAATTGGCCGCGCGCGCGGTCCACGACCTCGGGCCCGATGCCGACCGACCTTTCGTGGTCATCGACTGCGGTGCGCTCAGCGACACGCTGCTCGAGAGCGAGCTCTTCGGGCACGAGCGTGGTGCCTTCACCGGAGCCGTGAAGACCAAGCGCGGACTGCTCGAGACGGCCACTGGAGGCACGGTGTTCCTCGACGAGATCGGCAACATCTCGACCGCCATGCAGACGCGCCTGCTGCGCGTGATCCAGGAGCAGCAGCTGACCCGTGTCGGCGGGGTGCAGCCGATCGGCATCGACGTGCGTTTCATCGCCGCCAGCAACCGCGACCTGGCGACGCTGGTCGCCGATGGGGCGTTTCGCGACGACCTCTACCACCGCCTCAACGTTCTCGACCTGCAGATGCCACCGTTGCGCGAGCGGCCCGAGGACATCCCGATGCTGGTGCGCCACTTCCTCGACGAGTTCAACCGCCAGCACGGCACACACCTGCAACCGTTCGACGAGGCGGCCCTGCATCAGCTGCAGGCACGCGACTGGCCGGGAAACATCCGCGAACTGCGCAATCTCGTCGAGCGCTGTGCGGCATTGGCCGACGGTCCGCGCTTGGAACTGGAAGCGGGCCCAATGCAGAAGACGCAGATGGAGGGCGACCTCGTCGAGGACTGGCCGACACTGGCCGAGCTCGAGGCGCGCTACATCCGCCAGGTGCTGGCGTCGTGCGCTGGCAACAAGGCGCGGGCCGCGAAGCGGCTGGGGATCGACAAGACGACGCTGTGGCGCAGGCTCAAGAAGTCGGGTTTGCGCTGAATTCAGAGATCAGCTCTGCTGACACGGAGACACAGGAGGATTCACCATGACGACCGCGCTGTCACGATTTGACCAAATGTCCCTGTCCTACACGTACGAGAACAATGGCTGGGCATTCACCAATTATTTCGACGGCAGCACCAGGATTACCGAGATGGAGGCGCGGGGCACCCTGCGCGAGGTGGTCACCATCGATGAGCTCCGTGACGATATCTATCTGATCACCTGGGCGGATGAAGAGATGGGACCGATCACGCAGGTGGTCGACTTCAAGCAAGAGCGGATTCTTGCCGCGGTTCCATGGGAAGGGTCGGTAGAGATCTGGCCGGCGAAAATCACGGCCTTTGTCGAGGGCCGTATCTGATCACTATGCGAAATCGTCTGATCGAGATCGAAGACCCGGTTTCACACAGGCGAGCGCACGCACAGGGTTTCCTGCCAGGCGGCTCGCCGTGGGCATGGGGCGTTCGCATGACCTGTCACGTCACGCCGTGCTGAAGGCTGCACGCAATTCCTCCTTCTATGCCGTGCAAGTGCCCGGCTGGCTTCTGCTCGCCTACCTGGCCTACGCACAGGGAATCTCCGCCTTCGGCTACGACCTCGGCGTGGCGATGGGCACCCAGGAACCACCGGAGGCGATTACCGAGGTGGGCGCGGCGTTCTGGTACGGCTTCGCCTTCGGCGACCTGCTGGTCTACATCCCGTTGCTTTTCGCCGGGCTCGTCGGACACCTCAGGGCCACGAACTGGGGTCGCGTCTGCCTGCTGGGAGCGCTCGGCATCACCGTCTACTGGCCGCTCGTCTGCCTCGCCGCGCTGGTCGCGGCACGCGCAGCGCCCGGCTGGAGCATCGACGAGACGCCTTACTGGGCCGTGCTGCCACCGATCGCGGCGTGGGGCGCGTGGGGCATGTGGGCCGTCAGTGACTCGAGATGGACGGTCCCGGACCGTGCCGATCCTGATTCGCCTTAGCTTGACGGCCAAGACGCCCGGATCCCTGGACAGTCAGGGACGGCGGCGAATCCCGTTTCGAGTGGCGGTACACGTCGGCGTGTTGATGGCCTGCCTGCTGCAGGGGATCTTGCTATCGAAGCCCGTCGCCGGGGGCATGCCGGTCCGCGAGCCGCACTTGAGATTGGTGCTCGTCGTGCCCTCGGGCGTGACGGCCCCCACGCGCATCGGGGACGATTTGCGCTCCATGCTGGCGTCCGCGAACGCCTGGCTGCAACGCCAAGCCGATGGGCAGGTGCGCATCCGGCGCGACGCTTCGGGGGTGGCGCTGATCGACACGCTGGTCCTCGACCGATCCGAGGCGAGCCTGTTGATGGCGGGTGACGACTTGGTAGCCCACCTGGTCGACGAACTGGAAAAGGCCTATGCCGACAGCCCCGACGTGGTGGTGTTCGCCTACATCGGCAGGGTGGCGCTTCGTTCCAGGACACATTGTGGCCGCCGCTTGGGGCGGCATGCTGGCCTCTTCCTGGCCAACGAGGGCTGTCGGGGGCATCCATTCGCCGGTCACGACCGGCAGGGGTGGGACAAGATTCTTCTGCATGAGCTGTTTCACCTTCTCGGGGCGGTGCCTGCCTGTGCCCCAAACGGGGACGGGGCGCGTCATGTCGATGATTCACCCGGTGACCTTATGCATCGGCATGGCGGTGGCGCTCTACCGCGCCTCGATGTCGGTCGCGATGACTACTTCGGTCACGGCATCGAGGGGTGCCCCGACCTCGCCGACAGCGACCTGTTCTACTGAAGCGGTGGGGGAGTTGGCCCGGGATGCTATCCGGGTAATGAGCCGACCAACGAAGCGCCAGGGGTCTGGCAAACTCGACCATTCCAGTCCTGCGCGCGCACGAGCACGCGCTCGATCATTTCCGGTAACGCCTCACTGACCGGACGCGAAAGACCGTGACCGACGCGCGCACTGCCGGGCTGCATCAGCATCAGTGCGCGCTGCCGGGGAAGGTGGCCATCGCTTTCGAGCAGGGCCAGGACATCCGACAGCGTCGCGTCGTCACCGGTCTGCTGGGCGAGAAATTCGTCCATGCGTGGACCCTGCAACTCCATCAGGGTGCCGGCCTCTCCCCCGACCGGGCGTGACTCCACCACGATCAGGTTGGCGTACTCCCCGATCACCTGGGCCAGGGAGACGTTGACCAGCCCCACGCGGACCAGGTCCACGTCGGGCGGTCGCGGACGGCGTCGACGCAGGCGATGGATCACCTCGATGCCCGCGCCGAGGTCGCTCAGCATCGCGTTGCCAAGGCCGAGCACCAGGGTCTTGGGGGAGGTTTTGACCATCGCATCCATGAGTTGCAGAAGCGTTCCATGCGGGCCTTGCGACCCGCTAGAAAGCATAGGTAGTCGGCATAAAATCGCCAATTGGGATATGTACTTACGACGGTTTGTGCAGTCATCGTTGCAAACTGCAATCAATGCGATGACTGCAATTTGCAATGGTTCGTGTGCGTTCCAGGGGCGTTACCGGCGCATCTTGTTGATTTTTATCATTTCACCTGGTTGGCACCGAATCTGCTGTTATTCAAGTGCTATCAAGGGCGCCGAGTGGCGCCGGGCAACCAAACGGTACCAAAAGGAGAAACGGAGATGACGATAGACAACAAGCGACGCCTGCTGCTGCGCGGCACGCTGGGCGTGGGAGCGCTGGCGGGTGCGGGCCTGCTGGCGCCACGCGGCGTGCTGGCGGCCTGGTCGAAGGAGGCCTTCTCGGCCGATTCCACCGAGGGCGCGATGAAGACGC
>Ga0181593_10002670_pt1 | contig 16470 bp, 20 predicted proteins | sample 071ome_19_FD_133756 | JGI IMG/M metagenome (GOLD analysis project Ga0181593, IMG submission 133756) | Coastal salt marsh microbial communities from the Groves Creek Marsh, Skidaway Island, Georgia - 071413AT metaG (megahit assembly) | ecosystem: Environmental > Aquatic > Marine > Intertidal...
CGTACATCTACAACGATCGATCCGATATCGACTCCGCGTTGGCCGGCATCAGGGCCGCGCAAGAGTTCTTTGGAGTGCTATGAGCGACAACGTCGAAGCGCTGTATCAAGAGATCATCCTCGATCACTACAAGCACCCGCGCGGTGCGACTCCGCTGGCGGATGCTCAGGGGGAGAGTTTTCAGGTGAACCCAACGTGTGGCGATGAAGTCACCGTCGGCGTCCGGCTAGACGATGCAGGTCACGTGCACGTGGGCTACGAAGGGCAGGGGTGTTCGATTTCCCAGGCGTCGGCCAGCGTGATGAGCGAACTGCTCGAGGGAGAATCCGTTGAGCACATGGCCGAAGCCGAACGCGCCTTCTTGGACATGATGCACTCCAAGGGTGCCGGTGAACCGAATGAGGACGTCCTGGGCGACGGCATCGCCTTCGCCGGGGTCTCGAAGTACCCCGCCCGAATCAAGTGCGCGTTGTTGCCGTGGATGGCGCTGCAGGATGCGCGCTTCAAGGCGGGCATCGACGTGAACAAAGCCGCAACGAGCGAAATCTGACTGGGAGGATCACGATGGAATCGACGGTTGCGCAAGACGACGACGTCTTCGAGGCGATGAAGGACGTCGTGGACCCCGAACTCGGGATCAACGTTGTCGATCTCGGTCTTGTGTACGGCGTCAGCGTGGACGAGGGCAATATCGCGACGATCGACATGACCCTCACGTCGGCCGCTTGCCCGCTCACCGATGTCATCGAGGACCAAACGCGGGCGGCGCTGCTCGAGGTCGTAGATGATTTCCGGATCAACTGGGTGTGGATGCCCCCGTGGGGCCCGGACAAGATCACCGACGACGGTCGGGAAATGCTGCGGAGTCTTGGTTTCAACGTCTGATAGCGAGGCCAGAGTCTCGGTCGTACCGGTGCGTAGTATTCCCGGGCCATGATCGTCGCCTCTGACATTGAACTTCGAGCCGGATCCGAACTCCTCCTCACCTGCGACCAACTTCGGGTGGCGCCCGGGGACCGCATCGGGCTGGTTGGACGCAACGGGGCCGGGAAGACGACCCTCATGCGTGCGCTGTCCGGCGAGCGTCCACCGACTTCTGGCCAGGTGAAGTCCAGTGGAACCGTCGGTTACCTGCCGCAAGATCCCCGCGCCGCCGAGGCAGAGGAACTCGCGCGAGAGCGAGTGTTGGGAGCGCGTGGTTTAGCCGATGTTGCGGCACGCATGGTGCGGGTGACCGAAGCAATGATGCAGGCTCAGGAAGGTTCAGAGGAATGGGACAAGGCGGCCTCTCGTTACTCCAGGGCCGAGGCTGATTTCCTCGCCCTGGGCGGCTATGCCGCTGAGTCCGAGGCTGCCACGATCGCTGCGTCGGTCGGTCTGCCCACGCGGGTGTTGGACGCGACCTTGGGGACCCTCTCCGGTGGGCAGCGTCGTCGCGTTGAACTCGCCCGAATCCTCTTCGGTCACGCCGATGTGCTGCTGCTCGATGAGCCGACCAACCACCTCGACGCTGATTCCATTCGATGGCTACGAGAGTTCCTTCGCAATTACTCCGGTGGCTTCATCGTCATCAGCCACGACACCGAACTCCTCGCCGACACCGTGAACAAGGTGTGGCACCTCGATGCGCAACGCAAGGAAATCGATCAGTACACCATGGGATGGTCGGCCTACCTCGAAGCTCGCGAGGTCGACGAACGGCGCCGACGCAGGGAGCGACGCAACGCCGAGCAGCAGGCATCCGCGCTGCGCAATCAAGCCGAACGCATGCGCGCGAAGGCAACGAAAGCTCGTGCCGCGCAGGGAATGCTCAAGCGGGCCGAGCGCCTACTGGCGGAAACAGAAGGGGAGCGGGCCCACGACAAGGTCGCGGCGCTGCGGTTCCCCGATCCCGCTCCCTGCGGGAAGGTGCCCCTGATGGCTACCGGGCTGTCCCGTTCTTACGGGAGCCTCGAAGTGTTCACCGATGTCGATCTGGCCATCGACAAGGGCTCGCGAGTAATGATCCTGGGGCTCAACGGCGCTGGGAAGACCACGCTGTTGCGGATTCTCGCCGGGGTGGATGCACCTGACACCGGTTCGATTGAGCGCGGCCACGGAGCCGTTCTGGGCTACTACGCACAGGAGCACGAGACATTGGATCCCACCGCGACAGTCGAGGAAACCCTCGCTCATGCGGCGCCGGAGCTCGACGATTCGCGACGGCGAACGATCCTCGGCTCATTTCTCTTCTCCGGGGACAGCGTCAACAAGCCCACGGGCGTTCTTTCCGGGGGAGAGAAGACCCGGCTGTCTTTGGCCTGTCTGGTCGTTTCGGGTGCCAACGTGCTGTTGCTCGACGAGCCGACCAACAACCTCGACCCCGCGTCACGCACGGAGGTGCTCAATGCCCTTCGGGCGTACGGTGGAGCCGTCGTCCTGGTCAGCCATGACCCCGGGGCCGTCGAGGCCCTCGAACCCGAGCGCGTGGTACTCCTGCCCGACGGGGATGAGGATCTGTGGAGCGATGATTATGTGGATTTGGTCGAACTCGCCTAAGGGAGGCGCACTATGACGACGACGGTAAGCGAATCTGGGCACATCACGGTGACCGTCGATGGAGACTGTGCGCGCGTCACTTTGGTGCGCCCCGACGTCCGCAACGCTCAGACGCCCCAAATGTGGGTTGAGCTGGCCACTATCGCCGACGAGATGTCCCGGCTGTCTGAGCAGGTGCGCTTCGTGGTTCTCACTGGCGAGGGTCAGGACTTCTCGGCGGGGCTGGACCGCAATGCGTTGGCCGGTTCGATGGTCGCGGACCTGCAGCGTGATCCGAATGCGTTCATCTCCGCCGCCCAAGAGGGTTTTTCGGCGTGGACTCGGCTCCCGCAGACGGTTATCGCGGTGGTCCACGGCAATGCGATCGGGGCTGGATTCCAACTGGCCCTGGCCAGTGATCTGATCATCGCAACACCCGATGCCCGATTCGCGATGCGTGAAACATCTATCGGGCTGATTCCGGACCTCGGTGGGACCGGGGCGCTCATCGATGCCTTGGGTTACCGACGAACATTCGCGCTGTGCGCCACCGGTGAATACCTATCTGCCGAAGACGCCCACCGCTGGGGGATCGTCCATCGAATTGCCGAGGATCAAGAACTCGAACTTACGAACCTCCTCGACCAGTTGCGCGTTATTGATTCGGGTGCGGTGACCGATCTCAAGACCCTGCTGCGCGGGGTAGCCCGTGATCAGGATTCCTGGGATCGAGAACGGGAGATCCAGATTCAACGGCTGGCGACACTCTTTGGAACCCACTCATCATGAGCATGAATACGGTCTGGCAGACGTACCAGTCCATGACTCGTGATCGCTCGGTGGCCGAACAGCGAATCACCAAAGGCACTGTTCGAAGAATTCTGGGATATGCGCGTCCGTACCGGACGATCATCATCATCTTCCTCGGAACCCTGGTGGTCACATCGTTGCTTAGCGTTGCCCAACCGCTGCTGTTCAAGCGCATCGTCGATGACGGCATCAGCGTGGGGAACGCATCCCTCGTGACGTGGACGGCGCTGGCCATTGCCGGTCTGGCAATCGCAGATGCCGCTTTCGGCCTGGTGAGTCGCTGGTACTCCGCCCGAATCGGTGAGGGCCTGATCTATGACCTTCGCACTCAGGTGTACGACCACGTTCAACGCCAATCGGTTGCCTTCTTCACGCGCGCGCAGACCGGAGCGCTCATCTCACGCCTCAATAGCGATGTGATTGGCGCTCAGCAGGCTTTCACGTCGACCCTGGGCGGGGTTCTGGGCAATGTGATCTCGGTCAGTGTCGTGCTGGTGGCGATGTTCGCTCTGTCCTGGCAGATCACCCTGGCCTCGCTCATCCTGGTGCCGCTGTTCTTGCTTCCTGCCCGCTATATGGGCCGGCGTTTGCAGGCAATGACGCGCGAACAGATGGGCCTGAACGCGCAGATGAGTTCGCAAATGACCGAAAGGTTCAACGTCTCGGGCGCCTTGTTGGTGAAGCTTTTCGGGCGTCCTGAGGACGAGGCATCGTTGTTCGCTGGACGGGCCATTCGGGTGCGCGACATCGGAGTGCGAATCGCCATGGCGAACCGCTGGTTCTTCACGGCCCTAACCCTCGTTGCTGCCCTCGCCACAGCCGTGACCTACGGACTTGGTGGCAATTTGGTGATCCAGGGAGCCATCACCCTCGGCACGTTGCTCGCGCTGGTCGCGCTACTCGCTCAGTTGTATGGACCTTTAACCGCGCTGAGCAACGTCCGAGTCGACGTCATGACGGCGCTGGTTTCCTTCGAACGAGTATTCGAAGTGTTGGATCTAGCCCCCCTCGTGCAGGACCCGAAGAATCCTAAGCAACTGCCCTCTGGAGGACTTTCCGTGAAGTTCTCCCACGTCGACTTCACCTATCCGACGGCTGCAGAAGTCTCGCTGGCATCCCTGGAGTCGGTCGCGCGAGAAGAATCGGCCGGAGCCGGTGAGGAGGTGCTCCACGATGTTTCCTTCGATGCACTGGCCGGCACGCTGACGGCGCTGGTGGGTCCATCCGGGGCGGGCAAGAGCACCATCACGTCTTTGGTGACTCGTCTGTACGACGCAAGCTCGGGGAAAGTCGAGATCGGCGATGTGGACGTTCGTGATGTGACGGGAACCGATCTGCGATCGGCGGTGGGCGTGGTGACGCAGGAGGCGCATCTGTTCCACGAGACGATCGGAGACAATCTTCGCTACGCGCGTCCCGACGCCACCGATGAGCAACTACGCGAAGCGTGCGCAGCAGCTCAGATCCTGACGCTCATTGAGCAATTGCCCGACGGATTCGACACAGTGGTGGGGGATCGTGGGCACCGCCTCTCAGGCGGTGAGAAGCAGCGTCTCGCTCTTGCCCGACTGTTCCTTAAGGCGCCGCGCGTCGTCGTCCTCGACGAAGCCACTGCGCACCTCGATAGCGAGAGTGAACGCTTGGTCCAGCGGGCCCTGGATACTGCGCTCGAGGGGCGCACCAGTTTGGTCATCGCACATCGTTTGTCAACAATCCGCAGAGCGGACCAGATTCTCGTGGTTGTGAATGGACGGATCGTTCAACGCGGTACGCACGATCAACTCCTGGCGGCCGGCGGCACGTACGAGACCCTGTATCGCACGCAGTTCAGCGAAGACTGACGCATCGTCGAGCTACTCGGACTCGTTGATCTCTTTGGATTCACGTCGCAGGAAGTAGAACCATCCTCCGATTGCTACGGCAGCGAACAGCAGCCATTGCACGGCATAGGAGATGTTTTGGATTTCGTCTGGTCGGGTCACCGGGACGGTCGCGATCTCATCGATCGGAGTGGAACTTCGCGCTTGGACGTACCAGGGCGCGTTCCCCGGCATGGGTAGTTGCTCGCGTTCGATCTCCGTGACCTGATCCATAGGCAGACCGCCACGCTCTTCGAGAGCGCGCCCTTGTGGCAGCGGTCGGATGATGCCCTCTACGACAACCAGCCCCTCGACCGCGGGTACCTGGGGAGAGCGGTCGGTTCGGCTACCGGCAGGGACCCAACCTCGCAGGACCCAGACCGCTTCGGAACCGGTGTCGAGGAGTTCTAACACCCAATAGCCGTTGCGGCCTTCGAGAGGTCGCTGTCTTACGAGTCGGCGCGACTCGGGGACGTATGACCCGCTGACCTGGACGGCGGTGAATTCGGGAAGTAGCTCCGCCGAGCTCGGAACTATCGGCCGCTGTTCGGCGAGTTGCTGCGACTGTTGGGCCACCCGCTTTTCCTCCGCGCGGTCCCACTGCCAGCGACTGAGAAGTCCAAATCCGATGATTGCCACGACGACCAAGGCGGTGAAGCCCTGCCATCGGCGAGTGCGAAGAGCGCCGAGCACTACTCCACTCTATGCGCCTGAGAGGTGCTTGCCTGTCCTGGGAAGCCATCATCGCCTGGGGCATCGGTTTCACTCGAGACGACGACGACGCCCTCAATGGCTGTTCCGGACGCTGGCAAAGCCAGGTGCGGCTGGGGCTCCACCTGGGTGGGCGCACGGCCCTTCCGGGATCCGCCGCTGTTCGCGATAACGACGGCGAGGTAGGGCAGGACCACCGCTCCGGCGATAAGCACCCATCGAGGCCAGCCCGGGATGAATATCGCGCCGATCACACACGCCGTTCGGATGCCCATGGAAATGAGGTACTTCCGGGTTCGTCCCGCCTGCTCGGTGCTCAGAGAATGCTGGGCACTCGTGATGCTGTGGGTCGGATCGGACACTCCAATAAGGTAAACCCGAACCGCCTCAGCCGCCTGCCGAGGTGGGCCAAGCCAGCGATCGGGAGCGTGACATGTCGGACCGCGTGTACGGAATCAGCGAAGTGGTGGGCACGTCGCCCGATTCGATCGAGTCGGCGGTGCGTAACGCTGTGAAGCGGGCGGGATCTGAACATCGCCACGTCGACTGGTTCGAGGTGCAGCAGGTTCGGGGCTACGTCCGAGGCAACGATGTCGATCATTTCCAGGTAACGGTCAAGGTTGGGTACCGGCTCGAAGATGTCTGAGGAGTCGGGCGGCGGCGTTAGTTCAGCCGAACGGCGGTCGTTTGATCGACTTGTCAATTTCACCGACGCCGTTGTGGCTATCGGTATCACCCTGCAACTTCTGCCGCTCATCGATGTATCCGGACCGCAGGCTGGCCAGTCGGTGTGGAACGTCGTGGCGGCCAACCAAGGCCAGATAACCGCCTTTGTGCTGTCCTTCGTGGTCGTCATTGCCATGTGGTCCACGCACAACCGAGTTTTCAATGCGATGCGCCGATACGACGGCACGATCTTCACGTTGAATGTGCTGTGGCTTCTGCTCATCGTCTTCCTGCCGTGGCCTACTGCGATGTACGGCGATGCAGTCAACGATCAAGTCATCGGCCCAGGTGGTGTGGGACTTCTCTACTGGTGGACATTGGCTGCTATCAGTGGACTCGGTTCACTTATTGCATTCCACGCCGGCAGGACGCCGGATCTGTTGGAGCCGGACGCTCGTGCAGAGAATCAGCTATATCGGTCCACGCGTCGATTAACGGGCTTGATCTTCTTTCTTACCTTCTTCAGTATCGGCGTCCTGAGCGAGTTCTTCCCGGTGGTTTCTCCCTACCTTGCACTTCTGCTGATTCCCATCAACGCCGTCGTGAGACGGCGAATTCAGGCACCGAGCCAACGTCCAACCCTCGAGGAAGAACGGAGCACTCATGACTGAATCAGTTGCGCTGGTCACCGGCGGAAACAGGGGCATCGGGGCAGCCATCGCGAAACGACTGGCGCGCTCGGGTCACCGGGTCGTGGTGGCGAGCCGGAGTGGGGACGTTCCCGAGGGAGTCGATATCGCCGGCGCAGTCGCAATGGATGTGTCCGATCCTGAATCGATCCGCGCGGGAATCGAATCCGTCGAGAAGAAGTATGGATCGATAGGTGTGCTTGTCGCGAATGCGGGTATCACCAAGGACAACCTGTTGATGCGGATGTCCGACGACGAAATCGACGATGTACTAACTACCAATTTGGCTGGTTCGATTCGCCTGTGTCGTGGGGTGTCACGAGGCATGCTGCGCGCGAAAGGCGGGCGCATCGTCTTGATGTCGTCGGTCGTGGGACTGCTGGGGAGCGCAGGGCAGGTCAACTATGCGGCGTCCAAGTCGGGATTAGTGGGCGCGGCGCGTTCACTCGCCCGCGAAGTAGGGTCGCGAGGGATCACCGTGAATGTCGTGGCACCGGGATTCGTTGACACTGATATGACCGCGCAGTTGGACGACGCGCGCCGTGCGGAGATCATGTCGGCCGTTCCGCTGGGTAGATACGCTGACGTGGACGAAGTCGCCGGAGTGGTGGACTTCCTCGTTGGGCCAGAAGCCGGCTACATCACCGGTGCTGTCATCCCAGTGGACGGCGGCCTGGGCATGGGTCACTAGGAGGATCGAATGGGACTGCTCACCGACAAGACGATCGTGGTCACCGGAGTGCTGACGGACCAATCGATCGCCTTCCACATCGCTCGGCTTGCCCAAGAGGAGGGTGCTGCCGTCGTGCTGACGAGTTTCGGACGCACGATGTCACTCACCAAGCGTTCGGCCACGCGGCTGCCCGAGCAAGCACCGATCGTCGAACTCGATGTGACCGACGATGAGCATCTATCGAGCTTTGCGGACAGGCTCGGTGAGCACTGTGATCGCGTAGATGGGCTTGTGCACTCCATCGGTTTTGCACCCGAAGCCGCGCTCGGCGGTAACTTCTTGAATACGAGTTGGCCGGACGTCGCCACCGCCGTCCAAGTCTCGGCGTATTCATTCGCGTCCCTCACCATGGCAGCGAAACCTCGATTGGCATCGCCTGCATCGGTTGTGGGGTTGGATTTCGACGCGACTGTCGCTTGGCCCACGTACGATTGGATGGGCGTCGCGAAGGCCGCCCTGGAATCGACGTCTCGATATCTGGCCCGCGATCTCGGCGGCGATGGCATCCGCGTCAACCTGGTAGCGGCGGGTCCGATCCGAACGATGGCTGCCAAGAGCATTCCGGGCTTCGAGGAGTTCGAGCAGGTGTGGCAAGACCGAGCCCCCTTGGGCTGGGACCTCGATGACCCGACACCGGCCGCGCGCGCGTGTGTGGCGCTGTTGTCTCCGTGGTTCCCCGCGACCACCGGAGAGATCGTGCACGTCGATGGCGGCGTGCACTCCCAGGGCGCGTAACCCCGCCACGGTCGTGGACGACCCGAAAGCTCGCTCGCGGCTGGTGCTCATGCGACATGCCAAGAGCGACTACCCCGCGGGAACGATCGACCACGACCGCCCCCTGAGTCCACGGGGTCAACGCAACGCGGCGGCCATGGGAATACACCTCGCACAGATCCTGGGCGAGAGTCCTCAGCCGTATGGAGTCGGCGTATCGACAGCGATACGCGCACAGCAAACGTGGGGGCTTGTGGCCCCAAACGTCGAGGAACCGAGCGAGCGGTGGAATGACCGTGCGCTGTATCTCGCGCCAGCGCACAGCATCATCGGGATCGCCGAGGCAGGCCCGGTGCCGACTTTGGTCATCGTTGGACACAACCCCGGATTGGAGCAGGTTGCGGCCATGGCCGATGGCGCGGGGGATGCGTTGGATCGGTCAACAGGTAGGCGCCTGGGAGATGGCATGCCGACAAGTTCCATCACCGTGATGGAAAGCCCCACGCCGTGGCGCATGACCACGGCTCGTATCAGCGACTTTCGGATCTGCCGTTAGGTAACGGCCGGTCGGGTGTCCATGCCGTCGCGCGAATCGGCGAGTTCCACCTCGTCACGCGTGATGCCCATCAAGTACAGAACGGAATCTAGATACGGAACCGTGACCGACGTGTCGGCTGCCGCACGCGCAGCTGGCTTGGCATTGAACGCAATGCCAAGGCCCGCAGCTTCGAGCATGTCGATGTCGTTGGCACCGTCGCCGATGGCGATCGTGCGGCGCCGAGGAATGCCGAACCGGACAGCTAGCTCCTCAAGCACCTTGCGTTTGCCGGGGCGATCCACCACATCGCCAAGCACGCGACCGGTGAGGCGGCCGTCCTCGATTTCGAGACTGTTGGCCCGCAGTTCGGCTACTCCCAACCCGGCTGCAATGGGAGCGACGACCTGGCTGAAGCCACCGGACACGAGCGCAATGCGGTAGCCGAGCCGATTCAACGTCCGGCACAAGGTACGGGCGCCGGGAGTGAGCTGAATACGGCTCCGAACGTCGTCGAACACCGATTCGGGAAGCCCGGCAAGCAGAGCGACCCGCTCGTGGAGGGACTCGCTGAAATCAATTTCCCCCGCCATGGCGCGTTCGGTTACTGCTGCAACTGCCTCTTGCTGTCCGGCCTCGGCGGCCAAGAGATCGATGACCTCGTCCTGGATCACGGTTGAATCAACATCGAGGACTACCAGGTACTGGCCTCGAGTTTCGAGTCCGGTTTCTTGGACTGCGATGTCGACGTTCATGTCCGAGGAAATGCCAGCCAGGGGTCGTCGCAGTGCGTCAGGATCGACGCCACGACCTTCGAAAGAGATCGCCGTAACGGGGTAGTGCGCGATCCGTCGGATCCGGTCGATGTTGCCGCCGCCGGCCGCGATCTCGGTTGCGATCCGGGTGATGGCATCCGGTCGCAGGTCCGGTGCCATCACGGTCACCCGGAAACTGGGGGAGAAGCGGGAGGCATGACTCGCCTCGGACTCGGATTCGGACGTGATCGTGACCGAGGATTCCATATTCAGTTTGAGCGCCAACTCAACGATCGCGGCCTCAAGAGCATGGATATCGGCGCTATCGCCGGAAACCGAACACGCGATTACCAAGTGATCGCGCATGACGATCTGATCGATATCGGAGACGATGACCGGGAATTCGCTGCACGTGGCAAAAAGATCACGGGTGACGCCTGGGCGGTCCTTGCCGCTCAACGTCACGAGCATCGTGGTCTTGGTACCCATTGCTGACATGTCCATCTCGAGGCAACGCTACTCAGGGTGCCGGGTCCGACCCTCGAACGACCTAGGGTGTCGGGGTGCATGTCATCGCTATGGCCGACGTCGGGGTACGTCGCGGCCCCTCATGGCTGCTGGAGCACCTCGACTGGACGGTCGATGAAACCGATCGGTGGGTGGTGATCGGACCAAATGGAGCCGGGAAGACGACGGCGTTGACGATCGCATCGACTCGGATGTTTCCGACCACGGGGGAGGTCCGGGTCCTCGGGGAGCAGATGGGGCAGGTGGATCTGTCGGAATTGCGCCCACGGGTGGGGTTTGCGAGCAGCGCTCTGTTGCGAGACATCCCGATGCACGAGACAGCGATCGATCTCGTGATGACCGGCGCGTACGCGATCACCGGCAGGTGGCAGGAGGAATACGACCCCGAGGATGCCGACCGGGCTCGATGGCTCCTGCAGGCGTGGGGAGCTTCCGGTTACGCGGACCGTCCGTTTGCGTCGCTGTCCGAGGGTGAGCGCAAGCGGGTCATGATCGCGCGGGCCTTGATGAGCGATCCCGAGTTGCTGCTGCTGGACGAGCCGGGTGCCGGGCTGGACCTTGCCGGACGTGAAGAGCTGGTGGGAATGCTCGCGTCCTTCGCCCAAGACCCGCAATCGCCCACGCTCATCCTTGTCACCCATCACCTGGAGGAGATACCACCGGGCATAACGCACGCCCTTCTGCTCGGTCAAGGGCGCTCCGTTGCCGCTGGCCCGATCCACAGCACCTTGACGAGTGAGAACATCACGCGCTGTTTCGGTATGGACATCACCGTGACGGCAATCGATGACCGCTGGATGGCTACGGCACGCCAGTGATGGAGGACTCGTGACCACGTCGCCTCACCCGACAACTCGTTGGCTGTTCGGAGATCAACTGGGGCCGCACTTCGACGACGGCGGTCCCATAGTGCTCATCGAGGCGAGGTCGATGTTCGCGCGTCGCGCCTACCACCGCCAGAAGGCGCATCTCATCCTCAGTGCGCTGCACCATCGGGCCGCAGAGGAACCGGACCGCGTGACCTTGGTGCGGGCATCGACCTACCGCGCAGGTGTCGAGAAATTCCGGGCCGAGACCGGTTGCGAACTAGATGCTGTAGCAGCGACATCACGGCCCGCTCGGGAACTCGTCAAGGCACTCGATGTCTCGCTCGTGCATCCCGAACGTGGGTGGTTCACCACGCCCAGTGAATTTCAGCAGTGGGTTGCAGACCGCGGCAAGCGACGGCTGCTGATGGAGGACTGGTACCGCAGCGTTCGAACATCGCACAACGTCTTGATGGCAGATGGCAAACCGGTGGGGGACCGCTGGAACTACGACCACGACAACCGGCTCCCGCCACCCAAGGGTGAGACCCACCTGCCCGTGCCCCCGCCGTGGCAGCCGGTCGAGGACGATATCGATGAGGCAGTTCGTGTCCAGCTCGATGACTGGCAGGCGGAGGGGATCGAGTTCCTAGGTGCGGACGGCCCGCGGCGATTTGCCGTCACCCGCACTGAGGCCGTGCAGGCGTTGGACGATTTTCTCGACAACCGCCTGGCCCTGTTCGGACCGTACGAGGACGCGGTGCTGTGGCGAGACCCGTTTATGGCGCACTCGCTGCTCTCGGTGCCGATGAACCTCGGACTCCTCCACCCGCGAGAAGTCGTCGAACGGGCCGAGGAACGTTGGAGGACCGATCAGGCAACACTCGCGAGCGCGGAGGGTCTCATTCGCCAGATCATCGGATGGCGTGAATACGTGTGGCATCTGTACTGGCATCTGGGCTCGGACTACGAAGACCGCAACGCGCTCGACGCAAACGTCCATCCGCCGGACTGGTTCGTGAACGCCGATTGCGATCAGATCGACGCTGCGTGCCTGCGCCATTCCCTCGGCTACGTTCGGGACCTTGGCTATTCGCATCACATTGTGCGATTGATGGTGCTTAGCAACTGGGCTCTCCAACACGGCTACTCGCCTCAGGCGATGAACGACTGGTTCCGTCGAGCTTTTGTTGATGGCTATCCCTGGGTCATGACCGCGAACGTGATCGGAATGGGGCTGTATGCCGATGGCGGCGAAATGGCGACGAAACCCTACGTTTCGGGGGGTGCGTACCTAAAGAAGATGACCGACTTTTGTTCGGATTGCCGGTACAACCCCAAGGTTCGAGTCGGCGACGATGCCTGCCCGTTCACAGCCGGCTATTGGGCCTTCCTGGACGGCAATCGAGAATCTTTGGCCGGCAACCACCGCCTCGCCACGGCGTTTCGGACCCTCGACAAGCTCAAGGACCGCGCCGAACTCGTTGAACAAGAACGTGCGCGCGGAGCCGAAGCCCCGTGATCGATTCCGCCACTGCGATCGCCGTGATCGTGGCAGCCGGATTTATTGCGGGGGCCATCAACGGCGTCGTCGGCTCGGGCACTCTCGTGACATTCAGCGCGCTACTTGCGGTCGGTGTCCCTCCGGTGGCGGCAAACGGCACCAACACCACGGGCCTCTTTCCGGGCAGTTTTGCCTCGTCTTACGCCTATCGCGATGAGTTGCGGAGCCGATTGGCCAGCTTGAAATATCCCATCGTGGCGACCAGCGTCGGTGCGGCCGTCGGGGCTCTCCTCGTGGTGGCCCTGCCGGAGGAAGTCTTCTCTTCGGTGGTCCCGTGGTTGATCGCGTCTGCCACTGTGATGGTGGCCCTGCAGCCCCTGCGCCAACGGCTACGACGCGGGGTCCGACGCGGGGTCCGACGCCGTGGTCCGGAGCTTGCGGGGCCGGCAGCGGGGCCGGCAGCGCAGCGCCGCCTGTGGCCGTGGACCGGTGCGGTGGGCATCTACGGTGGGTACTTCGGAGCCGCCCAGGGCGTGGTCCTGATGGCGGTGCTCACATGGATCTATGACAAAAGCGTTCAACACAGCAATGCCGCGAAGAACCTCCTCGCATCGATGGCGAACATGGTGGCGGCTTTCGTGTTCGTGGCAACGGGCAACGTCGTGTGGCCGGCAGCGCTGCTGCTGATGGTGAGTTCGACGGCGGGTGGCTATCTCGGAGGTCGATGGGCGAGGCGACTTCCTGAAGTCGTGCTTCGTGGCATGGTGGTGGCCGTTGGAATCATTGCAACAACTTTTCTGATCGTCAGATGAGGAGGGCGGGGCCATGCGAACGTTGGTCCGGATCGTGCTGGCCCTCATCGGAACGTTGCTCATCCTCGCGGGAGTAGGAAGCGCCGCTGCAACGTGGTGGGTGGAACGTCAACTCACCGTGAACGCAGGACGCTGGGTGCTGCAGACACCCCCGGAGGTCATCGCATCCGATGGATGTTCGGTTGTTCTCGTCGAGGTCTCGAGCGTCGAACTAGATCCCGGGGATATCGACACCTTTGATCCCGTCGCCTCTCGATCGGAGACGGTTTTCACCGTCTCCGCTGAGGGCACCTCCGCGAATGGATGGTTGGTGGGGACGACCGCCTCGGCACCGGTGGAGGATCGATTGCTGGGGGCCCGGTACTGCGTCGCTCAGAATCAAGGACCGGCCTGGGCGGTCACCTCGATCGAAGTCGAGAAGGATTCTCCGATTCTGTCGATCGATGGACTTACCGGAGTGTGGGCGAACGCCGCCGATGGCGAGAAGGTGATCCTCCCGGTTCCTTCTGCGGGGGAGACGATCGTCGTATCCGGCGGTCGAGGTAGCGACCTTGACTCGATCGCTGTCGGGGCCGAATACCGCATCGATGGTGGCACCACACTCGGCCTGATCGGTCTCGTGGGTGGAGCCATCACCGTTGTCCTGGGGAGCGCACTGCTCGTGATCAGCATTTGGGGGCTGCGGCGGCGCGGTCGACACGAAGCGGGTGCGTCATGAGAGGCCGGATCGTGTAATGAACGCAGGAACCGATCAGCCGGAACCGTGGAACGTCTGGACTATCCCCAACGCCGTCAGTGCTCTTCGACTGCTCGGCATTCCGTTGTTCCTTTGGCTGGTGCTCGTTGCGCAAGCAGACATTTGGGCCTTCGTCGTTCTTGTGGTTGCGGGGGTCACAGACTGGGTGGATGGGTTTCTAGCGAGGAAACTCGACCAACGCAGCCGCTTGGGAGTGCTGCTCGATCCGCTGGTCGATCGTCTCTACATCCTCGCCACGTTGGTCGGCTTGGCCCTACGAGACATCATCGGCTGGTGGCTTGTGGCCATCCTCATCGGGCGAGACGTACTACTCCTGCTGTTGCTGCCGCTGCTACGGCGATCGGGGCGGGTGGCCCTACCGGTTACCTACGTGGGGAAGGCCGGGACGTTCGCGTTGCTCTGGGGATTCCCGGTCCTGTTGCTCGGGGCTGTCCCCGGCGGGTGGGGAACGCTGCTGTCCGCCTTCGGATGGGCGTTCGCTTTGTGGGGCACGTTCTTGTACTGGTGGGCGGGGATTCGATATGCGCAGCGGATGATCGCCGAGGGCTCAGGCGGCTAGGCTCGGCCCACGACCGAGAAAGGGTCCCGATGATTCCTGGAGAACTGAAGTACACGGCGGAGCATGAGTGGATCCGCGCTGAGGAAGGTTCGACTGTCACTGTCGGCATCACCCACTATGCGCAGGAATCTCTCGGCGACATCGTTTTCGTCTCGTTGCCGGCCGCAGGGGATGAGGTCGAAGCCGGGCAGTCGTGCGGAGAAGTGGAATCGACCAAGAGCGTCAGCGAGCTCTACGCACCCGTGACCGGACAGGTGACCGAGGTCAATTCCGCGGTCGACGATGCCCCGGAGACGATCAATGCGGCGCCGTACGAAGCCGGCTGGCTGTTTCGCATGGAACTGGGCGATATGAGTCAACTCGACGGCTTGCTGTCGGCGAGTGAATACGAGGCGATGACCCAAGGGGCCTAGGCTGGGGGTGCGCGTGGGACTCCGCGCGCACCGACCCAAGGTGAAGGGAGCGCCCCCATGAGTTGCAGTGCGTGTGGCAAGCCCATCCATCCGGAGGATCGGTTCTGTGCTGCCTGCGGTACTCCCGTCGCTCAGGCAGCGGATGCAGCCGATATCGACGCTACCGGCGCGATAACCGCTATCACGGGTCTGGGAGGTCCGGCTACCGGGACAGGACCCGCGGCTGCGTTGGGAACGGGAATTCACCGAGAGCTCCCTACCGGCTCGGCGCTGCTGGTTGTGCATCGCGGGCCCTCGGAGGGCAGCGAGTTCTTGCTGCCGGCCGATGCAGACGTCGTCGGAGTAGGACGTTCCCCGGAGTCCGAGGTGTTCCTCGACGATGTCACGGTGAGCCGCCGGCACGCTGAGTTTCGTCGGGGCGCCGATGGTTGGAGCGTTCGTGATGTGGGGAGCCTCAACGGCACGTACGTGAACCGCGTACGCGTCGATGACCAGCGTCTCAATGGTGGTGACGAAGTCCAAATCGGCAAGTTCCGTTTCGTCTTCTTGGTAGGCGTAGAGCCCGGGGCATGAGCGCGCGCGAGGCTGCGGAACCGTCGAGCAAGGGCACGCTGAGCATCGGGGAAGTGCACAGCGTTCTCAAGCGAGACTTTCCCGATGTCACCATCAGCAAGATCCGGTTCCTGGAGACCGAGGGTCTGGTTATTCCGGCTCGAACCGCGAGCGGCTACCGTCGATTCACCGACGACGACGTCAGGCGACTACGCGATGTCCTAACCCTGCAGCGCGATCAGTACCTGCCGTTGAAGGTCATTCGTGAACAACTCGATCAGACGGCGGAGGACACTGTTGTTGCCGGTAGCGGCATGCGACCGGAGGACTTCCGGCCCGGTGCCGGACGGCTGCGCCTCACGCGAGGCGAACTCGCAGACATGACCCAACTCGAGGAGGCCTACGTTGCCGAACTCGAGGAACTGGGATTGGTGTGGGTGAGCCCGGCTGGACACTATGACGAAGACGCCGTGACTATCTGCCAGGTGGCCGCACGGCTGTCGGCCTTTGGATTCGAGGGACGACACATGCGCAGTTTCCGGGTCGTCGC
>Ga0181593_10002672_pt1 | contig 16467 bp, 13 predicted proteins | sample 071ome_19_FD_133756 | JGI IMG/M metagenome (GOLD analysis project Ga0181593, IMG submission 133756) | Coastal salt marsh microbial communities from the Groves Creek Marsh, Skidaway Island, Georgia - 071413AT metaG (megahit assembly) | ecosystem: Environmental > Aquatic > Marine > Intertidal...
TCGTCCGCGACGATCAGGTCGGGCTTGTTCAACAGGGCGATGGCAATCGCCACCCGCTGTCGCATGCCCCCGGACAACTGGTGCGGATAGGAGCGCAAACGCTCATCCGGGGACGGAATGCCGACCTGCCCCAGGGCATCGCGGGCGCGCTGCCGGGCGTCGTCGTCCGAGACCTGCTCATGCGCCTGGATCGCCTCGATCATTTGCGTATCGATGCGCAGGACCGGATTCAGGGTCATCATCGGATCCTGGAAGATCATCGCAATATTGGCGCCGCGCAGCGCGCGCATCCGGTCCGCGGACGCGGTGACGAGGTTCTCGCCGTGATACAGGATCTCGCCGCCGACCACCCGGCCCGGCTCGTCGACCAGACCGAGGATCGAAAAGCCGGTCACCGTCTTGCCGGACCCGGACTCCCCGACCAGCCCCAGCACCTTGCCGCGCTCGACGGTAAAACTGACGCCATCGACGGCGCGCGCGATACCGCCCTTGGTGAAGAAATAGGTTTGCAGATCCCGAACTTCCAAGGTCGGGGCTTGGGCGTTACTCACCGCCGGCTCCTACTTCTGCAAGCGCGGGTTAAGTACGTCCCTCAGACGATCCCCGACCAGATTGATGCTCACGATGGTGACCAGCAGGGCAATGCCCGGATAAACGCTGATCCAGTATTTGCCGCTCATGATGTACTCGAAACCGTTGGAGATCAGCCGGCCCAGCGACGGTTCGGTTTGCGGCATGCCGAGGCCGAGGAAGGAGAGCGTGGCCTCGAGCGAGATCGCGTGCGCGACCTGCATGGTGCCAACAACGATCATCGGCGCCAGGCAATTGGGCAGCAGATGACGGAACATGATCCGGCGCTCCGACAGGCCCAGGCAGACCGCCGACTCGATATATTCGCGCCGCCTTTCCACCAGGGCGGTGCCTCGGATCGTGCGGGCGTAATAGGCCCATTGCACGACAACCAGGGCGATGATGGTCTTGTCCACGCCCTTGCCGAGGGTTACCAGCAGGATCAGCGCGACCAGGATCGCCGGAAAACTGAGCTGTATGTCGACGATCCGCATGACCACGCTGTCGACGCGCCCGCCCGCGTAGGCCGAGAACAGGCCGACGGAAATGCCGATAATCATCGCGATCACGCCACTGCCGATCCCGACACCGAGGCTGATGCGCAACCCGTAGATCATCGCGCTGACCATGTCGCGCCCGGCCCCGTCGGTGCCGAGGTGCGCGGTGGTTCCGGTCATCATCGCCTGACCGGGGGCAAGACGGCTGTCCAGGATGCTTACCGTCGCCAGGTCATAGGGATCGGTCGGCGCCAGAACCGGCGCGAAGATCGCGACCAGGGTGATCGCCATGATCACGAAAAAGCCGAGCACCGCCAGCTTTGATTCGCAGAAATCCGAAAGGAAACGACGAAACGGCGTTTGCACGCCCTCGAACTTGTCCCGGTCGTCGCTATCGTCGGCGGCGGGGATATCGAGATTGTCTTGCGCGACGGTCATGCTTTCACATCCTGTAGCCGGACCCTGGGGTCGAGGAGCGAATAGAGAATGTCCACGAACAGGTTAATGAAGACGAAGAGGAACACGATGATCATGAGATAGGCGACGATCACCGGACGGTCCAACTGGCCAATGGAGTCGATCAGCAGCTTGCCCATGCCCGGCCACGCGAACACCGTTTCGGTGACCACCGAGAAGGCCACCAGACCGCCAAACTCCAGGCCGAGCACCGTCACCACCGGGATCATGATGTTCTTCATCACGTGGATCAGAATGATCCGCGCGTCACTCAGCCCCTTGGCGCGGGCGAATTTGATATAGTCCTGGTGCATGACCTCGCGGGTACCGGCACGGGCGAGACGGATCACCAGCGATAGCTTGAAGAGCGCCAGATTGACCGCCGGCATCAGCACATGACTGAAGCCGTCCCAACTGAACACGCTGACCGGCATGCCGAGGATCACCTGAACATCGCCCCGTCCGGTCGACGGCAGCCAGCCGAGATAGACCGCGAACAGCAGGATCATCATGATGCCGACCCAGAATGTCGGCAGGCTGAAGCCGAGGATAGAGCCGGTCATGATGCTCTTGGAGGCAAGGGAATCGGGCTTGAGGCCCGCCCATACCCCGAGTGGGATTCCGAAGACGACGGCGATCAGCAATGCCACCACCGCCAGTTCCATGGTCGCGGGCATGCGATCCAGGATCAGCAGCAGCGCCGGTTCGTTGAAGACGAAGGACTCGCCGAGATCGCCTTGCACCGCCTTGGCAACGAACAGGCCGTATTGAACGATGAACGGCTTGTCCAAGCCCATGGACTTGATCATCCGGTCGCGTTCTTCCTGATCGGCGTCGTCGCTGACCAGGATTTCGATCGGGTCCCCGACCATGAACACGCCGGAAAACACGATGAACGACATCACCACGACGACAAGCCCAGCCTGTAGAAGGCGTCTGATGATGAATACCGACATCGTTGCTCCGAATTAAAGAATCAGAAAGCTCCCGAGAGCGACCGACCGGACGGCCGATCGCTCCCGGGGATTGGACCGCTTATTTGGCCGGGACCAGATCGATACCGGTCGTACGCTCATCGGCCCGCGGATGGTACTTCAAGCCCTCGCGGGTCGCCCAGGTGTTGACCTGGTAGTGCAAGGGGATGATGCCTTGGTTTTTACCGATGGCGAGTTCCGTGGTCTCGGCGAGCAAAGCCGCCCGCTTGGTGTCATCCACCGTCGCCAGCGCCTGATCCAGCAACGCGTCGACCTTGGCGTCGGAATGCCGCCCGCGATTGGACGCGCCCTTGCCCTTGGAGGGATCATGGGTGGCGAGCAGCGACTTCAGCGGCGACGAAGGCTCGCCGGTACCGGAGCCCCAGCCGACCAGCACGAAGCTGAATTCCGGCAGACCACCCTCGGCGCCCTTGGAGGCGCGTTTGAAGTAGACGTTCTTCGGCATGGTCTCGACCTTGGTCGGGATACCCTGGGCCGACAACATCTGACCGATCGCCTCGGCGATCTTGGCGTCGTTGATGTAGCGGTCGTTCGGGCCGTGAATGGTCAGACCAAAACCGTCACCCCAGCCAGCCTCGGCCAGGAGCTTCTTGGCGCCCGCGGGATCGTATTTTTCCGTCGCAAGCTTGCCGGACCGCCCGAAGAAGCCTTCCGGAAGCAGCTGCCCCGCCGGGATCGCCACGCCTTCCATGACCCGCTCGACGATGGCCTCGCGGTTGATCATCATGGAAATCGCCTTGCGAACCCGCGCGTCCTTGAGCGGGTTCTTGTCCATCGGCTTGCCGTCCTTGGTGGTCACGAAGGGCGAGCTGTCGCGGAACTGATCCATGTGCAGATAGATCACCCGGTTCGACACGCCGCTGCTGAGCGAGACCTTGGGCTCCTTCTTCAGACGCGCGATATCCGAGGTCGGGACATTGTCGATCATGTCCACGTCACCGGCGAGAAGCGCCGCGACGCGGGCCGGTTCGGCCTTGATGAACTTGAAGGTGATCTTGTCCCAGGGCTGTTCCATCGATCCCTGGTAGCCGTCGAACTTCTCCAGGACGATACGGTCGCCCTTCTTCCATTCGACGAACTTGTAAGGGCCCGAGCCGATGGCGGCGGTGCCGTCGTTGAAGTCCTTGGCCGAGATTCCCTTGTTCTTGTCCGCCGCGCCGGTGCCCTTGGCCTCGCTCGACATGATCATGACCGTCGTCGTGTCGTTCGGCATCAAGGGATACGGGCTGTCGGTGATGATGTGCAGGGTGTAATCATCGATCTTCTTCAGCGTCTTGCCCTTGGTATAGGTGCGGAAGCTGGAGTTGCCGCCCTCATAGGCGTCGGCGCGCTCGTAGGAATAGATCACGTCATCGACGGTCAGATCCGAGCCGTCGTGGAACTTGATGCCCTTCTTGATCTTGTACTCCCAGGTCGTGTCGTTGATCGCCTTCCAGGACTCGGCGGCCCGGCCGAAGATCTTGTCCATGCCCGGCGTCCAATCGGTCAACCGGTCGAAGATTTGACCGAGCATCGCGTTGTTCGGGCCGAGATTGTGGAAATACGGGTCGATCGACGAAGGCTCGGAGCGCATGCCGATCACCACGTCGGCGGCCTGAACCGGTGCCGACAAGGTCATAACCGCCATGGCCGCGAGGCCTAACTGACGCCAAGGTTTCATGTCTTAAGTCTCCCTACGGATAATGTCGCGACGGATGCTTACGGTTACCGCCCCACGGCGCCCAGCCACGGCCCGGAACCCTTGTATTCCATTCGATGGCGAAGTGTGGCCCAAGGCGAGAGGCGTAGCAATCCCCGGAGCCCTGAATTTTTGGTCGAGCCGGTCCGGCGCCACCGCGACCGCGCGTCGCGGGCGTCGGACGGCGAAACCCTGGTTTGCAGATCGGATATTCTCTATTCTGGAAGAGCACTTGTTATCGCCGTTTCCGGCCTTCTTCATACCCGCTTCCGACAGCCGCTGGATTGAGATGCCCGCCATCCACAAGCCGACCGACCTCAGTCCCTATCCGATTGAAATCGACCCGCCCGATATCACGGCATATCAAGCCGGCAATACCGGGGTGGAGTATTTCACCTTTTTCGATGCCGTCGAGCCGGGTCCGCATGTGATGATCACGGCGCTCACCCACGGCAACGAGCTCTGCGGCGCGGTGGTTCTGGATGAACTTTTCAAAAGCGGTTTCAGGCCGCTCAGGGGCCGCCTCACATTGGGTTTCTGCAATGTCGAAGCCTATCACAGTTTCGACCGTGACCGGCCGATGCTCTCCCGTTTCGTTGACGAGGACATGAACCGGCTTTGGGAGATCGCGATCCTCGAGACTCCGCGCGCCACCGCCGAGGCGCGGCGCACCCGCGAGATCCGTCCGCTCCTGGACAGTGTCGACTACCTGCTCGACATTCACTCGATGCAGCACCCGACCCAGCCGCTGATGCTGGCCGGCCCGCTGGACAAGGGCCGGGCCCTGGCCGAGCGGGTCGGTGTTCCCGCCGCCATCGTCATGGACCAGGGACACGCCGCCGGACGCCGGATGCGCGACTATGGCCCATTTCGTGACCCCGCCGTTGAACCCGCCGCGCTGCTGGTCGAATGTGGGCAGCACTGGGCGCGCTCCAGCATCGAAGTGGCCCGCCAGACCATGGTCCGGTTTCTCGTGGCAACCGGCATGGCCGCGCCGTCGATGATCCCGGAGTGGCTGGGCGATGAGCCCGCGCCGGCCCAGCGCGTGATCGAGGTCACCGACGCGATAACCGTCGAGAATCCCAGTTTCGCCTTCGTCGCCCCCTATATCGGCATGGAAGTCATTCCCAAGGCCGGTACCCTCTTGGCGATGGATGGCGATACGGCGATCCATACTCCTCACGACAACTGCGTGCTGATCATGCCGTCGCGGCGTCTGAGCAGGGGGCAGACCGCGGTCCGCCTGGGCCGCTTCATTGACTGACACCAGCGACGCGGACAAGACAGAACCGCGCGAGGGCGGCGAGAAACTGACGGTCGGCCACAAGGGTGGATCGATGGTCATGGCCATCGCCATCGGCGCGGTCGGTGGCGCGGTATTCGCGGCCATTAAAATGCCGCTGCCTTGGATGCTCGGGGCCATGGTCTTCGTGACCGTGGCGGCGGTCTCGGGTGCGCCGGTACGCCTTCCCTATATGCTCCGCCAAAGCATGGTGGTGTTCATCGGCGCGATGCTGGGCAGCCAGTTCACCCCGGACCTACTGGACCGGGTCGGGCAATGGGCGGTCTCGATCAGCGGCCTCGCGATCTATGGCGGCATCGCGCTGGCGCTGGTGCTGTATTACCTCAAGTTCTTCGGTGGCTACGACCCGGTCACCGCCTATTTCGCGGCGGCGCCGGGCGGACTCAACGACATGACCCTGATCGGGCGTGACATGGGCGGCGACGACCGGGTCATCGCGCTGACCCATGCCTCGCGCATCCTGCTTGTCGTGATGACCATTCCGATCATGTTCCGGCTTTTCGGCGGCTATGAGAGCCCGCCGGGAATGCTGCCGCGCGGGCCGGGCTTCGATCTTCCGCTTCGGGAATGGCTGCTGTTGGCGGGCTGCGCGATCATCGGCCCCTTCATCGCCCGGCGGCTCAAGCTTCCCGCCGCCTTCCTGCTTGGCCCGCTGATCCTTAGCGCCGCCTCGCATATCATCGGCTGGAGCACTTCCTCGCCGCCCGCCGGTCTGGTGGCGGCGGCCCAGGTGATTCTGGGAACCGCGGTCGGCTGTCGCTTCGCGGGCACGCATTACGGCGAGGTCCTGCGCATCATCCGGGTCTCGCTCGGCTCGGCCACGATCTGGATGGCCAGCGCCGTAGGTTTCGGCCTGCTGGTCAGCGAGTTGACCGGCCTGCCGTGGTACGTGGTCACCCTGGCCTACGCGCCGGGCGGTCTGGCGGAGATGAGCCTGGTGGCCTTCGGCATCGGCCAGGACGTCGCCTTCGTCGCCACCCATCATCTCTGGCGGATCGGCATGGTGGTGCTGCTCGCCCCGCTGGCCTTCAAGCTGATCGCGCGCTTTTTCACGAGCCGGTGAAGGCGGTTGCCGCGCCCGCGCCGGGCTTGCGCGCGAACACCGCCTCGCAGCACAATCGCCGCATGCCGATTCTCAAGGAGAACCAAGCGCCGAGAGGCTTGCGGTCCTGGTTGGCGCCGATGATCCTCGCGGTTTGCGGGATGGTCGCCTCGGCCATTCCCGCGGGGGCCGACGGCTCCGACATCCCAGCCGGCGGACGCTCGCTATTCGACATCATGACGACGGTGGTGTCGGAGGACGCAAGCGGCGAGTCCGCGCGCCTTGAGGTCCCCTTCCCCTTCGAGCGGTTGCGGGCCCTGATTAAGAAGGCGGGCGGGCTCTCGGACGCGGATATCGCCGAAACCCTGATCCCGCTCGGCCGCTCACTCCAGCGTCGGGCGGCGGCGCCGGACTATTTCGCCTCCCCGCGACGGGTGCTGGGCGTGATCGCGGAGCCGCCGGAGGCCGATCCGGCGACCACCCTGGTTCTGAAGGATCGGCTTTTCATCGGCCATCAACCCCGGACCGAATCCCTCGAAGTCATCAGCTTTAACGAGGCCGCGGGGCGCTTCGAGTTTCAGATCGTCGAGGATTACGCGCCCGGCAAGGTCCCTCGCGTGCGCCAGGCACGCCGCGCCCTGTGCCTTGGTTGTCACGGTAATGGCGGCCCGATATTCCCCGAGGCGCCGTGGAGCGAGACTCCCGCGCACCCGGCGATCGCCGCCCGCTTGGCCAAGGTCGCGGGCGCCCCACCTCCCGATCCGGCGACGATCGAAAGTAATCGCCGCTCCGCCGCCGCGCTGTATCGCTCTGTCGGCGCGGCCAATCGCCTATCCCACGCGGCGCGCTATTGGCGGATCGCGTGCACGGATCCAGCGACAAGGCAGAGCTGTCGGAGCAAGCTTCTTAAGAGCATCTCGATACCCACGGGACATGACCCGACGAGCGACGATCACGGCAAGACCGGCCAGGACCGGGCGGACATCGAGGAAACCATAGCCGCCGCCCAAGCGCGCGCCTGGCCGGAGGGGTTCACGATCGCCTCCCCCTTTATCGCCGATATCAACCCCTTGGCCACGCTCGACGCCAAGGCGCGCGATCTTGCGGATCCGCTGAATGAACGCCCGGCGCTCGCGGTGCTCGATGCCACCAAGGCGGAAGACGTCGACCGGATCATCGCCCTCCTCCGCGACGCCTTCACGGCGCGCCATGTCGCTTGGTTGAGGGATGTCTTGCGCGAGCGCGAACCTGTCCAAGCGGCATCTCCGGCCGCGCTCGGTCCGCCGCCGGCGAATTGGTGCTGCGCGCCTCATGATATGCTGCCGCCGCCCGTGGGCGCGGCGCCCAGGACAGTGCCCCTGGTACCAGGCCTTTCCATCGAACCCGGTCCCGCGCATCCCTCGCTCCAGGCGTTTCACCGCGCTTGCGGCGCCTGCCATTCGAGCATGTCATCGATGCCGCCGAACTTCCTGCACGGAACGTCCATCCGCCAGCTCCGCGCGATCACCGAGTGCGCGCCGCGAATATCACTGCGTTTGTCGCAATGGCGCGCGCGGGACGGCGACGCCTCCACGGCAATGCCGCCCATGCCGCCGCCCCGACATCTCGCCGCCCTGGGGCAAACGCCGGAGAACTGGCTAGCCAGCGCCGACTTCCGGCGGATTAGCCGTTTCGCCGCCGCGCTCGCCGCCCCGGCCGATGTTCCATTGGATGGGATAAAGACCAATAAACCAGTATGCGCGCCTCTCGCCAAATGACCGATTGACCGCCCCGGCCAGCCGTGGATAGCTCAGCCGTATTCTTCGCCGGAGCCCCTGCCATGGATATGACGTTGTTTCTCGCCTTCGTCGCCGCGTCCGCCGTGTTGCTGGCGATACCGGGGCCGACAATCTTGTTGGTCATCAGCTACGCACTGTCGCGCGGGCGCCGAGCCGCGCTAGCCACGAATGTCGGCGTTACCCTCGGAGACATCTCCGCGATTACCGCGTCAATGGCGGGTATGGGCGCGTTGCTGGCGATGTCATCGGAATTGTTTTTGATTTTGAAATGGATTGGCGCCGCCTACCTCGTCTGGCTAGGCGTCAAACTATGGCGCGCGCCGGTCGATGAATCGGAAGCCGATCAAGGAAAACCTCGGGGATCGAACGCAGCGATCGTCTTTCATTGCTGGTTGGTAACGGCGCTAAATCCCAAGAGTATCGCGTTCTTCGTTGCCTTCATGCCCCAATTCTTCGTGACCTCCGCGCCTCTGGCGCCGCAGATGATCATCATGGGCGCGACCTTCGTCGTCATCGCGATATTCAACGCGGCGATCTACGCGCTACTCGCCGATCGCGCGCGGGCAAAAGTGACAAAACCCGCGACGCATCGGCTTCTGAATCGTTCAGGCGGGTCACTTCTCATCGTGGCGGGAGTCATGACGGTGGCCTTGCGCCGGGCTTAGAGCAGATCCGGGTTGAGTGGAATCATTTACAATGATCCCACGAACCGTTGAATCTGCTCGATCTGTTTGAAGTTTCAGCGGATTCACTCGATCTCGTGTGGGCAAATTTGTCCGCACTCAATCAAGATCCGCTGTAGAAAACCGGCCGAGATTGTCCCACGCATGCAAGATACTCGCGGGCGGTCCCGTCTCGGAACGGGCTGACTCTTAACGAAAACGGTGAATCGTCTGGACCGCGCCCGCCTGGGGTATCGGCTCGCGGGGCTGTTCCTCACGCTGTCGGGCGAGCGCAACATGCCTTGAATCCGTGGACAAGCCTCGGCAGATAGCCACGGCCAAGGCCGCGAAGACTCGCTCAATCCAAAGCATCGGAACCTCCGGGTTTCGCATCCAGTGTCGCGCGGATCGTCGCCGCGCGCAATCGGCTCGGCGTGTCGCCGTCACGCTGGGTCAACCGAGGAAAGCGTCTACCTCGCGCCAGAATACCGCCCTAACGGCATCCGTCTCGTTCAGGATTTCATGCTTCGCGCCGGGAATGTCAACGAGGCGCGCATCGGACAGCGCATCACGGAGGTCTCCCTGGGCCTTGTTGGAGACAATCCGCTCCTCGCCGGCGCGGAAGATCAGAACCGGCTGGCGGACCTTGCCGTTTCGGCTCAGGGCCAGCAATTGGTCAATCGACTTGAACGCCGCGTTGATCCAGCCAAATGTCGGGTTACCCAGGGCCAGTTCAGGCGCCCGTTCTATAAAAGCGTGAGTGCGCCGGAAACGCGCCTCATCCCTGGTCAGCGTGTTGCCCTCGAAGGTTGCCGAGCTCTTGCCATAGCCCCCCGCCCCCGGCGGATAGGCCCCCGACAATCCCAACGCCACCGCCAGTCGCGCCAGGAAGGGGCTGAGCGTCCGTGGGAAAGCGCCGGTCTCGATATCGATCATCGGCGCGATGAGGACAAGTCGCTCTATCGCCGGATCGACCTCGGCGGCGGCGCGGAACGCGAGATGCCCGCCCATGGAATGGCCGATCACGCTGTAGGGAAGTCCGCCTCTATCCTTGGAAAACCCCGTGACTTCCAGAATCTCGCGAAGATCGGAAAGGAATAGATCCATCGACGCCACATACCCGCGATGCCGATCCGCGAGCGCTCGGTCGGATAGACCCTGACCTCGCCAATCCAGACAGAGAACCTCATGTTGCCGGTCCAGAAGTTCGGAAATGGTTTCCAGGTGCTTTTCGATGAACTCGGTAAAGCCCGGCAGCATCAGGGTACGGGCCACCGGCCTGTCGGGTCTGAAGCGGGCGTGGCGGACCCGCGTGCCGTCGGCCATGGTCGTGAAGGACGCTGTTCCACCAACGCTCTCGATGGTGGGTAGACCGTCCGGGATCATGAGTCGAGGACCACGCCGGCATCGGCGGGCCAGCTCAAGGTGACCGCGTCCCCCCAGGTGAAGGGCCTGTTGGTGGCGCGGTCGAAATTCGGCTCGGCGACCTTCACCAGCCCCTCGTCGCCATCCGCGATCCTGACATGATAGATCGAGAGATCGCCGAGATAGGTGATCCCCTCGATCACGCCGGGGACGGTATTGACGGCCCCGGCGTCGGCGTCGGCGGGCATGGCCGCGCCGGCCTTCATGATGTCGATCTTCTCGGGCCGCACCGCGACCCAGGTGTCGTCGCCGATCGAGACCCGCTTATCCTGCTCGACCAAGAGAGGCCGCGGCAGAACCTGCGCCTCGACGGTGATCACGCCGTCCCGGGAATCGCTCACCCTACCCTCGAGGATATTCACCGAGCCGATGAAGTCGGCGACGAAGCGCGAGGCGGGAAACTCGTAAAGTTCCGCCGGCGGGGCCACCTGACGAACCACGCCTTGATCCATCACCGCGATCCGATCGGCCATCGCCAGCGCTTCCTCCTGGTCATGGGTGACGATGATGAAGGTGATCCCGACGGTCTCCTGCAGATTGACCAGTTCCAGGCGCATCGCCTCGCGCAGCTTGGCGTCCAGTGCCGATAGCGGCTCGTCAAGCAGCAGCACCTTGGGACGCTTGACCAGCGCCCGCGCCAGGGCCACCCGCTGCCGCTGACCGCCGGACAGCTGATCGGGCATGCGCGCGCCGAAGCCGTCGAGCTTGACCAGTTCCAGCGCCTCCGCCGCCCGGGCGCGGACCTCTCGCGCCGGCACCCCGGTCACCTTGAGACCATATCCCACATTGTCCAGCACCGACATATGCGGGAAGACGGCGTAGGATTGAAACACCATGTTCACTGGTCGGCGGTTCGCGGGCACGCCGCTCATATCCTCACCGTCGATCAAGATCGATCCGGCGCTCGGACTCTCCAACCCCGCGAGCATGCGGAGCAGAGTGCTCTTGCCACATCCCGACGGGCCGAGCAGCGCGAAGAACTCCCCGGCCCTGATATCCAGCGAGACATCATCGACCGCCGCGAGGGCGCCGAAATGCTTGGAAAGCCCGTCGATCCGAATGATCGGCTTTGGCTGGTTCTCGCTCATCCGGATTTATCCGCGCCTTGTCGGTTCTGGATCCACAGAGCCAACACGGTGACAGCGACGGTGATCACGATCAACACCGTGGAGGCGGCGTTGACTTCCGGCGTCACCGAGAACCGGACCATGGAGTAGACCTTGACCGGAAAGGTGACGGTGTCGGGACCCGAGGTAAAGAAGGTGATCACGAAATCATCCAACGACAAGGTGAAGGCCAGCAGGGCGCCGGCCACGAGGCCCGGGCGCATATGCGGAAGGATGACGTCCCGGACCACCGCCCATTCCCCGGCGCCGAGATCCCGGGCCGCCGCCTCGAGCTCGGGATTGAAGCTGGCCATGCGGGCGCGCGCGACCATGGCGACGAAGGCGAAGCTGAAGGACACATGGGCGATGGTGATCTGTCCTAGATTGAAGGGCCAGGGAAGACCGGTGGGCCAGCCGATCCGGCTGAAAAAGACCAGCATTGCCACGCCCAAGCAGATCTCCGGAATCACGATCGGCAGGGTGATCGCGCCCTCGTAGAGCGGTTTCAGCGGAAATCTGAAACGCCACAGAAGATACGCCACCATCGCGCCCAGGATCGCGCTGATCACCGTGCTCAGGACCGCGATGGTGATCGAGTTTATGAACGCCTCGATCAAGCCCTCGTTGGCCAGCGCCTTCTCGTAGTATTTCGTGGTGAAGCCACGCCAGACGATGTTGCGTTTGCTGTCGTTGAACGAAAAGGCCACGAGGGTCGCGATCGGCGCGTAGAGAAAGACGAAGGTGCCCAGCAATACCAGGCGCATCCAGGTTTGCCGCGAGTAGTCCAGCGGCCCCGGCGGCGCGCGGCGCGAGCTGGCCCTCCCTGGCCCGGCGGTTCTCATGGCGACACCAACCTCTCGCGGCGGCGAGCCAGCACCGCGCGGATCGCCAGCGCGCCGAAGGTCACATACATCAACAGGAAAGAGAGCGCCGCGCCGAAGGGCCAGTCATTGGCTTTCTTGAACTGCCGCTCGATGACGTTGGAGATCATCTGGCTATCGGTCCCGCCCAGCAGGTCAGGCGTCAGATAAGAGCCGAGCGACGGGATGAAGACCAGGATCACGCCGGTGATGATCCCCGGCATCGCCAAGGGCACGACGATGGTCAGGAACGCCCGGAGCTGGCTCGCGCCCAGATCCAGGGCGGCCTCGATCAACGAGCGGTCGAGACGCTCCAAGGCGGCGTAGAGGGGCAGCACCATGAACGGCAGGTGGACATAGACCAGGCCGATGATGACCGCGGTATTGTTGTACAGCAGCGCCAACGGCTCGAACGGCAGCCCCAGCGCGTCGGCGCCCCATTCCAAGGTGAAGTTCACATAGCCCCGGGTGCGCAACACGGCGATCAAGGCGTAGGTCCGGATCAGCAGATTGGTCCAGAACGGTAGGATCACCAGCAGCAGTAGAACCGGCTTCCAGCGCGGCGGCGCGAAGACGATGCCCAAGGCCACCGGCAGGCCGACGACAAGGCAGATCACCGTGGTAACGGCGGAAATCCAGATGCTTTTTGCGAAAATCCCGAGATAGAGCGGGTCCAGCGCCCGGATATAGTTCTCCAGGGTCCAGGTGATCTCGACATCGATCAGACCACGCTTCTCGCCGAAGCCGAGCACCCAGACAAACCCAAGCGGCACCAGAAAAAACGCCAGAAGCCAGAGGCTCGGCGGCAGCGAGCAAACCCAAAATCCAACCGGGTGGCGCTTCAATCGCTCCATCTTGAACCGCCCATCATAACCGGGCGCCCGAATATCCGGCCTAGGCCGCCTGAATCCGGGTCCAGGCCTCGTCATAGAGCTTCGAGACCTCCGGCCCCAGATAGACCGCCGCCTCACAGGCCGCGAGAGCCTCGTCGGACGGGAAGATCGCCGGGTTCTTGGAATAGCTGTCCGGCATCAACGCCCGAGCGGCCGCGTTCGGCGTGGCGTATTGGATCACCTCGGCGATATCCGCGCCGGCCTTGGCCTCGAGAACGAAATTGATGAATTTGTGGGCGTTCTCCGGGTGCGGCGCTCCGTTCGGAATCGCCAGGGTATCCTGCCAGACGATGGAGCCTTCCTTGGGCACCACATAGGAGAGGTCGTCATCCTCGCCCATGACCTGGAGGATATCGCCGTTCCATTCCATGGTCAGGTCGACCTCGCCGGACAGCAGCAGATCCTGGCCGTTATCCGGGGCGAAAAGCTTGATGTTCGGCTTCTGCTTGATCAGCAGCGCCTCGGCCTCCTTGATCAGCTTCGGATCGGTGGTGTTCAGCGGGTGGCCCATATACTTGAACACCGCGCCGAGCACGCCGACCGCCTCGCTCAACACCGCGCAGCGACCCTTGTAACGATCGGAATCAAACAGCCATTTCCAACTGTCCGGCACGCCGTCGACCTTGGACTTGCGATAGCCGATCCCCATGGTCCCCCACATATAGGGCATGGAAAACTTGCGGCCCGGATCAAAACCCGCGTCGAGGAAGGCCGGTTGGAGATTCGCCTTGTTCGGGATCTTCGAATGATCCAGCGGCATCAGCATCTTGGCCGAGATCATCCGCTCGACATAATCGTTGGTCGGCACGATCACGTCGTAGCCGGGATTGCCTTCCTTCAGCTTGGCGAAGAGCTCGGCGTTGTCGGCGAACAGGTCCATCTTCACCGAGATGCCGCTGGCGGTCTTGAAGTCGTCCAGCGTGGTCTCGCCGATATAGGTGTCCCAATTGAATAAGTTGAGCTTGGCTTCCTCGGCCGACCAGCCGTCGCGCGGCAGCACGGAGATCCCCGCGGCCACGGCGCCGGTTCCGGCCAGAAACCTTCTGCGAGACAAACGCCCCTTGGGAAACAATGCCATCTCGAACCCCTTTCCGCCCTTACCATCGTCGCCACGCGCGCCGACGCGCGCCGAAAACCCGAGGAGCCAAAGTTCCGCGACTCGGGACTGGAAGTCAATGATCGCGACTATCCCCTCCCCGCCCCTAGCCCTTCGGGAAGTAATCCTCGAGCCCGCCCTCGCGATAGACATCGGCGGTGCAGCAATGCAGGCCGCCACCGAAGGCGTAGGCGTCGCGGAGATCGACCTCGACCACCTCCATGCCGAGCTTGTCGAGCTGCTCGGCCTGATAGACCTCGGATTTCTCGACGCAGACGGTCTTGGGGTCGAGGGCCAGCACGTTCATTGACAGCCAGACCGAGGAATAGCAAAGCGGCGGCGGAGAGTTATGCGCGGGCTGCGCGGCGTCGACGATCTCCCAGCCATTGCGCTCGAACATCGCGCGCTGATCGTCGGGAAGCCGGCGGACCGGGTTGTTCATGATCAGCCCCGGACGGATCGGCGTGAAGGTCGCGTCGATATGGATGGGATAGGGATCGCCGGGAAAGTTCACCGCGTGCACCCGGTGGTCCGGGAAATGCCGGGCCAGCCAATCAATGCCCTTCAGATTCGTGGTGAAACCGTGCTGCACCACCAAGTCCTTGCCGAAACGCAGAACGTCGGCGGCATCGAAGAGCGGCTCTTCCTCGGTGGTCACGAAGAACTTGTCCGCCGTCCATTCCAGGCGTTTTTCGACACCGATCTTCTCGGAGAGATAATCCGGGCGGTAATCCGCGTCGGTCAGCCGGGGCTTCGGCGCCGCCTCGTGCCGCATCGCCGGGTCTTCGTCGTAATAGCGCTGCAGCAAGGGCCGATAGCAGAGATATTCGAACCAGCGACAGCGATAGGACATCGTCGCCTCGAGGATCTCCTTGCCGACGGTGAGCAGCACATCGCGCGGCGGCATGCAGCCGAACATGGTCTCGGTTTCCCAATCCGGTGTCGCCGAGGGCTGATTGAAATCGATCGGTGTCGGACGATCGACCCGAATACCGCGCGCCTCCAATTGCTTGGCGAAGGTATCGAGAAGCTCGTTGGCCCGGTCGACGGTGTCTTGCGGGCGCGGACCGAACTGGCCCCGCATGTCGCTATCCTCCGGCACCTTGGCGTCCAGCGCCGGCTCCGGCGGCGGAATGCAGCAGCCGTCGGCGCGTCCCACGATCACGTGCTTCAACGGGTCCCACTCATTCCAGCTGGAAACGACGGTTTTGGCATTCGCGGACATGGGGCCTCCATCCAACGCAAGAAATCCGGGACAACGCATCACGGTCGGGGGCGCCCGGCGGAAACTCAAGGGGGCTTAATACACATCCCCCGATCCGGCGTCTTCAATATCCAAAAGCGTCAGTGAAGAAAATATCGCGGCACGCTGGGAAACCAATGCACAAGCTGAAAAAAGACCCTTCGAGACGCACGCTTCGCGCGCTCCTCAGGGTGAGTCCAATCCCTAGTTTCAATACTTTACCCCAAGGTCACTCACCCTGAGGAGGCGCGAAGCGCCGTCTCGAAGGGTCTCGGATGCCTAGCAATCATTTTCAACCGCCTGCTAGGCGCGGTCCACTAACCCGCCTTGGTCCCGGTGATCCTCTTCAAGACTCCCGGCACGAAGTCGTTGACTTGGACGTCCTGGAAACCGGCGGTCTCGAAATAGCCGATGCACTCGCTAATCGAATGGGCAAGGCCGGTGCTGTTGTGCAGGGTCTGGGCAAGCCCCCAGATCGCCGGGTCCGACGGACCGCTCCGGTCCGGGTCCAGCGCCTCGCCGATCAGATGCATCTCACCGCCCGGCAGCAACGCGTCATGAGCCCGGGCGACCACCCCGGCGATCGCCTCACGGCCATATATCGGTAGGTTGCTGGCCATGATGATCACGTCGGCGTCGGTGGGAAACGGATCGGTGTTGAAGTCGGCGGCGAGCGCCTCGATGCGGTCGGACATGCCGTGTGCCGCGATGAACTCATTGGCAACGACCGCTACCGCCGGTAGGTCGAAGACCACGGCCGAGAGATGATCGTGAGCCTTGCATGCCTCGATGCAATAAGCCCCCGACCCGCCGCCGAGATCGAGGATCTTGGTGCGCTTGGCGAGATCGACCTGACGCAGGAA
>Ga0181593_10002674_pt1 | contig 16462 bp, 13 predicted proteins | sample 071ome_19_FD_133756 | JGI IMG/M metagenome (GOLD analysis project Ga0181593, IMG submission 133756) | Coastal salt marsh microbial communities from the Groves Creek Marsh, Skidaway Island, Georgia - 071413AT metaG (megahit assembly) | ecosystem: Environmental > Aquatic > Marine > Intertidal...
ATCGCGAGAAAGTTGCCGCCTGTCGCGGCACTGGTCTTCTCTAACCAGGACCACAAATCACTCAGAAAAGAGCTGTCATCAAAACCGAATGGGGCAAAGGTTTGCGCTTGTTCAGCGTCGATATCGGCCATCACAATGCGGTGTAGATTCGCACCGCCAGGTATCAGGGAGTATTCCCAGCCGATCAATGCCGTGAACTCTCCCGGCTCGTTGTGCGCATCGGCCGTATCTGTAATGAGCTTCCAGGTATCGATTTCGACCGTTGGCTGCCTGGGGATCAAACCACTGACGCGATCCTCTTCCCAGCCCTCCATTGCCGTCACGGCATTGTCTGAGGGCTTGGGCAGGATCGATGTGAATAGCTCTCGCCCCTCCTGACCATCAATGGCGTCACGCAATAAATATTGAACAAAACGAGTCCAGAGTCGCTCGCGCCAGCTTAATCCCTCTGTGACCATGGGATTGAGGTAGAGGCTCCGGATGACGCCAAGATACTCGGCATGATCCGACACCACCAGAAAATCCAGCGGCGTCCCAATTTGCACACGCGCTTTGTGTCCAGGATGCACAACCGGCATGCCCTTGGCATAGCGATAGGCCGTGTCCGGTGAAGCCGTCAGGTTGCCATTGGTAAACGCGTCAGAGGAATAGGTGGAATGCAAATGGGTGTCGCCCCACAAAAGTTGCTTTTCCTCGGCGTGGGCGACGCCGCTGATGGCGACACCGGATGCAATCGCAGCAGCGAGCACGCCCGCACCGCCAAACAATGATTTGCCCAACGCCGACTTCCTACTTCGCTTAACCATGCCTGAATCCTCTCTGCCGCTTTTTTGTTATTCGCCTGATAGCCGCTATCGGTATGGAACGTCAGTTGCTCCCTTCGCGCTTGCGCACTCTCATCGACATGGCGTAGTTATTTGCCCTGCCAGTCGGGTTGACGCTTTTCGAAAAAGGCTTTGATCGCCTCTTTCGAATCGCCGCTGCCAATACAGAAAGCCTGCAGCGCCGCTTCCTTGGAAATCGTATCCCCTAGATTGTGCGATGCGCCAAAGGCGAGCGCCTCTTTTGCATAGCGGAGCCCCAAGGGTGACCTGCCGGCGAGTTCTTGCGCATATGTCATAGCGTGTCCGGCGAAGCCGTCGTCTGGCAGCACGCGATTAGCCAACCCCCACTCCACCGCCTTTTCGGCGCCCAGCTTTTCCCCAAACGCCATCAGCTCAAAGGCACGTTTGGCACCCACAAAGCTCGGCAGAAGCCAGGTGGCGCCGCCATCTGGGACCAAGCCGATACCGACGAACGGCTGAAAGAGGTAAGCGCTCTCCGCCATGACCATCAAATCGCATGCCATAGCGTAGGAATAAGAGATACCGGCGCAAGGGCCGTTGACCGCGGCGATCCAGGGTTTGCGTGCATGATGGATCGCGAGTACGCCCGGCTTGTACTCGGCGTTCAACTGATCTTCAACACCCTCTCCGCCGTTGGGCATAGGCTCCGAGGTGTCAGACAGATCAGCACCGGCACCAAATGCCCTGCCCGCGCCCGTCAACAGCACCACCCAGATATCCTTATCCGCGTTGACCTCCTGCGCGGCGCGCAGAAACTCTCTACGCAACGTTCCGTTGAAGCTATTGAGCTTATCCGGTCGATTGAAAGACACCCGCGCAACACGGCCCTCGCGCTCGATCAAAATCGTTTCGTAATCACTCATCTGTCACTCTCCACTAGTTACTTGGATCCTACCGCAGCACCCGTCTCCAGTAACGCCTGTATGGCAGACGCCTCCATTCCACTGTCCTCAAGCACCGAGACCGTGTCGGCCCCCAACGCTTGCGTTCCATGCTGTATCTGCGACGGCGTCCTCGAAAATCGTGGCGCCGGCGTTGGGTGCGTCAGACCCTCGACCTCGGTGTAGACCGACCGTTCGGTATTGGCGCCGTAAGAGGTGGCCTCCACCATCGTCAGCACAGGTGCAAAGCAGGCATCACTACCCGCCATCACCGCGTCCCACTCGTCGCGGGTCTTGGTCTTCAGCACCGCCCCCAATTTTTGCTTGAGCTCGGGCCACTGTGCAGCGTCATGTTGTGCCTGAAACTGGGGGTCCGAGATCTCCGCTCTTGCGAGCAGCTCGGCATAAAACTGGGGCTCAATCGCGCCGATCGCCACATACTTGCCATCGGCACACTCATAGGTGTCATAAAAGTGGGCGGCGCCGTCAAGCAGGTTCGCCTCGCGCTCTTCTGCATTCCAGGCACCGATCTGCTGGAATCCCTGCATCATCCACATCAGCTGTGCGGTGCCGTCAACCATCGCCACATCAATGACCTGCCCCTGACCTGACTTGGCGGCCTCCAGCAGGCCTCCCATCACACCTGTCACCAACAGCATGCCACCGCCGCCAAAGTCGCCCACCAGATTCAGCGGCACGACCGGTCGCTCGCCGCGACGCCCTATGGCATGCAACGCGCCGGTGATGGCAATGTAATTCAGGTCGTGACCCGCGGCCTGGGCGAGCGGACCCGTCTGCCCCCAACCAGTCATGCGCGCAAAAACGAGCCTGGGATTGCGCGCGAGACACTCCTCAGGACCAAACCCCAGCTTTTCGCAGACTCCTGGACGGTATGGATCGATCAATGCATCGGCCTGCTCAATCAGCGACATCAGCGCGGCTTTCCCCACATCCTGTTTGAGATCCAGCACAACAGATTTCTTGTTACGGCCGCTGATCGGCTCAGCCACTTTGGGATCCGCCGCGCCGGGGCGTTCAATCCGGATGACCTCGGCCCCCATATCGGCGAGGATCATGCCTCCCATCGGCGCAGGGCCAATCCCCGCCAGCTCGATGACCTTATAACCACTTAGCGCGCCCATATTTGCGCCCCTCAGAAATTTCGTTGATTGAAGGGGTCGTAGTGATCCCCCAGACAGTGCCGTCCGATAATCAGCTTCATGATTTCAGAGCTGCCAGCATAAATAGTGGCAATCTTCGCATCGGCCGATTGGCGACTGATCGGATACTCATCCATAAACCCGGCACCGCCATGCAGCTGTAGCCCTTCGTCGGCGACACGCTGCTGCAACTCGGATGTCTTGAGTTTGGCTGCCGCAGCATCCTCAGCCGAAAGCGTGCCCGCATTGAACGCGAGCGCCGCCTGATCGACAAAACACTGCGCAATATCGAGCTCAGCCCGAAGTTCCGCCATCTTGAATTGGGTGTTTTGCATGGCCGCCAAGGGCTTACCGAACACCTCGCGTTCACGCACGAAATCGGCGGTGAGGTCCCAGGATAACTGCGCTGCCGCCAGATAGCCCATCGCGCCGAGCAAGCGCTCTTCTGCCAAGCCCTCCATCAGGTAATAAAAACCTTTGTGCGCTTCGCCCAGCACATTGCTCTTGGGCACCTTGATGTTGTTGAAGAACAGCTCCGCCGTGTCCTGAGCCTTGAGACCCAATTTATTAAGGTTACGGCCCCGCTCAAAACCCTCCCACCCTGCTTCGACCAGAAACAGCGTCATCGCATGGGGGTTATTTTGTGGGTCTGTTTTGGCGGCAACGACCACCAGGTCGCAGTTGATCCCATTGGAGATATAGGTCTTTTGACCATTGAGTACCCAGTGGTCATCTTCCTCAACGGCATGGGTGCGCATCCCTGCCAAATTACTACCCGCGTCGGGCTCTGTCATCGCCACCGCAAGAATGATGTCACCTGAAACGGCGCCCGGGATATATCGCTCAATCTGATCCTCACTGCCGAAACGGGTGATGTAGGGTCCGACAATGCGGCTGTGCAGGGAGCCAAACCAGTCGCTGCAGCGCGCATAAGCCAGCTCTTCGATAATGACCTGCTCCCAGCGGATGTCGTAATCATCCATGCCGCCGTAGCGCTCCTCCGGCCACACCATGAGAAAGCCCTGCTCGCCAGCCTTTTTGAATATGTCGCGATCCACCACACCCTGCTCGCGGAACCGCTCCATGTGGGGCACTACCTCTTCCGCGAGAAATCGCCGATAGGCCTCCCTAAACATCACCTGCTCTTCCGTAAACTGCCTGGTGAGCATGTCGCCCTCCCGATGTTGCGTTAACTAAAAGTCCTTCTTACCGGCGATCTTCAACCACCGACTTGGCATCAATGCCTCATAGCCATATCGACCAAAACAGGCCAATGGCACCCCTGCCAACTCGACGGTGCGCTACTCAGCAGAACCTAGCACTTGCAGTGCTGTCGAGATGAGCCCTTCAATATCACGCCGCTATGGCACACCCGCCGATAGCCGATATCCAAGCCAGAAAAGGCATGTACTGCATCAGCACGCTCAGTCGGCCGATGCGGGATCCAATACCTCTCTCAACTCTCGCTTGAGAAACTTACCGTTGGCGTTGCGCGGCAATGGCTCCGAGAGGAACCACACATAGCGGGGCACCTTGAAGGCTGCGAGGCGCGAGCTCATGTGCTCGCGCAAACCGGGCGCATCCAGCATCGCGTCGGGCTTCAAGTGGACGGCAACACCCACCTCCTCACCCAGACGGTCATCGGGGACCGCAAAAGCCACCGTTTCCAACACGGCCGGGTGGGTATACAGCGCGCCTTCAACCTCGGCACAGTAAATATTTTCTCCCCCGCGCAAAATCATGTCCTTTGCCCGATCGACCAGATAGAGAAATCCATCTTCATCAAAATAACCAATATCACCCGTGTGCAACCAACCTTCGACGATGGTCTCCGCAGTCGCCTCCGGACGGTTCAGGTATCCCTTGATCACGGGCGCACCCTTAACCAACAATTCGCCGGCCTCACCCACTGGCAGGGTTTCACCCGCTTCGTTAATCACCTTCCCTTCCAACGTCGGCACGAGAGGCCCGCAGCTTTCTGGCCGCGCCAAAAATAAATCGCCCGCCGTATAGGTACTGATCCCACAGACTTCCGTCATCCCATAGCCCTGAGCGGGCTTGGCGCGCTGCGTGCTCTCAATCACCTTGTTTGGCAAATCAGGGTGCATCGCGGCGCCACCACCACCGAGCGACGCCAAACTAGAGGTGTCATAGTCGGCGAAATCGGGATGGGCGAGCAGCTCGCGGGTCATCATCGGCACCGCGCTCAAGGTATTCACCTGCTCCCGCTCGATCAGCTTGAGCGCTTCCTCGGTATCCCACTTGTACATCAGCACCAACTTGCCGCCGCTCAAGGTCGCGCCGTGCATGACGCAATTATTGGCCGTGACATGAAACAAAGGCGTGGCCACCAGCGAGGTTGCAGGAGGCGCTGAGACGGGTGCGTCGACCGACTCTCCTCGCCCCAGGGCCTGGGTCGTGGCAAAAATCTGCCCCATTGCCGCGACATTCATGATGTTGTGAACGCAACCCCTATGCGTGAGCTGGGCGCCCTTGGGACGCCCTGTGGTCCCAGATGTATAGAAGATGCAGGCATCGTCGTTGGTGTCGATCGCCGGCATGGGCAACTCCCCGGGCTCGCTCACCGTATCGACCCACTGCATGGCCTGAACCGGCGGCGAGGACTCACGCACCGCCACGACAGCCAAATCTGGGAAGTCACCTGCAATCTTCGCAAAAACAGCCAGTCGCTGATCATCAGCCACCAGCAGCTTGGGCTCTGAATCGTTCAGCGCATAGGCCATTTCATCTGCGACCCACCAGGCGTTCATGCCCACGACAACCCCGCCAACTGCGATGACGCCCCAATAGGCAAAAATCCATTCGGGATAATTGCGCAAAGCGATGGCAACCCTGTCGCCCGACCCAATGCCCTGACCCTGCAACCAGGTCGCGAAATTGGCAACCAGCTGACCCGCCTCGGCGAAGGTCCAGCGCTCATCCCCATAAACGATGTACTCTTGGTCCGCGTAACCCTGGCCCAACATCCACAGGTCCCGCATAGAACCGGGAGCATGCTTGTAAGCCTTGAGGGTTTGGCCCCCATGCTCGATTGTCGTCAGCTCGAGAAATGCTTCGGGTGCAGTGACCATCGCAACAGCGTTGCGATAGTGTTCGATGACCGGATTACTCATCCTTGATGCCCCTCATTTTTATAGGTCGGTGTTTGTCAGTCAGCAATATAGCGTTGTGTGATAAAGCGACCGCACGATACCCTATGCGCCCGGTAACGACCAGCTACCAACGCATCGGTATTGACAGATATCATGCCAATACTTCAGAGCGGATTCCAGATAGAGATACAGTCCAGAAAAGCCGCTTCAGCATTACAGATTAGAGGTTTGTCATGAGCACACAGGAACTTGAACTCTCCCGCTTGGAACCCTGGCTTCGCGCAAATGTCCCGGGCTTGAACGGACCGCTAAGGGCCGAGAAATTCCCCGGGGGACAATCCAACCCGACTTTCAAGCTGACAGCGGGCGAGCGGCAATATGTGTTGCGCCGCAAACCGCCCGGTGAGCTGCTGGCCTCCGCTCATGCCGTGGATCGCGAGTACCGGGTGCTGGACGCGCTGCGAGACACCGACGTCCCGGTGCCGGACGCTGTCGCCCTGTGCGAGGACGACAATGTGATCGGCTCCATGTTCTATCTCATGGAGCATCTCGAGGGTCGTATTTTCTGGGATCCGGCAGTGCCCGAAGTCGACAACACAGAGCGGACCGCGATCTATGATGAAATGAACCGCGTGCTGGCAGCATTGCATTCCGTGAACGTCGATACAGTGGGTCTTTCGGACTATGGCAAACCCGGCAATTACTACGCCAGACAAATAGGCCGCTGGACCAAACAGTATCGGGCCTCAGAAACGGAAACAGTGGCAGACATGGAAGCCTTGATTGAGTGGCTCCCGAATCATATTCCTGAGGGCGAGGAGACCATCGCGCTGGTGCACGGGGACTACCGACTAGACAACATGATTTTTCATCCGACGGAGCCCCGGATCATCGGCATTCTCGATTGGGAGCTCTCTACGCTCGGGGACCCGCTGGCGGACCTTGCCTACCAGTTAATGGCCTGGCAGTTCCCGCGCGAAGGGGGGATAGCTGGATTAGCGGGGATGGATCGCAACGAACTCGGCCTCCCCTCAGATGAAGACTACATCGCGGCCTACTGCCAGCGAACGGGTCGAAGCGGCATTGATAACTGGCCGTTCTATATGGCGTTCTGCTTTTTCCGCATTGCGGCCATCCTGCAGGGCATCAAGAAACGCGCACAGATCGGCACCGCCTCCAGCGCCGAGGCCGACAGTCGAGCGATCATGGTGGGTCCTTTGGCGGCGCTAGGAGCGGCCTGCATCCCGTAACTGGCAGGTTAGCCACCGGTAACCGATCGCTAGGCGATACTGCGCTTCTTGACCGGGGCGGTTGATCGACCAGCGCCTCCTCCGGCTCTTGAGCGGGAAGCCTTGCTCGAGCGCGATGCCAGCTCAGACTTCAATGCTTTTTTCTGCGCCGCTGTGGGGGGCGGTCTGCGTCGGGAGCTCTTCGGACGACGATAGGTGCCGGGCGCCGGGCGCAAGTCCCCATATTCAAATCGATGCAGGATCTCTTCCAAGGTTCTGGAGATTTGCGTGCACCGCCTGATCGGCTCAATCCGGCCGTAGGTGGCGCGCTCGCCCTCTTTCACTAACTGGCGCAGCTCTTTTTCATTGGGTTGCGTGATGAGATTCAGAGGGCTTTGAAACCGGAACTTGGGCACGATGTTAATGTCGCCAGAGTATTCTTGATCAAGCAATGCATGAACACCGTGCATCATCATGTTGAATTTAGGCCAGTTCTCGCCGTATTTTTTGGCAACACCGCGGTAGAAATTCAGCATCTCCCTACCGATCCCCATGCCCAAAGAGGTCGCCGCTTGCCGCAGCGGTCGAACTTTGTCATCCCGGGGCAGAAATGCCCGCGCGATGGGGTTCACCATGCTCACGATGTAATGATTGGTCGAGAACAGGCGCGACAGACGCTTGGCGGGCAAATCGTCGGCAACAGAGCCATCAACCCATCTCCGTGCTGGTAGGTAAGGTTGCGTTTCGCCCAGTTCATTTTTGGCCTGCAACATTACCGCGGGGAACACACCGGGAATAGCACAGGAAGCCATCGCCGCAGAGCGCAAATAAACGTTGGGTGAAGACACGGCATTGAGCAGCCGGGAACGCTGATGCGGCTCAGCAGGTGCGACAGTAATACTGACCTGACGCCCCGTCTTGGCATAGGCCTCCCCAAACGTCAGGTCTGGAATGGTCGCAGCAATCAATTTTTCGGTGTCCTCCGCCGTCAATCGGCTACCCATTCCTGACACCCACTGCCAGAGCACGCTCTTACTGACATCGTCTTCGGAGTCCATCATTCCCACGAGATCGAGCTCTGCCATTTCTTCGTCGGTATAGGCCGCCAGCGCCGCGGCCACAATCGAGCCCGCACTGGAGCCGGAAATCACTCTCGGTAGCAGCCCTTGCCGGAGCAGCTCGCTGACCACACCGACATGTAAAAAGCCGAGCACACCACCGCCACTGAGCATCAGTGCAGAGCGGCCGTAACAGACGTTACTGCGATAGAAAAAATCGAGTTTCTGCTGGGTAGGAATGACATCGTCGGGCAACTCGGCCAATAACCTCAGCGCCTCGTCGATTTCCTGAATGTACTGCTCTATCACTACCTTGGTGCCAGACTTGGCCTGACGATAAAGTACGCTCTTGCCCATGCCACCCATATTGCCGTGGATGCCTTCATTGAGCGCATACAGCAAACCGGTCCAATCCTTTTGTTTGCGGAACTTGCGCAGTCGATCCAGCCGGTAGCGGATTTGCGCATGATCATAGAGCTCTGAGGGCTCCTCTTGCCGCCACTCGGCTTTACCGGTCAGGGCGTCATGGTCGCGGGCCGCCGACAGCCAGTCCTCATAGGACTGCGCCGTGTCCATGCGCTCTTCTAACTCCCGCAACTCAGACTTACTGGCCAATTACCGCTCCTTGACTACCCGCTGGCTATGCATCAATACGCGGTGACCAGCATAGAGGCTCATTCGGCTTCATAACAGCTTGACAGCTGAGAAAGTCACATCGCGTCGCGATAGGCATCCTGCAGATGTCGTTTATAGAGCTTACCGTTGTCCATCCGCGGCAATTGCTCCAGGAAATCGACCTTCCTTGGCACCTTCACGCTAGACAAGCGCTCGCGCATCCAGTCAATCAACTCCGCCGCGGTGTCGTCGTTCGCATCAGCCCAGTCAAGAGGCTGCACCACCGCCATCACTTCCTCCCCGAACTCGGGGTGCGGGATGCCGAACACCGCCACATCCGCCACCTTGTCATGGGAAATCAGCAGGCCCTCAATTTCCGCCGGATACACATTGACGCCTCCCGTGATGATGGTGAAGTTTTTGCGATCGGTGAGATAGAGAAAGCCATCCTCGTCCAGGTAGCCCACATCCCCCATCGTGCTCCAGCCATGTTCATTAAAGGCGTTCTTGGTCTTCTCGGGCTCGTCGAAGTACTCAAACGGCCGGCTATTCGCAAAGTACACGTCGCCGACCTCACCCGGCCCCAGCACCTCGCCGTCTTCACCCAAAATTCTTGGCTCACCAATGATGGCCTGGCCTACAGAGCCCTTGTGCGTCAGCCAATTCGCCGAATCAATGATGGTAAAGCCGTTGCCCTCGCTACCCGAGTAGTACTCCACAATGACCGGACCCCACCAATTGATCATCGACTCTTTGACATCGATCGGGCACGGCGCTGCCGCGTGAATCGCGCACTTCATTGAACTCAGGTCGTATTGCGTTCGCGCGCTCTCGGGCAGCTTCAACATGCGCACAAACATAATCGGGACCCACTGACTGTGGGTCGCCTGATATCGCTCAATCAATGCCAGAGACTGCTCTGGATCGAACTGCTCCATGATCAGCGAGGTACCACCGAGACCCAACACCATGATGTTGTAGTGCAAAGGCGCTGCGTGATAGAGCGGCGCGGGCGACAGATAAATGGTATCGACACCAAAACCGAAGAAAGCGCCAACACTGCCCGACATCGGGTGATCGGTGTGAATGCTCTCTGCGTGAGGCGCCCAGTAGACCCCTTTTGGCTTGCCAGTCGTTCCTGATGAATACAGCATCGGCGCACCGAGAAACTCATCCTCGATAGGCGTTTCAGGCAAACTTCCCAGCTGTTCGTCCAGGCGCTCAAAACCTGCGATGTCGCCGCCAACAGAGAGGCAACGGCTCAACCCGCTCGACGCAGAGGCCGCCTCGAGGGCCACATCAGCGAGACTGGCCGACGCGATGAAGAGCTTCGCTTTGCAATTGGTAATGATGTACGCCGTCTCATCCTGCTTCAGATGCGTGCTGATCGGCGTAAAAATGATCCCCGCGCGCAAAGCCCCCTGAGCGACCTGCAAAAACTCCCGGCAGTTTTTCATCATGATGGCGATGTGATCGCCGCGGTTCACGCCAGACGCGCGCAGCAGATGGGCAACCTGATTTGATCGGCGATCCAACTCAGCGTAGGTCACAACCTCACCGGAGTTGGCCATAATGTATGCCGGCCGATCGGGGGTTTCAGCGGCGAAGGCAGAAAAATGTGGCATGGCGTCACTCTCTTTTGGGCGTATTATTCGTAGGCACTATACAATTTCGAGACCAAGATGGTAGCGGTAGCAGAGCGCATGGCGGGGCATGAAATTCGAGCCCGATGCCGGACGGCAGACTTCACGCAGCAGACTTCCGGCCTGGCACCGGGCTACGTCCAATGCAATATCGTGATCCTCCCAGCCGACGACGCAGCGCATTTCGAGTCGTTCTGTACACTCAATCCCAAGCCCTGCCCTCTGCTCGCTGTCAGCAATCGGCCCGGAGATGTTTCGCTACCCAAACTGGGTGTCGATATCGATATCCGGACCGACGTGCCACAGTATCGCGTCTGGCATGAAGGCGCGCTGACTGGGCAACGACACGATATCGTCGAGCTCTGGCAGGATGATTGGGTGGCTTTTGCACTGGGGTGCTCGTTTTCCTTCGAGGAAGCGTTGATCGCCGCGGGCATCGAAATCAGAAATATCAGCGAAGGGGTCAACGTCCCGATGTATCGCACCAATATCGACTGCAAGAGCGCCGGACCGTTTGGCGGCAAAATGGTGGTGAGCATGAGGCCGATGCCCGCCGCCGATGCGATCGAAGCGATCCAAATCTGCTCCCGATATCCATCCGTGCACGGTGCACCTATTCATCTCGGTGATCCGCATGCCATCGGCATTGCGGATCTGGCGCAGCCCGACTTTGGTGAGCCCGTGACGCTAAGAGCTGATGACGTGCCCCTCTTCTGGGCCTGCGGGGTGACGCCGCAGGTGGCGCTGGAATCAGCCCGCTTACCGATCGCGGTGACCCATGAGCCGGGGCACATGCTGGTGACTGATTTAAAAAATGCAGAGTTGGCAAGCTAGCCATGACAAAAGAACTGACACTCAACTGTGACATGGGAGAGGGTTTTGGGCCCTGGGAAATGGGAGACGACAAAACCATCATGCCGCTCATCGATGCCGCCAACATTGCCTGCGGCGGGCATGCCGGCGACCCCACTACGATGCGACGTTGCGTGGAGCTGGCGAAACGCCACAAAACGGAGATAGGGGCTCACGTCTCCTACCCGGACAAGCAGGGCTTTGGTCGGCGGTCCATGGATCTGCGGGGTCAGGAACTCGTCGATCTCATGCTCTATCAAATCGGCGCACTCGATGGTATCGCCAGAGCTTATGGGTCCCGGGTGAACTTCGTGAAGCCGCACGGCGCGCTTTATCACGCCATGCTGGCCGACCCGGGAATCATGAATGACATTATGAGGGCCGTATCCTACTGGCACTCGGACCTCGATTTGGTGGTGCTAGCGACGCCGAGAGATCGTAAAACACTCCAACTCGCCGTAGAGCATGGCCTGACACTGCGTTACGAAGCCTTTGCCGATAGGGGTTACACCAGCCGAGGCTTGCTGCTGGGACGCGATAAGCCCGGTGCATTGTTGAGCCCCGCCGAGGCGGCAAAGCAAGCTGTCGCGATCTCCCAGAACAAGCTGAGGACGGCGCGGGGCAAAAGAATCCCCGTCAACGCCGATACATTGTGCGTGCACAGTGATACCCCCGGTGCGATCAAGATGATTCGGGCAATACGCCAGGCATTGGACGGCAACTGAATGGACTTTGAGCTGGGCCCCGCGGGTGAGGCGGCAATGCGCCTTGTTTTCACCGGGCCCCCACAGCCTGCGCTCACTAGGGCGCTCCTCAAAATAGAAACCCAGGCCAAAAAGCGTTTCGGCTCGACGTTGACGGATAGCGTCATCGGCTACACCACCCTCACCCTTTTTTTCTCGGCCTCGGCTCTGGAAAGAGACCGCACCGAGGCATGGTTGAGAGAGCAAGCCGAGGCCATCGCTTTGACGGACGACTCTGACCCTGAGCATTCAGCGGCCGACGTCGTGCTGCCCGTTCTTTACCACCCCAGCGTTGCGCCTGACCTCGAGTGGCTCGCCGATGACCGAAGCCTGAGCATCGACGACGTAATCGCCCTGCACAGTGATGCCAGCTATTTCGCTTACGCCACCGGATTTGCACCGGGATTTTGCTACCTCGGCACCCTGCCCGCGGCGCTCCGAACCCCGAGACTCGACACACCCCGAGCGAAAGTTCCCGCTGGGGCGGTCGCCATTGCGGATGCGCAGACCGCGGTCTATCCCTGCGAATCCCCCGGGGGATGGCGACTTATCGGCGCCTGCCCTGAGCCACTCTTTAACCTGGGCAATACGCCGCCCTCTCGACTCAGCGTCGGCGCCACCGTTCGCTTCGAACCCATCAACGAGGCGGATTTCCGCGCGCTGGGGGGTGTGATCGCGTGAACGGCTTGCAAATCCATAAAGCCGGCATCGCCAGCAGCGTGCAGGATAGCGGGCGAGTCGGGACCTTGAGCATTGGCATTCCGCCCTCAGGCGCTATGGACCGACCCGCACTGATGAGTGGTCAGCATCAACTCGGCCACCAGCATGACGAAGCAGCAATTGAAATGGCTTACGCGGACTTCGCTGCAACATTGACCGAGGCCCATGACGTGGTGGTAACCGGCGCGCCAGTGCAACTACGCATCAATCAACAGGCCTGTAGATCAGAGGGCGTGCACCACATCGAGGCCGGCCAGACATTAGAGGTCAAAGCTACCCACGAAGGAATTTATAGTTATCTGCATCTATCCGGCGGCATCATGACGACACCGCAACTCGACAGCCGCAGCACCTCCCCGCGAGAGGGCATTGGGGGTTTGGATGGCGGCTTTCTAAAAGACGGTGACATCGTCCCGCTTGGCGCGCCCGACAAAGCAGTAGGCGCTTCGGATCCTCAACTAACCATCAAAAACCCGACAACAGTGTTGGAGCTTCGATTCGTAGCCGGCTTTCAGTTCGACAATTTCGCTGATGAAGCTATCAGAAGCCTGCTTGCAGAAGAATTTACTGTCACGGCCAAGGCTAATCGGATGGGCGTAATGCGTAACGGCGAACGTCTACACTCAGGTATCGCCGCGCTGTACTCGGAGGCAACCTGTTATGGCGCGATTCAGGTGCCCCCTGACGGCAACCCCATCATCCTGCTAAACGACCGGCAAACGGTCGGAGGCTATCCTAAGCCGGGAGCCGTGATCAGCAGTGATTGCCTGCGGCTCGCTCAATCGCGACCCGGGCAGCGGGTACGCTTTGCCGAATGCAGTCCTGAAGAGGCAGACCGCATAGGCTGGCTGGAGCAGCACTATCTGGAGACACGTTTGCGTGACAGGCACTGACGCCATAACCCTCTCCGACCGCATTGAGGCGATGCTGGTCGCCCGCAATCATCGGGGTATGGCAGATGTGCGCGAGCAGTTGACGCCAGGCTATCTCCTGCGCGCCGCGCAACGAATCAGCGTGAGCTCCGGCCGTGTCTACATCCTGACAGGTTTTCCGGTGGGAGATTCTTTTGAAACCGATGGACCGGCCGGAGCCATGGCGCTTTACCGCCTATGCCGGGACCTCGGCAGTGACCCCGTCATCCTCTCCGATGCGCAGGTCGTGGAAGCACTCCGCAACGATTTCAACTGCCTGTCATTGCCAAATTCGAGAGAAGACGATGCCAGTGCTGGAGCCGCGGCAGACATGCTTTACGGGGCACACCCCCCGGAGCTTTTCATCAGCATAGAACGACCAGGCAGCGCCGCGGACGGGCGCTGTTACAACATGGCCGGCCACGACATTACCGCGCGATGCGGCGGCGCTGAGCCCTACCTTGTAAAGGCCAACTGCCCTACCATTGCCATTGGGGACGGCGGCAACGAATTGGGGATGGGAAACGTGCTAGACAGCCTGTCGAAGCTGAATATTCAGCCTGCCGTAAGCACCTGTGACGAATTGGTGGTGGCGGACGTTTCCAACTGGGCGGCCTATACGCTTTGCACCGTCACTCGCTGGCTCACAGACCCGAAAGCCAGTACTGAGCATCACATTCAGGAAGATCTGGAATATCTGGTGGCTCGCGGCGCGATTGATGGCGTGACGGGTGACGCGACACCCACCGAGGACGGCTTTCACGCCGAAGAGGGCGAGCGTCTTATGCAAGCGGTTCAAAAGGTGCTGACCTCAGGAGTTCGGGCATGACCATCGCTTACCTCAACGGTGACTATGCACCGCTCGCCGACGTTCGCATCTCACCGATGGATCGCGGGTTTTTGTTCGGCGACGGCGTCTACGAGGTCATTCCCTGCTACGACGGCAACATGGTGGCCTTGCAATATCATCTCGAACGCCTCCACCAGTCGCTGGAGGGTATCGCCTTGTCGCAGCCGCAGTCTGACGCAGAGTTGACTCACATCCTCAGCGAAGTCGTCGCACGTAACGGAGCCGGCAATCTGGGCATATATCTGCAAATAACCCGCGGGGTGGTAGCAAAGCGTGAGCACGCCTTTCCCGAACATCCGCTCCCGACGATCTTTGCTTATGCCTTTGACATCAGCCCACCCTCCGACGGATCACCCGAGACAGCCTCGTGCTTTCGCGCCGTGACCCGGCGAGACCAACGTTGGGGACGCTGCCACATCAAATCGACCGCCCTGCTTGGCAACGTTCTGCATATGATGGAGGCTGTCGAAGAGGACGCTGAAGAAGTGCTGCTATTCAACGATCAGGATGAGCTTACGGAAGCCGCGGCCTGCAATGTGTTTGTTATATGCGGCGACAAGATCCTGACCCCCGAACTCGATCATCAAAAACTACCGGGAGTCACTCGACGCCAGTGCCTTGAGCTGCTCGAGACACATACAGACTGGACAGTCGAGATCCGCCCAGTGAGCCGCGACGAGGTCCTCAGTGCGTCGGAAATTTGGCTGAGCTCCTCTACCAAGGAGCTGGCTCCTGTCGTCTCTTTGGATGGCAAGCCAGTCAATGAAGGGCGTCCGGGGGCCCGCTGGTCGGCTGCACAAAAACTCTTTCAGCAACACCGTTTCAGCAGCCCCTGATGTCGCGTACAACGACGGTTCACATCGATCTCGCCGCCATCAGTGAGAACATTCACACCCTTCGGGCGCCACTGGCGGCGCATCGCTTCATGGCTGTGGTGAAAGCCGACGCATACGGCCATGGCGCTGTCCGGGTCGCGCAACATATTGAGCCCATGGTAGATGCCCTCGCGGTCGCGTTTACTGAAGAGGCCGTCGCGCTCCGCGAGGCGGGGGTCAGTGCCCCGATACTGATTCTAGAGGGGCCCCACACTGCCAGCGACCTTGCTTTGGCCGGCAAACTCGACTTTTGGCCGGTCATTCACTCCGACGAGCAACTCGAGTGGTGCAAAACGCTGGGAGCAGAACTTTCTCAGGCATGGATCAAACTCGATACCGGTATGCATCGGCTAGGCTTTGCAGTCGAGCGGTACGCTGACATTCACGACGCCCTGCTCTCCTATGGCATTGGTGAGGTCACGGCGATGTCCCATCTAGCGTCGGCCGAGGAGCCGGACGACGCACTCACCCGAGCACAACTCCGAACCTGGGATGAAACGGTCCGCGACCGGAGCAACACCAGTCTTCACAACTCAGCGGCCACGCAGCATACATTGTCGGGGCCCAGCAGCTGGGTGCGCGTGGGTTACGCGCTGTATGGGGGACAAATCAAAGGACTGCTGAACGCTGTGCCGCTTCGCCCTGCAATGAGGCTCTCCAGCTCTATTATCGCTTTGCGCGACGTGCGCACCGGCGAGTCCGTGGGTTATGGAGGTCGCTGGACTGCCCAGCGAGACAGCGTGATCGCCACATTGCCCGTGGGATACGGCGACGGCTACCCCTGGGGAGCGGCTGACGGAACACCCGTCGGGATCAACGGCGAGATCGCTCCATTGGTGGGCCGGGTCTCCATGGATATGGTGACAGTCGATGTGACGGACTGCTCGAACGTCAGCTTGGGCGGACTGGCGATTCTTTGGGGTGATCAGCCGACGATCGATGACGTCGCGGCGCACAGCGGCACCAT
>Ga0181593_10002681_pt1 | contig 16450 bp, 16 predicted proteins | sample 071ome_19_FD_133756 | JGI IMG/M metagenome (GOLD analysis project Ga0181593, IMG submission 133756) | Coastal salt marsh microbial communities from the Groves Creek Marsh, Skidaway Island, Georgia - 071413AT metaG (megahit assembly) | ecosystem: Environmental > Aquatic > Marine > Intertidal...
AGCCTCTTGCGTCTGCCGCCGTAAAGTCCTATGCCGCCACGCAGTGCCCCTATAGCTCAGCTGGTAGAGCATCTGATTTGTAATCAGAGGGTCCGCGGTTCGAGTCCGTGTGGGGGCACCATTAAATCAATCACTTACATGATTTATTTAATAAATTCCTCGTCTTGGGGTGCCATATGGGTGCCAAAAGTTTAGGGGTTACTTGGCTTAATTGCAGACATTGATAAGCTAAGGCATGGACTGCCCCTAGATTAGCCCGCCCCGTGCTGCAGCTTACTTGCTGCACCTTGGTCAAGTATGACGGTGGCGTTGGGATGCATTTGTAGAGCGGATGCGGGGCAGGTTGCGCTCAAGGGTCCCTCGATCATAGCGGCCACGGCTTTTGCCTTAGCTTTGCCGGTGGCCAAAAGTAGACAGGCACGCGCCTCGAGGATGGTCGCGATCCCCATCGTGATCGCATAACGTGGGACGGCGTTCTCCGAGGTGAAAAACTGTCGGTTGGAGTGGCGCGTGGCCTCGCTCAGCATCTCGACACGCGTACGCGAGGAAAGACTTGACCCTGGCTCGTTGAAACCAATATGGCCATTTACCCCTATTCCCAAAAGTTGCAGGTCGATTCCGCCCGATCCAGTAATGAGCTCCTCATAACGTTGGGCCTCAGTGGATGGATTTGAGACATTGCCGCGCGGCAGGTGTGTGGCCTCGGGACGGATATCGGTCTGCTTGAAAAGGACTTCGACCATGGTCTGGTGATACGAGCAGGGATGGTTGGGGGCGAGGCCCACATATTCGTCGAGATTGAAGCTGGTGACGCCGGCCAAGGACAGCCCGTCCTCATGGTGCCGGCGTACAATTTCGGTGTAGAGTGGCATCATTGTGGACCCCGTCGCTAGACCAAGCACCAAATTTGGCTGTGTCCAGATCGCCTCAGATAGGATATCGGCAGCGAGCAGGGTCACGGCTTGTGCATCGGGTACGATCAGGGTCTTCATCCGCGTACCTCTTGCAGGCTTGCCAGCAGAACGCCAAAAAGCGCTGTATCAGCCTCAATTTGTGCTGCCTTGACTGGATCCCAAAACAGGGACGTTTCAATATCGAGCGCGCATTGTACTCGCTCGATATAACCGCACGACAGGCCCATGCTGCCCTCAATGCTATATTTATCCGATTGCGCCATGGGCCCAATCCTCTTGATGGGGCGACCACGCGCCGAAACGCACAGTCGTTAGATGTTCAGTCTCTACCACGGGCATGAGCGATGGCGCCTACTCCAAATTTACCCTCTAGTTGATCGTAGAATGGGCGTATGGCGGTGCGGAGCAGGGTTCACTTTGTCACGCTCCGTGGGCATTTCAGGCTCTTTACCACCAAGTGAGCTACTCCCTGCCAAAGAAAACTCGGAATAAGCAGAACTTATTCAGGCCGAACCCTGTCAATCAAGACCGCTGCTCTCTCCCGTATGCTTTGATCTGCTGCGATACATATTGCAAGCGACTGTACGGCGTCCTGCGCGTGGCGCGAAAGATCTAAGTTCTCCGTTATTGCTCTAAGGACATAGGCTTGCTCACTGTCACAGAGTTCCTGATGTCCTGGCTCATCTGGCAGATCAATCAATTCGTCACCATCTCGCCGATGTAACAGCAATCTGCCAACAGCCGTGTGCGCATCAATATCCGACGACGAACCCTTTTCAACCTTGGTTATAGATACAGAGCCATTTGGACTTACGATGTCCTTTACGAAGAAAGCCGTTTCGGACATCATTGGACCCCATCCAGCCTCGTACCAACCCACTGATCCATCGTCGAAGAACACTTGTAGCTGGCCATAATTGTACATGTCCTCTGCGATTTCATCGCTGAGCCGGAGACCCATTCCCTGCACACGTACGGGTTTGGCATCTGTCACCTGGCACATAACGTCTACGTAATGGACCCCGCAATCAACAAGTGGCGATGTCGTCTGCATGAGCGCTTTGTGTGTCTCCCATTCCGGGCCAGAAGATTGCTGGTTGAGGTTCATGCGAAACACATATGGCCCGCCCAGTTTGCGCGCTTCCTCCACCATTCTTTGCCACGACGGGTGATGTCGTAGGATATACCCTACCACGAGCTTTCGGTTCAGCCGCGTTGCCGTCTCAATCACCTTTTCAGCATCCGCGACTGTGGTTGCGAGCGGCTTTTCGACGAAGACATGGGCGCCTGCTTCGATGGCGCGAATGGCCAGGTTCGCGTGACTGTCGGAATACGTTGCGATAATAACAAGATCCGGCTTAAGGGCCATCCCATCGTCAACGCAATCCAGATACGGATACCCTAAAAGTTCTTTAGGTAGGGGCCGCTTCGATCGGTTCACCAATCCGACGATCTCAACACCGTCGAGTTTGTGAAGCGCCAAAGCATGGCTCTGTCCCATGTTGCCGAGACCAATTACGAGTGCTCGGATCATGATAATATCCTTTCAATCATCAGTTTTTTGGTGGCCATCAATCAGCGAGCCGTCGCACGTCACCAATGGCGATCTCCCGACCAGTTCGTCGAGAGTGGATTGCGGCGAAAGTCAAAGCGAGCGACTTCAAGTTCTCACGAGCAGAATTTTCGGGTGCGCGATCCTCCTCTATCGCGCACAGGAGTTCCCCCATCGCGCCGCGAAACCCGTCGTTAAACCACTGACCTTCGAGAGCAGGTCGAGCGATGCCCTCCGAGGTTGCCAGTGTAACAGATTGGTTGCCGAGGTCCGGTCCGTCAGACGTAATGCTGCCCTCAGTTCCTCCGAGATATGTCGTATCGCGAGGTCCGTGGCGCATTCCTCCATCAAAGATCAGGCTCGCCTGACCCCTATCGAAGCTGACCAATGACTGAGCCATGAGCGGAACCTTGTTGGCTTGACCCTGGGCATAGGAGGCCGATGCGAACACTGATTTCACTCGATCGCCTAGAAGCGAAGACAGGAAATCGAACCAGTGAATGCCGAAGTCATAGAGAACCAGGTCATCGATCTCATCGAATAGAGTACCGGCGGTCCATCCATGGTTCCAGTGGAGAGAGAAATGCGCGGAAATTAAGTCGCCAATATGCCCGGCCCGAACAGCGTTTCGCATCCAAGCCATATGCGGCGACCATCGACCGTTTTGGTTCACTGCAAGATGGACACCGTTTGCGTCTGCGAGATCGACCAACGTTTCGCCAATATCGAGATCCTCAACAAAGGGCTTTTGGCTCAGGACGTGTTTACCAGCCTTAAGAGCTTCGGCAATAAATGCGGATCGGTGCTCGGTTGGGAGCGTGATATCAACGATTTCGATGCTGGTGTCAGCGAGTATCTCCCGCCAATCTGTCGCGATCCGTGCCGTCGGGTAGAACTCTTTTGCTTTTTTAACTGCCTTTGAGACCGTCCGGTTCCAAAGCACTGCAACTTCCCACCCTGCCGTTCGATATGCGTCAAGGTGGCTGTTTGAGATACCGCCTGTGCCGATCATGCCGATTTTAGGACGGTACGACTTGGGCGTTGGCGGGCGATATGGGACGTCCAACAGTTCGATCTCGGACAATGTGTCTGACCTAAGGGCATAGGTATCGGTTGTTGCGGCATCCTTACTCAAGTGATCAACTCCAGCGTCCTCTTCTCAGTCGCTGAGCGGGCCGCAGTATCCACGATCCGCTGCGCGGTCAGGCAAAGCGTCGGATCCAGTGGACCCTCGATTGGCTTGCCTGCCTGAAGGCGACCCACAACGTATTCAATTGCATTTCGCTCTCCCTTTGGTAACGGGTCCACTGGGATTTCGTGCCGTGCAGGGTTTGAGCGCGTCTGAACCGTCACGTGAGAAGCGTAGTCTGGGGAGGAGATCGTGCCGTCAGTGCCCACGAAGGTGAAGCCGCAGGTTGGTTGGGGCTGGATCTTCCAGGGGTCAGTGAACGTGCCCCAGCGGGTTTCCAGCTTGGAGAGCCCACGTTTATAGCGGCAGACGGCGATTGCGTGTTGATCAACCTCAATGCCGGATGCCTCGTCGACGGTGCAGGTTACCTCCAAGGGCGCCTCACCATTCATAAACCAAGTGCCCAACGTCGCCCCGTATCCGAGATAATCGAGCAACGAGCCACCTCCTGAAGCCTTCTTGTACCACCAAGATGACGTCTTTAGGAGTTCAACCTCTTCGGGTGTTACTTCGACTTTGTCGGCGAGGTGGAAGAGCGGGCCACGGTTGCCATCGTAGAAATGAACTTCGATCAGCTCACCGATCATCCCTTCGTCGATCAACCGTTTCGCGGTCACATGGCTTTCAACCCAACGCAGAGGCCAGTTGATAACCATCTGTTTACTGGTGCCTTCGATCGCCGCGATCATTCTCCGTGCGTCTTCAATTGAGGCCGCGAACGGCTTCTCAACAAAGATATGAAGATCATGCGGCGCTAGGCGTTCGGTGTAGTCGGCATGTTTGGCTGTCGCGGCACAGAGAAGCGCCATGTCATAAGGGCCCGCCGACATGCAGGCGTTGAAATCCGTGAAGACCCTATCCTGAGGAATGCCAAAGGTCTCAATGGCCGACGCCATCTTCTGCGGATCAGGATCGAAGATTGCCGCAATCTCTGCTCCGGGGTGCTCATGCACCATGCGCAAGAGGTCGCCCATGTGCATATGGTCGAAACTGATGCCGACGACGCGGAACTTGGACATTAGACGTTTCTCCTATCTGGTGTCCGTAAGCCGGACGTAGATCGCCGTGACGGCAAGAATGATGGCGCCGAAAAGTGCTGTTCGGGCGCCTTCCGGCATTTGCATCAGGGTCAGCATCGTATCAAGCACTCGAATGATCAACGCCCCAACGACGGCGCCGGCGAAGCTTCCGCGGCCTCCAAAGATCGACGTTCCGCCTATCACCGCCGCCGCCACTGACGGTAGAAGGAGCGGGTTAGCGAGGCTCAGCGATGTCTGGCGGATCATACCCAAATACAGCAATCCGGCTAACGCTGCTATCAGGCCTGAGAGCGCGTAGAGTGCGAGGTAAACTTGCCAGGCCCGAACCCCAGAGAGCTTGGTGGCCTTCTCGTTTGAGCCTAGCGCGAAGAGAAGCCGCCCGAAGCCAGTGAAACGCATCAGCCACAGTATGAAGACCGCGAAGGGCATGAAAAGAAATAGACCGTTGGGCAAGCCAAGCGTCCGACCGGTGCCCAGCCAAGCAAGGAACGCAGGGATCTCCGAACCAGCGTTGATAACCAATCGCTGATAGACTTGCAGACAGCCCGTCGTGATTAGGCCTGTGCCAAGTGTCATGATCAAGGGGTGAACACGAACGATGCCCACCCCAAAGCCATTGACGAGACCGACGAGAAGACCGGTCAAAAGCGCGATTATTGTGGCTGGCGCAACGCCCCAAATCGAACTCAACGTCGCGCAGACGAAGGCGGCAACGGTTGCAACTATGCCAGCGGAAAGATCGATGCCAGCCGTCAACATGGTCAGCACCTGACATGCTGCGAGCATGGCCAACGGAATGGCAAACTTTATCAGATTTCCGACCCAGAACATCGAAACAATCCCATCCCGACCAGCTCGGTACGGGGTAACAATCCCTGGACGCATGATCTCCAACAACCCGATAAGAAGAAAAAGAAAGAGTAGCAACGGAACAACCGGGTTGTCTTTCAAGTAGCGCCCGACACGCACCATCATTGAATCAGCTGAAGCAAGGCTCATTGTTGGGCTCCTCGCATCATTGCGGCGGTGCCCAGCATAACAACGCCGACCATGATTACGCCTTCGATGATTGTTGTCACGTTAGGATCAAATGCAAGCAGGGTTAGGATCGTCCGAATGATCCGAAGGATGTAAACAGCGATCAACGGACCTAACAGGCTGCCCCGACCACCACCAAGTACGACGCCTCCAAGGACAACGGCCGCGACGGATGCCAGCAGATATGGTCCGGGGACGGGTTCGCCGATGCCTGTCAAGGCAGCCAGGCTAAGACCACCGAAAGCACAAAGGACGCCGCAAAGGCTGTAGGCGAGGATCTTGGTGGGACCGATCGCAACTCCGGAGCGAAAGGCAGCAAGCTCATCAGAACCCGTTGCATAGATCGAAAGCCCGAGCTTGGAGCGGCGAATGGGCAACCATACGACCGCGACGCAGATGATTGTCACAACCAAGGCGTTCGGGATCCCGGGGACCAGGAAGCTTCCGCGGATGCTCTGCTCCAGCCAATCAGAGGCCGCTCCGCCCGGTGTTTCGAGAATCAAAAGTGCGACTCCTTCCCAGACGAAGAGCATTGCGAGTGTCACAACAATGTCGGGCACGCGAGTCAAAACGATGAGAGCGCCGTTGAGAAATCCCATCACCAGCCCAAGAGCGAGAACAATCAGGAGAGCCGGCACGCCAGCCATACGCTCCATCAACACAGCCGCCGCTACGGCACAGACCGCCATCATCGATGCGACAGACAAGTCAATCCCGCCAACGATGACCACAACCGCCATGCCGGCTGTTGCGAATGCGAATGGCAGCGCCGCTCTTGCAATGCTCTCAAGGCCTGATACACCAAAGGTGGGCTGGATAAGCTTGGTGACGACCAAAAGCACAGCAAGCAGCGCTACCAGACCAGCCACCCAAGCGTTCTTTCTAATGACATCGCTCACGCTACACCCTCCCGTGATGTGAGGCCATAGGCGGCACGCATGAGCGTTTGTTCGTCCGCGTCTTTCGCGTCGATTACGTCAATGATCTGGCCGTTGAAAATCACGATTGCACGGTCGCAAGCCAGCGATACCTCGTCGAGTTCAGACGTATAGAAAAGAACTGATGCCCCTTTGGCTGCAAGCTCGCGCACAAGTGGATAGATCTGTCGTTTGGTCCGCACGTCGATGCCGCGCGTTGGATCAAAGAGCAGAAGCGTTTCCACTCCGGTCGCCAACCAACGCCCAATTGTCACCTTCTGCTGATTGCCACCCGAAAGCCGCTGAACTTCGCCTTCGGCGCGCGTATCGATCTGCAGCTTGTCGATAGCAAACTGTACCCTTTCCTTCTCATGACGGAGTTTGAGAGCGCCCCAGGTCGGTAGGCGGACCGAGAATGGTAGGGCAATGTTCTCTCTGACCGAGCGCTGCGCTAATAGCGCGTCCGCACGGTTACCGGGGACAAGCGTCAATCCAGCTGCAATAGCGTCCGCAGGGTGCTTGAAGCTCATTGACTTGCCGTTCACTTCGATTAAGCCGGATGTAGCCGGATAGAAGCCTGCAAGAATATCGAAGAGCTCGTCCTGGCCTTGACCCTCGAGCGCTACAACGCCCAAAACTTCGCCGGGGTAGAGATCGAAATCGATGCCGGTTACCTTTGGGGCAATCGCAAGATTTCTGACTTTGACCCGCGGATTGCCAGAATGGGCCCGCAAATCCGTTGTGATTTTCCGTTCCCCCAACTCGATTTTCTGACCGAGCATTAGTTCGACTGCGCGCTCCTCAACGCCCGCTTCAATGGTCAGATCGCCGACGGTTTCTCCATCCCGCAGAACGCTCGCCGTGTCACAGAGCTCCAATATTTCGTTGAAACGATGGGAGACATAGATGACGCCCATACCTTCGTTTGCTTGCTGGCGTACGACCTTCAGCACGCGCTCCACCAAGTCGGCCGGGAGCGCAGCCGTCATTTCGTCGAGTAGGAGGACATCCGGCTCAGAGGCCAAGGCCCGCGCGAGGTCGAGAATGCGCAGCGTGGCCAACGGTAGTTCGCCGATGGTGTCGGACATGTTTAGATCTGTAATTCCAAGCTCCTCGACCCATTTCCTAAACGATTCTTTTGGTGTGTCGCCCAGACGAAGGTTATCGGTTACATCTAGATCGGGGATCAACGATGGTTCCTGATAGACGGGAACCAGGCCAGATTTCCGGGCCTGAGCAGGATTGCCAACCCGAACCTCCTCGCCACGGATCAGAACCTGGCCGCTGCCAGGTTTTAGAGCGCCAGTAATTATCTTGATAAATGTCGATTTGCCGGCACCGTTCGCGCCCATTAGGGCCACAACCTCGCCAGCCCTCACACGCAGTCGCGCGTTGGTGAGCGCATGAACCGCGCCGAAGCTCTTGGCAATGCCGTATGCGTCAAGAAGGACTGTATCACTCATGTTCTTTTAGATATCGGTCAGTTCTTCGCTGGATCCCCGCCGCTTTTTTGGAGGCGGGGATCTTTTTCGTCAGGATAATCAGCTGCCACCGGGACCTTCGCAGGCGATGATCTGTTCCATCGTGTAATCGGTCCAGCCAGGCACCGTCACCGAAACCGGCCACTCGGGATCAAGGTTCGGGTTCTGTGCGGCCATGATGGTGGCCCTTCCAGCATCGGTTCCATTCTCCCAAAGCACCGGATCAACAAGAACCGTTGTATTGGCCGGAGCTTCGCCATTAAGGATGTCAACAGCAAGCGCGATGCCCGCACCACCAACAGAGCCCGGGTTTGTCACCGCGGCACCAACTAGACCGTTGACCTCTGTCAGGTACTGAACAAAGCCCGCATTGTCCGCACCAACGATCGGAACAAGTGGTGCACCGGATTCGACAAATGCATCCACGATTACGTTGTCGATGCCGCTGGTCCATACGCCGTCAAAAGGAATGCCGGTTGCGAGGAAGTCGAACATCTGCTGCTTGCCCTGATCCTGCTGCCAGCCAGTGAAGACCTCGTGCACTACGTTGATGTCCGGGAACTCCGCAAGGGCTCGCTTGAAGCCGTTGTCACGATCTGTGTCAGCCGACACGCCGGCAATACCGCGCATGTAGACTATGTCACCAGACCCACCAACCTGTTCGAACAGCCATCTGGCGCCGAGGTAGGCGTACTCTTCCTGGTTATTGGACAGGATGTATGCACCTTCAGCAGTGACGCCGGCGTCAACCGCAACGACTACGATATCCTGAGCCATTGCAGCCTCAAGAGCGGAGTTCAGCGCATCGGGGTTTGATGGGTTCAGCACAATAGCGTCGACACCGGCCTCGATAAGGTTGTTCAAGTCTTCAAGCTGTCCAGCGCTGTCGGTATTACGATGGGCGACGATGATGTTGCCAACGTCCCCTTCCACCAGTGCCTGAGCCCGCATGGCGCAAATCATCTGCTCACGCCAACCGTTGCCCTGAACGGTATTCGATATGCCGATGGTGTAGCTTTTGTGCGCATCCGCAAAGGAAACGGTCCCCATTGAGGTGGCAACCGCGAGTGCCGTAGCTCCAAGTAGTAGTTTCTTCATTTGGATATACCTCCCAGTTTCATAGTTTGAATGATACGGGGCATTTTCGCCCTTCTATTTGATGAATGGTTGCAGAACGTCTCGTGCCAGGAGAAAGCCCCGCTTTATCTTTTCGTCGGTGCCTTCGAAGAGCCTGTCTTCGTGTTCGATGACAATTGGACCATCATAGCCAACGCGATACAGGCTGGAGAAAAAGTCTGACCAATCGACATCGCCGAGCCCGCAAAGCCTCGGTACTTGCCACCCCATTCCGGCTGACAGGATCCCACGCTCATAGAGCCCATCGCGGTCGATCATCAGATCTTTCGCATGTACATGGGCCATGTGCGGTCCGAACTCTTTGATGAATCGGTTTTGGTCGATGAATTGAAGGATCAGATGCGAGGGGTCGAAGTTCATGCCGACCGCATCGCCCCATTCTTCAAAAATCCGGCGCCAGATAATCGGCGAATAGGCGATGTTATGGCCGCCGGGCCATTCGTCATAGCTGAAGATCATCGGACAGTTTTCGAAGCAGAGCTTTACCCCTGAATCCTTTGCATGCGCGACGATAGGTGCGAAGATCTTCTGTGCACGTCTCCAATTCTCATCGACGTTCAGCGTCCGGTCGCCGCCAACGAATGTATTGACGATGGACAACCCCATGATGCTGGCTCCGGTGATGACTTTCTTGAGGTGTCCGATGACATCCTCGCGATGGGCTTCATCTGCGTGAAGCGGGTTGGGGTAATAACCAAGCCCCGAAATCGACACGCCATGCTCTGCCAATCCACTGATAATATCCTGGCCTTGCTCCGCGCTCAGACCATCGACATTGATATGGCTTGTCCCTGCATAGCGACGATTTTCGCCGCCAAGCGAAGGCCAGCACGCAACCTCTAGCGACGAAAACCCGTTCGCCCCTGCCCAGGCGGCCACGTCTTGCAGCTCAGTATCTTCAAAGGGAGCCGTCAGAAGTCCAAGTTGCATCGTCCTCTCCTCAAACCTCGCTCAATTCTACCCAGCGGCCCTCGCGCGCAGATTTCAAAACTGCGTCGCAGAACAGCATCTCATAGTGCCCATCTTCGAAGGTAGCCCAAGTGCTATCCGCGCCGCGTGCGCCACTTGCGACGTCTGAATAAACAGCTCGAAAGAAATTAAAGAAGCTGTCGGCAAATCCTTCGACATGTCCCGGCGGCAGCATCGCCGCAGCCGTGCCAATTGGGTTCATCAGCGTAAAATCTCTCATTAGTGTTTGGTTTGGCGCGTCACGGTGCCCGATAAACAAGTGGTCGGGTGCTTCGCTATCCCATGCTGCGCTGCGGACGCTGCCGGCGATATCCCATTGTAAGGAGTTCTTGCGGCCCATATTGACCTGAGAGGTGCTCATGACTCCTCGGGAGCCATTATCGTAACGAAGCATGATCATCGACGCGTCATCTGTATCGATTGCTACGGGTTCCGTCACGCCCGCACCGCTGGAGAAGGTTTCAACCGGGCCCGTTGGGCGCTGCCGCTCTGGCAGGAAGGTGACAAGTTCGGCCATCACCGCCTGCGCCCTCATCCCGGCAATAAAGCTCGTGAGGTCCACCCAATGCGTGCCGATATCCCCAACCGAGCGCAGCGCACCACCGACCTCGGATTGTAGTCGCCAGTTCCAGTCGGTGTCCTTAGCAAGCCAATCTTGATGATAGTGACCTGAAACAAAACGTATATCCCCAAGTTCACCAGATTTAACCATGCCATGGGCCTGCTGGTTCAGTGGGTAAAAGCGGATGTTGTAGCACACAGCGCAGATCTTGCCCGAAGCGCTAGCCAGTTTGACCATCTCCGCTGATTGCTCGCTTGTCATGGCGAGTGGCTTCTCGCACACGACATGCTTGCCAGCAGCAAGAATGGCCTTCACTTGAGGGTAATGAGCGTGGTTTGGTGTCGTAACATGGACAACGTCAACAGTATCATCGGCCAAAAGATCATCAAGCGACGCATAGGCGCGAGCGACGCCGATGGCTGCAGCGCGTTCAGCCCCGCGTTCGGCAGATGAGCCAAGCACGCCGCGCACTTGCACGCCGAGGCGGCGCAAAGCATGTACGTGGACAGTTCCAATGAAACCAGTTCCAATAACGGCAGCGGTGATCTCGGAGATCTTGCTTCCTGATCCGTCAAACAACTGAGTACCCTCCGTCTACAGGAATGCAGGCGCCGGTGATGAAGTCAGCCGCTTTGGAAGCGAGAAAGAGGGCCGTTCCTGTGATGTCTTCTGGCTGTCCCCATCGCGAAAGCGGCGTGCGCTCTTCAACCTTCGCGGTAAATGCGGGGTCCTGCCGTGCCCTCGCTGATTGCTTGGTGATAATGAACCCTGGTGCGATGGCATTCACGCGGATACCATCTTCTGCCCAGGCGATTGCAAGCGACTTAGTGAGCTGTTCAACACCGGCCTTCGATGCGCCATAGGCGGGGTTTCTCGGCGACCCGAAGCGCGCATACATGGAGGCAACATTGATGACGCTCCCAGCTGCGGCTGACAGGCTTGGATGCATCGCTAATGCACAGCGGAACGACCCGGTGAGATTGACGTCCAGTACATGTGAAAAGAAGGATGGCTCCATTTCTTCGCCACGTTTCGTGATCGCTGCACAGTTGACCAGAACGTCGAGTCGGGGGCGCCCCTCAGCGAAAGCGGCAACGGCATCCAGTTCGGTAACATTCAGCTGCGTGTAGCAAAATCGCTCAGCATCTTCAGGCAAGCAATCCGGCTCTGCCCCGGTGATTTCGACGTCGGCACCTGCGTCCTGAAACGCGCGCGCTATAGCGGCGCCAATACCACCACGGCTGGCCCCGATGACCACAACTTGGGCATCTGAAAAATCGTAAATCGACTCTCTTTTCACTGCAGCTTCACCATTCGATGGCCCCTCCCACGCACCATCAGCTCAACGCTTAAGGCACCGCCATTTGGCGGCTTGAAATCGATTTCATATTTGTTTTTTTATCTTTTAATTGGATGAAATCGATTTCATGATCGACAGTAGAACAGATTCGAGTCAACCCGATATTTGCGATGCTTGTTGGAAAACCATGATCACCAAGACAGCAACGATCCAGGACGTTGCCCGAGCAGCAAAGGTATCAGCGTCGACTGTAAGCCGGGTGCTCACCAATCCGAGTCTGGTTTCTGAGCAGACACGCGAAGTGGTGCATGTAGCTATCCGCTCAACCGGATACCGGGTTAATCAAGCCGCGCGAAACCTGCGAATGCAGCGCGCAAGCGCTGTGCTTGTGTTGGTGCCTAATCTAGGAAAACCATTCTATTCACGAATCCTCGCGGGCATCAGCGAGGAGTTTGCCGGTTCAGGCTATGCAGTCCTGATTACAGATACAGAAAGTGACCCCATCCAAGACTCGGCTTTTGCCGGCTACTTCCTTGATGGTCGGATTGATGGGGCGATTTCTCTGGATGGCCAGCTATCGTCTAATGCCCTGCGGGAATGCGTCGACCTCGGTGTAGGCGAGCGCATCGTCTTTTTGTGCGAATGGGTCGAAGGAGAAGCATTCCCTGTAATCTCCAGTGATAATGCCCAAGGGGCTTGTCTTGCCATTCGTCATCTGCATGAGCTCGGCCATCGAAAAGTCGCTCACATAACAGGACCGGATGGAAATGTCCTGACCACGGCGCGACGGGAAGGAATGGCTTCAGAGCGGTCAAAGCTGGGCCTTCCCGCGCGCCCAGAATGGATTATACGTGGTGATTTCTCGCTTGAGTCGGGGCGTGATGCTGCAGCCAAGATTTTGGAAATGGAAGACCGGCCAACAGCAGTTTTTTGTTCAGCTGACATGGTTGCTTTCGGTTTAATCTCAGGCCTTCAGGCCGCCGGTTTGCGCGTACCGGAAGACATCTCAGTTGTCGGTTTCGACGACATCGAGATGTCCGAGTTCTATGTCCCAGCCCTGACAACCATTCGTCAGGATCGTCACAAATTGGGTCGCATAGCCGCACAGGTCCTATTGGCGCGACTTGTTCCAGGGGCTGATTCACCTCGAACCGAAGTTCCTTTGCCTGTGGAATTAGTGGTTCGTTCCAGTACTGCACCGCCACCAACTTAGGGAGGCGCGCCCGCGATCCATTGCTCCATATCTATGCAAGCTCCGGTCAAAGGCGCAGAAATCGGATCAAGCAATTGCACCGCGAGTCGCGACGCCTCAGTGGACGACAAAAGCCGTCCCAAGGGAAGAGACGCGCCCGCTCTTTCTGCCCAGTCATCGCCTTGCTTTAAAACCTCCGACTGCAGGCGGTGTTCTGCGTCCGTTAGGGTCCAACCAAGGTTGATTCCATTCACCCGGATGCCATGGCCCAAGTGCGCGTTGGCTGCATTCTTGGTCAGCGTTTGTATCGCACCTTTTGATGCCGCGTAGATTGCAAGGTCGGGATGACCGCAGTGCGCATTCATCGATTGGATGTTTACAATAGCGCCCGTGGCCTTACGTTCCAGCATGTTCATTATTGCTCGTTGCATCAGAAGAAACGTTGAGCGCGCATTTATTGCGAACACATCGTCCCAGACGCCTGCCGTGCCATCTATAAAACTTGCACGCGTTGTTACACCCGCTGCATTCACGAGCCCATCAATGCGACCAAAACGCGCAATAGTTCGATCCGCGATCTTAGCACTTGCCACCGGCTCTATCAGATCCGCCACAACTGTCTCGACATTGGCGTCACGCCTTAGCCTTTCCGCAGTTTCACTAAGGCCATCCGCATCGACATCACTTAAACAAATTTCTCGAACGCCCCGTGCTATCGCGAGTTCGGCAATCGATCGCCCGATGCCGTTGGCCGCCCCTGTGACGACCAGAACCATATCGTCAAGCCTTGCTGTCATGCGCTCTTTCGATGGGAGGGGTTTCTCTTTCTAGCAACGATATTCGGCTCAATGCTATGCGGCAACAAATGTTTCCAATACTGCCTTCCGAGCTTCAAGGTCCGAAAATCTATCCTCGAAAAAAATCCTGTCATTCTAAGGTGATCTGATGTCTCATGTTATTGATTTGAGTTGGCGTTTGCAATGCAGCATCGAACAAGGACTGTGTGATGACGAGAAAGCTCCCAACTGTTGCAGACCTTCAGGCCTGTAAGGGACAGAGACAACTGACCATGCTTCGCTATTTCAGCCTAGAAGAAGCAGCCGCTGCCGAAGCGGCAGAGATCGACATTGCCTCTGTTCCAGACGAAATCTTGTTTCACCCGGAGTATCGCAATGCCGCACCGTCCGTCTTTTCGATGACCGGACAAACACACACAGAGTGTGGCTCCCCCGATGCGTACCTGCGGTGGTGCAACCAAGCGCTCGAACGGGGCGCAGATGCGCTATATTGCTCCGGTTCACTCGCGACGGTTGAGATGCTAGCGCGTGAATATGTGCCGATTGTAGGACATGTCGGGCTGGTTCCAGCCCGCGCCACGTGGACCGGAGGCTTTCGGGCCGTCGGGAAGACGGCCGACACCGCCATGCGGCTGTATCAAGAGGTTAAGGCTTATGAATCCGCAGGCGCGTTTGCAATCGAGCTCGAGGTCGTGCCCGAGGAAGTCGCAACCGAGATCTCCAAGCGTGTCAACATCCTCATCTGGTCCATGGGCGCAGGCTCTGGCTGCGATGCACAGTACCTCTTCTCCAACGATATACTCGGCTATACCGAAGGCCGCATTCCTCGACACGCCAAAGTTTATCGGGACTTTCGCGCCGAATATGACCGTCTACAAGATGAACGGATTGCCGCGTTCCGCGAGTTTGTTGCAGACGTTCAGGACCGGTCGTTCCCACAATCCGAACACGTTGTGAAGATGGAGCCAAATGAGCTTGAGGCCTTCAAAGAGCAATTGGACGCCAAATCGTGAAATTCGGAGTTTTTGCGCAATGATCGAATTGATGGCTGAAGGTATCAGTCTCCGTTTTGATCCAAGTATTGGCCAGATTGTCGACTTCACTGTAACAGACGGTGGCCGGTCAATTTCCCCACTCCACAAAGCTCCGTGGGTGGACTCTGACGAGGAGTTTCCTGATGGGATGCCCCCTCATCTCAAGACACTTGGGGGGGACTTCTTTTGCGCGCCCTTCGGTCAGGAAACCGAAGATATGCCGCTTCATGGCTGGCCAGCTAACTCAAAGTGGCTCATCGAATCCAACACTACTAACCGATTGTGCGCACGGCTGAAGAAAAGCGTGAACGGAGCAAAACTCATCAAGGAAATTGAACTTCGCGACAGGCATCCGTTTGTCTATCAGCGTCACACATTTACTGGTTCGGTCCTAAACATTCCATTTTCGAACCACGCTAACGTTTCGCTTCCGAATGGCGGGATCATTCGCACCTCGCCGAAAAGCGAATGGAGAACGCCACATTGGCCTGTCGAAATCGATCCGACGCGGGGCCGTTCAGGGCTGAGTTATCCGGGCCAATCTTTTGACCCGAGCAATTTTCCCGCCCTCACGGGCACTGTCGATCTCACGCGCTATCCATGGTTCCCGAGCCACGAAGATTTTGTTGTCGGAATCGAGGCTTCCGACCACTACCTGGGCTGGACTGCGGTAACGAGACCGGTTGAAGGCGATCTCTTTTTGTCGCTTCGCGCAGCGAAAGCTATGCCGATGACAATGCTCTGGCACTCTAACGGTGGGCGTGACTATGCGCCATGGTCTGGAAGGCATTTCGGATGCCTTGGTGTTGAAGAAGGTTGGGCGCCACATATCCTTGGAAGGGATTTTTGTGTAAACGCGCGGTTATTAGGTTCTCAAGACTCCATTTTCAGCGTTTCTCACGTCATTGGGGCAGTAAGTTGGCCTAGCCAAGAAGCCATCAATACGATTTCGCTGTCAGACTCCAAGCTGGCTGTAGAGGGCGAATGCGGTACATTAAATAGTGTCGCTCTGTGGACAGAACATTTGATCAAGGACTTCGACGCCAGTACCTAGGTGATTTTAGTCAGTCTTGAGACGCATTTGGGGTGCCATATGGGTGCCAAAAATGTTCAGGGGTTACTTGGCCTGACCAAATTTCAGCAACAAAGAATCGTGCATCGGGGGGCCCCTATATCGGACCGTGCACCTCGGACCTCGCGCCTTAGTCATGGATTTGCGGGCAGTCGCTCTTTCACAAGTTGCACCCAAAGTTCAACACCAATGGGTATAAGTGCGTCGTTGAAGTCATAAGTGTCGGAATGCAGTGGCCGCCCGTGCGGACCGTCGA
>Ga0181593_10002684_pt1 | contig 16440 bp, 19 predicted proteins | sample 071ome_19_FD_133756 | JGI IMG/M metagenome (GOLD analysis project Ga0181593, IMG submission 133756) | Coastal salt marsh microbial communities from the Groves Creek Marsh, Skidaway Island, Georgia - 071413AT metaG (megahit assembly) | ecosystem: Environmental > Aquatic > Marine > Intertidal...
CGTGGCGTGATTGGCTTTTACCCAGCAAACAGTCGAACCGATGATATTGTTATTTACGATGATGAATCGCGCACAACTGAAACGGCCGTATTGCATCATTTGCGCCAACAAAATATTAAACCCCCGGGGCGAAAAAATTATTGTCTAGCCGATACCATTGCACCAGAAGGGTCAGGCGTTAGTGATTATGTGGGTGCGTTTGCCGTGACGGCCGGTATTGGTATTGAAGAACACGTTAAACGCTTTGAAGCAGAGCACGATGATTATCAATCTATTATGCTAAAAGCATTAGCAGATCGTTTGGCAGAAGCTTTTGCCGAGTGTTTGCATCAAAAAGTAAGGAAGGAATATTGGGCTTATGAACCCGATGAATCACTGGTGAATGAAGACCTCATTGAGGAAAAATACAAGGGCATCCGTCCTGCGCCAGGCTACCCAGCGTGTCCGGATCATACTGAAAAGGCAACATTGTTCGCCTTATTGGGTGCCACAGAGAAAACCGGTATTGAGCTGACAGAAAGTTTTGCAATGACACCAACCGCTGCAGTCAGTGGCTGGTATTTTGCACACCCTGATGCACAGTATTTTAATGTGGGTAAACTAAAAAAAGATCAAGTTGACGATTACGCAGAACGGAAAGGCGAGTCTGTAGACTATATTGAACGTTGGTTGGCCCCCAGTTTGGCCTACGATCCGGATGATAACTGAGTTAACATTTTACACGACAGAAGGCTGTCATCTGTGTGAAGAAGCAAGGGTATTTCTTCAGCAATTATTACAGCATTATCCAGTGCATTTTCAAGTAGAAGTCATCGATATAGTCAGTGCCGACAATTTAATACAGCAATATGGAACACGGATTCCTGTGGTAAAAAATAATGCTAGTACGGCGGAACTGGGGTGGCCTTTTGATTATGAAAGGCTGGCGCAATTTGCTGGGATTAGTTGTGAGAAATGAAAAAAATTAAATTTTCAATCATCATGTTTATTTTAAGTGTCATCGCCGTATCGATGGGGTTGGGGGTTTTTTATTGGTTAAGCCAGTTTCAGCCGTTACCGTCGAGTAATATTTCCTATCAAGAAGAGTTTGATCAATAAACATGTATCTAGATTACTTTGGTTTAAAAAAGCAACCCTTTGGAATCACTCCGGATACTTCCCTGTTTTTAAAGGGGCGGATCGCGGGGATGTACTCGAGGCAGTGATCTATGCTTTAAATTCAGGTCAGGGGATTATCAAGGTCGTGGGTGAAGTGGGCAGTGGTAAAACGATGTTATCTCGCATGTTGGTGAATGAAATGCCAGATTATTTTGTTTGATGCCATCCAGGCGTTCAAATTAAGGATAAATAGTTTGGTAGGTCATGACAGTGGTGGTCCGAGTAAAAAGTATCAGATTGGCAGTTTGTTTGAATTTTCTGCTGATACGTTATCCGTCACTGTACCTTGTATACAGGCTGAGGGTGGCGCATTGAGTAAAAGAACCATCACACCCACATTAAAGCAAACAGATGACAAAGTGGTCTTCTCAACAAGTGATGGTGAGCAATACGAGAGTATTTTGGACGTATTACAAAGCCTGAGCGACACGTTTAAAATATTGCTCTCAGAACAGGTTTAGCGTTGAGTAAGTTAGCGTTATCAGATTAGGCTGCTATTTTCCTTAATCAAAGACGATGCAACGGTTTTTGTATACGAGCACTTCATGTTGAAGATGGTGCCTGATAGCACGCGAAAGAACAATTTTCTCATTATCACGCCCTTTTCGTTTTAAATCCTCAATATTATCGTTATGCCTGATGCGGACAATATCTTGTTCTATGATCGGGCCGGCATCTAATTCGGTGGTGACGTAATGACTGGTGGCACCAATAATTTTCACCCCTCTTTCGTGAGCTGAATGATAAGGTTTTGCACCAGGGAAAGCAGGTAGGAATGAATGGTGAATGTTGATAATTTGATGTGGATAGTGATCAATAAAATCAGCGCTTAATATTTGCATATAACGGGCTAGAACAATGGTGTCTATTTGGTGTTCAGCGAGTAAAGCAAGTTGCGTTTGTTCCTGTTGCTGTTTGTTCTCCGCAGTAATGGGTAAGTGATGAAATTCAATCCCTGCTTCTTCAGCGAGTGCTTGGTAATTTTTATGGTTACTGATGATTAACGGAATGTCCACATGCCATTCGCCGGATTGATATCTTGACAGGATATCGAATAAGCAATGCCCATGTTGAGAAACAAAAAGGGCGAGTTTGGGTTTTACATCAGAAAAAGCAATGTGCCAGTTCATCTTTAGGGTGGAGCCGACCTGTTCGTAAAAGGCCTGATGAATGCGTTCACGACGGATAGAGAAGTGATCTAATTGCCACTCAACACGCATAAAAAAGTGTTTATCGGCAGTGTCAACGTGTTGTTCTAAATCAACAATATTGCCGTGATTTTCAGACAAAAATTGAGTGACTTTGGCAATGATGCCCGGTTGATCGGGGCATTCTGCTAAGAGTATAGCGGTTGTTTGTTTATTCAAAATAAATTCCGTGTTTTACGAAGGTGTTATCAGTGGTGTAAAACCCAAGGGAGTCAATAACTGATGTGTTTTAGCGATGCGCTCATTAAGCAAAGAGTCGCTGTACGTTTTAGCATCAACACAGCCCCAAATGGGGTTTGGCCATGCAGCATCCGTTTTATAACGCACAATATGGTGGAGGTGTAATTGAGGGACCATATTGCCTAACGCCGCGATGTTCATTTTATCAGCAGCATATCCATTATTTAATGCTTCGCTGAGTTGCATGGACTCGCGTTGTAATGTTTGTTGGTCAATCAGACTCAACTGAAAGGCCTCGCTAATATCGGCTTGTCGGGGGACGAGAATATACCAAGGATAATTAGCATCTTTGCTTAGCAGCAGTGCTGATAAAGAAAAATCGCCAAGATAGTAACAGTCAGCCGCAAGTTTAGGGTGTAATTTGAAACTCATTGTTATGATGTCTCTCGTTTCCAATGCCCGGACTTGCCACCCTTTTTCTCAAGCAGTCTAACGCCTTGTATCGTCATGCCTCGATCAACAGCTTTGCACATATCGTAAATGGTGAGTAAGGCGACTTGGGTTGCATTCAGCGCTTCCATTTCTACACCGGTTTTACCTGATGTAGTGACGGTTGTTTGACAACTAATGCGATTATGTTGTGTGTCAGCTTCAAATTTAATATCAACATGGGTAATGGGGAGTGGGTGGCACAAAGGGACAAGGTCGGCCGTTTTTTTGCTGGCCATAATGCCGGCAATACGTGCAATCCCAAGAACATCGCCTTTTTTATTATCGCCGTTGAGTACACGTTGTAAGGTAGCCGGGCTCATTTCGATAAAGCCTTCGGTGATGGCCGTGCGATCGGTATCTGCCTTGGCGCTAATATCAACCATATGTGCATCACCTGCCGCATTAAAGTGTGTGAGTTCTGACATAATCTAGTGCTTCGATTTATTTGTTTGCATGATAGTATAATGAATTATGACACAAGCAAATGATCAGATGTACGAAGAAGCCATGCAGATAAAAGTTCTTTATTTTGCCAGTTTAAAAGAACTGTTTGGCCGAAGTGAAGAGCAATTGAGTGTAGAAGGCGTGAGTACGGTTGATGATGTTTGGAAACTCGTTAGCAAAGGATACGATGTTTCGCATCAAGTGTTATATTCAATTAATCAGGAATATGCTCATGCGGATGCGTTAGTAAAAGCCGGGGATGAGGTCGCTTTTTTCCCCCCAGTGACCGGCGGATAATATGGTTAAGATTACCGGCATTGCCTTTGATCCTTGGGAAGAGTTGTCATCTTTTCAAACAGCGATGAAACGAGAGGGCGAGTACGGTGCGTGTGCTAATTTTGTTGGCACCATGCGTGATATGAACGAAGGAGATGCGGTTAACGGCATGTTTCTTGAGCACTATCCAGGAATGACCGAAAAGCACTTAGAAAAAATAGTGCAAGCAGCAAAAGAACAGTGGGAGATACTAGAAACCTTAGTGATCCATCGGGTTGGGGAGCTATTGCCCAATGACCCGATTGTGCTGGTAGCCGTCTGGTCGGCACACCGAAAAGATGCCTTTGAAGCCAGTCGCTTCATTATGGAAGATTTAAAGAGCAAGGCGCCTTTTTGGAAGAAAGAAAGTCTAGAGTCTACTGGTCAAACAGCTGAAAAAAACCGCTGGGTTCAAAAAAACACCAGCGGTTATTAAAGTCAAATTGAGTTGGGCGCTTGACCCTGTCTCCACCAGACTGATATTTTTTGGGTATAGTGATACCCGATTGATTTAGAAGTGAGGTTTCTCTTCAATCGCATCGAAACGAGCAACACTGTCCGTTATTTCTTTAGCAGCTGCATCAACGCCTTCCCAGCCTTGAATTTTCACCCATTTTCCAGATTCTAAATCTTTATAATGTTCAAAAAAATGAGCAATTTGTTTGAGCAAAACATTAGGAATGTCTTCATATGATTGAACATCATCGTAAAGCGGTGTGAGTTTAGAAACAGGAACCGCTAAAACTTTCGCATCTTCGCCAGACTCATCGGTCATTTGTAAAACACCAATGGGGCGACAACGAATAACAGAGCCCCCCATCAGAGGAATAGGGGTAATGACCAGCACGTCTACGGGGTCTCCATCATCAGACAAAGTGTGTGGAACATAACCATAATTACAGGGGTAATGCATGGCTGTTCCCATAAAGCGATCTACAAATAACGAACCAGATTCTTTATCGACTTCATATTTAATAGGGTCAGAGTGGGCAGGTATTTCAATAATAACGTTAATATCATGCGGTAAATCATTCCCAGATGGGACAAGGTGAAGGCTCATGTTGTTTCCTATATTAAAAATGTTGAATTGCTGTATTGCATTATACAGGGGTGATTGAAGAAATTAAATTTTCTACTTGCAGCATTTTATTAGGCGGAGTAAAAAAGACGAGTTGTTATTTTTTTTAATGTTATGAAAAGGCGAGCAAAGTTAAATAATCACTAGGAGAAAAACATGGAGTTGAGTCATTTATTACCCCCTATCATAGGGTGTTTGGGTTTGTACGCAGCGAAGTATGTTTACAGCTTAGTTATGAAGTATCCAGAAGGTGAAGGGGTTGTAGCAAAAATTGCTGAGCAGATTCATTTGGGTGCCATGGTTTTTATGAAACGGGAATACAACATGCTGGTGAAATTTGCAGCCGTTTTATTTGTTTTAACATTTATATTTTTGGGTTGGGCAACAGCTCTTTGTTTTTTATTCGGTGCTCTAGCATCAGGCGCAGCGGGTTATATTGGAATGAATACGGCGACCAGAGCGAATGTGCGAACAACAACAGCCGCCCATCAAGAAGGGGCTGAAGCGGCACTTTCGGTGGCTTTTTTTGGTGGTTCTATTATGGGCTTGGCTGTCGCCTCGTTAGGGTTGATGGGTCTAGGATTGATGTATTTATTCTTTGGAAGTGACCCAGAAACATCGCACGCCATCCATGGGTTTGCGATGGGTGCCTCAGTGGTTGCCTTATTTTCACGGGTGGGTGGTGGAATTTTCACTAAAAGTGCGGATGTTGGGGCTGACCTAGTGGGTAAGATTGAAGCCGGTATTCCAGAAGATGACCCGCGCAACCCCGGTGTCATCGCGGATAACGTGGGTGATAACGTCGGCGATGTCGCCGGCATGGGCTCGGATATTTTTGAATCTTACTGCGGCTCAATGATTGCGACGATTGCGATTGCTTCAACAATGTCGGCGGCATTGCTGGCTGAATTTGGGGCGCAATCCAGTTTAATGTTTTTGCCCTTAGCCTTAGCATCCATTGGGTTGCTTTGTTCCATCGGCGGCATTGTGCTGGTTAAGCAGAATGCCTCCAAGTCACCAGAAAAAGCCTTACGAATGGGCACGATGGGCGCTTCTTTGCTGTTCATTGTTTTAGCCTTATTGATTGTGTTGATGATGGATGTGACGGCTTATATTTGGATGGCGGTGCTGGCAGGATCGTTGGGCGGTATGATTATCGGTTTGGTGACAGAGTATTACACCGCGGGAACACCCGTGAAGCATATTGCAAAATCAGGTGAAACGGGCCCAGCAACGGTGATGATTACGGGGCTATCGGTAGGAATGCAATCAGTGGCTATCCCCGTATTAACAATCTGTGGAGTGATAGCGATTTCCAGTCATTTTGCAGGCTTGTATGGTGTGGGCGTTGCAGCCGTTGGTATGTTGGCGACCGTTGGGATTACAATGGCGATCGATGCTTATGGCCCCGTTGCAGATAATGCGGGCGGCATTGCTGAAATGGGCGGCTTAGGTGAACAAACTCGCAACATTACTGATTCGTTAGATGAACTAGGCAATACTACCGCGGCAATCGGTAAGGGTTTTGCGATTGGAGCTGCGGCCTTAGCAGCCTTGGCAATCATTACAGCGTTTATAGAAACGGTATCAGTGCATGTGCCAGGTTTTGCTCTAGAGTTAAATGACCCGCAGGTTTTGATTGGTTTATTTATCGGAGGCGTTATTCCTTTTGTGATTGCGGCTTTAACGATGACGGCCGTGGGAGATGCCGCGTTTGAAATGATTAAAGAAATTCGCCGTCAATTTAAAGAAATTGATGGATTGCTTGAGGGCAAAGCTGAGCCTGATACAGCGCGTTGTGTGGACATTGCGACCACTGCGGCACTCAAAAAGATGGTGGTACCTGGTGTTATTGCGGTTAGCGCGCCCCCTTTAGTTGGTTTTCTGATCAGTGCTGAAGCCTTGGGCGGCATGCTATCAGGTGCTTTACTGTGCTGTGTGCTCCTAGCCTTAATGATGGCGAATGCCGGCGGTGCCTGGGATAATGCTAAAAAGTATGTTGAAAAGGGAAACCTGGGTGGTAAAGGTTCTGATACACATACAGCAGCGGTTGTTGGTGATACAGTCGGTGACCCATTTAAAGACACTTCAGGGCCGTCTATGAATATCCTAATCAATGTCATGGCGATTGTTAGCCTGGTGATTGCGCCTCTGCTAGGTTAAACCTCGATGCTTAATAAGCAAAAAGGCAACGACGTATGCAGTTGCCTTTTTACCTGTTCCAATCTTATATTTTTCATATAATGAATACTTTTAAATTGTAGAGACCTCGATGTTGACGTACCCAAATATTGACCCCGTTGCTCTTTCACTTGGCAGTATAAAAATTCACTGGTATGGCCTGATGTATTTGGTAGGGTTTGTGGGGGCATGGTTATTAGGTCGGTTCCGGGCGAAAAAAAATGGCTGGACTGCAGAAGAGATTGATGACTTAATTTTTTATGCGGCGATGGGTGTGGTGTTAGGTGGCCGAATCGGTTATGTGTTGTTTTATAACTTTCCTACGTTTGCTGAAAACCCATTGGTATTATTAAAAATCTGGCAAGGTGGTATGTCGTTTCATGGTGGCCTGCTAGGGGTGCTTATTGCGATGCACCTGTTCGGTAAGAAACATAAGCATGGCTTTTTTGAAGTGACTGATTTTATCGCTCCATTAGTTCCGATTGGTTTAGCTGCGGGGCGCATTGGGAATTTCATCAATGGTGAATTATGGGGTAAGCCAACTGATTTCGCATTGGGTATGGTTGTGCCGGGTTTAGGGGATATACCGCGCCATCCATCTCAATTGTATGAATCGGCCTTGGAGGGTTTTGCGCTGTTTTTTATACTGTGGGTTTATTCCAGTAAGCCCAGAGCCACGATGAGTGTGTCGGGCTTATTCTTGTTGGGCTATGGTGCATTCAGGTTTGCAGTTGAATTTGTTCGATTACCTGATGCGCATTTGGGGTATTTAGCCTTTGGTTGGCTTACCATGGGGCAAATTTTAACGTTGCCTATGTTGATATTAGGGGCGGTATTGATGTTCAAAGCGAAACAAAAAGGTTGAGTTGATGAAACAGTATTTAGAGCTCATGCAAGATATTCTTGATAATGGAGCCGATAAAGAAGATAGAACAGGTACAGGAACACGGTCAGTTTTTGGGCGACAAATGCGCTTTGATCTATCAAAAGGGTTTCCTTTAGTGACCACTAAAAAACTGCACTTACGGTCCATTATTCATGAATTACTTTGGTTTCTCAATGGAGACACTAACACAGCCTATTTAAAGGAAAATGGCGTGAGTATTTGGGATGAATGGGCTGATGAGAAGGGTGACCTAGGCCCGGTTTACGGGCATCAATGGCGCTCTTGGCCAACACCCACTGGTGATAATATAGATCAAATGAGTGAGGTGTTACAGCAAATAAAAAACACGCCTGATTCGCGTCGGTTAATTGTGAGTGCGTGGAATGTTGGTCAAATTCCGGAGATGGCTTTGCCACCTTGTCATTTGTTGTTTCAATTTTATGTGGCCAATGGGAAATTATCGTGTCAGCTGTATCAGCGATCTGCAGATTTTTTCCTTGGCGTGCCATTTAATATAGCCAGTTACGCCTTGTTAACTCATATGGTCGCCCAGCAAGCTGATTTGGAGGTGGGAGATTTTGTCTGGACGGGCGGTGATGTTCATTTATATCACAATCATTTTGAGCAGGCGAAATTACAATTATCGCGTAAAACGTTGAGCCTGCCTCAGTTACACATAAAGCGAAAACCCATGTCATTGTTTGATTATCAGTATGACGATTTTGAGATAGTGGGTTATGAATCTCACGCGGGTATTAAAGCGCCGGTGGCCGTCTAATGATCTCTATGGTTGTGGCCATGGCTGAAAACAGGGCCATTGGAAAAGACAATGCGTTACTGTGGCATTTACCTAAAGATTTTAAGCATTTTAAAGCGGTCACCATGGGTAAACCTATTTTGATGGGGCGAAAAACCTATGAATCCATTGGTAAACCGTTGCCGGGTAGAAAAAACATTGTTATTACCCGTGATCAACGTTTTACCGCTGAAGGCGTGATTATTGTTCATTCAATCAGTGAAGCGTTAGAGGCATCGAAAGGGTTTGATGAAGTGATGGTGATTGGTGGCTCTAGTTTTTATGAGCAAATGCTACCCGAGGCGACCAGATTATACGTAACGGTGGTCCATGAGCACTTTGAAGCAGATGCTTATTTTCCTGAAATAAGAGCGGATGAATGGAAAAAAGTCGACGAAGTGAAACATGGCGCAGATGAAAAGCACGCCCACGCGTTCTCATTTATAACGTATCAACGAATTTAGGTTTAGAAGGGTTTTAGTGAGCAATGGCAGTCTAACGAAATCACCTGTTCTGTTTCGTCTAGTTTGATTGCGCTTAACTGTCCTCCCCAAAGACAGCCTGTATCTAAACAAATGGTGTTGTTTTTAAAATTAAGCCCCAACGTCGACCAATGCCCAAAAATGAGCTTGTCATGGGCTGTTTGACGGTTAGGGGCTTCAAACCAGGGCATTAAGTGCGCAGGGCTTTCGGGTGGAGCGCTTTTCTCGTTGAAATCTAATCGGCCCTGTGCATCACAAAAGCGTAATCGAGTAAAACAATTAATAATAAAACGTAAACGCGCATGCCCGGACAAAGCCGTCTGCCATTGATCCGGTTTATTGCCATACATATGGGCTAAGAAATCATCAAACAGATCGCCTTTAAACACGGTCTCTAACTCATTTGCATAGCGCTTTGCCTCATTCAATGACCATTGTGGAGGCAAGCCAGCGTGAATCATGGTGTAACCGAGAACGGTGTCCTGGTGTAAAAAAGGGCGTGAACGGACCCAATCAATGAGTTGCTCTGCATCGTGAGCGTTTAAAATATCATCAAAAGTGTCGGTTCGGTGGGGTTTTTTATGCCCACGAGCACTCGCTAAAAAATGACATTCATGATTGCCTAGTACGCTGTGTGCACTTGCCCCGAGGGAAATAATAAAGCGCAAAGTCTCTAAAGACTGTGGGCCACGGTTTATTAAATCACCAGCAAACCATAGTTGATCTTTAAGAGGATCAAAGTTAATTTTATCTAAAAGGCGGCGAAGGGGATCATAACAACCTTGTACATCACCGATGGCATAGGTTGTCATGAAAAGGCCCTAATGAAGCGTTCTTGGGGTAGACAAAGAAAAAGGTGGAATTGTCGCAGTAAATTTTTCGCCATCAGCATCGAGCATATGATAACTGCCTTGCATGGCGCCAATCGACGTTTCAATCACAGCACCGCTGGTATATTGAAAGCTTTCTCCAGGTTGTAAATGCGGTTGTTCACCTACGACGCCTTCACCATGGACTTCTTGTACTTTGCCGTTTGAATCAGTAATAATCCAGTGGCGGCTGAGTAATTGAGCCTCAACAGTGCCCACATTTTTAATGGTGATTGAGTAAGCGAAGACATAGCGCGCCGCTTCAGGTTCAGAAGAGGAGGCGATATAAGTAGCGTCCACATCCACTTTGATATCTTGACGTTTGGGATGACTCATAATTTTATTAAACAATAAATTTTGTGCTCAAAATGAGCCATTTTAAAACAATAATGTTGCCAATGCCTTCAAATTAAAAGGTTATCTAAAGTAAGATGGCGTTAGGCGATATTATCTAGGAAAACATGATTTGAGAGTACATATTTTAGGCATTTGTGGCACATTTATGGGTGGCCTTGCTGTCATGGCAAAAAGGTTAGGTCATACCGTGACAGGCTCAGATGTCGGTGTTTATCCACCAATGAGCACACAACTTGAAGCAGAAGGCATCGAGTTAATGCAGGGCTATAATGCAAATAACCTGACGGTAAAACCGGATATTGTCGTGATTGGAAATGCGTTGTCGCGTGGTAATGAAGAAGTAGAGGCCGTATTAAATTCAGGCCTGCCTTATACATCCGGCGCACAATGGCTGGCCGAACACGTCTTAAAAAATCGCTGGGTGCTGGCGGTGGCAGGCACACATGGGAAAACGACAACCAGTTCGATGTTAGCCTGGATATTGGAATATGCCAACTTAACCCCCGGATTTTTAATTGGTGGGGTGCCGTTAAATTTTGGTATCTCCGCCAGATTGGGTGAATCTGATTATTTTGTAATCGAAGCGGATGAGTACGACACGGCCTTCTTTGATAAACGATCAAAGTTTGTTCACTATCGACCTAAAACTTGCGTGCTAAATAATTTAGAGTTCGATCATGCTGATATTTTTGATGACCTTGACGCTATAAAACGCCAGTTTCATCACTTAATAAGGACCGTACCCAATAATGGACGGTTAATTTTACCTTCTGGGGAAGCCAATTTAGACGATGTGCTAGAGAAAGGTTGTTGGACGCCTATCGAGAAAATTAGTACTGACCCTTCTGGAAAAGCCACTTGGTCGGCGGCGAATATAGAGGTCGGTGAGGGTGAGTTTGATGTGTATTATCGTGGTCGTCGTATTGGTCGAGTTAGCTGGTCGTTGAGTGGGCAACACAATGTGTTCAATGCATTAGCTGCTATCTCAGCAGCGGTTCATGTTGGTGTTAAACCGGAGACAGCGATTGAAGCGTTGGGATCATTTCAGAATGTTAAACGTCGCATGGAGCGTCGAGCCGTTATCAACAATATCACCCTGTATGATGATTTTGCGCATCACCCAACGGCCATTGCAAGCACACTGGCAGGTCTAAGAGGAAAGGTGGGTGAGCAGCGCATTATAGCTGTGCTGGAACCGCGCTCAAATACCATGAAGATGGGGGTGCATAAAGACACCTTGTTGCCTTCGTTGAAGGATGCAAGTCAGGCCCTGATTTACATGCCTGATGAACTCAATTGGCAAATGGATTTGGAAAATTATTCCCACATCAATGTGTGCACTACAATGGATTCGCTGACTGAAGCCATTATTTCAATAGTAAAATCAGGCGATCATCTTTTATTTATGAGTAATGGTGGCTTCGGGGGAATTCATCAACGTGTTGAAAAAGCTTTGAGAGACTAGACATTTTATGCCATGGTCTACTGACAAGGTTCCTATTTTTCCATTATCCACAGTGCTTTTTCCTGATGGAGTGATCTCATTAAGGATTTTTGAAGCACGTTATTTGGATATGGTCAGCCAGTGTTTAAAGCAAAATGTGCCTTTTGGTGTCAGTATGATCGCTGAAGGAACAGAAGTTGGCAAAGCAGCGCAATGTTACGAGATTGGCACACTGGCTAAAATTGTAGACTGGGACAGGTCTGCAGAGGGCATGTTACAGATAGAAGCGATAGGCTGTCAGCGATTTAAAATCTTAGGTAGTCAAGTTTCTGAACGGCAATTAATCACAGCAACAATAAAAGAGATTGATGAGATGCATAGTCTTTCTGTGCCTGATGAATTATCGAGTTTAACAGCACTATTGAACAAGGTTCTTAGAAAGCAGCAGCTTAAAAAAAAATGGAGTAAATCGCAGTTTGAAAATGCGAATTGGGTTTCTTGTCGTTTAGCTGAAGTGCTGCCAATAGAGAATGTCATCCGACAGCGCTTGTTGGAAATTAACGACCCTATTGAACGACTCCATCTCGTTTTAGGGTTGTTTTCAGAAAAATAAATATACTTTTCTTTGCCTTGTGGATTCGTTTTTTTCTGCTATGTTTCAAGTTACCGTTTTTGTTTGGTAAACAGGGCACAGCGAGGGTACGTAAAAAATGAAAAGCGATATTGGAATAAAGCTAGTTCTAGCTTTAATTTTTACGTCATGCGCTAGTTTTAGCCAGGCGGATAGCAGGACTAACATTTTGTTAGAACTGTCAGAAGTTAAAAACCTTATGGGTCGATCGAATGTTACATTGGTTGACTCTCGTCCGTTGTCGAATTTCAAAGAAAGCCATATTTTAGGCGCTGTGTCACTGCCGACTAGTCAAACGTTAGCAAACAATGGTCACTCAGACCTTGTTGCTTCTCTTCAAGAAATTCGCGATTTGTTAAGCCATGCGGGTATTCAGGAGCATTCTCATGTGGTGGTTTATGGGGATAATATGGTGGATGTTTCGCGGCTTTTTTGGGTGTTGGAAACCTTTGGTATCCGCAAGGTAGCTATTATGAATGGTTCCTATTCTGAATGGGGAAAGGCGGGTTACCCTATGGGTACTGGCCAAGGTGAAGAAGTGGAAAAGTCGGTTTTTTCTCCAGCGCTCAAACGAGATAAGCTGGCCACTCTGTTAATGGTTTTTGCGGCGATAAACAACGAGAAAGAAGGGTTAATCGATGCAAGACCAGCGGCAGAATATGAAGGGCAGCAATCACGAACGGCTGTCTATGGACATATTCCCTCCGCCATAAATATTCCTTGGGCAAAAAATTTAGATAAAGACCAGATCCGTTTTAGACCAATCAGTGAACTAAAAACACTCTACAAAGGTTTGATAAACAAACAAATGAACACGGTTTATTGTAATCAAGGTAAAAAATCAGCGGTGAGTTATGTTGCCTTGCGGCTTCTTGGTGCTCCGGTGAGGTCATACGATGGGTCTTGGATAGAATGGAGTCAACATCCAGAGTTGCCTGTCACAAAGGCGAAAAAAGTAAATAATCTATAGCTATTCAATATGATGAAGTTGTCACACTACCCTTTCAGGAATCAATTTGTTGTCCTAATGATGACGCTGGCCTCTTTAATGATAGCCTTTTATTCTATTTTTACTTATTTCAATGAAAAAGAAGAATACCTTTCAGAGTTGGGCAACGAGATAAAAGTGATCAGCCGAGTCTTAGAAAATGATTATGCCAGGTTGCTAATGATAGGCCTGCCGAGCGAAAGTATAGAATTACTCAATAAATGGAAGCAGTTTCCAATCATTGAACACGTTGACCTTAAGGAGATGTCGGGTCAGTCAATTCTACATTATTCGAAGTTAGATCAACCACATCAAACATTTCACAATATCAAACCACAAGAAACTTTGGAGGCTAATCAATTAGACCGGGTGGGTCATTTGTTTTTTTACAAGGATATTGTTGAATTTAACGGGGAAGAGGTAGGCGTTGTCAGCTATGTTATTTCTAATAAAAAATATGATGCGTTAGTTGGAGAACTGACTAAGCGGATAGCTATATCGATTCTTATAGCGCTTGCCTTAGCAGTATTTTTATCACTTTGGTTGCAAAAAATCTTTGTTGCACCGTTAAAGCGATTAATGATCCGGATTAAAAAGATAGCTGATGACCAGCTGTATTCAAAAACGTTATCAATAAATGAGAACGATAAAAGTGAGTTGGCGAGTTTAGCGAAGCACTTTAATGTTTTATTGCAACGAATGGATAAAACATTAACCGAGGTTGAAAACTCTAGAGTGCTTGCACAAGAACTGGCTTATTATGATGATTTAACCGGTTTAGCTAATAGGCGATTATTAACCGAGCATATGGAGTATGTTCTTGATATTGCTACCAGAGAAAACCAACATGGTGCTTTGCTATTTATTGATTTAGATAATTTTAAGACACTGAATGATTCACGAGGGCATGCAGCAGGTGATGAGCTGCTAAAGAAAGTGGCAGAGAGTTTAAAAAAAGTATTTCGATCAACCGATACCATAGCCCGATTGGGTGGCGATGAATTTGTGATTTTATCGGGGCATTTAGAAGATTCTGAAGAGGCTGTTATAAATCAAGTGCATTCGTTGATGTTAAAGCTCCGTCATGTATTGAGTGAAAAGTTTGTTGTTTTAGGGGAGAGTTATCATTTAACAGCGAGTATTGGCATTACCACGTTTCCAAACATGGCCGATAACATCGATATATTGATGAAGCAGGCAGACACCGCTATGTACCGTGCCAAAGAAGCGGGTCGAGATGGTTACCATTTTTACCAGCCTGAGATGCAGGCGATAGCAGATTCCAGATTGCAAATGGAAACAGATTTACGTTTGGCTTTAGAGGCGGATGAGCTTGAATTGTTTTATCAACCACAAGTAGATGAGTTTGGCCGAATTTTAGGTGTAGAAGCCTTGTTGCGATGGTTTAAAAAGGATGGAAGTATGGTCTCTCCGGCAGATTTTATACCGATTGCCGAAATGACCGGTCTTATTTTACCGGTCGGCGAGTGGGTGATAAAAGAAGCTTTTAAACAATTAGCTATATGGCAACGAGGAGATATTTCCCCAAGCTTTAGAGTGTCTATTAATATTAGCCCTTATCAATTCCATCAAAATGATTTTGTCCAGGATATAAAAGGATTGCTCAACGAATCAGGCGCCTTGGCCAGCCATGTTACCCTTGAGATGACCGAAGGCATTACAATTAAAGACATACAATCGACCATTGATAAGATGGAGAAATTATCAGACATGGGGTTCAAGTTATCAATGGATGATTTTGGTACGGGGTACTCTTCGTTAATGTACTTGAAGAAATTGCCACTGAATGAGTTGAAAGTTGACCAGTCATTTGTGAGAGACCTAGAGACAGATCGTTCTGACGCGGAAATTGCTGCCACGATCATTGCGATGGCAAAAAATTTAAAACTAGAGGTCGTGGCTGAGGGCGTCGAGGATGAAGCTCAACTGGCTTTTTTAACTCATCATGGTTGTTTGGTCTTTCAAGGTTATTATTTCTATAAACCCATGAGAGTGGCTGATTTAACTGAGTTGATGTTTGGGCATGCAGTTATTTTGTAATGATTATTTTCTCAGTTCTTTGAGTTGTTTCGCTAGCAAAAGAAGAAGGATCAGCAGAACGAGTCCGACCGGCCATTTGTCTAACAAAATGTTCGGGATAATGGAGAGGGCGCTGCCAAATAACAAACCGGGGAGCAAATAAGCAGGTGCCCAAAGAATTGAAGCAATCAGATTAATAGGAATGTATTGTCTATTCGGCATGTCCAAGATACCTGCTACGAGAGGAATAACCGCACGAATAGGGCCAACAAAACGCCCAATTAAAATACTAAAAATGCCATATTTTTCAAAGAAAGTATGGCCCTTGTTGAGCAGTTCGGGCCTGTCCTTGAACCAGGCAAGTTGGTATACCTTATTTTTATAGTGCTTGCCTAAAGCGAAGCTTAGGCCGTCTCCAAGCGAAGCGCCAGCAGCAGCCCAGATAATGGCGCTATACAAATCGAGGGTGCCATTACCAATCAGCGTTCCAATAGCAAACATAATAGCCACACCGGGAATAATAAACCCAATGATAGCGAGCGATTCAATCATTGCGACTAAAAAAATGATGGCGCCAGACCAAAAGGGGTAATCAGTCACCCATTGAGTGACTAAGTTGAGAAAATCAGCCAACATGGAGATATTTTTTTAATTAGGTTGGTTGCGCATAAAGTCGGCAGTATTAAAAAAGGCCTGCATCAGCTCGTCATGCATGGGTTTCTCAATATTCATTTTAGTGAGTGCCTTATTCATACAATATAACCATTGGTCACGCTCTTTTTCTCCAATAGAAAAGGGTAAATGACGTGCACGTAATCGAGGGTGCCCATATTTCTCTATATATAAAGAAGGACCACCTAACCAACCACTTAGGAAAAGAAATAATTTTTC
>Ga0181593_10002688_pt1 | contig 16437 bp, 17 predicted proteins | sample 071ome_19_FD_133756 | JGI IMG/M metagenome (GOLD analysis project Ga0181593, IMG submission 133756) | Coastal salt marsh microbial communities from the Groves Creek Marsh, Skidaway Island, Georgia - 071413AT metaG (megahit assembly) | ecosystem: Environmental > Aquatic > Marine > Intertidal...
ACCCAGGGTGAACCGAACCTGTCCATCTTTATCGACGAAGGCAAGGGCAGCAATACTGTCAGGGATCTCCCGGAAACAGCCGCATGCACAGTCAATGATGCATTCGGGCTGGGATTTTTTTTCCAGGTGACTGAATTGAGCCTGAAAGACGTCGCTGCCTGCACATCTTCACCCTCATCCTGACCACGACAGGTCGTACCGGGTCAGGAACACATGCGTGGTCTGGATGATTCAGGCAGTCTCCGTCATCTGTCATTTTTCCGGCGCCGGTATCCCGGGATACAGTTCGCTGTTGTATCGTCTGTCAGGTAAGGGTTCTGAAATTCCGACAGCAGGGGGTTGAATGGTATTTCAAGGGCCAGTGATTCCCGCCGGTTTTCTTCCTGAAGACTTTTTAGCCCGTTGAAGGCATCCTGTATTAATGCATATCTGCTCATCATGATTACGCCTGAAGATGGTTGGGTTGTTCCCCTCTGCCAGACAGCAATGCAATCACAATGCCAGCCTATGAAAAAACACGCAAAAAACATCTTAAATACTTATTTATCAACAGATTAAATACTAAAAATTTTTCGGAAAAATATCCTGATACTTGCCGCCACCAGAATTACAGGTTCAGGTATTGCCGCTGGCGGCAACCTACTGCCACCAGGGGGATAGCCCTTCAGATACCCAGCAGGAGACTGAACAGGGAAATACTCAATACCGACAGGACACATGACAACACAATCGCCGTTGCCGCCAGGTTCTCGCAACAGCGATAGCGGATGGAATAAACATAGACAGAAATACCCACTGGCATGCAAGCCAACAGGACGGCCGTCTGCATCCAGAGGCGGTCCATGGAAAACACGTAGCCGGTCAGCAGCCACACCAGGGCCGGCAACACCAGCAGCTTGATCACGGTGATCACCACCGCCATGGGGATTTCACCGCGGATGTGATAGCGATTAAGCCCGGCACCCAGGGTCATCAACGCAGCTGGAATACCTGCACGACTGACCAGCTCCATCGCCTGCAGCAGCGGGCGGTATATATCAATGCCGGAAAAGTTTACTGCCATGCCCAGCATCAGGCTGCCGCTGATGGGGTTCTTCAACAGTTCCTTTGCCACACGAAACACATGAGCGCCAATGGTCCTGCCTTCCTCACGCTTCAACTCCGCGACGATCGTGCCAAAGGAAAAGATCAGCAGGTTGTGCAAGGCGATCAGCATGAACATGGGCACAAAAGCACCCTCGCCCAGCAACTCAAGGCAGATGGGAATACCCAGGATAGTGACGTTGGGATAGGCACACCCCATCCCGACAACACCCAGCCGTGCCTGGCCTGGCCCGTAACGCAGACGCGCTATCAACATACCCAGCAGGTATATGATCAGCACCGCCAGGTAATAGCCCCAGAGCAGATCCATGTTCATTTCTGATGGCAGTTCTGCCGTCGCTGTCCCGTAAAACAGCATGCAGGGAATGAGAAAATTGAAGGACACCTTTTCCAGCACCCGGATTTCCGTATCGCTGACAATGCCCGTTCGCGCGGACAACCAGGCGACAAAGGCCAGAAAGACGATGGGAAACAGGGCTTCAAAGATAAACATGGGGAACTGCGAAAATAAAAAATGCCGGCTGCATTAAAGCATGCCGGCATTGTTATGCGAAAGTATGGATCAATGTTGAGGTTGCAGTTTAAATGAGAGGCCAGGGACTTTGACAGGTGCGGAGGCGTCCTCGGCAGGGATGCCAAGGTCGAGTGTACATGGATGTACGTCTACGATCTCCGAACCAGTCAAAGTCCCCGGCCTGGTAAAAAAGAGACAAAACTTAAAATTCTCCGTCTCTCCGTTTCATTTGTCCCGCTTCAGGTAATACGGCGTACTGTCTTTCATACTGGCGAACTGCTCAAGCCTGTCGAAACGATCCAGCGCAAGCTTGCCCTGCTCGTTGAACACTATCTCGCCATCCAGTGACGATTTCGCTACACCGGTTTCCTCATCCAGCAGCACCTGCACCAGGGTGAAATCCTTTGAGGTGTTATTGGGTGTTTCCCACAAATAGGGGTTGCGGGTTTTCAGCCCCGGGGCCACCAGAAAATGCATCATCTGCCCGCCAGCGGTTGTTTCCTGCCAGGCGTACTTGATGCGATACCCTGTGCCTGCCGCGGTGAACAGATAACCCCTGGTATCCTGATCCTCCAGCACTGCCAGAAAGGCATTCGTATCGCCATCCTGCTGATACTGACGCCAGGCCTGCTCCACAGCCTGTTGCTGCTGCGGAGCCGACCAGTCGATCAGGGAAATGCGGATGCCGGAGTCGGTTTCATATTTTGCGTCACCGGCTTCTCCGCTCAGGGTCATGATGGCTGCCGCCTGCGCAGACAGGGACAGCAGGGTTGTGACTATCAATACGGCCAGACCTTTAGCGGCTGACAGTGAAATGGGCATAAGCTTCATTGAGAACCTCCTTAAGTGAAGTGTATTGATTGAAAAATCGTTAGCGCATGATCAGGAACAGTATCTGCTCTCCTCGACGCACATTCAGAGCAACGGTACCGGCAAGCCTGCCGAGTACTTCCTGCAGTTCATTTTTGGAGGCGACCGGCTGACGATTCACCGCCGTAATAATGTCACCCTCCTGCAGGCCGTTGCGATAGGCACGGCTGCCTGCTGTCACCGCAGTGACCAGCACTCCCTTCACCTTGCCGTACAGTTCATGGTCTGATGGCAGGTTGTTGAAGTCAGCCCCTTCCATGACAGACGACTCCCCTGCCTTGGCACTGGCCTCAGCTACATCCTGGGCGCCGCCAATTGTCACCTCGACATTACGCCGCTTGTTATCACGAATCAGGCCGATGGTGACTTCTTTTCCGGCACGGGTCAGGCCGATGGTATTGCGAAGATCAGAGGCACCCGTGATGATGTCATCATCCACGGCCACGATAATGTCACCGGGCTCCACACCGGCTTTTTCTGCAGGTGAATCGGGTACGACGCTGGATACCACTGCACCCTCGCTGATTTTCAATGAAAGGGCATCAACCACATCAGGGGTCAGATCAGTGATCTGGACACCGAGCAATCCTCGACGAATCTCGCCAAATTCAAGCAACTGGTCCACCACGGTCATGGCCATATTGATCGGTACTGCAAAGCCGATGCCGACGTTGCCCCCGGAAGGGGAAATGATGGAGGAATTGATCCCCACCAGGTTGCCATTGTAATCCACCAGGGCACCACCAGAGTTTCCGGGGTTGATGGACGCATCGGTCTGGATAAAATCCTCGAAACCGTCACCGTTAATACCGGTAACCCTGCTCAGGGCACTGACAATACCGGTAGTGACGGTCTGCCCGATGCCGAAGGGATTTCCGATAGCTGCCACAAAATCGCCAACCTTCAGTGTATCGGAATCCGACAGGGGAACGGCTGTAAGGCCATCAGCTTCAATCTGGATCAGGGCAATGTCGGTACCCCGGTCACTGCCTATCACTTTCGCCTGCACACGACGGCGGTCTGACAAAAGCACCTCGATCTGCTCCGCGTTATTCACCACATGGTGATTGGTGAGGATGTAACCGTTCTCGGCATCAAAAATCACACCGGAACCGGCACCCTGTACCGGGCGGGACTGGGGCTGGTCTGGCGCATTGAAAAAACGCCGAAAAAAGGGGTCGTTTAACAGCGGATTCTGTTCCACCGCCTGGGTACCGGTGACCGTGATACTGACAACCGCCGGGGTGATGTCCTCAAGCATATCGGCTATGCCGGGACGGGGTGAATTGACTTCCTGTGCAACACTACTGCCAGCCGCAAGGCCAAAAGATAAGAGGCTGGCTAACAGTAACACAGGAAAATAACGTGAGTTGATTTTCATACTGTATCTCCTACATCTTGGATAAATGTACCCTGTTGACAACAAGGGTCCTGAATTTATTCTTCAACAGTGTGAAATAAATAAGAACCCTTGAAAAAATTTCAAGGGTTTGGCTAAGGAGAAAATCAGGAAAAATTTAACGCGGGAGAATCAGGAGAACACTTTGTCGTGGACAAAAATACCGGCGAGCATCGCGACCACAAAGAGACCAATCTCACTCTGCATGCTGTTCAAGGCCACCAGCGAAGGTCCTGGACAGATGCCTGCCAGTCCCCAGCCAATACCAAACAGGACAGCACCACCAACCAGCTTCGGATCAATATCCCGGCGTGAAGGCGCATGAAATGTTATGGCCAGAAAGGGTTTGTGCATCAGCTTTGCCGCCTGAAATCCCGGAACCGCAACGATCAGGGCGCCAAGCATGACAAAAATCAGGGTCGGGTCCCAGTCGCCCAGAACATCGAGAAATCCCAGCACTCGTTGGGGATTCACCATTTCGGATATGCCAAGTCCCAGGCCAAACAATATACCGCTCAGGGCAATGACCAGCAGATTACCAAAGTGAAACTTGTCAGGGGCAGCATGCATCGTCGTCATTACCCCGCTATGGCATTGACCAGCGTGTGCGTGATCATCGCGGCTAGGATGAAGGTCACCGTGGCCACCAGGGAACGGGGAGAAAACCGGGCGATTCCGCAGATACCGTGACCACTGGTGCAGCCACTGCCGGTACGAGTACCAAATCCGACGACCAGTCCGGCGATAAGGTAGAGGTACCACGGTCCGTTAATCTCAACAGGCAATGGCTTGCCCCATAACAAGGGGTACAGCGTGCCACCTAGAATCAGGCTGATGATGAAAACGACCCGCCACAGGGTTTGCCCCTTCTCCGGTTTGACGACACTGCCAACGATGCCGCTGATCCCGGTGATGCGTCCATTACCAAGAAACATCAGCACCACAGCAACACCGATCAGGGTACCGCCAGCCAGTGCATTCAGATAAGGAAAGTTGTTCATCACGGGATTCCTGGAATTTTTTCAAGCCCTGATTATACACCGGGACATCGTCTGCTCTAAGCACGATGTCACGATAGACAGGATTTTAAAAGAGTAAGGCTTACAGTACTTCCAGAATGGCTTCTGCGGTGCTGATGCCCATCTCACCCGGAGGCTCGATCGCCAGGTGAGTCACGGTGCCATCGTCAACAATCATGGCCAGACGCTTGCAACGAATACCCAGACCAAAACCGCTGCCATCAAGCTCTGTACCCATGGCTTTGGTCAGTGTGGCATTACCGTCAGCCAGCATGGTGATTTTTTCAGCATTCTGCGCCTCGCCCCAGGCACCCATCACAAACGCATCATTAACTGACAGGCAAATGATGCTGTCGGCTTTGGCCAGGATGGAATCCGCATGGACCACATAGCCAGGCAGGTGGGTCATGGAGCAGCCGGGAGTGAACGCACCGGGAACAGCGAACATCACGACTTTCTTGCCATTGAAAAGTTCGTCTGTGGCGACGTCTTTCGGGCCGTCCGCGGTCATGACTTTCAGGGTAACGGAAGGAATCTTGTCTCCAACTTGGATGGTCATTGTTTAGCTCCAAAATAAAAAAATGCAGGAAGACGGATATTAGAACATCATCCGGAAAAGCACTAGGGTACGGCCTGACTTTTTATAAATACGAACGTTAATGTTTCTCATTTGCACCTATATATTGTCAATTAAGGAGCCCCACATATCAGCGGACACCTCCGCCACGCTACTGTACTGCCGTTAACCATATGCCTGAACAATCACGGCGAATTGCCAAGACGTTGATTTCGCTGACGTTTGCCGGCACAACGGGCAGATTGGTCCAGGCGCAGGAAAGCCCACCCTTGCTAATGGCCGCCACGGAAGCAGAACATATCGACGTCACCAGCCTGCACCGGGTGACACCCGTTTCTAGAGGCGCGCATCTCATCTTTTTTCTGGAGTCAGTCCCTGATCAAGGACGATGGCCAGCGCACACGGCTGTTTTGACCTCGATATGGCCAGCCTGCACTTGCACGAACAGGTCGGCGACAATGAAGCTATCGTGACACCGACTGGTATCAACCATAACCTGGTCAGACCTTGGGCGGAAACCTGATACACGGGAATGCTGATGTTACACGTCGATTGCAGCGGCCAGATCGAGACAGGAGCCGGTCACTTGCTGCAGTAAGTGACCGGTTTGGATAAAAGTTTTACCGAAGAGCTGATCAGTGCAATAGCGGCAGCAATAGTTTCACATCTCTAACCGGCGGAGGAATTCCTGCATGATGAGTGAGTAAAGCTCATTGCCAAGGTACTTGTCCTCCACCCCATGATCGATGGAGGGATTGTCATTCACCTCGATGACATAGGCCTTACCCTGTGACTCCTTCACATCCACGCCATAGAAACCATCCCCGATCAGGCGGGTGGCCTTGAGGGCTGCTTCCAGCACGACACGCGGCACTTCAAAGGTCGGCAAGGTATCAAACCCGCCGCTCTGGGCCCGGCTTTCCGCTTTCTTGCCATGACGATAGATTTGCCAGTGGTTTTTCACCATGTAATAACGGCAGGCATACAGGGCCTTGTTGTTGAGCACGCCAATGCGCCAGTCGAAATCGGTGTACAGGAATTCCTGCGCCAGCAGCAAACTGGATTCCTCAAACAGCGGAGCGGTTTTCTCAGTCAACTCATCCAGGGAATTCACCTTGGCCATACCGCGGGAGAACGAGCCGTCCGGAATTTTCACCACAATGGGCAGCCCCAATTCAGCTGCTGCCATTTCCAGCTGAGCCGGATTGTTCTTGTTCAGGATAAGGGTCTTTGGTGCCGGCACCTTTTTGACATTGAACAGGTCAGCCAGGTAAATCTTGTTGGTACAGCGCAGGATGGAGGTCGGGTCATCGATCACCACCATACCCAGGGCTTCCGCCCGTTTGGCAAAACGGTAGGTATGGTGTTCGATGCCGGTGGTCTCGCGAATGAACAGACCGTCGTATTCGGCCAGGCGCATGATCTGGTCAGGATGGATCAGCTCCACGTTGATGCCCAGGTTTTTGCCTGCTTTCACAAACAGCTTGATGGCAGCTTCATCACTGGGCGGCATCTTCTCTTCAGGGTTAACCAGAATGGCCAGGTCGTGCCGGTATTTCTTGCGGTTCTTGCGCAGACGCCACACGTTCCGACTGAAGGCATCCAGTGCTTCGGAAAAGGCGGTTTCCTCTTCTTCGTTAAGGCTGTTGTGATTGACCAGCTGCAGGTCTTCGATCAACCAGTGTTTGTCCACATGACGCAGGGTGATCGACAGCACCGGACAGGGAAAGCGCTCAAACAAGACTCGCGCCAATTCCTGCATGAAAGGTTCCCGGGCCTGGCCGAAATAGGTCTTGAACTGGAGGCTATCAGGGACTTCCTTGTTTTTATAAAGACGGTCCAGGGAGGCGAACAGGTCCTGCACATTGAGCTGATACAACAGCGGCGTGTTGACATCGTTGAGCACTTTGCTGGGCGGTACAACGTTATGACCCCTGGCTTCTGCCAGCAGGGAGCAGTAATAGCCCTGGCCCAGATAGCTGTAATCGCTGCACAGGTTGATCACCCGTACGCGCTGGGAACTCGGCGTATTTAACGCCAGGTAATCCTCAAAGGTAACGACCTGGTCGCTGGGGTAGTACGGCGCCCAGTCCTTGAGAGCGTCAACAACAATCAGAACCTTGGACACGATATGAATCTCCCATAAGGGCTAAAGTAAAAAAGCGCGCGCAGTATGCGCTTTTTCAATCGTGATGCAATCACTTTTGGTTTGTCCGGGCAAGAATTTTGTTGGCAAAATAACTGTTAGTGCTAGACTGCGCGGCTTCGCTGCACCGCAGCCTTGCCATTGCCGGAAACATGCAATGTCTACCAGGAAAACGACCATCATTCGCCCTGCCGCTGATACCGACATCCACGCGCTGGTCCAGCTCGAGCAGGCCGCTTTCGATACAGACCGTCTCAGCCAGCGTCGCATGCGCCATTGGGTACAGGCAGACAACCGTATCTTCCTGGTCCTGGAAGACGCCGCCGGCCTCATGGGCTACTGCCTGATCCTGCTGCACAAGGGTACACGCCTGGCCCGCCTGTATTCCATTGCCATCAATAGTGCTGCTCGCGGCAAGGGTTACGGCAAGCTGCTGCTTGCGGCTGCCGAAGAGCAGGCTGCGGAAGACCACGGCCGCCTGTTCATGCGTCTTGAAGTTGCCCGCAATAATGCCGGTGCCATCAAACTCTATGAAAGCATGGGCTATGTGGTGTTCGGTGAATTCGAGGATTACTACGAGGATCACCAGGATGCCCTGCGCATGCAGAAGCGGATACGCTATCTGCCCAAAAACCACCTGAGCCGGAAAACCCCCTGGTACCAGCAGACGACGGAATTCACCTGCGGACCTTCAGCCCTGATGATGGCCATGAAAAGTCTCGGGAAGAAAGCGCCTATGACCCGGGTGGAGGAACTCAACATCTGGCGTGAAGCTACCACCATCTACATGACCACCGGCCATGGCGGATGCCACCCGGTCGGCCTGGGTTTGGCGGCACGGCATCGCGGCTTCAAGGCCAAAGTGCTGATCAACCGCAATGTGCCCCTGTTCCTCGATGGCGTACGTACCGACAAGAAGCGCAAGGTCCTGGAACTGGTGGATGAGGAATTCCATCGCCAGGCGAAAAAAGACAAGGTAAAAATAAAATTTGGTGAAATTCGCCAGACCGACATCGAGGCACACCTAAACAAGGGGGGTGCCGTCATCATCCTCATCAGCACCTGGCGCATGGACGGCAAGAAAGCCCCACACTGGGTCACCATCACCGGCATGGACGACGTATGCTTCTACATGCACGACCCCTCCCCATCCCCCAAGGATTCTCAAACCAGCACGGACTGCCAGCATATTCCGGTGGCCAGGGAAGATTTCGAGAAGATGTCGACGTTCGGCAAGCAGCGGCTGCGGACAGCGGTGCTGATTTCAAGAAAGAAAGCTTGAGCAAGCCTTAGGCAGATGACCCTGCATGGCCAAAAACGCGACCGATATCGTCAACGACGGCATCACAGGAATAGGGTTTTTGAATCAGGTTCTGGCAGTACTCTTCATAAATACCATCATCCATCATCTCACCGGCAAAACCGGACGCATGGAGAACCTTTATCCCCGGCAACAGCTGTTTTGCCTTGTCCGCCAATTCAAAGCCATTCAGGCCACCGGGCATCACCACGTCTGAAAACAAAAGATCTATCTCAGGATGGGACCTGATAATTTCAAGCGCCGCTTCTGCACTTTCAGCGGCTAACACGTTAAATCCACAGGCCTCCAGATTGGCTTTGGTCAGTTGCAGCAATTCCAGTTCATCATCGACCAGTAAAATGGTTTTACAGACAGACAGGATTTCTGCAGACCCGCTGCTAGACGCTGAAACAGCTTCATCACTGTCAGTAACTTTGGGCAGATAAATGCTGACACTCGTCCCTTCACCAATCTCTGAATTGACGAGAATATACCCCCCCGCCCTTTCGACAAACCCGAATACCAGGGACATGCCCAGCCCGGTCCCCTTGCCGAGTTCTTTGGTGGTATAAAACGGCTCAAAGATTCGTTTTTGAGCCGCTTCCGACATGCCCTCGCCATCATCAATCACTGACAACTTGATATAGTCATCTGCCGGAATGGTTTTTGTCCTGAAGGTAAGCGGTGCATCGAGGTGGGCATTCTCTGTTTTAACGACGATACTTCCCTGCTCCAGTATGGCATCACGGGAATTGATGACAAGATTTAGCAGCACATCCTGAAACTCCCCGGCGATAAAGCTGGTTTTCCAGATGGATGGATCCAGCTCATAAGTGACAGCGATCTCTGCTTTCAGGGAATACTGGATCATTTCCATCATGTCGGTTATGACCTGATTTATATCCGACACTGGCGCTTCGTTGGCGCGATGGACGAGCAAATCGGCCCTGTGACTGCATATTCAGCATCACCTTGCAGCAGCACTTCGGGAGGGGATCGTTCGTCGCTCAGTTCCTGCAAGTGGACTTCGAGTCCGGCATCCGCGTAATAGCCCTGGTCAATGGCCGCGTAATACCCTGCAAACTGAAAAGCATGCTTCCATTTTAATTGAAGCGTGATTTGATCGAGGGGTTCCTGGGCAAGGGAAATTACAGGTATAAAAATGCACAAAACGCCAATTTTGCGAAAAATGCCGTTTCTGCTGTATTTCCTGGAGACAGGCAATTCATCAGGTTTACGCAGAGTGGTACCCCAGTTTCAGTCTGGGCGCCTTGCTGGACAGAAAAATCCAGGCGGGTCCCTTCAGGGATTTAGGCCTGATTACCGGCGTTAACTGGTCAAAGGAAGTCAGCAGCTTCTGGTTTCTTCCCGGTATCCGGTTTTCACTGGCTTTGCCTGGATTCAATTTTGCCAACCTGGATTTCACCGGTTACATACAACACAGCACTGCTGATAAAAACACGCAAAAATTTTCGGTATTTGATGAATCCTCCAGCTGGATGCTGGATTTCAACTGGGCTTACCCGTTCAAAACAGGAAACCTTGAATGGAGCCTTGAGGGTCACATCGAATATATCGATGGCCGCAGCCAGGTGAATACGTTTGGCAATGCGCACTTGTCTTCCTGGATTCTGGCCCAACCACAACTACGCCTGGACCTGGGTCAGGCATTGGGCGGCAAGAAAGGGAAAATATTTACCGGGATTGAATATCAATACTGGTGGAACAAGCTGGGTGAGAAAGGCACCGATGACAACAAGGCCCAGCTGTTGTTAGTCTGGCGACTTTGAAAAGTTAACGACTCGACTGATCAGAAATCAGGCATACAGATCGTAATCGTCGGCATCCTGTACGGTGACGGTGACGATATCCCCCACTTCCAGACCTTCCGGATCACTGACATAGACCAGACCATCTATCTCGGGGGCATCAGCCTTGCTGCGGCCGACGGCGTGCTCGGGAGTAATGTCGTCAATCAGCACATCGATTTCCCTGCCGATTTTCTGCTGCAGCCGGTTGGCACTGATCTCCTGCTGTACTTCCATGAAGCGTTCCCAGCGTTCCTGTTTTACCTCTTCCGGCACCTGGCCGGGCAACGCATTGGCAGCGGCGCCATCCACAGGGGAATACTGGAAGCAGCCTACGCGATCCAGCTGTGCTTCGCCGAGAAAATCCAGCAGTTCTTCAAAGTCATCATCGGTTTCACCCGGGAAGCCGACAATGAAGGTACTGCGCAAGGTCAGATCGGGGCAGATCTCGCGCCATGCCTTTATCTGCTTCAGGGTGTTCTCACTGGCTGCCGGACGTTTCATGGCTTTGAGAATACGGGTGGAGGCATGTTGGAACGGAATATCCAGATACGGCAGGATCTTGCCCTCGGCCATCAGGGGGATGACCTTTTCCACGTGGGGATAGGGATACACATAATGCAGGCGTACCCACACACCCAGTTCACTCAGCGCCTCGCATAACCCCTGCATGCTGCCCTTCACGGGACGGCCCTGCCAGAAACCGGTCAGGTATTTCTTGTCCACGCCATAGGCGCTGGTGTCCTGGGAGATCACCAGCAGTTCGCGCACGCCTGAATTGACCAGGCGTTCGGCTTCGTCGAGTACTTCGCCTACCGGCCGACTGACCAGATCGCCCCGCAATGACGGAATGATACAGAACGAACAGCGGTGGTTGCAGCCTTCGGAAATCTTGAGGTACGAATAATGTCGGGGGGTCAGTTTGATGCCCTGGGGAGGCACCAGGTCCTGGAATGGATCATGGGTCATTTTTGGCACCGGGATGACTTCGTGCACGGCACCAACCACCGCTTCATAAGCCTGCGGTCCGGTGACACTGAGCACCTGGGGATGCACGCGGGTGATCGCTTCGGCATCCTTGCCCATACAGCCGGTGACAATCACGCGGCCATTGGCACTGATGGCCTCGCCGATGGCATCCAGGGATTCCTGCTTGGCACTGTCGATGAAGCCGCAGGTGTTCACCACCACCACATCAGCTTCTTCGTAACTCGGGACAATGTCGTACCCTTCCAGGCGCAGTTGGGTAAGGATGCGCTCGGAGTCCACCAGGGCCTTTGGACAGCCGAGGGATACAAAACCGACGCGTTTGCTGGGTGATTCGCTCATGATGCCTGATTATGCCACGGTGAGATGAAAGAGGCGCGAATTCTAGTCATGTGCCCTGCCACTGTCCACCCTGCCCGGGACTGACGACACCGACCCGACTTTCTTCAAGCCCCTTGAAAACGAAAACGGGGAGCATGAAAACTCCCCGTGATGTTTGCAGTACCGGGCTGAACTTACATCACACACACCATGCGGATACGGACCCGTTCAGTTCCCTTGAGACTTTCTGTGTTACTGACAGTGATCTGCCAGGTACTTTCATCCAGCGGCATGGTGGCCAGGACATTCAGACTCGTGCGCGTATCAATATTCGCGATCTCATATCCGCCCCCCGCAATCTGAAAACCGCTTGGACATGACTCTTCGAACTGCCGCGGTGCGGTCCCCCGCGGCACGGTCAGGAATGACGACACTCTGACCACCGACGACACACTAGTGGATGCAGTACTGCCACCCAGCTCACACAGAAAACCGCCATCAGGATAAATCACACGCAGGGATGAGCCGGCAAGGCAGGCTCCATCCAGAATATCCTGTTTACCGGCCAACTCGCCGTCCAGCAGCTCCAGCTCGGCCAAAAGATTGGCAATGGCATCAGCATTGGAGGCGACACCTGCATCCAGGTTGTCGAGATCGGTTGTTAATGTATCCATGGTGGATTGCAGCGCAGCAACATCCGCCTGAAGCTCATCAAAGCTCAGGGACAGACCGGCGAGTTCATCCAGTGAGGCATTGGCGGCATCAATCTGTTCCTGCAGTGACTGCAATGCCGCATCACGAATAGCGGCATTGGCTTCGTCCGCCGCAATACGCGCGGCCTCTTCTGACGTAATGGCATCCTGCACATCCTGGAACGGTTTGCCGTTGTCAGCGCCCTTGCTGCCACCCTGGGCAAAAGTGGAAAAGCATACGGTCATTAGCAGGCCCGCCAGCAGCATGGCAGCCAAATTTCTGGGTTCGGTAAAAATATTCATGTCAGACCTCGTGTCCTTGTCTTTTCTTTGTTGGTTTTGGCATGTGAGGCGTCTTAATAGCCACCGCCACTGGGCCTGATACTAGGGACAGACATCCCCGGATTATGTGATGGTGTTAATAAAAAAGGGGTTTGACAGACAGCAGATACAGGACAGCCGCCCGTTTTGTGATGCACATCATAGGAATCCACCGCTTCCAACAGTTCTCCCGGGACCGGTAACAATTGCACCCGGCAACACCAAACAGTACATTTGGTGCCTGCTGGATCGTGAATTTGCCATGGAGCCTGATATGCGCACCCTGAAAATATCCCTGCTCAGTCTTTCCCTGCTTGCCGGAAGCGGCCAGTTGCAGGCCCAGGACAACAGCATTGATCCCTACACCTGGGACCTGAACGCCATCTATCCTTCCGTTGAAGCCTGGGAAGCCGAACGCCAACGCCTGCTGGACCTGATCGACGGCATCGAAGCTTTCCGTGGCACCATGGGCAAGGATGCGGACTCCCTGTATGCGGCCCAACGCTATGTGTCGGATGTCTACAAGGAAGTCCTGCGTGTGTATTCCTATGCCAGCATGCAGCAGGATGAAGACCTGCGCGTGACCGACACCCAGGAACGCAACCAGCTGGCCGAAGGCCTGTTTGCCCGCCTGAGTCAGGCCACCGCCTGGATGGATCCTGAACTGGTCAGCATTGGCGGCGATCGCATTCAAAGCTTTATCGACGACAACGAAGAGCTGGCTCCCTTTGCCTTCATGCTGGAAAACACCCTCCGCCGCGCCGAACATACCCTCGGGGACGAGGCGGAACAGGCCCTGAGTTATTTTTCCCAGTCCTATGACGCGCCATCCAACATCTATTCCCTGATCGCCAACTCCGACATCCCCTGGCCCACCATCACCCTGAGCAACGGAGCCGAAGCAAGGCTGGACTCCCAGGGCTATAGTGCCTGGCGCAGCAGTGAAAATCGCGATGATCGCAAAGCCACCTTTGATGCCTACTGGACCAAGTGGTCAGAGTACAACTCCAGTGTCGGCATGGTGCTCAATGCCCACGTACAGATGCAGGTGGCGGCTGCCCGTGCCCGGAAATACGACAGCGTGCTGGAACGGGAACTGTTCAACGACAACCTGCCGCCGGCGGTGTATCACACCCTGGTGGACGAGGTGAACAAGGCCCTGCCCACCCTGCACCGCTACTTCAAACTGCGCGGGCGCATGCTGGGGGTGGAACAGATGCATTACTATGACATCTACCCCCCACTGGTTTCCCTGGATAAGGTGTTCAATATCGAAGACACCAAGCGCATCACCCTGGATGCCATGTCCATGCTCGGTGATGACTGGGTGGATATGCAGCGCGAAGGCATCAACCAACGCTGGATGCATGTCTATCCCCAGCAGGGCAAACGCTCAGGGGCCTACATGAACGGGTCGGTATATGACCTGAATCCCTTCCTGCTGCTCAACCACAATGACGATTACGATTCCCTGTCCACCTTCGCTCACGAATGGGGCCATGCCATGCACACGCTCTATGCACGGCAGAGCCAACCCTTCGAAACGGCTGACTATGCCACCTTCATCGCCGAAATTCCGTCCACCTCCCTGGAGTTGATTCTTGGGGAGTACATGGTGAATAACACGGATGATATCGACGAGAAGCTGTTCTATCTCGGCCAGGACCTGGAGAACATGCGCGGCACCTTCTTCCGCCAGACCATGTTTGCCGAGTTCGAACTGGCCCTGTATGAGGCGGTGGAAAACGGCGAGGCCCTGACCGGCTCCCGTATCACGGAAATGTATGCTGACATCGTTAGGCGCTATCACGGCCACGACGAGGGCGTGGTGATCGTTGATGATCTGTACACCAACGAATGGATGTTTGTCCCCCACTTCTACTACAACATGTATGTGTTCCAGTACGCCACATCGCAAACAGCCGGCACAGCGTTGTACGCCAAAATGCTGGCAGACCGTGAGAGCGGCGTGGAAAACTACAAGAACCTGCTGCGTGCTGGCGGCTCCGATTATCCTTACGAGTTGCTCAAAGCCGCGGGTGTGGACATGGCCACCCCGGAACCCTACCGGGCGGTGGTGGCGCGTATGGATGCCATCATGGATGAGATGGAACGCCTGCTGGATGAAAAGGAAGGCCGCTGATCCATGAAACTGGAAAAGCTCAATACCTGGCTCACCTTTGCCGGCAATATTGCCATACTGCTGGGACTCGTGGCCGTGGCAATCGAGATCAATGACAATACCCGTGCCATGCGTGCACAGGAACTCGGTGCACTGGAGGAAATGGACCAGAACCTGCTCGCTGCCCTGGACCAGCAATTCATGCGTGTCTGGGCAAAGTCACTGACCGAACCTGAAAGAATGAACCTGGATGAAATCCTGGTCGCCACGGAATTCATCGTGATATTCCTGAACAATCTCGAAAGGGCTCAATCGGCTTATCTTGCAGGTGTCATCACCGAAGATGACTGGCATGAACGCCTGTTTACCGCACCGGTTTTCCTGGTAACAAAGTTCGGACAAACAGTCTGGAAAAACATACAAACCGATTATTCCAACCGGCCCGGCTTTCTTGATTCGGTCAACCAATCATTGAAAAGCAGCCCGGTCAAGCCAGATGATGTATTCTTCCTGGACTTGCAACAACAGTTACAATAACCGTAATGAATGGCCGGTGTTTGCCAGGTACGAAGATTAGACAATAACAATCTGGAGTCACTACCCCAGATCAAGAATCGCTTTTACTTCCGCCACCACGGCTTGCGCCGTCACCTCACTGGTCAATAGCAGGCAGTGCTCTTCCCCACCGGGTATTTCAAGCGTTTCTAGCTGGCTGTCTACCAGACTGGTGGGCATGAAGTGATCCCCGCGTACGGCCATGTTGGCCAACAGGGTGTCCCGGTCTCTGGGCGGCAGGACAAATACCGCGTCAGGCGAATAAGCGCGCAACAGATCCCGATAGGACTTTTTCAGTGCGGAACAGGCGGCAACAACGCCTGTATCCTGATATTGGGCAATGGCCTTGCCGACGTTGTGCAGGAAGGGTTGGCGATCGTCATCGGTAAGCGGGATGCCGGCAGACATCTTGTGGATATTGGCCTGTGGATGCAGGTCGTCCCCTTCCACGAAGGCCCAGCCCAGATCAGCTGCCAGGGCTTTGCCCAGCGTGGATTTACCGCAGCCGCTGGGCCCCATGACGATGATCGCCGACACCGTTCTTACTCGCTGATGGCCAGGTGCAGTTTCACGACTTTGGAACGATCACCGGCCAGCTCAAACGCGGTGTTGGCCTCATTCAAGGGATAGGTGCCGGACAGGATCGGCGTGACATCCATGGTGCCACTGACGATCATCTCCACTGCCAGGCGGAATTCATCA
>Ga0181593_10002693_pt1 | contig 16432 bp, 14 predicted proteins | sample 071ome_19_FD_133756 | JGI IMG/M metagenome (GOLD analysis project Ga0181593, IMG submission 133756) | Coastal salt marsh microbial communities from the Groves Creek Marsh, Skidaway Island, Georgia - 071413AT metaG (megahit assembly) | ecosystem: Environmental > Aquatic > Marine > Intertidal...
ATCGATATATTCGGACCCATCGCCGCCATCGATCAGGTCGTTGCCCGCACCTGCGCGGATATCATCGCCGCCCCCACCGCCAAAGATGGTGTCGTCGCCCACGCCGCCTTCGATATATTCGCCACCATCGCCGCCATCGATACGCTCCGTGCCCGCGCCGCTACGCAGGCTGTCAGCGCCCAAGCCACCAAAAATGCTGTCATTGCCATCTTGGCCGTCGATGAAATCATTGCCGTCTTCGCCAAACAGCACATCATCGCCGGTATCGCCGAATATGGCATCGTTGCCAATGTCACCATAAATGGTGTCATTGCCCCCGCCCCCGTTCAGAAAATCGTTCCCTTCGCGGCCATCGATCACGTCATTGCCTGCCGTCACCGGGGTGCCGTCGCTATCGGTGTTGCCGGGGGTATAGGTGTTGTTTGCGATGTTGCCAGTCACCCCATCATCAAAGGCGCTGACGGGGCGATCCACGATCAACCCGCTGCCTTGAACACCCAAACTGTCAAAGCTGATGGCGCGAATGGGGGCTGCGCCCAATATGGCCAGCGTGGCGGGATCATTGGCCAATTCTGGCACCAAGAACAAATCACCGCTGGTGGCTTGGATCACTGTGGCGGTGACGGTGGCGGTGGTGCCATCCATATAGGTTAAAGTGGCGTTATAGGTGCCCACGCCATCGGTGGTGTAGGTGGTGCCCTCGAATCTGAACCGATCGTTCAAAGCGGCGTTATTGACATCATAGACTGTGCCTACGGTGCCAAAAGGCGACAGGCGCGAGATGGTGCGAAACAGCGGGTCTTCAAGGCTGCCAAAGCTGCTGCCCAGCAGGTCTGCCACCTGATCGTTGGTGGCGTTTCCCTCGGTCACATCGATTTCGATGCCGGGATTACCCAGATAAATTGCGTCAAAAATTCTGGCCATGCGCCTGCCCTTTGCCTACTGCCGGCAGGGTGCACACCTTGGGCCATGCCAACTATCGTGGCAGGTTAGCCAAGCATTTACAGATACTTAGCCCCTATTGAATGGTCACCGGGGCAACGCCCCTTGGGCACACCCCTGCACCCTCGGGGGTAATGAACCAGCCAATCGTGGCAAGAATAAGGAAAATTTGGCCTAAATTGTAAAAATGATCAGGAATTGGCAACAATCGCGCCGCCAATCGCTACAACGCGCCATCGCTGGCCGCGCGCAGCGGGCGTTGCAGCACCGCCACCCCCGCCCCCAGCACCAAAATACCGGCAGCGGCCAGCAAACTGGTGCCGATCGATCCGGCCATATCCCCCACCAGCCCCGCACCGTAGGGGCCAAGGGTTTGCGCCACCGAAAAGACCACCGTGAATGTGCTAATCGCCTGCCCCCAACTGGCGGCCGGCAGGTTTTGGCGCACGAAATTTGTCACCGCGCCGGGCGCCATGAACACGCAAAGGCCAAAGACCACCGCCGAGATCAGCAAGGCCGGGCCATTTGGCAGCACCACAGGCAGCGCCGAGCCCACCGCGATGCCCAGCAAGATCAGGCATAGGGGCACACCGTTGGAAAAGCGTGCAAAAACCGGCCGCCAAATCACCGGCGAGAGGGAAATGCACAGCCCCAACACCACCCACACCAACGCGATAAACCCGGCGCTGGTGGCCTGTGCCGTCATCCAAGCCGACAAAAACGTCAGATACACGATATAGCCCAGCCCAAAACCCGCATAGCCGCCAAACATGGCCAGCATCTGGCGTTTGGGCAGCGGTATGCGGGTGGGGCGATGCGCCTGTGGGGGGGGCCGCATTTGCCACCCAGCCCATACCCCCAAGGGCACAAACACACAGCTGCAAAGCCCAATCAACACCCAGCCCATGGGCCACCATTCGGGGCCATAAAGCGCCAGCATGGGCGGCAAAACCGCCCCCGCCAGAACAATGCCCAAACCACCGCCAGTGCCAAACAAGATCGCGATGGCCAAGGCGTTACGCCGGGGATCATTGGCAAACAGGCCTGCCGTCAGAGCCCCCGCCGTGGAAAAAGACATTGCGCCGAAAATGCCCGCCAACACCCGCCACACGGTTTGCCACCACAGGGCCGCATCCAGCCCCGTGGCCAACAACGCCAGCGCCGTAGACACCAGCCCAACCACAAACAGCCATGCCGGCGTGACCCAGCGAATGGCCAGCATCGTACCCACCGCGCCCAGAATATAGCCAAAGGCATTGGCGGTGTTCAGCCAGCCAGCTTGCGCATAGCCCCAGCCCATTTCGTGCTGCATCGCGGGCAAAAGCAGCCCATAGGCAAAGCGCGCAAAGCCATTGGTCACCGTCACGCCCAAGGTCAGGCCCAGCAGCACCAACCACTGGCGACGGTTTGAAAGGGGCGTCGCGCTCATGATCGCGCCTTTGCCTTTGCATTTGCCTTGGTCATCGCCCCGCCCCTATCTTGCCTTGGCCCAGCCCGGTTGCCTGGGTTTTCAGCGGCAGGCTGCACCCGGATCTTGGCGCTGACAAGCGCTATCTTGGGCATGGGCCTAGCAGGAAAACAACCGCCCCGGTGCCCATGCGGTATAGGCACCAGCGCCGCGCGCCATGTGCCATGCCAGCACCTGATTGCTGCTCAGCGCGGGAAGGCCGGTTTCGGCCTCGATCTCGGTGATGACATCCAAGGTGCGCAAATTGGTGCAAGACATAAACACCGCGTCGATATCGCCCGTGGCAGCCAAGTCCAACGCCGCCGCCTTGATCGAGGCGGGATCAATCCGCGCCACGCGCTCTTCTACCTCTTCGCCAAATGACAGCGTATGCGGCACCTGATGGCCCGCCGCGCGAAAGGCGTCGGCCAAGGGCCCTGCCACCGAGGCAAGATAGGGCGAGACAATGCCCACCCGCGCAATGCCAAGCGCCGCCAGCGCCGCCAATGCCGCGCTAAGCGGGTTGCTCACCATATGCGTGCGCACCGCCCCGCCCACCAAGGCCGCCACGGTCTCTGGTCCAATTAGCGTGCTGCCCGAGGTGCAGCCATAGCCCACCGCGCCAAATTGCGCCGCAGGGGGCAACAGCGCGGCGGCGCTGGGCAGGTGGTTGCGCATTTCGGTCAGCGTGTCGGGCGTAACCGTGTCGCCCGAAGGCACGCGCGTGATATGCAACGCCACATCGGGCATGGCAAAGATCCGGCGAAAATCCTGCTCTAGCGTTTCGTCGGTTTGCAACACGATCAAGCCCAGCGTTTTGGCGCCAATCGGGTCGGTAAGCTGATAGGGGAAATTCGGGCGCATCACGATATCTCCGGCAGGGTTTCAGGCGCGCGGGGCGACAGCAATTCGCAGCCATTCTCGCGCAGCACGATATTTTCCTCATGCACCAGAATGCGCGTTCCATCGCCCAAGGCAACCCCCGGTTCCAGCGTCAGCACCATGCCTGCGCGCAGCGGCGTCGTGTCTTGGGGGGTGAACGAGGGCCATTCCGTCAGCGTGACGCCCAAGCCATGGCCCAGCCGCCCTGCGCCGGGTTGGGCGCCCTGTTTTACGATCTCATCGCACAATAGCCGATGCACATCGCAGGCACGCATCCCAGGGCGCAGGCTGTGCAGCACGGCTTCGGTGGCGTGCCACAGCGCAGAATGGGCTTGGGCCAGCGGGGCGCTTGCCGGGCCGATGCTGTAATTGCGATCAAAATCGCAAAAATACCCGTCGCGCACCGCCCCCGTATCCAGCATCAGCACATCCCCCATCGCCAGCGGCGTGGGGCCCGCAGGCGAGATCACATCGCTATACCCCCCCTGCCCTGCGGCGCCCGCCACGTAAGACACCCAATCGGCGCCTTCCTCTAGCAGCGCCATTTGAAAGCGACGAAACACCTGATCCAGCGCGCACCCGTGTTGGGCAAATTCTGGCACCCGGTCAAAGGCGCGCCCGGCCAGCGCACAGCTGGCGCGGATTTTGTTGATTTCCGCCTCGGATTTGATCTCGCGCACGCGCTGCACGGTATGGGTGGCATCCACGCACTGACGCGGGGCCAATGCCGCCTCGACGCGCCGATAATCGGCCAAGGGCATGCGCAAATGGGTTTCCAGCCCCATAGGCAGGCCAATGCGCCCGGTTTTTTCCACCAGTTCGGCCAAGGTGTCTGCCAATAGGGTGACGCCATCATCGCCGGGCATGGGGGCGGGCCATGTGCGGATATCTTGCACCCAGCTGCGCCCCATCAGATCGGCCCCAATGGCCGGTATCACCGCCACGGGCGCGCCTTGGGCTGGCACCACGACAAACCATGGCCGTGCCGGGCTTTCCCAAAACCGTGTCAAAAACCCCGTGACATAAAAGATATCTGCGGCGGCGGTCAGCAGCAGCGCATCCAGCCCATCTGCGTGCATCTGCCCCTGCAGCCGCGTGGTGCGGGCCTGAAACTCGGCTTGGGGAAAAATCAGGCTGCGCGCGCTCATGCCACTGGCCCCTCGCTGACAAAGGCCAGCACGCGGGCCTCGGCGCCCAGATCCAGCCCCGCCAGCAGGGCCGCCACACCCGCCCCGCCCGAAGGCGATGTGGCCAAGCCCAATGCCGCCATGCGGGCAATGGCGCCATGCACCTCGGCGTCGGATAGCGTGACAAAGACATCGGCATCGCGCGACAGCCCCGCCAAGGCAATCATCGAGGGGGTTTTACAATCTAGCCGGCCCATCTCGGACACCGGCCCCTGGGTTGTAATGATTGCGCCCGCGCGGATGCTTTCGATAAGGGCGGGCGCGGCATCTGGTTCCACCACGATAATCTGTGGCCCATCGCCCCACACCATACGGGCATGGGCCGCCACGGCCCCCGCCAGCCCCCCCACGCCTGCTTGCAGCAGAATATGGGTGGGGGCCTGTGGCATTTGCCGCGCGGCTTCGGCGGCCATTTGCACATAACCCTCCATCACCCGCAGGGGCAGATCATCATAACCCGGCCACGAACTGTCTGACAGCAAGGTATGCCCGGCGGCGGCGGCGGCATCGGCGGCGGCCTGCATGCTGGCCTCGTAGGTGGCGCCAGCGCGCACCACTTGGGCGCCAAAGCCCTGCAGCCGGGTGGCAAAATCGGCGGGCACGGTTTCAGACAGGTAGATCACCGCCTGCGCCCCAAACACCCGCGCGCCCGCCGCCACGCTTAGCCCGTGATTGCCAGCGCTGGCCGTTACAAAAACCCGCCCCGCCAAGGCCTGCGCCCAGTTGGCGCCCTGCACCGCTTGCGCCGCCAACCGCGCAATGGCGTAGGCGGCCCCAAGCGCCTTGAAACTGCCAAGGCCCATACGCCCGCGTTCGTCTTTCACATACAGCGCGGCCACACCCGCCGCCTGCGCCAAATCGGGCAGGCTTAGAAGCGGCGTTTCGCCATGCGCGGGGCACAGGGCCAACAACTGCGCCGGGCCTTGGGCGCTGCCAATTGGCACAGGGGCCAGACCGGCAATACCTTGCCCACGATAGGGGTTTTCCAAACGCTGCTGCATAGTGGCCCTTTCTTGCTTGTTGCCGCCCGATGGGGCCAGATTAGGCCAATGCGGCGGGCGGGAATGGTAAAATTCGCCCCCAATCGGGCCTAAATTGCAGGGCAAAGGCGCGAAACTTGGCCGAAATTCGGCCCTTGCGAAAGTTTCAGCTTTCATATGCGCGTGTTTTCGGCGCAAATCACGGGATGGATCGCTTTGATGCCCGCATATTAGAGGCGCTGCAGCACAATGCCCGCCTAACCGCCGAGGCGCTGGCGCAGCGCGTGGGCCTGTCGCCCGATGCCTGCCGCAAACGGCTGGCACGTTTGCGCGCGGGCGATGTGATTGCCGCCGAGGTGGCTATTTTACGCCCCGAGGCCGTGGGCCGCGGGCTGATCTTGATTGTCGAGGTCACGCTGCAAAGCGAACGCCTGACCGATATCGACCGCTTCAAGCGCCGCATGCAAGAGGCGCCCGAAGTGATGCAATGCTATTACGTCACCGGCAACGCAGATTTCATCATGATCGTTTCGATGCGCGATATGGCCGATTACGAAGATTTCACCCGCCGCCATTTCTTTGCCGAGGAAAACATCGTCCGCTTTCGCACCAGCGCGGTGATGGATCGGGTAAAGCAAGGGTTTTCCATGCCCGTCACCCCCAGCACAGGCCCCCAGCCATGACATCGAAAACCGCCCTGCAGGTGATATTGGACCAATTTCCGCCCTTGGCGGGCAAATCGCTGCTGGATATCGGCTGTGGCAGGGGCGGTTTGGCAGGCCCGTTGCGCCACGCAGGCGCCCTGTGGCACGGGCTGGACCCGGCCATTGCCACCGCCCGCGATGACATCGATTGCGCCCCGGCCGAAGATATGCCCTACCCTGACGATAGCTTTGATTTTGCCATATGCGTCAACGCCTTGCACCATGTGCCCGTGGCCCATATGGGCGCGGCGTTAGATCAGGCCGCGCGGGTGTTGCGCCCAAGGGGGCAGCTTTTGGTGATCGAGCCGCGCGCCCATGGCGCCCTAAGCCAAGTGATTGCCGTGGTGGATGACGAAACCGACATTCGCCATGCCGCCCAAAGCGCCATGGATGGCTGCCGCAGCCTGCGTGCGCTGCGCAGCATTGATTACCCGCGCACCGAAACCTATGATGATTTTGATGCGTTTTGCGCCAGCTTGCTGCAAATCGCGCCCGAACGCGCGCCCGCGATCGCGGCGCGCCGCGCAGATCTGGCCGCAGCCTTTGCCGCACATGCCCAGCCTGTTACCGCAGGCCCCGCCCTTGCCCCCCGTTGGGCGCTGGGCCAACCCATGTCTGCGCGGCTTTTTACCCCGGCCTAAGGCGCGCCCATCGCCCCCCCGGCTATGGCGCGCGCGCCCGACCATGCGCCTTGGGCCACCAGATCTGCCACAACCTGCGGCAACAGCTGTGCGATTGCGGTTTGCGCCCGTGTGGCCGGGCGGGCTGTGGGCTGGATCACATGGGCACGGCGCCACAGGCCCGGGTTTGCGATGCGGCTGGTGCAAATCGCGCCCGTGCGGGTTTCGGCCTGCACCGCGTGGGCTGGCAAGATCGAGGCGCCAAACCCCTCGGCCACAAGGCTTTTGATATTGGCGTAAGAGTCGATTTCGATCCCCACCGTGGCGCTTACGCCTTGGGCGCGAAACGCCTCTTCTATTAAGTCGCGCAGGCCATTGCCGCGGCTGGGCAGCACCAAGGGCACCCCCTGCAACCGCGACAACGCCGCCTTGGGCGGCATACGAAATGCCTGCGGCCACAAGATAACCAGCTCTTCTTCCAGCAATATATCAGATCGAAAGCCCCGCTCTTGCAGCGGGTGATACAAGATGGCCAGATCGCTCTTGCCCTCGCGCAACCACCCCGAGATGAACCCGCTCATCGCCTCGGCAATGTTGATGGTGATCTGGGGGTAACGCTGGCGCGCGGCCTTGATAAGCGGCAACGAGACCAAGGCACTGATCGTGCCCGGCAGGCCAAGCCGCACCACCCCCGAGGGGGCACCATCAAGGCTGCGTATATCCTCTTGCGTGCGGGCAATTTCGTCTAGGATATGGCGCGCGCGTTCCATCAACAGCCGCCCCGCCTCGGTTGGCACCACGCCGGTGCGGGTGCGCAACATCAAACTGGTGCCAAGCCGCTCTTCCAGGCGGCGCAAATGCAGCGACAGCGCCGGTTGCGCCACGTTCAACACCTGCGATGCACGCGTGACCGAGCCCTGTTGGGCGATTTCGTAGAAATATCGCATCTGTTTGATATCAAGCGTCATGGTGGTATCAATGATCTGGCCATATATTTTCTGTATGGTAGGCATCTGATACATATATTTGCCTAATGGCAATCCTTGGCGCTAGGTTTCGTGCACCTGTGTTATGAAAAGGCGGCGCCTGATGAATTTTCTGGAAGACAGCTACCAAGATATCCGCGAAGGCGTGCGCGCCCTTTGCGCCCAATTCCCCGCAGACTATCACCGCCAGATCGACGAGGCGCGCGCCTATCCCGAGGCCTTCGTCGATGCGCTGACGCGCGAGGGCTGGATGGCCGCCTTGATCCCCGAAGAATACGGCGGCGCGGGCCTTGGCCTGACCGAGGCCAGCGTGATCATGGAAGAAATCAACCGCGCGGGCGGCAATTCGGGCGCGTGCCACGGGCAAATGTACAATATGAACACGCTGGTGCATCATGGCAGCCCCGAACAAAAGGCGCGGATTTTGCCAAAACTGGCCAGCGGCGAATTGCGCCTGCAATCCATGGGCGTGACCGAACCCACAACCGGTACCGACACGACCAAGATTAAAACCACCGCCGTGAAAAAAGGTGACCGCTACGTGGTGAATGGCCAAAAGGTCTGGATTTCGCGGGTGCAGCACTCGGATCTGATGATCTTGCTTGCCCGCACCACCCCGCTGGCCGAGGTGCAGAAAAAATCCGAAGGCCTGTCGATTTTTCTGGTCGATATCAAACAGGCCATGGGCGCGGGCATGCAGGTGAAACCCATCGCCAATATGGTGAACCACGAAACCAACGAGCTGTTTTTCGACAATCTGGAAATTCCCGCCGAAAACCTGATTGGCCAAGAGGGGCAAGGCTTTAAATACATCCTGACCGGCCTGAACGCCGAGCGCGCGCTGATTGCGGCGGAATGTATTGGCGATGGCTATTGGTTCACCGACAAGGTGACCGATTATGTGAACACCCGGCAGGTGTTTGGGCGCCCCATTGGCCAAAACCAAGGCGTGCAATTCCCCATCGCGCAGGCCTATATCGATGTCGAGGCGGCCAATCTGATGCGCTATAAGGCTTGCGCGCTGTTTGATGCGGGCCGCCCCTGCGGGGCCGAGGCGAATATGGCAAAATATCTGGCAGCCGAGGCCAGCTGGAAGGCCGCCAATGCCTGTATCCAATATCATGGCGGCTTTGGCTTTGCCTGCGAATATGATGTCGAGCGTAAATTCCGCGAAACCCGGCTCTATCAGGTGGCACCAATTTCAACCAACCTGATCCTGTCTTACGTGGCCGAACACGTGCTTGGCATGCCGAGGTCGTTTTGATGTTGCCGCTTGATGGGGTCAAGGTGGTGGCGATCGAGCAGGCCGTGGCCGCGCCTTTTGCCTCGGCGCGGTTGGCCGATGCGGGCGCCGAGGTGGTGAAAATCGAACGCCCCGAGGGCGATTTCGCCCGCGGCTATGACAGCGTGGCAAAGGGGCAGGCCAGCTATTTTGTCTGGCTTAACCGTGGCAAGCGCAGCGAAACGCTGGATCTGGCGCGCCCAGAGCATAAACAGCGGCTAGAGGCGCTGATCGCGGATGCCGATATTTTACTACAAAACCTAAAGCCCGGCGCCTTGGCCAAACTGGGCTTTGACAAGGCCCGGCTGCGCCAAGACTATCCAGCGCTGATTATTTGCAGCATTTCTGGCTTTGGCGAAACCGGCCCCATGGCCCACCGCAAGGCCTATGATCTGCTTATTCAGGCCGAGGCGGGGTTATGTTCGGTCACGGGCGGCCCAAGCGAACCCTCGCGCGTGGGCACATCGGTGGTGGATATCGCCACGGGCGCCACCGCCTATGCCGCCATTCTCGAGGCGCTGATCCAACGCGGGCGCAGCGGCCAAGGCGCCGATATTTCGGTATCGATGTTCGATGTCATCGCCGAATGGATGACCGTGCCCTTGTTGAACCACGAAGGGGGCCACAGCCCAAAACGCGTGGGCCTGGCGCATCCCTCGATCGCGCCTTATGGGGTGTTCACCCCTGCCAGCGGCGCGCCAATCCTGATCTCCATTCAATCCGACAGGGAATGGGCCGTGTTGTGCCGACACTTCCTAGAGCAGCCCGAATTGGCCGATGACCCGCGCTTTGCCAATAATGTGGCGCGGGTGCAAAACCGCGCTCAGACCGATGCCGTGGTGGCAGCGGCCTTTGCCAAGCTCAGCGCCGAAGACGCGATCGACCGGCTATCGAAGGCCAATATCGCCTTGGCATCGGTGAATGATATGGCAGGTTTGGCCGCGCACCCACATCTGCGCCGTATTATCGTAGACACGCCGGCCGGCCCCGTGGCCATGCCCGCCCCCGGGGCACAATTCTTGGGCGCGGCGCGCAGCTATGGCCCCGTGCCTGCCCTGAACCCGGTGGATGGCGATTAATCGGCGGTGGTGGCGGCGCGGGCCTGCAACCGCGCCGCAGCCCCCCAGCTGGCCAGCAAGAACAGCGCCGCCATGGCCAAACAGGCCGCCACCCCGCCCAGCTGGTAGCATAGGCCCGACATCAACGTGCCCAATAGCCGCCCCGCCGCATTGGCCATATAGTAAAACCCCACATCCATGCTGACACGCTCGGCTTGGGCAAAGGCCAAGACCAGATAGGAATGCAGCGCCGAATTCAGCGCAAAAATGGCGCCAAAGGCCAGCAGCCCAACCGCCACCACCCCCGTCAGCCAAGTGGTGGGCGCCCCGGCCCACCAGACCGCTGCCGCCAATAGCGCGGGCACCACAACCAGCCCACCCACCAAGCTGCGGGCGCGCCCCACCAGCACGGCACGCGGCGCCTTTGCCGCCCCCAGCAGCCGTGGTGCTGCGGCCTGCACGGCGCCGTAAAGGATGGTCCAGACCGCCATGAAACCGCCAATCAGGTAAAACGCGCGGCTGTTACCTTGGGCCGTGCCATCGGACAAGACCGCGTAAAAATACACCGGAATGCCCACCACAAACCACACATCGCGCGCGCCAAACAAAAACAGCCGCGCCACAGCCAGCCAATTCAAATTGGGATCGCGCGACAGCACCTCGCGGAATTTGGCGCTGGATTTGCCCTGTGGCAGCCCCGCAGGCATCAGCACCGCAATGGCCAGCAAAATTACCGCCAGCACCATGGCCATGCCCAGCACCGCCGGGCCAAACCCCGCCCATGCCAACAGCGCCGCACCCAGAAAAAAGCCCAACCCCTTGACCGCGTTTTTCGAACCCGTCAGCACAGCAACCCAGCGAAACAGCCCACCTTCGGCCGCAGGGGCCAAAGATTTCACCGCAGATTTAGCGCTGGTTTTTGCCAAATCCTTGGCCACACCCGCCGCCCCCTGCACCGCCATGACATAAGCAACCGAGGCCCAAAGCCCCCAGTCTGGGCTAAGCTGGGCCAGCGCCAAAAGCGCCAAAACCTGCAGCCCCAGCCCCGCGTAAAGCGTAAATGCCAGCCCCAGCCGCGCCGCCAGCCACCCCGCGGTCAAGTTGGTGATAATGCCCGCCAGCTCGTAGAGCAGGAACAAATAGGCCAACTGCACAGGCGTAAACCCCTGCCCGTGAAAATGCAGCAGCACCAGCATGCGCAGCGCCCCATCGCTAAGCATGAACGCCCAATAGGCCGCCGTGACGGCCATGTAGGCGGCCAGCCCTTCGGGGCGTTTGCGGGGCTGCGCGTGGCTCATAGGCGATCCCCAACCATGCGCGCCACATCCACCAAACGGTGGGCATAGCCCATCTCGTTGTCATACCATGCATATACTTTCAGCTGGGTGCCGTTGATCACCATGGTCGAGGGCCCATCAACGATGCTAGAGCGGGTGTCATTCACGTAATCCGCAGAAACAAGCGGCCGCGCCTCGAAGCCCAAGATCCCTTTCAAGGGCCCCGCGGCTGCCGCTTGGAACAGGGCATTCACCTCGTCTGCCGTTGTCTCGCGCGCCATTTCAAACACGCAATCTGTCAACGAGGCATTCAGCAAGGGCACGCGCACCGCATGTCCGTTCAACCGCCCCTTCAATTCGGGGTAAATCAGCGTGATCGCCGTGGCCGATCCGGTGGTGGTGGGGATCAGCGAATTCAGCGCCGAACGCGCACGGCGCAAATCTTTGGCAGGGCGGTCCACGATGGTTTGGGTATTGGTCACATCGTGAATGGTGGTGATACTGCCATGGCGGATGCCGATGGCCTCGTGCACCACTTTGACGACAGGCGCCAAGCAATTGGTGGTGCAACTGGCGGCTGTGACGATCTGGTGCAGGGCCGGGTCGTAAACATGGGTGTTTACCCCGTAAACGATATTGGCCGTCGGCCCATCTTTTACCGGGGCGCTGACCACCACTTTTTTCACCCCGGCGTCGAAATAGGGCTGCAGCGCGGCTTGGGTTTTAAAGGCGCCTGTGCATTCGATCACCACATCCACCCCCTGCAGCGGCAAATCAGCCAAATGACGCGTGCCAACAAAGGGAATGCGCGTGCCGTTTGTGGTGATGCTGTTGGTATCACTGGCAAATTCTGCGGGCCAGTGCCCATGCACGCTGTCAAATTCCAGCAAATGCGCCTGCATGGCCGCATCGCCCACCGCGTCGTTGACCCACGCGATCTGCGCGCCGCTTTCCAAAAGCGGGCGCAGGGCCAGCTTGCCAACACGGCCCAAACCGTTGATTGCATAGGTTGTCATAGTGCGGGGTGCTCCTTTGCGATGGCGTCAAGATGGGCCTGCAGCGAGGCGCGGCCCAGTGTTTCGATGGGCAGGGCCACAAAGGCCGCGATGCGATTGTAAAGCGCACCATAGGCGGCCTGAAATTCCAGCATGCGCTGGGCCGGGGTGCCGGTGGCTTTTACCGGGTCGGGCACACCCCAATGGGCGGTAATGGGCTGGCCGGGCCAGGCCGGGCAATCCTCGTTTGCGGCCAGATCGCACACGGTGAACACGAAATCCATTTTCGGCGCATCGGGGGCCTGAAAATGAGTGATATTCTTGGCAAACAGCGGCGCGATATCGTGGCCCTTGTCTTGCAGCATTTGCACCGCCAGCGGGTTCAGCTGGCTGTAGGGCGCAGTGCCGGCCGAATGGGCCACAAACCGCCCCTGCCCCAGCTTGGCCAAAATCGCCTCGGCGAAAATGGATCGCGCGGAATTGCCGGTGCAAATGAACAAAATATGAAACGGCGTATCGCCCATGCTGTGCTCCTGTCGTGGCATGTCAGATTGGGGCGGCGCGCAAGCGGCCACGCGCCCGCGGCAGCAATCGTCGAAAAGATAGGCCAGCAGCCCCTCGGCCTGGGCCATATCGATGCGATAGAGCAGCGAGCGGCCAGTGCGGCTTTGCGCGATCAGCCCGGCCTGGCGCAGGCTGGCCAGATAGGCCGATAGCGTGTTTTGGCGCACATCCAGCGCCTGCGCCAATTCACCCGCAGCCACCGCCTGCGGGTAGCGCCGCACAAGCAGACGAAACAGCGCCAAGCGCTGCGGATGGGCCAATGCGGCCAGCTGATCGATGTATATATCCATATTTCGCGAATATTGGATATATGTAACAGCCACAAGACAAATCCGCGAAAGATTTGTGAGGGTTTAGCGCACTGGCCCCACGCGGCGGCACTGGAACTCGTGCATCAAACCCACCAACACCGGCACCAGCAGCGGCGTGATCGTGTGGCCCATACCCGCGATGACATGGCATTCGGCATCGGGGATCAGGGCGGCGATTTCGCGGCCCATTTCGGGGGGGATCAAACTGTCTTCGGCGCCATGCAAAACCAGACAGGGAAGGTTGACGGCAGGCAACAGCGGGCGCAGATCGCCGGTGTTGAGCGTGGCCAGCAATTGGCGGTTCACACCACAGGCCTCGACCCCGCGGGCATAGGCGGCTTTGGCCATATCGATCACGTATTCTGGGGGCACGGGAAAGCCGGGGTTGCCCCAAATCTCGTCCCAATAGAGCGAGGTTTTAACATAATCTGCCTCGCTGCCGGGGTAAGACAGCAGATCATCCAGCTTGCCCTGCCCGCCAAAGCCCGGGCGCGTCATCACCAACGTGGCGCTGAGCAGACGATGGGGGTGGTGGATGGCCAGCAATTGCGCAATGCCGCCGCCCATCGACATGCCGAAAACATGGGCCTTTTCCACCCCCAGCGCATCCATCAGCCCCACGACATCGGCGGCCATGTCGTGCAAACGATAGGCGGGCGTGGGCGCTTGGCCTGCCGCGATTTGCGCCAAAATCGTTTCGGCCCGGCCATCGACCCCCGCCGCCGGGCAGCGCTGCGACAGGCCGATATCGCGGTTGTCAAACAACACCACACGATAGCCAAGCGCCGCAAAAGCCCCCGCAAAGCCCGGCGCCCAATGCGCCATGGTACTGCCCAGCCCGCGCACAAACACCAAAGGCACGCCATCGGCAGGGCCCAGTTCCTCGTATTCCAAGAAAATTCCGTTTGCTTTGATCTGCATCTTTGCCCCCACTGGCCGTTGGCCCCACCCTGCACCGCCAGCCCCGCCTTGGGCAAGCCTGCGCCAGCCACCGTGACGTTGGGGCACAACCCCACCCCCACGTTGCGAAACCAGCCCCTGCCCCCCTAACCTGTGGCAAATGCCTGCACCCATCCACAAAAGGAGATGCCGCCATGACAGATGCCTTCATCTACGACGCCCTGCGCACCCCCCGATCCAAGGGCAAGCCCGGTGGCACGCTGAACGAGGTGAAACCCATTCGCCTGCTGGCGGGGCTGCTGGAAGCGCTGCAAGCGCGCCACAACATCGACACCGCGCTGGTGGATGACGTGATCATGGGCTGCGTGGCGCCGGTGCTGGAACAGGGCAGCTGCATTGCCAAGGCGGCGGTGCAATCGGCGCGCTGGGACGAAAGCGTGCCGGGGGTGCAGCTGGACCGCTTTTGCGCCTCGGGGCTAGAGGCGGTCAACATGGCAGCGGCCAAAGTGGGCTCGGGCCAAGAAGATCTGGTGGTTGCGGGCGGCTTGGAATCGATGAGCCGGGTGCCTTTGGGGGCCTCGGGCGGGCCGATGTTTGCCGATCCCGAATTTGTGCTGGGCCATCATTCGGTGCCCCAAGGGATTGGCGCAGATCTGATTGCCACGCTGGATGGCTATAGCCGCGAAGATGTGGATGCCTTTGCCATGGAAAGCCAGCGGCGTGCGGCCCATGCCCGCGACAATGGCTGGTTTGACCGCTCGGTTGTGCCGGTGCGCGACATGAATGGCCGCGTCATTCTAGAGCGCGACGATTTCATCAAACCCGGCACCGACATGCAGGCGCTTGGGGCGCTGAAACCCTCGTTTGCGCAAATGGGGGCCTTGGGCATGGATGATATGGCGCTGGCGCGCTATCCGCAGGTGGCCCGCATCAACCATGTGCACACGCCCGGCAATTCCTCGGGCATTGTTGATGGGGCGGCGGCGGTTTTGATCGGATCAGAAAAGGCCGGGCGCGCGCTGGGCTTGGCGCCGCGGGGGCGCATTGTGGCCACTGCCGTTTTGGCCACAGATCCGGTGATTATGCTCACCGGCCCCGGCCCCGCTGCCAAGAAATGCCTGGCCAAAGCGGGCTTGGGCGTGGAGGACGTGGATATTTGGGAAATCAACGAGGCATTCGCCTCGGTGGCGCTGCGCTACATGCGCGATCTGGGCCTTTCGCACGCGGTGACAAACGTGTGTGGCGGGGCCATTGCCATGGGCCACCCCTTGGGCGCAACGGGCGCGGCGCTGGTGTCGATCGTGCTGGACGAGCTAGAGCGCAGGCAAGCCAAACGTGCCATGATCAGCCTGTGCGTGGGCGGCGGCATGGGCATTTCAACATTGATCGAACGGGTGTGAATATGGGCCAGTTTCACTACGAAAAAGACGCCACAGGCATTGTCACCGTCACCATGGATATGGACGGGCCAGTCAATGCGATGAACGCGCAATTCGACCTGCTTTATCAAGAGATGACAGATAAGCTATGCGCTGAAACCGGGCTGAAAGGGGTGATTTTGACCTCGGCCAAGGACACGTTCTTTGCCGGTGGCGATTTGAAATGGCTCATCAGCGTGGCACCGGGGCAAGAAGACGAAATATTCGCAAGCGTATCGCGCACCAAGGCCAATATGCGCCGCCTAGAACAGCTGGGCGTGCCGGTTGCGGCCGCCATCAATGGTGCAGCCGCGGGCGGCGGGTTTGAAATATGCTTGGCCAGCCATTACCGCATTGCCGTAGATGCCCCAAAGGTGAAAATTGGCCTGCCCGAGGTCACGCTGGGCCTGCTGCCGGGGGGCGGTGGCGTGGTGCGCATGACCTATTTGCTGGGCATCGAAGGCGCCATGCCCTTTGTCCTAGAGGGGCGCATGCTGGGCGCGCAAGCCGCATTAAAGGCCGGGCTGGTGCACGAGATTGTGCCAGATCAAAGCGCGCTTTTGGCGCGGGCCCATGCCTGGCTGCAAGAGGCGGGCCAAGCCCCCGATGCCTGCGTGCAGCCATGGGACAGGCGCGGCTATAAAATACCGGGGGGCGCCAGCAACACAGCGGCGGCGGCGCCGAAACTGGCGGCGGCATCGGCCATGCTGTGGAAGAAAACCCGCGGCTTGCTGCCCGCCCCAGCGCGCATCTTGGATGTGATGACCAACACCTGCGCACCGGTCGATTTTGAAAGCGCACAGCGCTATGAAACCCGCGCTTTTGCCTCGCTGGTGCCGCTGGCGGTGACGAAAAACATGATACAGGCGTTTTTCTTTG
>Ga0181593_10002697_pt1 | contig 16419 bp, 15 predicted proteins | sample 071ome_19_FD_133756 | JGI IMG/M metagenome (GOLD analysis project Ga0181593, IMG submission 133756) | Coastal salt marsh microbial communities from the Groves Creek Marsh, Skidaway Island, Georgia - 071413AT metaG (megahit assembly) | ecosystem: Environmental > Aquatic > Marine > Intertidal...
CGGCTGGTTCGACGATGTGAAGGTGTCGGTCACGCAGCTCGCACGGCGCGAGGCTACTGGGCCTGAAAACCTGATCGTGGTCACGGAAAACGCCGCGAAGGGTATCATCAAGGGCTTCGAAGCGGACTTGACCGTTGTGCCGACCGACTGGTTGGAAATCGGCGGCTTCTACGCCTACACTGATACTAGCTACAAAGAGTGGCCTTCAAACCAGATCAACCCGACCACTGGCCTGATTGAGCCGATCAGCTTGGCCAACACGCCGTTCAGCTTCGTGCCGAAGCACAAGTGGACCCTGCGGGCCACCTACACGCTTCCGGTCGATGCCTCTTGGGGTGACATGAGCCTGTCTGCGAACCTGACCCGTACCGGCAACATGTACAACGGTGCCAAGCGGTTCGAGCCGCTCGATCCGGCGAACCCGAACACGGGTATCATCTGCTTCAAGGATCGTACGGCTGCCAACTTCTATCCGGCAGCAGTTCGTGACGGCAAGCGCGTGTACATCAACTGCGTACCGCCGCACTACAACCTCGACATGAACTTCAACTGGAGCAGCGTTGCCGGCTATGATGGCCTTGACGCGATCCTCTCGGTGACCAACATCACCAAGAACGAAGTCAACGAAGGCGGTTGTTACTGCGACGCGGCGCTCGGTGTGAACTCGCCGACCCCGTATCCCCCGCGGATGTGGGCGCTGCGTCTGAAGTACTCCTTCTAAGACGCTTAAAAGCATCTAAGTTGATCGGGCGGACCGCAAGGTCCGCCCGATTGCTTTTAGGGCCTCTTTTTTACCTTTAACTGAGGCCGAATCTGGCATTGAATGGCGGCTCGTTGGGACTGGCGCGACACGCAGCGCCGGGCCGATGGGTGGGCAGCGCTCACCGTCAGGGGAGGGATACGCATGACAACGAAACTAGGTCGGACAACGGCCGCTATGGCTGCGATTGCCGGGCTTCTTGCCGGGTGCGGGGTTGAACAGGCGCCTTCGGATTGGTCCGAACCAGCCGGCCAGAATTGGCCGATGGTGAACGGCGATTGGTCCAACACCCGATATTCCTCCCTTGATCAAATCACGCCGGCCAATGTCGGCGAACTTGGCGCGGCATGGGTCCGCGATTTCGAAAGTAATCCCTCCCGCGCGAACCCCGTCGTCTCCGGCGGAAAAATGTTCGTGACGGTTGGCGCGGACGCGTATGCATTGGACCCTGCCACGGGTGAGACCATCTGGCAGGTGACTCTGCCGACATCGACATCAGGTTTGTATAAGGGCGTGTCCGTCGGCGAAGGCAAAGTATTCATCGGATTGTCAAATGCGCACATCGCCGCCCTCAGCCAGGAAACCGGTGAACTGCTGTGGGAAGGCATCGTCGGCGACGAACCGCCGCTGCGCGGACAGTCCGTTCCTGCGGGCCCGTCCTATCATGACGGGGTGGTGTTGACCGGCATGGCCAACGGCGACTTCGGCTTCCGCGGCCGCATCGTCGCATTGGATTCCAACACGGGCGAACAGATCTGGCGCTTCGATACGGTGCCGGGGCCCGGGGAGCCGGGCCACGAAACCTGGCAGCAGGACAATGACGAGTGGATGCGCGGCGGCGCCGGCGCCTGGACCATTCCGGCCATCGATACGGAATTGGGCCTTGCGTATTTCGGGGTTGGCAACCCGGTACCGCAATGGGGCGGTGAGCTGCGCGGCGGTATCAATCTATACTCGGATTCAGTTATCGCGCTGGACGTTAAAACCGGTGAAATGCGCTGGTACTACCAGATTGTCCATCATGACATTTGGGAAGCGGATTTGGGCACCCCCCCGGTGCTTTTCGAAGACGAGTTCGATGGTGCGCAGAAGAAGGCGCTCGGGATTTTGAGCGCCGCGGGATACTTGTTCGTGCTGGATCGCGTGACCGGAGAGCCGTTGATCCCGGTCGAAGAACGCCCCGTGCCTCAGAACGAGCGCGTGAAAACGCATCCTACGCAGCCGTTTGTCGTTGGCGCGGATCAGATCGGCCCGGCCTGCACACCGGAAGACCAGGTGCCGAGCGGTTTTGTCTCCGCCTGTCTTTATGATCCGGTCGATTATGACCAGCCGAACGTCATGTATCCGCTTGTCCGTACACGTGCGGCACCCTCGGCGTATAGCCCGAAGACCGGACACATATATGCGACGGCCGCCGTCGCGCCCCGTTGGCTTATTCGCTACGAGAATCCGCTGCACTTCGTTGCCGGGGCCAACGTGCCCGGCATGAAGAGCTACGGCCTGATCGCGGCGGTAGATGGGCAAACGTCCAAGCTGGCCTGGGAGCATGATCGCCCATACCGCATTGAAAACGGCAGTGGCATGACTGCCACCGCGGGCGGCCTTTTATTCCACGGTGACCCGGACGGCCACATGCAGGCCTTCAGCGCCGAAACGGGCGAGTTGCTGTGGCAGTTCCAGACAGGCGCGAACGCAAATGGATCGCCAGGGGTCTATGAATCTGGCGGCGAACAATATGTTGCGCAGTTCGCCCAGGGTCGTTTGTGGGCCTTTAAACTCGGCGGCACGGTCGAGCCCGCGGAAGCGCCGCCTGCGCCGCGTACCGAGTCCGGTTTCGCCGGGCGCATTGTTCCAAGCGACGAAATAACCATGGGCGTCATGGTATCCGACACGGGGTTAGAAATTGTTCGCGAAGCTTTCGATGAATATGCGGTGAGCCCCGTACGCACACGTGTGGAAGTTGGGCAGCAGGTGACATTCACGAACGGCGGTAAAGAAACTCATGAGGCTGTGGCCATGGACGGTTCTTGGAGCACAGGTCCAATCGCGCCAGGACGGTCTGTGACCATTACCTTCGACCAAGAGGGTACCTATGCGTATACGGACGCGGGATTTCCGTGGACGCGCGGCGAGATAACCGTCGATCCTAAATAGGGAGGGGTCAATGTCTGAACCGGGGGAGAAGACCGGGCCGCGCGTGTTGCGCGTCATTTCCGCTGCGATCGCGAAGTTTGAATCCGCGTTCATGATGCTGTCGTCCATTGGTTTGTTCGCGATCATGATTATTGTCACGATCGACGTCGTCATGCGCTATGTGTTCAACAATCCATTGGAATGGGCGTACGACGTTATTTCGCTATACCTGATGGTCAGTGTTTTCTTTTTTGCGCTTTCCGACACCCTCCACGAACATGGTCACGTCAGTATCGACGTGTTGTTAAAGCGTCTTCCGGGCTGGTTGCGCCATGGCGGCGAAACGATTGGCTACGCGATTGCGACATTCGCTTTTGTATTGGTTACCTTGCAGGCTATCGACCGCATGTCGGAGAGCTATCGTCTCAACGAAATGCTGGCCAGTGCGTACAACTGGCTCACTTGGCCGGCGTATTTGCCGGTTGTGCTTGGAACGGCCTTGCTTGCGGTGCGCAGCTTGTACCGCACCATCGGTCATCTGTGGTCGATCTTCGCGAGCGAACCCGTGGTGGAACTTCCGCCTTTACCCGACGTCAGCGAATAGGGTCCGGACATGGAAGTATTTATTGCTCTATTGGTGCTTTTCGGGTTGCTTGCGGTCGGTTTGCCGGTTGCGTTTGCGATGGCGGTTTCCGGCAGCGTCGGCCTCATGATGATCGGCGGCGTGGACTTGCTCGCTGGCATCTTGCGGACTGCGCCGTTTACCGTCGCAAATTCCTACGAGATTATAACTATCCCCATGTTCATCCTGATGGCGGAGTTCGTCATCCTCTCCGGCGTGGCCGACGATCTGTTCAAGGCCGCCTCTATCTGGGTCGGGCGGGTCAAAGGCGGATTGGCCATGGCCACGGCTCTGGCCGGGGCCGGTTTCGGCGCCATTTCGGGCTCCAGTACGGCGGCGGCGGCGACGCTGTCGTCCACAACGATTCCCGCCATGCTTAAGCAAGGATACGAGCCCCGTCTGGCCTGCGGCGTTGTCGCGACATCCGGTACTTTGGCGATGATGATCCCGCCCAGCATCGCGCTGGTTCTCTATGGGATCATTGCCGACGTCAGTATCGGCCAGCTGCTCATTGCCGGTGTTATTCCCGGCATTCTCGTGACTTTCACGATTATGGCCACGGTAACGTTTCTTGTGATTCGCGACCCTTCGCGTGCGCCGGACGGGCGAGCGTATACCTTTGCCGAAAAAGTCCGCTCTCTGAAGGTGGTCGGCCCGATGATCTTTCTGTTCGCCGCCGTGACGGGAAGTATTTATCTGGGCGTGGCGACACCGACGGAGGCAGCAGGTCTGGGCGCATTCGGCGCGCTGGTGCTGGCGGTCTATGCGCGGCGGGTTAATCTTTCCACCGTCAAGCTGGCGTTGAAACAAGCGGGCCATGCAACGTGCATGATCCTGCTGATTATTCTGGCCGCGCAAATCTTCGGCTATTTCTTTGCTCTGACCCGCACGACGCAGGATATCGTCGCCGCCATCGGCGGGTTGGATGCATCGCGCTGGGTGATCATGGCGCTCATCTTGCTGGGCTACCTCGTTCTTGGATTTTTTATGGATCAGATTGCGATCCTTATCCTGACCGTGCCGGTGACATTGCCGATTATTCTGGCGCTGGGTTTTGACCCGGTTTGGTTCGGCGTGATCGTTGTACTGACCGCCGAAATAGGCATGGTGACGCCGCCCATGGGTTTGAATGCCTTCGTCGTTGCGCGATATACGCGAAGGCCTCTAGAGGAGATTTTCCGAGGGGTTGTGCCGTTTGTGGTGGCCTTTGTCGTTATGATCACCATTCTCACCGCGTTTCCGGGCCTTGTCACATGGCTCCCGGAAACCATGGGGAGATAATGGTCGTTCTGAGGTCGCTTGCACTCTCCACTGCAATTTTGGTGGCAGGTGCGTGTTTTTGTTTAAGTGCAAAGGCGGACGCCACCGACGAGGCAGAGTTTGTGCTGCGTCTCGCGCATTCGTTCCCACCCAATCATTCGCTCGTGCGCAATGCGACGTTGATTTGGATGAACAAGGTCATTGAGCGTACCAGTGGGCGCGTCGCTTTCGATTATTTTCCGTCTGAGCAGCTCGGCAAAGCAAAAGATCTTCTGTCGCTGACCCAAAGCGGCGTCGTTGACATCAGCTACATCACCGCCGGCTTGATGTCCGATAAGCTTCCGCTCGCCGCCGTCGCGGAGTTGCCTGAGCCGTTTGAAACAGCATGTCAGGGAACGCTCGCGTACTGGCAATTGGCCAAAAAAGGCGGCGTGATAGACCGCAGGGAGTTCGAGCCGCTCGGTGTCCGGGCGCTGCTCGTGCTCGTAATGCCCCCCTATCAAATCTATATGGCAAAGGATCCCATCACTTCGTCTCAGGACTTTGGGGGCCGTAAAATCCGATCCGCTGGAGGGGCAAAAAGCCTTGTTGTTCAAGCGCTTGGCGGGGTTCCGGTGTTCATACCGGGGCCGGAAATATTGGAAGCCTTGTCCCGGGGCACGGTGGACGGGGCCATGCTGTCCCATCCCAGTGTCACGGACTACGACCTTCAGCATGACGTAAAGTACGCGACCTACGGCGAGAATTTCGGCAGTGCCGTGACCGCGCATATGATCAGTCTTAAGGACTTCAATGCTCTTCCTCCCGACATTCAAAATATATTGGTGGAGGCGGGAGAAGAGGTGACCTTGTCAAGTTGCAGCGAGATAGATGCCGAGGCCGAGCACAGCGTTTCCACGATCAAAGACGCCGGATTAACTTACGTGAGATTGTCGCCCGAAGATCACGAACAAGTGGTTTCTGAACTGTCTGGAATAGGACGTGACTGGGCGGCAGACCTCGACCGGCGGCGCAGGGCCGGCACCGAAGTATTGCAGGCGTTTCGCCGCGCGCTTCGGCAAGTGATAGCGGACCAAACTTCAATCGCAGCGGAAACACAGGATTAGACATGGCGGACTCAAATACGTTCACTCCCGTTCCTTTGAACAAAGCGCGGGTCATAATTACCGGCGGCAGTTCCGGCATTGGTCTGGAGGCTGCTATTCAATATGCCATGTCCGGTGTCCCGAAAATTCTACTCAATGGGCGCAATGAGGAACGCGGCCAAGCGGCGAAGCAGGTCGTGCTAAATGAAATGCCGGATTGCGACGTGGATTTTATCGCAGCCGATGTCAATGAAATCGCAGGCGCTCAGGCCGTAGCCGCGCGCGCCAAAGAGAAATTCGGCGGCGTCGATATTCTCGTTAACTCCATGGGGAGCGATCAGAAACCGGAGCTATTTCACAATATTCCTATCGAAGAGATTGATGCGACGGTGCGTCGCCTCACGGGCGTCATGCAGATGTGCCATTGCGTACAGCCGATGATGCGCGAGCAGGGCGGCGGCGCTATCGTCAATATCGCTTCGGACGCTGCGAAATTCGCGACCCCCGGTGAGGCGGCCATTGGCGCGGTCATGGCGGGCATTGTCATGTTTACGCGCACGCTGGCCATGGAAGGCAAAAGGGACGGCATACGCGCGAATGCGCTAACGCCATCCATTGTCCAAGGCACGCGCACTTATGAACGGGTCATGTCGCCGGGCTTTAGCAGCAAGTTATTCGATAAGGCGATCAAGGCCGCGGCGCTCGGCGTCGTGCAACCCGAGGAGGTCGCCCCCATGATTGTATTCGTGACGAGCCCGGCGGCGGCGAAAATGACCGGGCAGGCGATCAGCATCAACGGCGGTATATCAGCCGGATAATCTGCGTTCAAAAAAATGGAGAGGACCATGAAATCAGAACCATCATCCGGCGATCTGGGCCGCCGTGGCGTATTGCGGTCAATATTGTCCAAGGGTGCGGCCTTTGTCGGTGCGATTGCGGCAGGTGCCGCAGGCCGCTCCGCGACGGCGGCTGCTGCGGAACCGGCTGCGCCAGCCATGCTCAAAAATATCGGTGTTTGCTGCTCCGATCTTGAGAAGTCGCTGCTGTTTTACACGGAAGTCTTCGGCTTTAAAGCGGACCCCGAACCACAAAAAATTGGTCCTCAATTGAGTGGGCTTCTTGAAGTGGAAAACCTGGACCTCACCATTCACTTCCTGAACAAGCAGGGCGTGCGGCTTGAGCTCTTGAAGTTCAATGCGGGTCATCATGGCGACGGCCAAAGGCATCCCATTAATACGCTTGGTTTGTCGCACCTCGCATTCGAAGTGACGAACATCAAGGCGATGACCGAGGCCGTGACGCATATGGGCGGACACGTGATCGAGAGTACACGGTTGGGAAGCCCGGATAAAACAATAGCAATCTTCGTCACCGATCCCGACGGCACGCGCATCGAACTCATCGCGGTTTAAGGTTATTCGGCGGTTTCGATGGCAGTCTTTCGCGTAGGCGTCACGGCGTCTTATTACGACGGTGACGGTGAATTCATCGACGGCGGCATGGATCTTTCGCCCCTGGAGCGCGAACCGGGGGTGGAGGTCGTGCGTGTGCGCAAGACGCCGGTGCTGGAACCGGACGATCTGCGCGATTTGGATGCACTGTTCATCCGCGAGGTTGAGCTCTTTAAGAATGAAAGCGTTCATTCCAACGGCCGGCTGACGCATCTGTCCCGTTTCGGTGTCGGCTACGACAACATCGATGCGACGGCCTGTAACAAACATGGTGTGGTGCTCACGACGACACCGGATGCGACGCGCCGGCCCATGGCCGTTGCCACCATCACGTTTCTGCTCGCTCTTGCTATGCGCATGAAGGAAAAAGAGACTTGCGCACGCATGGGCGCGCCGGGATTTCCCTTGGGTCCACGGGTGACGGGCGTTGATCTTGTCGGGCGTACACTGGGCATTGTTGGTCTGGGTAATATCGGACAGGAAGTCGTGCGCCTAGCTCGGCCCTTCGATCTGAACGTCATCGCCTGCGATCCTTATGTCAGCGACGATGTGTTTGCAGAACTGGGGGTTAAACGCGCCGGGCTTAAAGAGGTGTTTAAGGACTCCGACTTCGTATCTTTGAACTGTGCGCTGAATGATGAAACGCGTCATATGATCAACATGGACTGCTTGGGCCTCATGAAGCCCAGCGCCTATTTGATCAATGTCGCGCGCGGTCCGGTCGTTCTTCAGAAAGACCTTGTTCAAGTTCTTCAGGAAAACCGTATCGCGGGCGCGGCGCTGGACGTGTTCGACCCCGAGCCGCCGAGAGACGAGGACCCGGTATTGGGTCTCGACAAGGATAAAGTGATCCTGACGCCCCATGCCATCGGGTTTACGGACAAGCTGGTCGCCAATACCTGCGCCATGGCGACGAGTTCCATTCTCGCCGTTAAGCACGGCCAAATTCCCAAGGGTATCGTCAATAAAGAGATCGTCGAAAATGCCGTCTGGCTTGCGAAGCTAAAGAGGTATGCGGCCAGCGAATATCAGAACTAGTCCTTAGCGACCCAGCAGATGTGGGCCAATGTCGGCGATGGAGGTGCAACCCAGTAGGGCCATATCCCGCTCGACTTCCGCACGTAGCAAATTGATGACCCGTTCCGCGCCTTTTTGCCCGCCCGCGGCCAAACCATATAAATAAGGCCGGCCAATCGAGCAGGCGTTCGCGCCTAGAGCCAAGGCCTTGATGATATGCGTGCCGCGCCGGATGCCGCCGTCTACGATGAGCTCCAAATCATTACCGATGGCATCGCGCATGGGCGCCAGGCAGTCCACAGCGCCGGGGGTCGCGTCCATTTGCCGTCCGCCGTGATTGGAAATCATGATGGCGGTTGCGCCGATATCCCGCGCGCGCTTGGCGTCTTCGGCGGACATCAGGCCCTTGATCACAAACGGCCCGTTCCATTGCTTCGCCAGCCAGGCGGCATCGTCCCACGTCACGGTGCGGTCGAACTGGCTGTTGACGTATTCCATCATATTAGTGCCTTTGACGTTCTCCGCCTTGTGCACGACGTTCTCCAACTGAAAGCGCGGATGAAGCGCGAAATTGAGCGACCACACTGGATGGAAGGCAAAGCTCAAAAGACTTTTGAGGCCGAATTTCGGCGGCACGGTCATGCCGCTAACTTTGTCCCGCTCACGATTGCCGCCGACGGGCACGTCCACGGTCAAGCACAGCGCGTCGTATTTGGCCGCCTTACAGCGTTCGACGAACTCAGCGGTTAAACTGCGGTCCTTGAGGATGTAAATCTGAAACATCTTCAGACCATCCGAAGCCGCGGCGATATCCTCCAAGCTGGTCGTTGACATGGTTGAGACTGAGTAAAGCGTATTCGTTTTCGCCGCCGCGCGGGCAACGCCCAGTTCTTTACTGTGATGAAAAAGCCGTGTCGTGCCGGTGGGCGAAAGCATCACCGGCCAATCCAGCGTTTTGCCGAAGAGGGTTGTCTTTGTGTCCACCTTTTCGACGTTTACAAGGTAATTGGGTGTGAGATCGTATTTACCGAAAGCCGTCGTATTATTGGTCAGGGAGACTTCGTCTTCCGCGCCGCCGTCGATGAAGTGAAACATCGGCGCGGGCAGGCGCTTGCGTGCCAACTCGCGGAAGTGCGCAACGTTATGACAGCGATTGATCGACATCGGCTAAGTGTTCCTCCCCAAAATCCAGCGACCGGACTATACCTTAGAAATCCCGCAGGCAAGCGCTGTTAATATTCGCAATCGACTGGCATCCCATCAGCGCCATGTTCCGTTCAACCTCGGCGCGGAGGAGGGCGAGGGCGCGCTCGGCACCCGGCTGACCTCCGGCGGCAAGACCATATAAATAAGCCTTGCCGATAGAGCAGGCATCCGCCCCTAAGGCCAGGGCTTTGACGACGTGCGTGCCACGGCGAACGCCGCCGTCCACGATGAGTTCCAGATCGTTACCGATTGCATCACGCATGGGGCGGATGCAATCCACCGGCGCCGGTGAGCTGTCCAGTTGCCGTCCGCCGTGATTGGAAATCATGACGGCGGTGGCGCCCGAATTGAGCGCCATTTTGGCGTCCTCGGGCGACGTGATGCCTTTGATGGCGAGCGGGCCTTTCCATTGGGCGGCGAGCCACTCCACGTCTTTCCAGGTTACGGCGCGATCGAACTGACTGTTGATGTAGTCGATCACGGACATGGCGCCGCCGCCTAATGCGTCCACACGGTGCGCGACATTGGCCAGGGTAAAGTGTGGATCGCGCAGTAGGTTCAGCGACCAGCGCGGGTGCAAGGCGAAGCTGAGGAGACTACTTAAAGTAAAGCGCGGGGGCATGACCATGCCGGTCAACTTGTCCCGCTCGCGGTTGCCGGCCACGGGCATGTCCACCGTCAGGCAGAGCGCATCGTATTTGGCCGCCTTGCAGCGCTCCACGAATTCCACCGTCAGGGCGCGATCTTTAAGGATGTAGATCTGGAACATCTTCGGCCCGTCCGTGGCCGCTGCAACGTCTTCCAAGCTCGTCGTGCCGAGGGTGGACAGGGAATACATGGTGCCGGACTTTGCCGCCGCCCGCGCCACGCCCAATTCCTTGTGATGGTGGAACAAGCGTGACATGCCGGTCGGGGCCAGAAGCACGGGCCATTCAAGCTTGCGTCCCAGCACTGTCGTGGACGCATCAATGCTTGAAACGTCTTTCAGAAACTTCGGAACAAGTTGGTAATCGTCGAAGGCCGCCGTGTTGCCGCGCAGGGTCACTTCGTCGTCGGCGCCGCCATCAATATAATGAAACATCGCGGCCGGCAGGCGCGCTTTCGCCAATTTTTGCAGATGCGCGATGTTATGACAGTTGTCGATGCTCACGGCGCAACTCACTCGTGACTGTGAAACATGAAGGGCGAGGCTGTTTTCATATTTTCGTCGACAATAAGCTTACGGCTGAGCGGAGGAAACGCGCGGTGGCTGCACCCGATACGCTCACACAGGCGGCATGTGAGTCCAATCGGCGTCGCCAGAGTGAGGTTCTTCAGATCGTATCCATCCGAGTACACGAGTTTAGGTGCGTGCGAGATTTCGCACCCCAAACCAATGGCCAACTGCGTTTGCGGCGCGTGGTGTCCGCTGTGCAATCCGTCCACCGTGCGCGAGATGGAAAAATACGCCGTCTTGTCGGGCATTTCGACAATCTGGGTGACGATCTTGCCGGGATTCCGGAAGGCTTCGTGCACATTCCAGCGCGGACACGCGCCGCCGAAACGGGCAAAGTGGAAACCGCCCGCGCTCAAGCGCTTGGAGATATTTCCCGCCGGATCAATGCGGATAAAGAAGAACGGAATGCCCAGCGCGCCGGGCCGCTGCATGGTGGTCAGCCGATGGCAGACCTGTTCGTAGCTGGCCTCGAAGCGTTGGCAAAGCAGCTCGATGTCGTAGCGCTTCTTTTCCGCGGCCTTTAGAAACTTCTCATAAGGCATCAACACCGCGCCCGCGAAATATCCCGCGAGCGAAATGCGCAGCAACCTTCGCGTCTCGTCTTGCAGCGTGCGTCCTTTGCCGATGATGTTCTCAATCAGCTCGGCGTGTTCCAGCAGACCGATTTGATAGGCGATCTGAAAGTTGCGCGCCGGCGAAGGCAGGGCCTCGGACAGAAATAAGCGGTTGCTGTGTCGGTCATACCGGCGCACGAGCTGATCCATGAAATCGACCGGCATGATCTGCACGGCCATGCTGTGATTCGATTTCAGGCGCTGACGTAATCCGGTGCCTAAAGTATCGGCGCTTTCCAGCGCGTCTGCCCACAGCCCTTCCGCCGCGCTTTCCAATTCCGGAAAGTGATTTTTGTGCGCGACGAAAAAGTCCCGGACTTCTTCGACGGGAAAGGTCGCTGGCTCCAGCGGATTGGCCGCGTTCATGTCGGTCATCTTTTCCGTCAGCCCGGCCGTCTGTTCCACGTTTTGGCGATAGGCCCGGTATAGGGTGACCAGGGCTTGGGCCGCGGCGGGCGAGGTGCCGTGCAAGTCCATCAAGTCCTGGGTGCTGACTTCGTAGGCATCCAAGATCGGGTCGCTGAATACTTCCTTCAGATCGGAGATGGTTCGCCCGCCCTGATCGCCCGCGAGCCCTTTGAGATTGACGTCGTAGGCGTCCGCCAGTTTGAGTAGGAGTTGGGCGCTGAGGGGGCGCTGATTGCGCTCCAGGAGGTTGAGGTAGCTGGGCGAGATACCCAGTCCTTCGGCCATTTGGACCTGGGTGAGGCCCAAATCGCGTCTGAGGCGTCTAAGCCGAGGACCCGCAAATATCTTATTTGCCGCGTTTTTTGCCATGTAAATTTACATAATTTACAAATTCACAAGGGTCAAGAATCGCCCTTGCACATGTTTACCCTTTTTTTTTCAATTAGTTAGACCTGATCACAAGTAATCTGTAAAATACGACTTGGTACAAAATGCTGGTTTTGACGCGACTCCCAATACGCTCTGAGCTCGGTGTCGCCAATTTTCTCAGCCATGTACCAAACAGCGTATTGTGCAATGCATCAAAATAGTATGATTATAGTTGCGCTGCACAACGTCGAGCCGAACTCACCCAACGAACATGACGCTCACAAATGAGCGCAGGACATCAACAGGAGTAACCTGATCATGACCGATTTTTCCGCGCTGATTCCTTCAGCCCCCAAAGGTCGCTTCGACGGTATCGAGCGTAATTACACGCCGGAAGACGTGCTGCGTCTGCGTGGCTCGGTTCTGCCCGCGAGCACACTGGCGGAGCGCGGTGCGAACAAGCTTTGGACGTTGCTGCAAGAAGAGCCGTATGTGAATGCCCTCGGCGCTCTTTCCGGCAACCAGGCGATGCAAATGGTGCGCGCCGGCTTGAAGGCGATTTATCTGTCCGGCTGGCAAGTTGCCGCCGACAACAACACCGCCGGTGCGATGTTCCCGGACCAAAGTCTGTATCCGGCAAACGCCGCGCCGGAATTGTGCCGCAAGATCAACCGCACGCTTCAGCGCGCCGACCAGATCGAAGTGGCCGAAGGTAAAGTCTCGCGCGATTGGTTCGCGCCGATCGTCGCCGATGCCGAAGCCGGTTTCGGTGGACCGCTCAACGTTTTCGAAATCATGAAGAACTTCATCGAAGCGGGCGCCGCCGGCGTGCACTTCGAAGACCAGCTTTCTTCCGAAAAGAAATGCGGTCACTTGGGCGGCAAGGTGCTGATCCCGACCGGTCAGCACGTGCGTACGCTCATTGCCGCGCGTCTGGCCGCCGACGTCATGGGCGTGCCGACATTGGTCGTTGCCCGCACGGATGCGGAAAGCGCCAAGCTGATCACCAGCGATATCGACGAACGCGACCGTCCGTTCATCAAAAGCGGCGAACGCACGCCGGAAGGTTTCTTCCACGTCACCAATGGTGTGGACGCCTGTATCGCGCGTGGCCTAGCCTACGCGCCGCACGCAGACTTGTTGTGGTGGGAAACCTCTACGCCGAACCTCGAGGATGCCAAGAAGTTTGCCGACGCCATTCATGCCAAATACCCCGGCAAGATGCTGGCTTACAACTGCTCGCCGTCCTTCAACTGGAAGGCCAAGCTGGATCAGGATACCATCGCCAACTTCCAAAAGGAAATCGGCGCCATGGGCTACAAGTTCCAGTTCGTCACTTTGGCGGGCTTCCACCAGCTCAACTACGGCATGTTCCAATTGGCCAGCGGTTACCGCGACCGGGGCATGGCGGCGTATTCCGAGCTGCAGGAAGCCGAGTTCGATAGCGAAGCGCAGGGCTACACCGCGACGCGCCACCAGCGCGAAGTGGGCACCGGCTACTTCGATGCGGTCTCGGAAGTCATCAGTGGCGGCACGGCCTCCACAAAGGCCATGGCCGAATCGACTGAAACCGATCAGTTCACCAGCAGCCAAGCCGCTGAATAAACAGATATCCCTCTGCGAACCTGTTGGGGGACAGGGGAAAGTTACGGCCGCAGCTCCTTTATTGGAGCGCGGCCGTAACGATTCTCGGGATTGAACCTCAGCCATCCACCCCTTCGCGTTGACAAGCGCCGCACAAATTCAGCTAATGGCCTCTCACTATACCCGAGAAGCCAACTAGTAGTAGTTTATGCGCTTTCAGTTCATGCTTATCCCCGCCGCCGTTATCGCCAGCGCCGGCGTTCAGGCGGAGGAATACCTGACCCTCGAACGTGCGCAGCAATTGCTGTTTCCGGGCGCGGAATTCTCGCAATCCTTTTTCTCCATTAACGACCAGCAGAAAGAGGAGATCATCGCCGAGGCCGGCGTCACGGTCTGGAGCCGCCATATCAAGGTCTGGAAAGTCTCAACCGGCGGCTGGTTTTACCTTGATCAGGTCGCAGGTCGCGACGATTGGGTCAGCTACGCCGTCGGGATCGACGAAAGCGGCGCGGTGACGGGGATCGAAGTGCTGGTCTGCCTGGAGCGCTGGAATCAAGTGCGTCACCCGGAGTGGCGCGCGCAGTTTGTCGGCAAACGCCGCGGCACTTTGGATCTTCACGGCGATATTCAGAACATTTCCGGCACCTCGCTATCGGTTGCGCATATTACCGAGGGTGTGCGCCGCGTTCTTGTGACCCATGGCCTCTTCGTCGCACCCGCCGAAAGTTAAGCGCGCTCGCCCTCTGCTCGGGACTCTTGTCGAGATACGCGTCGAGGGAATGTCTGAGGATGCCGCTCAGAATGCAATCAACGCCGGGTTTGAAACCATCGAGAAAATTCACAAGCTGATGAGTTTTCATGAAGCGGAAAGCGATCTCACAGCATTAAATACTACCGCGCATCAACGGCCCGTTTCCGTTCACGCCTATACTTACGCGGTCCTCGAAAGCGCCCTTGCGTTTGCACGGGACAGCAAAGGCGTGTTCGATCCAACAGTTGGATATGACCTCGTGAAGGCCGGCGTGTTGCCCCGTCCAAATTCCATGCAGGAGCCCGATACATCTGCGTGTTGGCGCGATGTGGAGCTGTTGCCCGAGCGGTATGTACGTTTCCATAAGCCGCTGTGGATCGACCTCGGCGGCATCGCCAAAGGGTTTGCGGTGGACAAGGCGGTGGAGAGTCTCGCCGCGCCGCCCGAGGTTCAACTTTGCGTGAATGCCGGCGGCGATCTTCGCGTCTCCGGTCCGGCTGCGGAACTCGTGCGCTTGGATGCGCGGATCGGTGATGCGGAAATTCCCGTCCTGAAAATCGAAAATGGCAGTATCGCGAGCAGTAGCGGCTATGCGCGCGGCGGACAAGCCGAGCCGCAGCAGGCGGCGGCGCATCTTCACGGCGTGCGCCGCACAGCCGTGGGAGAGCGCAGTTTTGTCTCTGTTCTCGCCGAGGACTGCCTCAGCGCCGACGCCCTGACGAAAATCGTGCTTGCCTTGGGACTCCAAGCTGACGCATTTCTATGGCGCTGCGGTGCCACCGCGCTTCTACATAACGCCCGCGACGGCTGGCGCACATTGGGATTGGGGAATGACTGAAACAACTGTGAGGCCTGAGCGCGGGCCGCTTCGCCTGACGCGCAACCGTCGTGTTGCGCTCTACGTAACGGCAGTGGGTGTGTGGATCACCGGCGCGCTCTGGCTGATTTATCACTATTTTATGCAAACTGAAGGTCCGTTTGGATTTCAAAGCCATCCTCTTGAGAAGACCTGGTTGGAATTGCATGCCGCGTTTGCGTTTTTATCAATCTGGATATTCGGCATGCTCTGGGCCATTCACATCGTGCGCGGCTGGAACATGAACTGGCGGCGTTGGTCCGGCGGCGCGATGGTTGCGGTTATGCTCGCCCTCACCATCAGCGGATACATGTTGTACTACGTCGAAAGCCAACTCACCGCCGACTGGACGTCCATATTTCACTGGGTCTTGGGATTGGCTGCTCTGGCATTTTTCCTGATTCACTGGCTGTCCAAATCCCGCCCATCATCCTGAGGTTTAGCGCCCCTGCGTTTATTGTCGTGCCGCTGCCCCTGACCACAAGCGGCGGTCGGGGTCGAATAGCCGTATCACAGTCCAGGGAGGGCACATGAGCCACTTTCTTGCCACCGAAGAGAATCCTCAGGGTTATAAGCTCGAGGATATTCTCATGCTGATCCGCAAGGATATCCTGACCCGCGCGGTTAAAATTTCCGATGACCGCCGCATCGAGGCCCTGCATGTCATGCAGAACAAAATGCGCATACTTGGCCTCATTAGCGAGGCGATTGCCTTGGCGGAAGACTCAACCCGCATCCTCGATAAAGCCTTCGGTCCGAAATCCGGCCAATCGCCGCGTATCGGCGATCCGTAGCCGCACCGCGCACGACGTCCGAAAAAGGTTGAATGTGATGCGCCGGGTAGGGTGTCATGCCCGGTATGGATGTCGAATATTTTAAAGCCAAGCTTATTGCCCAACGCGACGAGATTCTCGCCTCCCGCGAACGCACCGGTGATGATCGCAAGCCGGTGACCCTTGATCAGCAAGCCGTGGGCCGTCTGTCGCGTATGGACGCCATGCAACAGCAGGCAATGGCGATGGAGAGCGAGCGGCGTCGCGGTAGCCAGCTTTCGCGGGTCGAGGCTGCACTGAAACGCATAGAAGAG